>Ga0172379_10000209_pt1 | contig 158185 bp, 136 predicted proteins | sample GrowelOW334metaG_FD_119756 | JGI IMG/M metagenome (GOLD analysis project Ga0172379, IMG submission 119756) | Groundwater microbial communities from an aquifer near a municipal landfill in Southern Ontario, Canada - Groundwater well OW334 metaG | ecosystem: Environmental > Aquatic > Deep...
TCAAACGGGACAACATGCACGACGGGCTCCAGACTGAGAACGCCGTACTCGTCGAGGGTCATCTCGTATTCGGTCCCATTGAGCGTGACGCTCCCGGGGAAATCGGCAACCACCACCCCGCCGGCGGCCGAATCCCTGAAGGTCATGCCATATCCCAAATAGGCGCCTTGATTCATGTAATCATATCCGTCGCGCGCTTCTCCGAAAGTGACCGTATAGCTCGCGGCGCCTAACTGAACAGGCTGCCATTCCACAAATAGCCTGTCATCCGACTCTTGAGACAGAACGTCCGGCTGACCGATCACGATGGTCGTTTGGCCGCCCTGTTCGACTTTACGGGCAACGAATTCTCCGGCAGCATTTTTGGCGTATTGGACATTGAAACCGCGCACGAGATAGAACTCGTTTTTGACATGGGCGTACGGGTTGATCTTGGCCCAATCGCCGGCCGCGGTAATTTCGGTACGCAGATCCACGCCCTCGGCACTTGCAGAAATCAAGCGGGCCTGCTGTCCTTCTCCCTCATTGACCGAGTAGGAGCTGAAAAAATAGTTTTCTTGCCCGAGATCGGGAGCGTAAATCGAACTTATGACGCCGACAATGACCGTTTGGAGGTCCCCATCCCCATAAGCCCAAAAGGTATTGTTGACATTGGTCTGATAAATGTCGGTTTCCGAATACACCCCGTCCCCTTCCGGATCGTTGGCCCACGTCGCCGTGATTCGAGCCGCGGTCAGCAGGGCCTCCCGGATGGAACCCGCTTGATAGTCGTAATCATACGTATGGTGCTGAAACGTGCCGGCCATCATATTGCTGTCGCTGACGAATTGCCTGATGCGCCCGTCATAATCGTTGAGAGCGCCAAAGGAACTGGTCTGTTTAACAAAAGTGCCGCCAGCTTGGGTGAATAAATTTTCCGCGGAGATCAAGTAATATTGATTCGTTCCGCCGGCCGTCGGCGTCTTTCCAAACTGGAATGTCCACGTGCGCTGCCCGTACGCGTACGGAGCATTCATCTGAAGACTCATCGTTTCCGGATTAAAAACTCCCTGAGCGGTTTCCCTGCCCCACGTCACGGCCGCCTGGCCGTTGGCTTGCACGTTGATCCTTAACTCCCTCAAGTCCGGGGAATAGGGATGAATGGCCGCCGAGATCCCAAACGGCACGACGAAGCTTTCGACGGAAAGGATTCTCTTGTTGTCCCAATAGTCGATGCGGTATACGCGTTTTTCAAGCCCATCCGTCAGCGTCACCTCGAAAATCACCGGCTGTTCTTCTCCGCTGATGATGCCGCTGGATTCAATCCGGAGGGAAGACAGCTCCGCCCCGCTCGACATCCAATCTTTCATGGCCACGATCGCCACGGCCTTCGCCGGGTCAAGGCGGCCGTCATGGAACTCATACTCGTGGCCATAAAGTTTGAGCACAACGATATAGCCCTTCTCAAAAGCCATCGTACACATTTGCCCCGGCACCGACCACCCCCGGCAGCCATTGTTCCACTCGGTCGCTTGGGTGCTAACAACCGTAATCAAGCTAGGATCCTGAACACCCAGCTCCGCCGCAAGCTGAGCTACGGCCGCCTGGACTGCAGCGTCCCGTTCGGGGTTGGGAAGCAGATCGTCCAGCTCTTCAGGCGTAAGGACCCCGTCAAGGATGACTTTCACGGCATGGAGGTCAACTTTATCGACCTGGTTATTCTTATCAAAGTCAAAACGGGCATCATACCCGGGATCCCCTGCCCTCTTGGCGAAGGTCGCCTTAAACAGCAGAAGGTTCGCAAGGGCCTCTTCGCGAGTCAGCGCGCCGTCGGCATTGTCATCAAACTCCTTCATGGCATTGATGACGCTAAAGTCTTGCGCCGACTTGATCCATTCCCGCTTGACGCCTTTAACATCTCTCACGGAACCCATCGGTTGAAATGTCGTATAACCGCCCATGGAATAAAGCAGTGCTCCATCACGAATGGAACCTTCGACATTCACGACCCGAAATTTATTGCCCTGGCTGTCATACGCCCAATGACTGTCGGTCCAGGAACGAAAACTCGGATCCGTTGTGCCGCCAAAGGTGTCATAGGTCGAATGTTCCAATTTGTATTGGCCGTTGACGTTGACATATTGAAAACGGTCCTTGCGGGAAATGGTGCCGCCGCGCCAAAGATCAAAACCCGCAGGCATTCCGAATCCCGTGAAGGTGTAGTCATAGAAGTACTCCGGAGTTTCGATCTTCAGTGTCTCGAGACGCTTTGTACCGTCCGCCTCGGTGATTTGTAAGGTAAGCTTTTCACCCGTGGTGGGGTTGACGGCGGTCGTAATCACACCCGTCGCCGGATCATAAACTCCCGTAAATTGGCGGTCATGCATTCTCACGGCGGCACTAAAATCTGCTTTCACGTCGATCGTGAGATTCTTCGCCCCGTCCGTATTCATGGAAAGCTCAAGCATAAACGGAATAAAGTGAGGGGTGTTTTCGATCTGCCGAATCCGCTCTAGGAGTTCCTCCACGGTTCCGAAGGCGAACTCTTCCGTATAGCCGGCAGGCAGCTGAACCGCGGCATGGTTCCCATGAACCAGGGTCGTCGACAGCGCGGCCTGGTCGGCATTGCGCCGGTCGATTTGAACGTGGTCGGTTGCCAGGGCAATTTCGACCGAGCCGTCATAGGTCCAAAAGCTGACGCGGCCCGTCATTCCGGCAATGGCAATCGAGCCGTCGGAAGCACTCGTAATCACCAAGTTGGGATCTTCGACCCCCTGAAGCTGAAGGAGCCCGCTGTCAAGGCGAAGGATCGAATAAACGACCCCTTCAATCGCGATGGTGTTGGCAGTCACATCGCTCACGTAGTTTCGCATTTGATCCTTGAAGATGCTGTCGCCCAAAAACCGGAAATAACCGCCGTCCGCGTGGCGGCCGGCAACAATTTGCTGCAGCGTTGTGAGATCTAAATCATTGAGACTGCCGTCGCCACTCACATCCCCGCCGGCCACCAGGCTGACGTCACCGGTTTCCTGATAAAGTTTGAGAATGCGCTCAAGCTCGGCCACATCCGCCCAGTCAATCACGCCAAGGCCGTCGATATTCGCACGTCCAAGGAGCTCCGGAACAAAAGAGCCGAATTCATTCACGACATGAATCGCACCACGGGGAAGTTCCTCGGATTGCCACAGGTTATAACTTACCGTCCGGCGGACCACCTTGCTGACCGCCGCGACATAAAGAATGTCGGAGCTTTCCCAAGGCATGCTTTGCAGACACATATCGCCCGAACACGGATTGAACCGATCGTTAAAAATCTGCTTCACGAGCTTCGTCTCTTCGCACGGCGCCTGGATGCAAACAAAATCAGGATTGGGATTCACGGCAAACATCCGGACCGCCGAGCGTTCGTGATGTGCAATATGTTCAAAGTCAACATTGATGCGGAAGCGCGGATATCTTGCGCGGTCGAAATCGATGCCTTCGAGAACCACACCCATGCTGTCGTATTCCGCAACGGCGGTCTTCAGAAGCACTATCGGCTCCGGCTGAAAACCGTACGGTAAAACGCCGACCTTTTTCGTACCCTCCTGAAAAGTGAACGCAATCTTTTCCGGCGTAACCCATTGCCCGAGGGGGTCCACCTTGCTGCCCTTGCGAACCTGGCCCTTAAGACTTTCGGAAAAAATTGCATCCACGGCAGCAGAATTCTTTGACACTTCGATCCGCAAGTCGCCGGACGCAAGCCACGCCTGAATTTCCTCGCCCCCATAACCAAAGAAGGTCACCAACGACCCGACAACGGCCGAACGGACGCGCGTCTCGTAATTTTCGAACCGGATCGCCCGGTCGAAAAGTTCGCTCCAATTTTCGAAGCGGACGATTTCCGTGCGCGGCTCAATCGTTCCCGCCTCGGTCAACGTCGCCACATATTGTGCGGGGTAAATGTCGGTCATGGCTACGTCGAATCCGCTGACGAAGGTGACCGGAACCCCGTTTTTCTCACGCTTGATCATTTTCAGAGAACCGGCTTCATTATAGTCAAAGTGATACGCGCCGACCCGCACAACCCCGCCGCTCTGGGCTTGATCCTCCAGAACGGACAAAATCGCGACCGGCCGGGAAGCGACAGCCCCGAGGACGAGTTTCGTCATAATGCCACCCTGCTTCATGGGACTGGTGACAATCGAAGCCGTAAAGGTTCCGGACGTCGCCTCTTCGGTATAATCGAAACCGATCTCTTGCCAAACGACGGGTTCCATGGCAAAACACACTTCGCTTGCCGGATCGCAGACATAACCGAAATTTTCGATCACAAGCACTTTGTGGAGGCGGTTGTCTGATTGAATCTCCGGGCGGATTTCCCCGGGGATGCGGTAGTCCATTTCATAGAGATAATTCCCGGCCTGCAGAGAAGCCCCTGAGAGATTGTAGACGGCGGGAGGACAGTTGATGAGATTGCCGCCCGGACCGACTTCACACGGCGCGCCCATCAACACTTCCTCGAGTTGAACGTTGAGCGTCCGGTTGGCCATAGGAACGGGCGTCTCCAGAAGCGAAATCAGTTGAGCGCTGTCATTCACAAGATTCGGGGCCAAAACACCGCGAATCTGCACCTGCGCGCCCCACTTCCCCGTCACGGCATCCTGTGCCATTACGACTTTCCCGATGTCCATCACCGAAAGGCCGAGAGGCTTGACCAGGGCCTCGAGCACGGGAATTCCGGGCACACGATGCCCTTCGCTGAGGGTATCATAGAGCAGGCGGTAATCGTCGAAGTTAACTATTCCATCCCTATTCCAATCGTTCTTTTTCAGATTCATCGAACCCAGAACCTGCGCAAACACGTCTTCGAAAGCAGCCTGCGGCAGTTCCATGATGCCGGCAAGCATGTCGACATCGGCCTCTGTCAGGGACCCGTCCGAATTCAGATCCAGATTTTCATCATCAATGCCCTGAGCAGCCAGGTTCTCGACAAACTGAAGGATTCTCTGCCGCGTCTCGAAGCCCCTGGCGGGCTTCGCCTTGCCGACGAGATCTCTGACCGCACTGACGCGCTTGACGACGTTGTTGAGGGGGTTCCCCAGGGCAACCTCGTCGGTCGGAACCGGTTCTGAAATCGAGCCGTCTTCATTGAAGAGGACTTCCGTGGCTGACACTTCAGCTCCATCCTGATATTCCCAGGTCATGCCCTTGGTTTTTCGAGATCTTGAGGAATCCACATACTCTTCGGCCGTCAATATCCCATCGGTCAAAGTGCCGTCTGCGGCCAATTCAACCATACTCCAACTGTAAGCGGTATAACTAGTCTCAGTCATGCCATCCGGTCCATAGACGATTTTGTGCGCCTCTAGCTGCATCCCGTCCTGATACTTATACACAAGTTTCTCAAGGCGCATCTCCCCGACGACTTCGTTTGTCACCGGATCTCTGAGGACTTCATATTTTTCAGAAATTAATTCCCCGCGGCGCATACTCTGGTCTTCACGCAGCTCAACCTGGCTCCACAGGTACTCGGTACGAAACTCTTTCCCGTCCGTATAGTCGATGACGTTCAAGGCCGTCTGAACGCTAACCCCGCGCACTTCATCATAGGCATAATCCGCAACCATCATTTGAATGCGCTCACCGTACTCATCAAAACGCTCCATGACGATTTCGCCGGCCATCACGGATCCGTCTTCGCCCCACTGAGTGACGCCGGTCATATCGGCCAAAAGCATCTCTCCCATATTTCCGTCCTGATCGACTTCGACCAAAGTCAAATAGTCGGGCTTGCCGGTTTCGGAATTAACGGTCTCATAAAAAACGGCGGCCATGACATCCTCGCCATCCACAACGTTGGCGGTATGTCCGGAGATCGAGCCGTCTTCTTCCACGGCATCAATGACAACTTTCTCTCCATACCCCTCGAAAATTTCAAGAGGCGGAGGCGTCGCTTGAACGCCGGGCGAATACGTGTCGTCCCCGCCCGAGGGCTGCAACGTGCCGTCTCCTCCTCCCATCATCCAATCTGTCGAGTCCCCGCCGCCCGCCGACGGCTGCTCTCCTTCCGGCGGCTCTTGATTCGGGTCCGCCCCGGGTTGATTTCCATCCCCTTCCCCGCCGTACCCGCTCGGGTTGTTGGGGTCCCACTGGGCCCAACCATACGGCATGGCCTGAGTCAGCGCCATCGCCGCGGCAAGATAAAGACACAAAAACTTTCTCACGAGCTTTCCGTTTTTCGTTTCCGTTTGGGAGGTTAACATTTTGATTCTCCTTGGTTGGGATTTTTGAGATTTTGTTCTCTTCGAACTGAATGAAGACGAATAGGTATTTGCAAAGCGAGTGAGGGAAAATGAGGAGCCGCATGAATCTGGCTTCTCTCGAGCTCTTGTTTTTGTTCCTGCCGCGAATCGGTTTTTATTGCTGGCATCAGTCTCTTTCTCTATCGCTGCTGATAGAAACGGCTAAAAATCTTTACAACGAATTCATAGGTCTATTAGGAAGTTAAACGAGGTTTCACGAACTGTCAAAAAAATAGCGACCAACGGTCTAAAAAAAGCGATGAGCGGTAACAAATGCGGCTTTTGGGAGTGACGGATATCGCTGGAAGGCTTGACAACAAAGGGCGGAAGGACTTCTTAAAGGGCTAGGGAAAATGCGTTCAATTGGCTAACTGATTTGATAACCTTGGGATACAACAACGCAAGAGTTTAGGAGACAAAGAAAGGTTTCGGAAAAACAATCAGCGAGCGTTCATCCTTTGATCACGCCGACCGGACGCATACGAACGATTTTGCGCGCAAGACCCGCGCCGTGCACCGCGTCGACCACTTCGTTGACGTCCTTGTAGGCGTCGGGTTGCTCCTCCGCGATGCCCTTGTGTCCGCGCGCCATCACAATAATTCCCTTTGCTTCGAGCTCACGAGCGATCGAACGGCCGCGCGCCGCCTTGAGCGCCGCCACGCGCGACATCGCGCGCCCGGCGCCGTGGCAGCAGGTCCCGAAGGTCTCGTCCATGGCTTGCTGGGTGCCAACGAGAAGATAGGAATTGCGGCCCATATCCCCGGGGATGATCACCGGCTGCCCGATCTCGCGGTAATCCTCGGGGAGATCGGCTTCGCCCGGCGCAAAGGCACGCGTCGCCCCCTTGCGATGGACGCAGAGCATTTTTTCTTTTCCGCCGCTTTTGAATTTCTCGAATTTAGCGATGTTGTGGGCCACGTCGTAAATTAAATCCATTCCGAGATCCCGGGGGCTTCGTTTTAAAAATTGCTCGAAGACTTCGCGTGCAAGAGCGGTCAGGCATTGTCGGTTCGCCCACGCGTAATTGGCCGCGGCGCGCATTGCCGCAAGATAGTGCCGGCCCTCGGGCGAATGGATGGGCGCACAGGCAAGCTGAATGTCCGGCACCTGGATCTTGTATCGCACGAGAGAGCGCCGGGCCGCCTCCAGAGAATCCTCGCAAATCTGATAGCCAAAGCCCCTCGAACCGGAGTGAATCATCACGGTCACCTGCCCCAGAGAAAGCCCGAGCAGGGAGGCAACCTCTTCGTCAAAGACCCGGTCAATCACCTGAATTTCGAGAAAATGATTCCCCGAGCCGAGGGTCCCGAGCTGGTCATAGCCGCGCTCGTAAGCACGCTCCGAAACCGCGTCCGGATCGGCGCCTTCGAGGGCCCCGCGGGCCTCCGTGTGATCGACGTCGGAGGGATCCCCCAAACCGTTTTCGACCGCCCAGCGGGCTCCCCGGAGAAGCACTCTGCGCATTTCCTTGCGCCCGGCACGGATCTCGCCGGACTGCCCCACGCCGCAGGGGATCCGGTTAAAAAGAGCGCCGACGAGGCCCCGAAGCTCGGGGCGGACATCGTCTTCCGTTAATTGCGTTCTTAGAAGCCGGACGCCGCAATTGATGTCATACCCCACGCCTCCAGGGGAAATGACTCCGCCTTCTTCGGGGTCCGTGGCGGCAACCCCGCCGATCGGAAAGCCGTAGCCCCAGTGAATGTCCGGCATGGCGAGGGCGTGCCCGACGATTCCCGGCAGATGCGCCACGTTGGCCACCTGCTCAAGGGACCGGTCGGACTGGATCTTCGGAAGGAGTTTTTTGTCGGCAAAGATAAGGCCCGGCACCCGCATCCCCGGTTTGTAGGATTGCGGGATTTCCCAGCGGTACTCGTCAATTTTGATCAGCGGAACCGTCAACATAAAAAGTCAGTGCCCATGGGTAATGAGCCATCCGGGTTAGATGTCGAAAATCACGGTTGCCGTCCATCCGCGCTTGTTTTTCTTGAGCTCGAAATGGTGGTACGTCACAGCCTTGACCTCGAGTTTTTGTTCGTCCCGGGAAGGATCGAATTTGACGCCGAGGGCCCGGACCCGCATTTTTGTTTTCGAGAAATCCAGAAATTCGTAATGGTAAAAAATCAGCTTCTTCGCGGAAAACAGGAACAGCAGTTCCCGCAGCCAAGCCAGCAGGAGGTCTCCGGGGTCTGCGGTCTTGAGGCTCAAGAGGCGGCGGACCGTCCTGCGGGACCCCGAAGCCGCCTCCCGCCGGATCGCCGCATAGTCGGTCAGCAGATTAAAAAAACCGGCGCCCGCGTTCTTCAAGAGCTCCCGGAAGGTGCGTCCCCGGATCTTGAGCCCGACATCGGCCGTGTGCTCGAAAATGCGATAGGGCTGCACGAAGGATCACCCTTTTTTTTCGTTCAGGGCCTTGCGGATGCGGTCGACGAGGACATCGATGGTAAAGGGTTTCCGGAGGATGTCATGAATGCCGAGGCCGAAAAGCCTCTGGGGAATTTTTTCGTTGATGCTTGCGATGATGACGGGGATCGAGCTCATTTTTTTTTCGGCCCGGAGCTTGATGAAAAATTCTTCGCCGTCCATGACCGGCATGATCATGTCCAGCACGATGAGGTCAGGGCGCTCCTTTTCGAGCAGGTCGAGAGCCTCCTGGCCGTTCAAAGCCTGCACGATCTCGTAGGACTCCCCCTTCAGGTACAGGCTGTAAAGCACCTGAAGATCTTCATCGTCATCAACGATCATGATTTTTTCGCCGCTCATGACCTACCGCCCTTCGCTGTGACCCTCTTCACGGAGATACCGTCCCGGAGCCCGTCCCCTGAGATGAAGGGAATTGTACTTTAAAAACCGAGCCTTTTCCAATCCCTTCGCTTTCGGCCCAAACCTTCGCCTGATGAAGGGCGGCGATGTCCCGCGAAATCGTCAAGCCGACCCCGATCCCCGTGCTCGAGGCGCTTTTCTGGACGAACCGCTCGAAGATTCTCTCCAGGTCTTCCTGGGCGATCCCAATCCCGGTATCCCGGACCGCGACCGCCGGACAGCCCTCCTCCTCGTAAGCGCGCACCGAAATCCTGCCCCGGGTCGTAAACTTGATCGCATTGCCGATCAAATTGACGATCAGGCGGTAAAGCATGTCCCAGTCGCCGCGGACCTCAAGGGACGTCTTGGCCCCCTCATGATCGAGGACAATCCCTTTTTCCCTGCAAAGGGGCCCCATGTCCTGGCAAACCTGAATGAGGAGCTTGTTCAGGTCCAGGGTCTTCATCTCGACGTTCTGCATCCCGGCTTCAAGTTTCGTCAGGTCCAGAATGCTGCTGATGGTGCGCATCAAGCGGTCGGCGTTCGTCTTCAGGATCTTGACGATGGCCTTGTATTTTTCGGCCTCCTGGTTCGTCTTCAGCTCGTTTTCAAACCAGTGGACGGCCATTTCGAACTTGCTGGTCGGAGTTTTAAGCTCGTGCGCCACGTCGCGAATAAGAGAGTCCTTCATCATTTCGATCCTGCGCAGCTCCGTGACGTCGCGCATGACGACCTGAATCAGCTTGACGTTTTTTTCGGGGCCCATGACGGGCGTCAGGTTCACCAGGTAAAAAACCTCCGTGTGGTTCGCCTGGTGCATGTGGGTCACCGGAAGGTTCGTCACCGGCACTTTTTTCTCGACGACCGTCACGACCGCGTCCTGAAACCGCTCGCGCGAATCCGTGGTGTGCAGAACGAGCAGGCGCTCGAGCCCGCCCAAAAAGAATTCGTCGCGGCTGAGGCCCGAAAAGCCTTTGTTGAGGAGCACGATTTCGCCGTCGGCGCTCAGCAGGAAGATGACGTCGCTTGCGTCTTCGACGATGAGCCGGTACTTTTCCTCCGACTCTTCGAGGGCCTCCGTGCGCACACGCAAATTTTCGAAACTGCGCGTCAGCCGGGCCACCATTTCGTTAAAGGCCTCGGCGAGATCCTGGATTTCGTCGTAGCTGCGGATACGGACCCGGGCCGTCAGATCGCCCTCGAGAATTTGGCGCGCCGTCTTTTCCAGTTTTGAGAGCGGGAGGATGTTCATCCAGGTCAGCCCGGCGATCAGGAAGGCCAGAAAGAGCGCAACCGAAAAGGCCATCAGGAACCGCTCGATGAAGATGTGTCGAAGTTCGGCTTCGATGTCGGTCTGGAAAAAGAAGATCACCACCCGGCCGAGCCGTTCATCCCCGTGGCGGATCGGCACGGCCACGGCATAGGCGTCGCTTGTGACGCGCTGGACTCCGAGGAAATCCGAATCCATAAACGAGGTCGCCAGTGAAACATTGGAGGGCGAAGCGGCCCCCATGATGACTCCCGCCGAGTCCTCCACGCTGACGCCGAGCACGTCGGGCCGTTTGGCCATCCAGCCGATGTTGGCGTCGAGGACCTCCTGGTTGCGCAGGATAAGCGGCACGCGGACGCTCTCGGCAAACACGTCGGCGATCGTCAGAAGCCGCTCCTGGTTGTGCTCTAATACAATCTGGCGGACGGTGCGGTAGGTCGTGCGAAAAATCAGGAGAAGCATGAGCGTGATGAAAATCAGGGCGGGAACAGCGGACTTGTACCGGAGCGAGATCCGGAAACCTCGCGAGCGGCGCTTGAATTTCTTATCGGCTTCTTTTTTCACGCCGAAGGCCCCGAACGGTTGAAATAAACGTCCTGTTTCGATAGGAGCTCCCGAACCACGCCGTCATCTCCGGGAAGCAACTTCATTTCGCGCAGCGCGGCGATTGTGCACCAGCGAAAGTCCTGGCAATCGATCGTCTGCGGTTCGCCGCTGACCCAATCGCACAGATAGAAATGGAGCTCCACCCGGCGCTCGGCGTCTTCATGGGCGGCGCTAAACAAAAAACGCACAGGCCGGACGACAATGCCCATCTCCTCCTGAAGCTCCCGGACCACGCATGCCTCGAAGCTTTCACCGGAGTCCCGGGTGCCTCCCGGGAATTCCCAGTACCCGGCATACGAATCGCCCGGATTCCTCTGCGCAATCAGCACACGTCCGTCCTTTTCGATGACGGCGCAGCCCACCTCGATGGTTTTTATCATGTCGGGGTCTAATCCCTATGTTCGTCAAAGCTAGAGCATAACATAAACATTTTTATTTTGCCTAGTACAGCTTCAAGTGGAAATGGACTCGTGTGCTGTGGGACGATTAATTTACCATAGTACTCGCCCGATGTCCCCGCTATAATAACTCGCTTATGCTCTGCTCAGGAACCGGGTTCTCCAAAAACAGAAACGCCGAAGCCGCCGCCCGCGAAGCCTCCGCCCAAGCCCTGGAGAAGGCCGGCCAAACGGCCAGCAGAGCCGCCCTGGTTTTTGCATCCTATGAGCACAGAGACCATTATCCCGAAATCCTGCGGGAGGTGCGGCGCGTCACCCAGGCCGAACACGTGATCGGCTCGAGCGCTTACGGGGTAATGACCGAAAGCTCAGAGCTCGAAAACCGGCACGCCGTAGCGGTCATGGCAGTCCATTGCGACGACGACGCCTTCGCCAGTCTGATGGCGTCGGATCTCCAGGAAAGCAATTTCCGCGCGGGCGAAAAGGCGGCGAAAACCCTCGCCCATTCGGGCTTCCATCCCTCGTCGCTCGTGCTTCTCGCCGACCCCTTCAGTTTTCAGAGCCATCACTTCTTCGAGGGGCTCGAAAGCGTCCTGGGCTATCTCCCGATAACCGGCGGACTTTCCTCCGAAAACGGGCGCGACGGCAAAACCTTTCAGATGGCCGGCGGACGCCTCGCCTTCGATTCGGCGGCGTTGCTGGCCCTCGGAGAAACCCTCCGCGCCGAAACAGCCATGGCGCGCTCCTGTCAGCCCTTCGGCGATCCGGTCCAAATCACGAAGGCCGAGGGGAATCTGATCTATGAAATGGACGGGCGCCCGGCCTATGACATGCTCCTGGAATCGATCTCGCAAACCCCGATCGAGAGCACGGACCACTTGACCCAGCGGGTCTTTCTCGGGATTCCGGTCCGAAGTTTCCAGACGGATTTCGTCAACTCCCCCTATCTGATCCGCAATCTGATGGGCATCAACGAGAAGAAAGGCCTTCTGACTTGCGTCAGCCCCGTTCCCGAGGGCGAATTCGTGACGTTCGCCTGCCAAGATCCGGAGTTTGCACGGCAAAGCCTGAAGGAAGTCCTAGACGACATGCGCGAGCGCATCCTTCCCGGAAAGCCGGCCTTCGGCCTGTATTTCAATTCCTGCGCCCGGGGCTCACGTCTCTACGGCCAGCGGCAGGTCGACATCCGGATGATCCGGGACGCTTTTCCCGATACCCCCATCCTCGGTTTCTTCGGTTATGGCGAAATCGCCCCGGTCGATTTCGTCAACCACCTCCATCATTATTCCGGCGTCCTCACTTTGGTGAGCTAGGGGCCCCGCAGACTTTTGGTTGAAGAAAGGCCTTAATGTTTGTAGAATAGGTCGAGAGATGACCGATTCTTCCCTATACCACAATCTTTTTATCGTAATTTTTGTGCTTGTCGCCGTTGCGTTCGGCGCCGGGGCCCTGACCTTTGCCTGGTTCATCGCCCCCCGGAAGCCTTCGCGCATCAAGGACTCGACCTATGAATGCGGCCTGGTCTCCGAGGGCGATCCGTGGATCCAGTACCGCGTTCAATATTATCTTTTCGCCCTGTTGTTTGTTATTTTTGACGTTGAAACCGTCTTCATTTATCCCTGGGCCGTTGCCTTCAAACGGCTCGGTCTGTTTGCGTTCGTGGAAATGATGATTTTTATCGCAATCCTTGCCGCCGGGCTGATTTACGCCTGGCGTAAAAATACGCTGGAATGGGAATAAAGCTTTACGGGTCCCCGTTAACATCACCTCCGTTCCCATTCCGGTGGTTTTGCGTAGATTCCCCCGCGCATGTGCGGGTGGAATCTACGCAAAAATAACACAGACTGTGCCGTAACATGAATCTTACAAAGAACATATCTTCTGTCTGCGACCGGCTCAAAGGCGAGCTGATGAAGGAAGGCGTCTTCCTCACCACCCTCACCCAGCTCTACAATTGGGGCCGCCGGTCTTCCGTCTGGCCCCTCCAGTTCGGCCTCGCCTGCTGCGCCATCGAAATGATCGCCGCCGCCTGCGCCCGCTTCGACATCGCACGCTTCGGCTCGGAGCTTTTCCGGGCCTCCCCGCGGCAGGCCGACCTGATGATCATTTCCGGGACCGTCACGAAGAAAATGGCCCCGGCCGTGGTACGCCTCTACAATCAAATGCCCGAGCCCAAGTACCTTATCACCATGGGCGCCTGCGCCATCGCCGGCGGCCCGTTTATCGACGGGTATAACGTCCTGCGCGGCATCGACCGCTATCTCCCGGTCGATGTCCACCTGCCGGGCTGTCCTCCCAGGCCCGAGGCCCTGCTCTACGGCTTAATGGAACTCCAGAAGAAAATCGACTCCCAGACGATCGAGGGAGCAGAGTGGTACCGGAAAGGCCTGAAGCGGGAATTCCCAGTCCCGGAACTTGGCCCCTACGGCCTCGTTCCCAAGTACAATCCCGAGGTCTGGCAGCCGAGGGCGCAGGACAGCCGCAAGCAAAAGTACGGCCTCCCCATCCTGACCGGAAAAAAAGACAAGGCCCCCGAACTCGAAACGGCCCCGGCAGCCTAAAGGACCCATGCCCCTCCTCGCGGAAGAAGTCAAATCCAGGATTGAAACGGCCGAGCCAGGCATCGCCATGAAAGTGTTCCGGAATTCTATCCTGCTCGAAAAGCCGGAGGACCTGCTCCGGGCCGCCGCATTTTTGAAATCGGCCCCTGACTTCCGAATGGATTATCTGGCTTCCGTCACTGCCGTCGATTATCTGAAATATCTGGAATCGGTTTATCACTTGTATTCGATCGAGAAGAAAACCGGGCCGGTCGTTTTGCGCGTGCGCGTGCCCCGCAAAGACCCGAGAATCCCCTCCCTGGTCGGGCTCTACCGCGGCGCCGAGCTGCAGGAGCGCGAAAACTACGACCTCTTCGGGATCGTCTACGAGGGCCACCCGGACTTGAGACGGCTTTTTCTCTGGGAGACCTTCGAAGGGCATCCTTTGCGGAAAGATTACGTGCAGGAAGACTCCGAGGTGCTCGAAGCGGCCGACATCGAGTGGCTCGATCGTCATGGCATCAGTTCTCCGAAGGAAGTCCGGCAGCACGCCCTGGAACTGCGCAAGCAAGGCAAGCGAGCCGTCGCCGAAAAAGACGGCAAGGAAGGGGCCTAGAGCATGCATCGGACATCGGTTCGGGACCGCAACGAAATCGACACCCAAACGCTCGAAATCAATTTTGGGCCCCAGCACCCGTCCACCCACGGGGTCTTCCGAATGCATGTCGTTTTGGACGGCGAAACGATCGTTTCCCTGAAGCCCGTTTTCGGTTACCTCCATCGCAACCACGAGCAGATCGCCGAAAACATCACTTACCTGGCCTCTATGCCCTACACGGACCGCTTGGATTACCTCAACGCCATGACGAATAACTTCGGCTATGCCCTGGCTGTCGAGAAGCTGGCCTCCATCGAGGTGCCTGAACGCGCCCAGTATCTGAGGGTCATCATGGCCGAGCTGACGCGGCTCGTGAACCACATGGCCCTCATCGGATTTCTCTTGAACGACCTCGGTGCTTTTTTCACTCCCGTTCTCTACGCTTTCCGTGAGCGCGAAAAGATCCTGGACCTTTTTGAAGAAATCTCGGGCTCGCGCATGATGTGTAATTATTTCCGCTTTGGCGGAGTCAAGCGCGACGTCTCCGACGGGCAGCTCGCGGAGATCCAAAAGCTGGTTGAGGCCTTTCCGAGGTTCCTGGATGAATTCGAAGCCTTGCTCGCCAAAAACGAAATCCTGTGCATGCGCTGTCAAAATGTCGGCGTCCTTTCCCCCGCCCTTGCCGTCAACGCAAGCTTGACCGGTCCGGTTCTGCGCGCTTCAGGCGTCTCCTACGACCTACGCAAAGTCGACCGCTACTCGCTCTATGACCGCTTCGATTTCAGGATCCCGCTCGGCGCGAAGGGCGACACCTACGACCGCTATTATGTCCGCGTCCTCGAGATGCATGAAAGCGTCAAGATCCTCCGGCAGGCGCTGCGCGGCCTTCCGGCCGGCGACACCATGAATAAAAAGATGCTTCCGTTCCTCAAGGCCCCGAGGAACTTCAAGCCCCCCGTGGGCGATGCCTATGGCCGGATCGAATCCCCCAAGGGAGAGCTCGGCTATTATGTCGTAAGCGATGGTTCGCCGCAGCCCTGGCGCTATCATGTTCGAGCACCGTCCCTGATCAACGTGACGGTGCTCGAAGACCTATGCGTCGGCCATAAGATCGCCGACGCCATCATCATCCTGGGCTCGATCGATATCGTGCTCGGGGAGGTGGACCGGTGATCTTTGGTTCGGGAATATTCAAGGGCCTGGCGGTGACGCTCAAAAACCTGGTGAACTCTTACTTCAGGAAACCGGAAGACGGCGGGCTTTTTACCGTCGAGTATCCGGAACGCCGGATCGCCGTGAAGGAGGCTTACCGGAATTTCCCCTTTCTCGTTTACGACGGAACGCAGGCCGAGCCCCGCTGCACAGCCTGCGATATCTGCGCGAAAGAGTGCCCGCCCAAATGCATCACGGTCGTCAGGGAGTTCGACAAGGACGCGAAGCCGCTCAAGAAACCGGCCGTCTTCGACATCGACGTGTCGGTCTGCATGAACTGCGGCCTGTGCGAGGAGGTTTGCCCGTTTGACGCGATCTACATGGATCACGATTACGAAGTCGCTAGTCCGGACCGCCAGCAAAAGCTCCTGTTTCACAAGGAGGACCTGCTGAAGCCGGCCGAGTACTTGCGCAAAATCCGTCCCGTCGACGCCGCGGCGATCGAGAAGCGCCGCCGCGAAGCGGAAGAAAAGAAAAAGGCCGCGGCCCAGGCCGCCGCCGCAAAAAAAAACACACCATAATAAAATGCTCTGCTCCAGTTTCTGAAAGGGTATGAATGGATCGGCTACAGGGTTGTTTGAAGGCACGCTAAGGAGGCCGAGCCCCTGGTGCAAAGGCTCGGCCGACGCACGCGAGTGCAGTCACACCCGGTGGGGTGTGACAAACGGTGCCGGAAAACAATCCTGTAGCCGATTAAAAAAGTTAAGATCCCAGAAAATAAACTGGAACAGTCCATATAAAAGTTTAAAGCGAAAAGAGACAAAGGAACAGTAACCGTCCTATGAACACAATTGACCAAATTTTTGTGGTGACCAAGCAAGGGATCCTGCGGATCGCCGGGCTCTTTCTGCCCGAATGGCTCGTCGCCGTCAAATCCGCCCTGATCAGCATCGTCGCCATCATCGCCTTTGCCGTCGTCACCATGATGTACCTGACCTGGCTCGAGCGCAAAGCCATCGCCCGCATGCAGAACCGCATCGGCCCGAACCGCGTCGGAAAGTGGGGGTTGCTCCAGCCCGTCGCCGACGCCATCAAGATGCTCACGAAGGAAGACATCGTCCCCCACCGTGCTGACCGCGTTGTCCACGCGCTCGCCCCGGTCCTGATGATGATCCCCGCTCTCGTCCTTTTTTCCGTCATCCCCTTCGGCCGTGGCATGACGGCCGTCGACCTCAACATCGGCGTCATTTTCTTCATCGCCGTCTCCTCAGTCTCGACCTTGCCGATCTTCATGGCGAGCTGGAGCTCCCGGAACAAATATTCGCTCCTGGGAGGCATGAGGACCGCCGCCCAAATGATTTCCTACGAAGTGCCCATGGTTCTTTCCGCCGTCCCCGCTTTGCTGGCCGCCGGAACCCTTTCGACCCACGGGATCGTCGAGGCCCAGGGCGGATGGGGCGGCACCGGTTGGTACGTATGGACCCCCTGGGGCCTGGCGGGTTTCGTCATTTTTTTCCTATGCGCCGTCGCCGAATGCAACCGCTCGCCCTTCGATCTCCCGGAAGCGGAGTCCGAGATCATCGCGGGATTTCACACCGAATACAGCGGCATGAAGTTCGCGCTGTTTTACATGGCCGAATTCATGAACGCGTTTACTCTTTCGGCGCTCGCCGCCACTCTGTTCCTGGGCGGATGGCAGGGACCTCTTTTACCCTCTTGGCTTTGGTTCCTCATCAAGGTTTACGGGCTCCTTCTGATTATGTTCTGGTTTCGAGGGACCCTGCCGCGCATCCGCGTGGATCAAATGATGAGTTTTGCGTGGAAGCTCCTTCTTCCCCTGACCCTGGTCAACATCTTTGTCGCGGGCCTCTGGTTTTTGACGGGCCCCGTCGTCAGAATCGTATCCTCGGTGGCCATTCTGGCCTCCGCTGTTTTTGTTTTTACCCGCTTGAACCGGAAATACCTTCCGGAAAAGCGGACATACCGGTTTGGAGATTAAAATGGAAACGCTGGCTTTTCTCTTTCAGTGGGGGCTCTATGCGCTGCTCGCTGTCACCGCGGTGGCCGCCGTCGGAGTGGTCACGCTCGCGAATATTTTCCACGCGGCCTTGTGTCTGGTCGCCGTTCTGATCGGCGTCGCCGCCGTCTACGCCGCCCTGAGCGCAGGATTCCTTGCGGCCGTCCAAATCCTCATTTATGTCGGCGCCATCATGACGCTGGTGATTTTTGCGATCATGCTGACGGAGCGCATCGCCACCCCCGCATCCGGGACCGCCAACCGCCTCGTCTTCCCCGCCGCCCTCGGATCGCTGGTCCTTTTTATCGTGCTCTCAAGGCTCATCTTCTCGACTGCCTGGCCCCTGCGGCCCGGCGGGAACGCTCCCTTGACCGCCGAGGATCTCGGGCGGGCCCTGATGGGGCCTTACGCGCTGCCTTTTGAGGTGATTTCGGTCGTCCTGGTCGCCGCCCTCGTGGGCGCGCTCGTCATCGCGCGAAAGGATCGGCCATGATCATTCCTCTCGAGCATTTGCTGGTCTTCGGCGCGTTCCTTTTTGCCGCCGGAATCTACGGGGCCCTGACGCGGCGGAACATCCTGGGGATACTGCTTTCCATCGAGCTCATTTTGAACGCGGTCAACGTCAACCTGGTCGCGTTTTCCAGGAGCACTTCGCTTTCCCCGGAAACCGGGCAGATCTTCGCCCTTTTTGTGATGGCGCTTGCCGCCGCAGCCGCCGTCGTGGGCCTTGCAATCGTATTGGCCCTGTTCAGGATCCGGAAAACAGTCTGGACGGACGAAATCAACCTTTTGAAATGGTAGCCCTATGATCCTTCTGCCCTGTCTCATCCCGCTCCTGCCGCTTGCCGCTTTTGCCGTCAATTTATTTTTTGGCAAAAGGCTGCGCGCCCGCGCGGCATGGGTCTCCGTCGCGACAAGCTCGATCTCGTGCTTGATCGCCTTTTATTGTATTGCCACCGTGGTCCGCACCGGAACCATGAAAGCCCAGTGGGTCTGGATCATGCTCGAGAACACACCTCTTCGTTTTGGTTATCTCATCGATCCCCTGGCCTGCGTCCTGCTCTTTGTGGTCACGGTCGTCGGGACCCTGATCCAGGTTTACTCGGCCGGTTATATGCACGACGACCCGAGGTTCACGCGGTTTTTCGCCTATGTCTCGCTTTTCATGTCCGCCATGCTGACGCTTGTCATCGCGTCGAACTACGTCCTTTTCTTCATGGCCTGGGAAGTCATGGGCCTTTGCTCCTATTTTCTGATCGGCTTCTGGTTCGAAAAGCCTTCGGCCGCCGACGCGGGGCGGAAGGCGTTTCTTGTGACCCGGGTCGGCGATGTCGGATTCCTGGCCGGGCTGATGACGCTTTTCGCGGTCACCCGGAATCTCGACTTCGAATCTTTGGGAGCTTCCGCACAGGCCGGCGGACCTCTTCTGGCGGTCGCTGCCCTGCTTATTTTCTGCGGCACCATCGGCAAGTCCGCGCAGTTTCCCCTGCACGTGTGGCTGCCGGATGCCATGGAGGGCCCGACTCCGGTGAGCGCCCTGATCCATGCCGCCACGATGGTGGCGGCCGGCGTGTACCTTGTCGCCCGCTCATTCCCGCTGTTTGAAATTTTCCCGGACGTCCTGACCGTCGTCGCGATCACCGGAACCCTCACCGCCTTCATGGCAGCCTTCATTGCGCTGACGGCCACAGACATCAAGAAAGTGCTGGCCTATTCAACGATCTCACAGCTTGGCTTCATGGTAGCGGCGCTCGGCCTCAAGGGATACGGAGCCGGGACCTTCCACCTGATGACACACGCCTTTTTCAAGGCCCTGCTTTTCCTCGGAGCAGGCAGTGTCATCCACGGGACCGGAACGCAGGACCTTCGGGAGATGGGGGGCCTCTTCGGCAAGATGCGTCATACGGCCCTGACTTTCCTCGCGGGTTCGCTCGCCATCGCGGGAGTACCCCCGCTTTCCGGTTTTTGGAGCAAGGACGAAATTCTTGCGGCCGCCTATCAGTCCGGGCATGGGATCATCTACTACGTCCTCCTCCTGACGGCCTTCATGACGGCCTTCTATATGTTCCGGCTGGTATTCATGGCTTTTTTCGGAAAACCGCGCAGCCCCGGCATCCATGCTCACGAATCTCCCGCGGTCATGACGGTTCCGCTCTGGATTTTGGCCGCAGGGGCCGTCCTCATAGGCCTTCCGGGGTCCCCACTTATGGGCAACTGGCTCGGGCGCTTCCTTGCCGGTCCGCATACGCACGGGGAGCACGCCCTCAACCTTGTCGTAATGTTTTCTTCGATCTTGGCAGGTCTCGGGGGAATCCTGCTGGCATGGCTGTTTTATGTGCGCGCTCCGCAGCTTCCAGGGATCGTAGCCCGCAGGGCTTCTCTGCTTTACCGGATGTCGCTCAACAAGCTTTGGTTCGACGAAATTTATCATGTCCTGATCGTGCGCCCTTTCTGTTTTCTGGCGGACCTTCTTTACGGCTTCGACCAGAAAGCGATCGACGGGATCGTCAACGAAACCGGTCTTGCTACGGTCCGCACGAGCCGTCTCAAGGCATGGATCGATACTTACCTGGTGGACGGCACTGTCAATCTGGTCGGCGCGCTGGTTCAGCTTTCAAGCGCCCTCGTACGGCGGATCCAGACGGGGTTTGTTCAGCATTACCTTTTGATGATTTTGGCCGGCATTTTGGTCCTGATCTTTTTGGAATTTCGCCCTTAACGAAAGCCCCGAAACTTGTGTTTCGGGACAATAAGCAGATCAAAACTTGACGTTTTGATCTATTGGAGTGTTTATGTCGTCTCATATTTTGTCCTGGATCACTTTTACTCCCCTGATCGGCGCCTTTCTTGTCCTGCTGATCCCTAAATCCTACAAGGCCTACGTCAAGTGGGTCGCAACCCTGACCACCGTCATCACGGGCCTTTTCACCCTGAAGGCCCTGACCCTTTTTTCCCTGGCAACATCGAAGCTCCAAATGGTCGAGAAAGTCGCCTGGATCCCCCAGTTCAACGTGCAGTACTTCCTTGGGACCGACGGCGTCAGCTTCCCCATGGTTTTTTTGACCGCGCTCATCTGCATCGTGGCCTGCCTCGCATCCTTCGGGATCCGGGAGAGGGAAAAGGAATACTACTTTCTGTATCTTCTGCTCGAAACGGGCATGATGGGGTCTTTTCTCGCGCTCGACCTCGTGCTCTTCTACGTTTTCTGGGAGATCGTGCTGGTCCCGATGTATTTTTTGATCGGCATCTGGGGCGGACCCCGGAAGGAATACGCGGCCATCAAGTTTTTCCTGTATACGCTGGCCGGAAGCCTTTTCATGCTGCTGGGCATCCTCGCGCTTTACTTCGGCTCCGCGCAGCACACGTTCGACTGGCTTGCCCTCACGCAGACAAAGTTCGATCCGGCCCTTCAACGAATTGTGTTTCTCGCGTTTTTTGCCGGGTTTGCCATCAAGGTCCCGGCCTTCCCGTTCCATACGTGGCTGCCCGACGCCCACGTCGAGGCCCCGACCCCCATCAGCGTCATTCTGGCCGCGGTCCTGCTCAAGATGGGAACCTACGGATTCCTCCGGTTTAGTTATCCGATTCTGCCCTCGGCCGCGGTGTGGTTTCAGCCCGCCATGGCCGTCATCGCCCTGATCGGAATCATTTATGGCGGCTTCGTGTCCTTTGCCCAGACGGACTTCAAAAAGATGGTGGCCTACTCGAGCGTCAGCCACATGGGCTTCGTGCTTCTCGGCCTGGCCGCGCTGACCGGAAACGGCTTCTCGGGCGCCATGCTGCAGATGTTCAGCCACGGAATCATTACCGGCGGCTTGTTCTTGTTGGTGGGTGTCGTGTACGACCGCGCCCACACCCGGGACATGGGCGCTTTCGGCGGACTCGGGGCGCAAATGCCTCTTTATGCGGGCCTTTTGACTTTCTTTTCACTCGCTTCCCTCGGCCTTCCCGGACTGAGCGGTTTCGTCAGCGAATTTCTCGTCCTTCTGGGCACCTACATCACCAGCAAGACTTGGGCCGCCCTCGCGCTGATCGGCGTCATCCTGGCCGCCGCCTATCTTCTGACCATGATCCGAAAAGTCCTGCTCGGGCCGGCCAACCCGAAGTGGAACGGCATTGCGGAGATCAACCTTCGCGAAATCCTGACCCTGGTTCCCCTGGCCCTGCTGATCCTGGCCGTCGGCATTTATCCGAAAATCGTGCTCGACTACATGACTCCGGCCGTCCAATCGATGGCGGCACTCTTCGGAGGAACGCCCTCGTGAACGCGCTGGAAAGCCTGAGGTTTTTTGTTCCCGAGGCGGTCCTCCTGGCCGGCGGATTCCTCGCGCTTTTCCTGGATTTCTTTCTCCGGAACAAGAAATGGATCGGCGGGTTCGCTCTTGCCGTTCTGGTCGTGACCGCGTGCCTCTGCGTATGGCCCGATAAAAACTCCATCCTTTTTTCAGGATTCTTCGCGCTCGACCGCTTCACCTACTTTTTCCGTTTTCTGGCCCTTTCTGTCGTCGCCGTCACAATCCTCCTATCGCTGGCTTCCCCGGAAACCTCGGGGAAAAACGAGGGCGAATACTACGTCCTTTTCCTTTTCATGGCGTTCGCGCTGATCTTGGCGGCAGCCGCTGTGAACCTGCTGGCGATTTACATGGCCATCGAGTTCGTCTCGATCCTCTCCTATCTCCTGACCGGGTTCGTCAAAAAGAACCCGGAGGCCAAAGAGGCGGCCGTCAAATATCTTTTGTTCGGCAGCGTCTGCTCTGGGATCATGCTTTTCGGCATGTCCCTTCTGTACGGCGCGAGCGGCTCCCTCGATATCGCCGCCATCGGAGCCCGCCTGGGATCTCCCGCGTGGACGGGCCTCGCGCTGACCGGCCTTCTCCTGATGCTTGCCGGGATCGGGTTCAAGATTTCGATGGCCCCTTTCCATTTGTGGGCCCCGGACGTTTATCAGGCCGCTCCGACTCCGGTCACGGCCTTCCTAACGGTCGCCCCCAAAGCGGTGGGCTTCGCGGTCCTGATCCGACTGCTCTCGGCTTCTTTTCCCGCCCTCGCATGGAAGTGGCAGGCCGTCATCATGGGACTTTCCATGCTGACGATGACGGTGGGCAATCTCACGGCGATTTCGCAGGTCAATATCAAGCGGTTTCTCGCGTATTCGAGCATCGCCCAGGCGGGCTACATCCTCATGGGCGTCACGGTCCTCAATGTCACCGGCCTTTCGGCCGTGTTGATCTATTTTGCGGTCTACGCATTCACCAACCTCGGCGCCTTCACAGTCGTCAGCATGGTCTCGAATCAATGCGGCAACGACGACCTGTCCAGTTACGCCGGCCTTGCTCGGCGCTCTCCCGTGCCGGCCGCCTGTATGACCGTCTTTCTGCTTTCGCTTGCGGGACTTCCCCCGCTTGCGGGCTTCGTCGGGAAACTCTTCGTTTTTTCGGCGGCCATCGAGGCCCATTACGTCCTTCTCGCCACCGTCGCCGCGCTCAACAGCGCGGCAGCCGCGTACTATTATTTCAAGATCGTACGGCTCATGTATCTGACGGGCCCCATCGAAAAAACTCCGGTTGCCTCGCCTTGGCCGATACGCCTGGCCCTTGCCTTCACGCTCGCAGGCACCCTCGGCCTCGGCCTTTTCCCGGCGCCCCTGATCGGGTTCGTCCGCCTCGTCCTCGGCCAATAATTTCGCGGGAAGGAGGTTTTGTGCATCTGCTCTGGATGGATCTGGCTCGTGCCTTGGCCGTTCTGGGCGTCATCGTGATCCACGCTTCGGCCGATGTCATTACCGAGTGGGGGGGCGTGCCGGATAGCTGGTGGTGGGCGGCGAATCTTTTCGACTCGCTCGCCCGAGGCTGCGTGCCAATCTTTGTCATGATTAGCGGGGCCTTGCTGCTTCCCGTGAGCGAGGGCTGCAGGGACTTCTTCCGCAAGCGTGCCAACCGGATCCTTCTTCCCTTTGTGGCGTGGACCCTTTTTTATCTCGTCTGGAAAAAACTGTTCTCCCAGCCGGATCTCGGATGGGTCGAAGCCCTGAGACAGGCGGCCGGCAACGGCGTGTATTATCACCTCTGGTTTCTTTACCTCATCCTCGGGCTCTATCTCCTCACGCCCGTCTTCCGGATTTTAGTCGCCCACTGTTCGCGCCGGAATCTGCTGTACTTTCTCGGCCTTTGGTTCGTCGTCGCCTCCGCTTTGCCTTGCCTGGAGAAGCTGATCGCTCTGTTGACGCACCAGACTTTCCATATCGCCATTCCGATCGAGCCCGCCCAGGGCTTTATCGGTTACTTCGTGCTCGGATACTTTCTCCATCAATACGTCACGGAAGGAGCGGCTCGCAAGGCCCTTGTCGCTTGGCCGGCGGCCCTCGCTCTTTGTACGGGCGGAACTTATTTTCTCACGCGGCATTGCCGGTCGTTTCAGGGGGTCCTTTACGACTCGATGGCCCCGAACGTCGTCATTTATGCCGCGTCCTTCCTTGTGCTGGCCAAATGTTCGGGCCCCTTCCTCGAGTTACGTGTGTCCCCGTACGCCAAGAAGCTCATTCACAGGGTTTCTGCGGCGAGCTTCGGCATCTATCTCGTCCACCCCGTTTTTCTCGAGACGCTCTCAAGCGGCCGCCTGGGCTTCACCCTCACCTCCAGGATGTTCCACCCCGCCTGGACGATCCCCCTCACCGCCGCGGCCGTCTTTCTTTTGTCATTGATCTCGATCCGCATCCTCCAAAAAATCCCCTACCTGAAAAGAATCGTCTGATCGTAAGCAAGAATCTCTTATTTTGACACCCCGCATTCAAGCGGTCTCCTTTTTCCTTCCGTACGGGCGACTTCGCGGAGGCTCCGTGACCTGAGGGACAATTCGATTGTCCCTCAGGGGGCGAGGAGAACGGGGTGTCGGGGGCCCTCCTGATGCATTCTTATCAGGAGGGAACACCGAGGGGCCCCGTTCGGTGTCGCCCTTAGATCTTTCCGGGGCCGGAGCGTTAGGAGCCCGGTAGGAAGGAAAAAGGGGGCGATGAAACCAGGGGGAGTTCAGACCCCAATCAGGGCGGCACCAATAACGCCCGCGGAATCTCCTAGCGCGTGCCTGACAATGGGAGTTTCGAGGCTGTCCGAGAACACGACTTTCGCCGTTTCCTCGACGCCCCGGGTCGTCAGCTCTTCGATGTTGGACACCCCGCCGCCGAGGACGATAACGTCGGGGTCGAGGATATTGATGAGGTTAGCCATCGCGCGGCCGAAGGAACGGAAAAAGCTTTCCATAAAGGCTGTCGCTTGCAAATCGCTCTTGCGGTAACGCGCAACGATGTCTCGCAGTCCCGCCTTTTCGCCCGTCTCAGCCAGGAAGCGTCTCTCGAGCCCTCCTCCGCTGATGAAGGTTTCGACGCAGCCGCGCTGGCCGCAGTAGCAAAGAGGCCCGTTGGGATCCATGCAGGAGTGTCCCCACTCGCCTCCGATCCTCTGAAGGCCGGTATGGACATGCCCGTCGATGACGATTCCGCCGCCGCAGCCGGTCCCCATAATGACTCCGAAGACGAGCCGCTTGCCGCGCCCCGCCCCGAACATGGCTTCCGCCATGGCAAAGCAGTTGGCGTCGTTTTCGACGGCGAAACGTCTTCCGAGAAGCGCCTCGAGATCCCGGCAAAAAGGTCGGCCGTTCAGGCAGACCGTATTGGAGTTTCTCAGAAGTCCGGTGCGCTTCGAAACGGAGCCCGGGGTTCCGATTCCGAGAGTCGTGGGAAATCCTCGAGCTTTTCCGGAAAGTTCGGCGGCGAGTGCCGCGATGCGTTCGAGAATGGCTTGGCAGCCCTTTTCCTGCTCGGTCGCAATCCTGCGGCGGTAGATCTCATCGCCTTGGGGATCGAGGACAATGCCCTCGATTTTGGTTCCGCCAAGATCGATGCCGAGGCGGTAGGACGGCTTAATAGCGGTAGTGCTCGGGCTTGAAAGGACCGGCCGCATCGACGCCCAGGTATTGCTGCTGCTTGGCAGTCAACTGCTCGAGCCGCACGCCCAGCTTGGCAAGGTGGAGCCGTGCGACTTCTTCGTCGAGTTTTTTTGGCAGGCGGTAAACTTTCTTCTCGTAGTTTTTAGTGCGGGTATACAGCTCGATCTGCGCAAGAACCTGGTTGGTGAAAGAGTTGCTCATCACAAACGAAGGATGCCCCATCCCGCAGCCGAGGTTGACAAGCCTTCCCTCCGCCAGGAGGAAGATCGAGTGCCCGTCGGGGAAAATATATTTATCCACCTGGGGTTTGATGTTGAGCTTCTGGATCCCCTGGATTTTCTTCAGGCCGGCCACGTCGATCTCGACGTCAAAATGGCCGATGTTGCAAACGATGGCCTGGTCCTTCATCTTCTTCATGTATTCTGCCGTAATGATATCGCAAACGCCTGTCGCCGTCACGAAAATGTCCCCCTCCGGGAGCACGTCCTCCATCCGCTTGACCGCGTAGCCTTCCATCGCCGCCTGCAGGGCGCAAATCGGATCGATTTCCGTGATGATGACCCGCGCGCCGAAGCCGCGCATCGACTGAGCGCAGCCCTTGCCCACGTCCCCGTAGCCCGCCACCACCACGACTTTGCCGGCCACCATGACTCCCGTGGCGCGCTTCAAGCCGTCGGCCAAAGACTCGCGGCACCCGTAGAGGTTATCGAATTTGGACTTCGTGACCGAATCGTTGACGTTGATCGCGGGGATTTTCAGGTTGCCGCTCTGAACCCTTTTTTCGAGGGCGTGCACCCCCGTGGTCGTCTCTTCGCTCACCCCCCGGACTTCCTTCATCAGATGCGCGAACCGTTCCTCGTGCATCATATTGGTCAGGTCGCCTCCGTCATCGAGGAGCATGTTGGGCCCCTTGCCGTCCGGCCACAGAATCGTCTGCTCCACACACCAGACATATTCTTCCTCGGTCTCGCCTTTCCAGGCAAAAACCGGAATGCCCCGGGCCGCAAGCGCCGCGGCGGCGTGGTCTTGGGTCGAGAAGATATTGCAGGAAGACCAGCGGACCTCGGCCCCCAGTTCGATCAGGGTTTCGACCAGCACCGCCGTCTGAAGGGTCATGTGGATACAGCCCGAAATCCTCGCCCCGGCCAGGGGTTTGGTGCGGCCGTATTTTTCCCGGAGCGCCATCAGCCCCGGCATCTCCTTCTCGGCGATGTCGATTTCCTTGCGTCCCCATTCGGCAAGCGAAAGGTCGGCGACTTTAAAATCCTGTTTGGTCTCGGTCGGCATGCTGTTTCTCCGCGGTAGTGGATTGGACGGTTTCAACCAAAGCCCCCCAACAATTAATCAAACTTTTAATTTCTTCTTCAGGGCAGACACGCAATCGGTCTTCTCCCAGGTGAACCCTTCCTCGTTACGGCCGAAGTGACCGTAAGCGGCAGTCGCCTGATACACCGGCTTGAGGAGGTCGAGTTTTTTGATGATGCCCTTGGGAGTAAAATCGAAGACCTCGCGCACAGCCGCGACGATTTTCTCGCTTGGTATCGAGCTCGTGCCGAAGGTTTCGACACGGACCGAAACGGGCTCCGCCACGCCGATCGCGTAAGAGACCTGGATCTCGCAGCGCCGGGCGATCTTGGCCGCCACGATATTTTTCGCGACATACCGCGCAAAATACGCGGCCGAGCGATCGACCTTCGAGGGATCCTTGCCGCTGAAAGCCCCGCCGCCGTGGCGCCCGAAACCGCCATAGGTATCGACGATGATCTTGCGGCCCGTCAAACCGGTGTCCCCGTGAGGCCCGCCGATTTCAAAACGTCCGGTGGGATTGATGAAAATCTTCGTATTCTTGTCCATGTACTCGGCCGGAATAACTTTCTTGATCACCATCTCTTTGAGGTCCTGCGTAATGGTCTCGAGCGACACGTCAGCGTCATGCTGAGAGCTCAGAACGATCGCGTCGACACGCACGGGAACGTCCTTTTCGTATTCGACCGTGACCTGGCTTTTCGCGTCGGGGCGAAGATAAGAAATTTTGCCCTCTTTTCGAATCTGCGCCAGGTAGCGCACAAGTTTGTGCGCCAGCATAATCGGCATCGGCATGAGCTCGGGAGTTTCGTCGCACGCATACCCGAACATCATCCCCTGGTCTCCGGCCCCGCCGGTATCGACCCCCATGGCAATGTCGGGCGACTGCTGCTGAATCGCCGTCAAAATGCCGCAGGTCTTGTAATCAAAGCCGTATTCGGCGTCCGTATAACCGACCTTGCGGATGACCCCGCGGACAACCTGGGGGATGTCGGCATAACCTGTGCTGGTGATCTCACCCGCAACGACAACGGTGCCCGTCGTCACGAGGCATTCGCAGGCCACGCGCGATTTTGGATCCAGGCGCAATAGAGCGTCCAGAACTCCGTCGGAAATCTGATCGCAGAGTTTATCCGGATGACCTTCGGATACGGATTCGGAAGTAAAAAGTTGACGCTCTTTTTTCATGCTCTCTCCTTAGGATTTGCCGTGCCGGGGAAACTCCTGATAAAGGCGGTTAGCCTTGTCATAAGAAACGGGATCGCCGATATCCAGCCAACGACCCCTGAGGGGGATGGCAAAAAGCTTATCCGCTTCCGCCAGCCACCGCATATAGTGACCTGGCTGGTCGCAATTATGTCCTTCAGCGAGGTATCTGTCAAGCAAAACACGCGTTTCGCCGGGAAGCCAGTAAAGGCCGCAAGACGCCAGTGTCGTAGGCGGATTTTCAGGTTTTTCGTAAAACTCGAGGATCTTCCCGGACGCGTCGGTCCGGACAAGGCCGTAGTTTTTGGCCAGTTCCTTGTCCGCCACATCATAAACCGCAATCACGGGATGTGGCCGTTTGGCAGAGGCAAAATCCACGAACTCCTTGAGATCAAAATCAAAAAAGTTGTCGCCAGCGATCACGAGAAGATCCTCAGACGCAACTCCTTTCTCCACAAGGGTATAGCGAAGATCGCCAATGGCGCCAAGCCTGTCCTCGTTGGAGGTCGTATGGTCGTTGACCGTCTCGATTGGCCAGGGGTAGCGCGAGGAGGGGTTCCATGCCTCGAAATGGCCCGAAAAACGCTCATTGGTCACCACGAAAACACGCTCAACACCCTGTACCCGGACAAGGCGGTCCAGAGTCCATTCAAGGATCGGCCTTCCCCCCACGGGCAAAAGGGGCTTGGGCTTGTCCTTCGTTAGAGGATACAGCCTGGTGGCGTATCCGGCGCAAAGCAAGATGACTTTCACGTGGGATCCCTCTCTCCTATCGCCCGAGCGTCGCCGTCTTCTTGAGGGCGTCGATATGATCAATCACAAGCGGATCAACCCGGTACAGCCGCGCGAGCTCGTAGCTGACCCAGTCTCCGAGAGCAATCAGCGAAAAAATCCTCGCAAGCGGAGACCTCCCCTCGGAACGGATTTCGAGGACCTTTGCCCCGGTCCCGGCAATCATCCGGCGGGCCCTCCGGGCCCTTTCCCGGATCCAGAGCGGGTCTTCGGGGTCGCTGAAAAAAACGGCCGTCGAGCGGCGGACAAGCTCCCGGGGCGCCTGCCAACCTTCAATTTCATTGTGAAACATCTCGGGAAGCATTTGGTGGCTGACGAGCGTCTTGGCGTTTTCGGCAAGCTGAGAGCGCCAACGCACGAGCACGGGTTCCATCAATCCGGAGACGGCGTAAAGGTGCACGAAACGCCCGGCCAAACGCCGGGCGATCCCGAGGGCACGCTTTTCGGAAATCTTCGCGAGGATCGCCCGGGTGGCGCGGATCTCCGCATCGCGGACGTTGAGGATGCCGAGCCGGTTCAGGACCGGAACGAGCACAAACGTCAGGTATCCGATCGCGCAACGCGGAGGAAATCCCTGCGGAACTTTCAAAACCGGGAAACGACCGGCACGGGCGAGCTCTTCGAGCCGGCCCCCCGACGTCACCACGAGGATGGGAGCGCGCGACCGGCGCGCGCGTTCAAAGGATTCGAGGATCTCCCGGGTCCCGCCCGAATAGCTCGAAACGATCACGAGCGTCTGCGGATCGACCCACCGGGGCATCGCGGTGGAGCGATTGACCATAAAAGGAACACGATCGGCGCGAAACGCGAGGCGGCGGAGGATGTCGCCCCCAATCCCGGACCCCCCCATGCCGCAAAAAATGATTTGCGAAATTTTCCGCTTCGTGACCGGATGGCGGAACAGTTTGCCGATCCGCAAAGCGTCCCCTATCTGGTCGTTCAAACCGAGCAGGTATCGCTTCATGGGATCGCGGGCGTCAGGGGGCATAGGTCAGATCACTCTTCGGCGAGAAGGTCCTTGGCAATGAGGTTCACTTCGGCGTCGATAAACCGTTTGACCTCGGCACCCGTGTGGAACTTGAGGGCCTGATGCGCAATGGCCTGCGCGTCGGTGTACCGCACGGCGCGGATGGCCTTTTTGACCTTCGGGACCACGAACGGGCTCGTGCTGATTTCGTCGATATCGAGGCCGAGGAGCAGCACCGCGATCGCCGGGTCTCCGGACATTTCGCCGCAAGTCCCGACCCATTTTTTCTGCCGGTGGGCATTGACCACCACCAGTCGGATCAGGGAAAGGATCGCCGGATGCGTCGGCTCATAAAGGTACGCAATCTTCTCGTTGACCCGGTCGACGGCCAGGGTGTATTGGATCAAATCGTTTGTGCCGATCGAAAAGAAATCGACTTCCTTGGCCAGCGCGTCGCTGGTGATCGCGGCCGACGGAATTTCGATCATGGCCCCGACCTCCATGGCAGCGTCAAAAGGAACCCCCTCTTTTTTGAGTTCCTCCTTGCACTCGGTCAGGATCTCGGTGGCCTGACGGATTTCGCTGATGCTGGAAATCATCGGATACATGATCTTAATTTTTCCGTGAGCGCTGGCACGCAAAATAGCGCGCAGCTGGACCTTGAAGATGTCGATCCGGGTCAGGCAAAACCGGATCGCCCGGCAGCCCAGAAACGGATTCATTTCATGCGGAACATCAAGCAAAGACAAAAACTTGTCGCCGCCGAGGTCCAGCGTGCGGACGATGACCGAGTGAGGGAAGATCCTTTCAGCGACCTGCTTGTAGGCGCGGTATTGCTCCTCCTCGCCCGGAAGGTCGCTGCGGTTCATATAGAAATACTCCGTCCGGTAAAGGCCGATGCCTTCGGCCCCGTGGGCGATGACTGAGGGAATTTCGTCGTGAAACTCGATGTTGGCGCCGAGGCTGATCCTTTTCCCGTCAAGAGTCTGCGCGGGAAGGTCCCTGAGCTTGTCGAGCTCGGTCGTGACCTCGATGAAGTGCTGTTCCTTGCGGGTGTATTCTTGGATCGTCTGTTCGTCGGGATCGGCGATGAGAAGTCCGTGGGTCCCGTCGACGATCACCCGGTCCCCCGTCTTGATTTTTGAGGTCACGTGGTCGACCCCGACCACCGCCGGAATTTCCATGGACCGGCCCAGGATCGCTGTATGCGACGTCGGCCCTCCGATCTCGGTGACAAAAGCGAGCACGTTGTTCTTGTCCATCATCGCCGTATCGGAAGGTGAGAGGTCGTGGGAAATGACGATGCCGCGCTCCTTGAGGGCCCCTAAGTCTTCGCGCTCTCCGTAGAGATTGTTGAGAAGCCGGCGGCCGATGTCCTTGATGTCGGAAATGCGCTCTTTCAGGTACTCGTCGTCGATCTGAGCAAACGCCTGAAAGTACCGCTGAAGGATGGTGGAGAACGCGTACTCGCAGCTGACTCCCCGCTCCTTGACGAGCGCGATGACATCCTCGATCAGGGTCCGGTCTTCGAGGATCATGAGATGCGCGTTGAAGATATCTGAACTTTCCCGGCCGATCTGATTGAGAATTTTCTTCCGGATGCCGAGGATCTCGGCGCGTGTACGCGTCAGCGCGTCTTCGAAGCGGGCGATCTCCCTCGAAATTTCGGCCTCCGTAATGGCCCGGGGAGCGACAACAAAGGGGTCGTCGGAGTGCCGCACGAACGCCTTGCCCACCGCAAATCCGGGCGATACGCCAATGCCTTTGAGAGTCATCATGACGGCCGGTTCGCCTCCTCGCCGAAATTATTTTCGAACAGCCGGGCAAGCTCTTCCATGGCTGCTTCCTGATCGTCGCCGCTCACGTGCAGGATGATCGAAGCCCCCAGCCCGGCCGCAAGGGTCATAATGCCCATAATCGACTTTCCGTTGACCTTTTGGCGGCCTTTGATCACTTCAATGTCGGATTTGAAGCGGTTGGCTGTCTGGACAAAGATCGCTGCGGGCCTGGCGTGCAGTCCCAGCTTGTTTTGCACTTCGATCTTTTTCCGGATGCCTTTTTTCTTATCCATCCCGTGATCCCCTCAAAAAAACTTAAATTTTGACGGCCCGCGCCCTCTTCAGGGCATGTGCGAAAATGACCTCGGCAAGCCTCTCCGGGTCGTGGCGGACCTGGCCGTCGAGCCTGAGAACATTTTCCTCCAGAACCTCGTAGCCCTTCTCGCGGATCACGTCGACATCCAGAGCGATGGTCGTGGCCCCTTTTTCGGCGTATTTTTCGATCATCATCGGCGGGATTTCCTGGTTATTGACAATGCACGCATCGATGATCCGCGGATCGGTGTGCTCCAAAATCACCCTCAGGTGATCCCAGGCGCTCATCCCATCGGTCTCCCCGGGTTGGGTCATCACGTTCAAAACGTACACCTTATAGGCCTCGGATCTCAAAATGGCTTCGAAAATATCGCGGATCAGGAGGTTCGGCAAAACACTCGTATAAACGCTCCCGGGACCGAGAATGATCAGGTCGGCGTTTTCGATCGCGTCGATCGCCTCCGGGCAAGCCTGGCAGTTGTCCGGCTTCAGGCGCAAATTTCTGAGCATCTTACGGGCATCGGTGATCCGGGTCTCGCCCTCGAGGATGGTGCCATCAACGAACTCGCCCACGAGGGTCACTTTCTCCAGGGTCGAAGGAATCACCCGGCCGCGGATCGCAAGAACCTTGCTCGACTCGGCGATCGCTTTTTCGAAATCCCCGGTCACCTTCGAAAGCGCGGTGATGAACAAATTGCCGAAACTGTGCCCTTTGAGGCCCTCGCCCACCTCGAAACGGTATTGGAAAAGCTCGCGAATGAGCGGTTCGGCGTCGGCAAGCGCCACAAGGCAGTTGCGGATGTCGCCGGGAGGGAGCATGTCCATCTCGTCGCGCAATCGGCCCGAACTGCCTCCCGTGTCGGTCACGGTCACGATGGCCGTAATATTATGGGTATATTTCTTGATGCCCGAAAGCAGGGCGCTCAACCCCGTCCCTCCTCCGACGGCCACCACCCGGGGTCCCCGGGAAAGCGAGTCGGACTGCCTTCTCTGGTAGACCAGATCGACCAGCCGGCCGTCGCCGTTGGCGGGAAGGAGCGCGCGCACGAAGATACGCACCATGTTCTTCACGGCCGTATAAATGAGAAAGATGCCGAAAATGAGAATCGCCATCGCGAGCGACGCGAGAAGCGCGCTCGTCTCGGCCACAGACTTGATGGCCAAAAGGGCGACGCCGGCAATCAGTGCGAGCCCCAGCAGGCAAAGTAAAATCCACCGCTTGATCCCCAAACCGGGATACAGCCACTTAAAAAATTGCATCCGCTTAGAACTCCTCTCGCGCCTAATCAGTGTTTTTTGTCTTCTTCGCGGCGGATCAGTTCGAAAACTTCTTCGGGGCTCTTGCAGCGTTTCAAGAGTTCGCAGAAATAAGTGTCCCTCAGGAGCCTTGAGATTTGCGCGAGGGCCTTCAGGTGGGGGCCGGCGGTTTCCCGCGGGGCGACCAGGAGAAAAAAGATATAAACCAGCTCGCCGTCAAGGGATTCAAAGTTGACCCCCTTCTGGCTCAATCCTAAAACGGCTACGAGCTCATCCACCCGGTCGGTCTTTCCGTGAGGGATAGCGATCCCCTGACCGATGCCGGTCGAACCCAGATTTTCGCGCTCGATCAGCGCGCGGACGATACTTTTCCGGTCTCCGATGTCCTTGACCTCGGCGAGGATATCGACCAGCTCCTTGAGGACATCCTCCTTTTCCGCAGAGACCAATCCGATCTTGATGCCTTTCTTGCTCAAAAATTCCGTGATCTTCATCAGAACTCCTCCTTAAGAATGCGTCTTAACGGGCCCTCTCCGTCTTTCTCGCTGGAACAAGACCGGCTTAGCGTTCGGGTTCGATCAGTCCGTGGTCGCCGTCCTCGCGCTTATAGAGGACGTTGACCCGGCCGTTCTTCGGATTTAAAAACACGACAAAATTTTCCCCCGACATATGCAGCTGAAGGCTGGCCTCGTCGGGAGTCATCGGCTTGGGCGAAAAACCGGCGCTCCGGATAATTTCCGGCGACAGCGCATCGGGGACTCCGAGCGGCCACTCCTGGGGAGTTTCCCGCTGCTTGAGCTTGGCGGGCGAGTTTTTTTTCGTTTCCTTGACGTGGTGTCCCTTGATCTTTTCACGGAACCGCTTGAGCTGCTTTTCGACCCGGACATAGGCCTCGTCGATGGCGGTAAAGATGTTGTCCTTGCTCCGGCCGTCCCCGAAGGCGCGAAAATGCTTCGCCAGCAGGGTGATTTCGGCCTCGTAATAACGCTTTTCCTTTTTAAGGACCACGTGCGACTCCACAAGGCGCTCGGCGTACTTCTCGAGCCGCACGAGCTTGTCCCGAAAATGCTCCCGCATCCCTTCCGTCACCTGCAGATTCTTGCCCAAAAACCGTATATCCAAAGAAAACCTCCTTATGAAAAGAAAAAAGATTTAGGCCAGCGAAAACTTCTGTCCCAGATACAGCTCCCGCGCCTTCGCGTCCGAAGCGAGAAACTTGGAAGTGCCCGAAACCTCGACCTTGCCCTCGCACAGGAGGTAGGAGCGGTCCGTGATCGAAAGCGTTTCGCGCACGCTGTGATCGGTGAGTAAAATGCTGAGCCCCTGCGCTTTGAGTTTTTGCAAAATCTTCTGAACCTCGAACACCGCGATCGGATCGACTCCGCTGAAGGGCTCGTCCAAGAGGATCAGCGAAGGATTGGTGACGAGCGCTCTCGTGATTTCGAGGCGCCGACGCTCGCCGCCCGAAAGCGTGTAGGCCTTATTTTTCGCCAGATAGGCGATATCGAGCTCGTCCAAAAGCCGCTCCAGCCGCTTTTCGCGCTCGAGCGGCGGAATCTCCAGGGTTTCGAGGATCGCCATCACGTTCTCCTCGACAGTCAGCTTGCGGAAAATCGAAGGCTCCTGGGAAAGGTAGCCGATCCCGAGACGCGCGCGCTTGAACATCGGCAGGGCCGTGATCTCTTCGCCCCGGAATGAAATTTTTCCGCTGTCGGCCCGAATCGCCCCCACGACCATGTAAAAAGTCGTCGTCTTGCCCGCGCCGTTAGGACCCAGAAGGCCAACGATCTCCCCCCGGTCGACGTGAATCGAGACCTCGTTGACGACGGTCCTGCCCCGGTACGCCTTCTTGAGCTGCTTCGTCTCGAGGAGGTGCATTAAAAAAGCTCCTGGGGCTTGCCTTGCTGGCTTTCGAAATAAAGGGCCTCGGTGTCGCCTCCTAAAATGACCTTCCCCTCGTCGGCCAGATAAATCACATTGTCGCTGTAGGTCTTGTTCCCGTCGGGGTTTTCGATCACTACATGGCCTGTGGCAATGATCTTCGAGACGCGCCGGGACGTCTTGTTGTAGAAAACATCCATCGCATCGGCCCCGAGCTTGCCGCGGGTATCTTCGGCCACAACGTTGTCCTTGAAATGCGCGATGTTCTGGTCATAGTCGATCAGCAAGGGGCCGTCGCAGGTAATGACGGTCGGCCCGCTTGCCTTGTTGTCAGGGTCCTGAATGACCACGGTGACGTTTTTCTTGAATTTCACCTTTTTGAGGTTGGAATCCCCTGTCGCGCCCTTGCCCTCAATATTGATATTGTCTTTGGTGACCTCCGCATTGGCCTCGGTGGCAAGCATCCGTTTGGCGGGATCAATATCCAGCTCGTCGGTCAGGAGCCGGGTCCCGTCCTGGGTCGTGGCCACGACATTCTGCTTCAGATGCACTTCGTTGGCCTGCTTGTCATAATTGCCCTTGTCGGCCGTAATCGTCACGGGCGTTTCTTCCGCATAAGCTTTGGCCACCACGTTCATGAGCAGAACGTTCTGGGTAAAAATATCCGCGGAATCGCCTTCGATTTCGATTTCCTTGGCCCCGTCGGCGCCGTATTTCGTAAAAGAAAAAGAATAGACCTTGTGGCTTGGCTTTTCCGCCTCTCCCCCGCCCGGGGCTTTGTTCGCGACCCGCGTCGTCATGACCACCTGCAGGTGAATGACCCCCGCATAGATCAGGGCAAACGCGACAAACGCCAACAGCACTTTTTTCGTCATAACACCCCTACCTCTCGGCTTTCCGCCTTAGGAGACATCCGCCGGCGGCCTGGTCTTCCAACGGTCATGCATCCACATCCACTGCCCCGGATACTGCCGGATGACGGCCTCAAAATCCCTCATCCACCGTATTGTATACTTTTTAACCGCTTCTTCAAAGGTGGTTTCTACAACCGGCCGGATGGCCTCTGAGAACACCAGCCGGTACCGGTCCCCCGGCTCGCGCACCAAAAACCCGGCCACCATGGGCGCTCCGGTTTTCAAAGACAGCTTCACAGGAGCCGTCATCGTATAGGCCGGCCTCCCGAAAAAATCCACCCAGATCCCCGGAAGGCTGTCCACGTCCTGGTCCGGAAGAAGACCGACCACCTCTCCGCGCTTCAGGCAGCTCAGGATCTCACGCGCGCCTTCACTGCGGTCCACCAGCCTCATCTTGACCGATTCCCGAATCCGGACGATCCAGCGCTGGTAAGGCTCATAATAGATTCTGCGCCCGACGACCGTCATCGGGATACCCTTCGTACACAGCGCGCCCGCCAAAAGCTCCCAGTTTCCCAGATGCGCCGTCAGGCAAATGACGCCTTTGCCCTCGCTTAAGACGGCGTCCAGATAGCTTCGTGCGCTCGCAAAATCGACGAACGCGTCGATCTTGCGTTCATCGAGCTTCGGAAACTGCAGAATCTCGACCGCGGTTTGTGCAGCATGAGAAAAAACCTGCCGTCCGATCGCACGGATTTCGGCCCCGGACTTCGACGCGCCGTAAGCGAGATTCAAATGAGCAAGAACCTTGCGCTTTTGACGCCAAACGAATGCGTAAGCCGCCAACCCTGCCAACCGGGCGAAGGCAAGAGCCCATCGCCGCGGCAGCCAAAATACCGGAGCCGCCGCCGCCCTCGCCAGCAAATAAACCGCAAAACGATAGGGCTTCTTTTTGGCCACAGGCTAGTCCCTCATAACATTGTAACCGTTCAGCCCCCCACCGGTGGCATTGGGTCGGCAAAGAAAGGTTTCTCCAAAACGCGCCTGCTTCGCTCGGAGCTCATGGACCTCACGGGTTGTGCGCCGATCTCCTCGTCTACGCAAGCGGCGCTAATTGTTTTTCCGAAACCTTTCTTCGCCTCCTCAACCTTCTTCACCGGGAGTCTCTGAACGGTTACTGAAAATGCACTAGATAAATCCCGCCTTCAAAAGGTCCTGCACGTCCAGGAGCCCCACCGCCCGCCCGCGGACGTCGACCACGGGTAATTCGTCGATATTTTTTGATTTCAAAAGGTGCACGGCCTCGACCGCCAGTTTGTCCTGGGCAATCTTCAGAGGCCGGCGGGTCGCAAAACGTTCCACCGGCTGCGCCAGGATGCCTTCCCCGCTTTCGCGTAAATGGCGCCTCAGATCGCCGTCGGTGAAAATCCCGACCAGTTTTTTCTGGCGATCGACGATCGAACAGCTTCCGGCCCGGGCCGCCGTAATGGCCAAAAGCACCTTGTGGACGGGAGTCGCCAGATGCGCCACCGGATGACGCCGGCCTGTCCTCATGATCTCCCGGACCTTCACAAAGTTTTTTCCGAGGCTTCCCCCCGGATGCAGGAGGGCAAAGTCTTCGGACCGGAACCCTTTCTTCTTGACCAGACAAAGGGCCAAAGCATCCCCCATGGCCAGCGACGCCGTGGTCGAAGCAGACGGCGCCAGATTCAGAGGGCAGGCCTCACGGCTGACGGCCAGATCCAGAACGATATCGGCGTGCCGGGCCAGGTCGGACTTCGTATGACTCGTCAACGCAATCAGGGGCACTCCGAATCTTTTGATCTCGGGCACGAGCTCGACGATTTCCTTCGTCTCCCCGCTGTGAGAAATCGCGATCACAACGTCCTGCTCAGTCACCATCCCCAAATCCCCGTGGAAGGCCTCCGCCGGATGGATGAAAAGGCTCGGCGTACCGGTGGAAGCCAGCGTCGCGGCGATTTTTCGCGCAATGAAACCGGGCTTCCCCATACCGGTTACGATCACTCGCCCCCGGCATGCCGCCAGCAATTTGACGGCCGCCTCAAAATCCTTTCCGAGCCGCCCGCTCAGGCGTTGAATGGCCCGAGCCTCGATCGCAAGAACCCGTCTGGCGGTCACCAGGATCTTTTCTTTTTTCATGCCGGGACTCCCAGTTCTGAAATCATCGCTTCCCGCAAGCGCAGTAGGACTTTCAGAAGCGGCCGAAGCTCCGGAAGGCTCAGGGAATTGGGCCCGTCAGAAAGCGCCTTGGAAGGGTCTTCGTGAACCTCCAGGAAGAGAGCGTCCGCGCCCGCAGCCACTCCGCAGCGGGCAAGCGTCGGAATGAATTCCGCGGCTCCCCCGGAAGAAGTGCCTTGCCCTCCCGGCAGTTGGACCGAATGCGTCACGTCGTAGACGACGGGATAACCAAACCCGCGCATCACGGGAATCGACCTGAAATCGCTGACCAGATTTTGGTAACCGAAAGACACGCCGCGCTCCGTCAAAAGGATTTTCCGGCAGCCGGAGCCTTCGAGCTTATCGACGATATTTTTCGCGTCCCAAGGAGAAAGGAATTGCCCTTTTTTCACATTAACGACACGCCCAGAGCGGGCCGCCGTTTCGAGGAGGTCCGTCTGGCGGCATAAAAAAGCCGGGATTTGGAGGATGTCGAGCACTTCGCTTGCCGGACCCACCTGGTCCGAGTCGTGGATGTCACTGAGGACCGGCACGCAGTATTCGCGTTTGACTTTCTTCAGGGCAGCCAGGCCTTTCTCGAGACCGGGCCCGCGGTAGGAGCGGCCGGAGGAGCGGTTGGCCTTGTCAAAGCTGGCCTTGAAGACGAATGGAATTTGAAGCTCCCGGGCTAAGGCCGCAAGGGCACCGGCATGGCGCATCACGCTGTCTTCGCTCTCAATCACGCAAGGCCCGGCGATCAGGACCAGCTTCCGGGGATCCCCGAAAACCACCTCGCCGGCCTGAACGGTGTTGACGCGGGTCACGGATTTAAGCCTTTCCGGGGATCAACTCGGGCTCGGCCGTTTCCGGCTTGGCCAAAGAAGGCACGGCCCCGGCTTCGTTCGAGCGCTTCAGCAGGTTTGAGCGCTGAAGAGCATGCCGGATGAACTCCCGGAACAGCGGATGGGCGCGGTCGGGTTTGGATTTGAACTCGGGATGGAACTGGCTGGCGACAAACCAGGGATGGTCTTCGACCTCGACGATCTCGACGAGTTTTCCGCCCGGCGAAAGTCCGCTCAATTTGAGGCCGTGCTTCTGAAAATCCTCGCGGTAGCGGTTATTGAATTCGTAGCGGTGGCGATGGCGCTCCATGACCTCGTCGGTCTTATACGCTTTATAAGCCTGGCTGTCTCTTTTGAGATGACACGGCAGCGCTCCGAGGCGCATAGTCCCCCCCAGATTTTCGACCTTTTCCTGCTCTTCCAGGAGGCTGATGACCGGGTGGGGGGTTTTTTTGTTGAACTCCGTGGAATGGGCCCCCTTCCAGCCGATCACGTTGCGCGCAAACTCGATCGTCGCGCACTGCATGCCGAGGCAGATGCCAAGAAACGGAATTTTGTGGATCCTCGCATACTCAATGGCCTTAATCTTCCCTTCGACCCCGCGCATCCCGAACCCTCCGGGCACGAGAATGCCGGAAACGTCCCGCAGATAATGGTCCACGTTGCTTTTGAGGAGCTTTTCGGAATTGATCCTTTTGATCACGACCTCGGTATCATTGGCAATCCCGCCGTGCTTGAGGGCTTCGTAGATGGATTTGTAGGCGTCCTGCAGATCGATGTATTTGCCGGCGACCGCGATCTTCACGGAATACTTGGGATTGAGCGCGATATCCACGACCTCTTTTTTCCAGCGGTGCAGGCTCCCCGACTTGTATTCGATCTTGAGGTGCCGGCAGATCTCTTCGTCGAGCTTCTGCTCCTTGAACATCAGCGGGCATTCGTAAATCGATCGAACGTCCCGGGCCTCGATGACGTCCAGCGGATCGACATTGCAGAAGAGGGCGATCTTGTCTTTGAGCTCTCGGCTCAGTCTTTTCTCGGTCCGGCAAATCAGGATGTCGGGCTGGATACCGATCTCGCGAAGGGTCCCAACGCTGTGCTGGGTCGGTTTGGTCTTGAGCTCGCCGGCGGCGCGGATGTAGGGAACGAGCGTCAGATGGATGAAAAGCGAGTTCTCGCGCCCGACCTCGTGGCGGAACTGGCGGACGGCCTCGAGGTAAGGCAGGGATTCGATGTCGCCGACCGTGCCGCCGATCTCCGTAATGACCACTTCGCAGCGCTTCTGTCGGTAGACTTCGCGAATCTTTTCCTTGATCGCGTCCGTGATATGGGGCACGACCTGAACGGTGGCACCCAGGAAATCTCCGCGCCGCTCCTTGGTCAGAACTTCGTGATAAATTTGACCGGTGGTGACGTTGTTGGCGCGGCCGACGGAGATGCTGGTGAAGCGCTCATAATGCCCGAGGTCGAGGTCGGTTTCGGCCCCGTCTTCGGTCACGTAGACTTCGCCGTGCTGATAGGGGTTCATGGTGCCGGGATCGACGTTGAGGTAGGGATCAAGCTTTTGGATGGTGATCTTGAGGCCCTTGGCTTCCAGGAGCCTGCCGATGGAAGCGGAGGCAATCCCCTTGCCAAGAGAAGAAACAACGCCGCCGGTAACAAAGATGTGCTTAGGCATCGATGATGTTTTCCATGGTGATGAAAGGAAACGACTTGCGTAAGAGTATGATTGTAATCAACCCACCGCTAAAAATCACCCTTTATTATTCCCCTATCCCATCCCTCTTCATTTTTTTTTCCACAGCCATAAGATCCTCGGCCGTATCGACGCTAACCGACTCACGGACCGTCTCGACCACGCGGAGCTTGCAACCGCGCTCCAGGATCCTCAGCTGCTCGAGCTTTTCCGCTTCCTCAAGCCGGCCGGACGGCCATGTGACGAACGACGTCAGAAAGTCCCGACGGTAGCCGTAAATCCCGAGATGCTTGAGGTAGCCGGGTCGCTTCGCCGAGTCGCGGTAAAAGGGAATCGGCGCCCTTGAAAAATAAAGCGCGTCGCCGTGTTCGTCACAAACCACCTTCACGACCCCCGGGTTGACGTAATCGGCAGGATCGTCCTTAGGCACCGCTAACGTGGCGACCCGGACTTCCGGATGCTTCAAAAAAACGTCCGCCAGCAAGTCGATATTTTCCGGATGAATGAGCGGCTCATCGCCCTGGATATTGATGAAGACGTCCGCGTCGACCTTCGCCGCAACCTCCGCGATCCTGGAGGTCCCGTTGGGGTGATCGGTCCGGGTCATCCAAACCGTGGCGCCGGCGGCTTCGGCGCAAGTTTTGATCCGGACATCGTCGCAAGCGACCAGAACGTCGTCGAGCTTCAGGGCCGTTTTCGCGCGCCGGAACACGTGCTCGATCATCGGACGCCCCGCGATCGCCCGGAGCACCTTGGCTTCAAGCCGCGTCGATCCGTACCGGGCGGGGATAATACCGATAATTTTCATCGGGAGGTTTTAACATCCAGGGCGCATTGCCGGACCGCCTCTTGCAGCTCCTGGACTTGGACCGTCGCCGTCCCCAGTTTACCGACGACAATTCCCGCCGCAAGATTGGCGATCATGGCGGCCTCGAGCATCTTCGCGCCGACGGCCAGCGCCATGGCCAGCACCGCGATCACCGTATCGCCCGCGCCGGAAACATCGTAAACCTCACGGGCCGCAGTTGGGATATGCGTCCGGGCGCCCCTTCTCTCATAGAGCATCATGCCGTCTTCGCCCACCGTAATCAAAATGGCCTCGGCCCCGAGGCGCTTCAAAAGCCCCCGGCCAACCTCGTCCAGTGATGCCCCACGACGGGCCGTCCCGTTTTCGTACATCGTGACGGCTTCTTTGCGGTTCGGCGTAATGACCGTGACGCCGCGATAATAAGAAAAGTGCTTGTCCTTGGGGTCCACCAGAACGGGCTTCCCGGCCTTCTTGGCCAGAGCGATGATCTCTTTGAGAAACTGGGGCCCGATCACGCCCTTGCCGTAATCTTCGATAATCACGACATCGACGGAGGCAAGGCGATGGCGGATGAACTGAAAGATCTTTTTGCGGTCTGCGTCCGAGATATCGTCCGTTTTTTCGCGGTCGAAGCGAACAAGCTGCTGGGTTTGCGCGATAATCCGCGTCTTGATCGACGTCGGACGCTTGGGATCGAAGACGATCCCGCCGGTCTCGATCCCTTCACGGCGGATGACCTTGACGAGCATCCGTCCCTCCCGGTCGCGCCCGACGACCCCGCAGGGATAGACGGTCCCTCCGAGGGTCCGGATGTTGTTGGCAACGTTGAGGGAGCCGCCCGTCATGTAGGACTCGCGCTGGACATGGACAACCGGCACCGGGGCTTCGGGCGAAATCCGTTCGACCTTGCCCCAAATAAACTGGTCGAGGATAAAATCGCCGACGACGAGCACGCGGGCTTCGCCAAAACGCTCAATGCGCTCTTGCATGCGGTTTTTGAGCGCCTGAGACACGCCGCCCCCCTGGAAATCGGCACTTGAGCCTGGGCCTGCTGATGGGATTCGGGTTCGTTTCTTCATAGTGGTGATCGTGCGGCTATCTTATCATTGGGGGGCTAAGGTGTCCATAGGGGAAGCGCCGAGGGTGCAGCCCACTTCATACAGTAACTTGCCAACGGAGGCGAAGAAAGGTTTCGAAAAAACAATCAGCGCCGCTTGCGGAGACGAGGAGATCGGCAAAAAACCCGTGAGGTCCAAGAGCTCCGAGCGAAGCTGGCGCGTTTTGGAGAAACCTTTCTTTGCCGACGGGATATCAAGTGTATGAAGTGCGATGCGCCCAGCGCCGAACCGCTCTAGGCCGGCATCTTCAGCTCCTGACGCCAGCGTTTATACGCTTGGTAAATCCCGGAGACGTGGACCCAAAACGAAAGCGGGTGGTCGGCGTCTGAAGAAATTTTCGTGCGGGTGAGGCTGAAGCGGTCTTCGGCCACCCGTTTTAGTTTCTTCGGAGAGGTCGTAAAAGCAAGCGCGTATCCCGCCTTCTGAGCAGCCGCAACGACACGAGCGTCAAAGACTCCTCCCGGATAAGCCAGAAAGCGCACAGGGGCCCCGAACAGGGACTCCAACTCGCGCTTGGATCCCTCGAGCTCGTCGCGCAGTTGCTCATCCCCCAGTTCGGTGAGAATGAAGTGGTTTTTCGCGTGGGAGCCTACCCTGAACCACGGACGTTTGAGAAGCTCCCGGATCATCTCGGGGCGCATACGTCCGCCGATATTGCGAATCGTCAGGAACACCGTCACGGGAAACCGGTAGCGGTCGAGAATGGGAAGGGCTAGCGTAAAAAACGTATAGTGTCCGTCGTCGAAGGTGATGACGACTTCCCGCCCCCGGGGGCGGCGCCGGCCCTCGAGGATTTCGAGGTATTCGTCGAGAGAAATCACCCGGTAACCGAAACGCTTGAGAAAGGACATCTGATCGGCAAACGCCCGAAGGGTTACGAAATTATTTTCAGAGGCGGCATCCTTTTCACTGCCGATGAAGTGGTACATAAGGATCGTGGGCTGCCCAGACGGCGGCAGCGTTGCAAACAAAACCCCGAAAACGGCCAGGGCCAGAATTACGATCACTAAAAAAATCTTAAGGATCCGTTTGATCATGCACCTTATCTTTTCTCACCTTGCGGCTAAAGGAGTACTTTAGCCGCTTAGCAAATTTTAGTTTTCGATTCGATTGTTTTTAAAGTTTTTTTGTTGGCGAATCGCATCCAGGACAAGATCGGGTGTCAACGCGCGCAGACACTCCCGGCCCTGGCAATCGGCCTTGTAGCGAAAACGGCGGTAACAGGGCCGACACGCGAGATCCGTCTTCACCACCGTCACCGCCCGGCTCGAGGCGGGATAGGGACCGTAAACGACGGGATCCACCGGTCCGTAAAGGCCCGCCAAAGGCGTTCCCACCGCATGCGCAAGGTGCAGCAACCCACCGTCATTTCCGACAAAATAGCAGGATTTCTCGATCACGGCAACAGTCACCTCAAGAGAGGTACACCCCGTCAGGTCGACGCAGGGGACCGTGGCGAGGCCGGCCAACTCGGCAGCGAGATCCCGCTCGCGCTCCGTCCCCACGATGATGGCTTTGTCAAAGGGAACCAGCGTTCTCAAACGCCCGAGGAGTTCCGCAAAAAAAGGAACGGGCCAGCGCTTGAATCCGGCGTCTTTTCCCCACGACTCTCCCCCTCCCGGAGCAACGACCACTGCGCTCCGGATCCTTTCGTCCTCGAAAAGGCGGCCGGCTTCCTGCCGTGCGGCCGCGGTCAAATAGAATTCCGGAAAACGATCCTCGACCCGGACCCCGGCGCGTTCGGCGAGCGCGCAATAGGTTTCCACCACATGGCGGCCCTCAAAGCCTTGGGGAATCGCAAGCCGAAGATTGTGAAAAAAACCGCGTCCCCGGTAATCCAGGCCGGCACACCGGGGGATCCCGAGGAACCCGCGCCCCCAAAATCCATACTCCTGCCTCAGGGAATAATCCAGCATCAGGTCATACCGGTTGCTGCGTAGTCTCAAGCCAAGGCCCGCGAGTTCCCGCAGGCTCGCCCAAAATCCCCGCGCGTGGATCCGGTCCTTGTCGACGGAAAAAATCTCGTCGACATGAGGATTGTCCTTCACGACCGACTCGGTTCGTGACCCGAGCAGGAGATCCACCTTTTCGACGGTCGGCACCAGGCGAAGCGCCCGGAGGACCGGCGTCAAGAACAGCAGGTCCCCGATTCCGTACGGGTGGACAACCAGCACTCGTCTCAGTGTTCTCATCGTAAGAACCCCTTGGCAGCAGCAAAAACTTCATCCGCGGAAATAGCGTCGAGGCAAAGGAAGTTGATCCGGCACCGGTGCGCAAGACAAACACGGCATCCGACATCCTTCCATACCACTTTCGATCGTTGTCCCAAAGGCCGCCACCGCGCCGGGGAAAGTCCCGGCTGGTTGCGCCCAAAAATAGAAACGACCGGTGTTCCGACCGCCGTCGCAACATGGACCGGCCCCGAATCGTTCGAGATCAAAAGTGCGGAATCCTTCAGCAGCCACGCCAGCATTCCGAGCGTCACCCGTCCGCTCAAATCGGTCACATGACAATCGTTGTCGTGAAGGGAGGCGGGCAGGTCTGTCTGAAGGCAGCTCTCGGAAGACAATCCTGCCCGCCTCCCTGCTGACGATACTGTCTCAAACCCTCGCAGCGACTCTTCACACGCGCGGCGGTCCTGACGGGCCCCGACCGTGATCACGTGCGCATCGTATTTTTCAAAAAGGCGGCCGATGAGCGCCCTGAATTTTTCGGCCGGCCAAACCTTTGAAGGGCAGCTCGCGCCCGGATGAATGATGATCCACGGCTTGGAGTGGTTAATCCCGTGGTGGCGCAGCAGCATTTCGAGCGACTGCTTTTCCCTGTCGTTCAAAGGCACCGAGGTTTCAACCTTCTCAGGACAAGGGACGTCCAGAAATTCAAGCAGATCAAAGGAATACTCGGCCTCGTGCTTGCGCCCTTCCCTTTTCAAGTCTTCCAGAGAATGCGTCAGGGCCCAGGCACATTTGCGGCGCCAGCCGATCCGTACCGGAATTCCGGCCAGCCAGCCCACCAGGTGCATCCGGTTAGTGGCATGCAAATGGACCACCGCGTCGAACTTCATACGCCGGAGACGGGATGCAAACCAGAGATTCCCGAGCCATCCCCTTTCCGATCCCTTCTTGTCATAGAGCAGTACCTCCTCGATGTCCGGATGGCCGAGAACAAGCCCCCGGTTCTCGAGAAAGGTCAGGCAGGCGATTTTTGCAGCCGGATATTTCCGGCGAAGCGCGGGAAAGACGGGAGTCGATAGAACGAGGTCGCCGATCCGGTCGGCTCGAGTCACTAAAATCCTCGGGGGACGGTCAAAGCGAATCGGCATGAAGCAACTCCCGGCACGCTTCAAAAACCTTTGAAGAAGGTAAACGGTCCAGACAAATTCTTTCGGGAAGGACGCAAACCGGCTTCCCGCACGGGACACAAGCCAGTGCTTCCTTGACGACCTTAAAGCGGGGCCCGGGCTGTGCGTACCGCTCGGCGCTCGTGGGACCGAAAATGGCCACCACGGGACGTCCGAGTTCAGCGGCCAGGTGCATGACGGCACTGTCATTGGCCACCACCAGCGAAGCGCGCGAAATCAGGGCCGCAAGCTCGCGCAAAGTCGTCAGTCCTGCAAGATTTTTGACACGGGAAGGATCGGCGCTGACAAGCGGCGTGGCGATTTCTCGTTCCCTTTTGTCGCCGGCCAGCACGATGTCCCCCTTCTGTTCCTCGAGGAGCCGCCCGATAAGCTCGCGGAACCCGTCGAGCCGCCAAGTCTTCAGTTCGCTTGCCGCCGCGGGCGCAATGACGACCCAGCCGCGTTCCTCGGAAACCCCGGCCGCCCTCATTTTTTTGAGTGCAGAGTCTTCTTCGGCCGGGCTGAAAAAATCAAAGGGCCGGCGTTCCGGGCCCGAAAGAAGTCCCATGCGCTCGAGGACTTCCAAATGCCTTTCTCGCAAAGCAATTTTTGTTTCCTTTCTGAAAAGCGGGCTTCTCCGGCGGGCACTGACCAGCCAGGGAATCGCCGTATGCCGCAAATCGACCACGAGGTCGTAAGTCTCCTCGCGCAAACTTCGCAGAAAACGGAGCTGGCCGAGCCACCCCGCCTTTTTATCGTATACCACCAGACGGTCGATCTGCCGGCTTCCCTCGAGGATTCCCTTCGCGCGGGGTCCGACGACGACGGTCAAGCGTGCCTGGGGATATCGGGAAACGAGCGCGGTCAGAACAGGTGTCGTCAGAATGACGTCGCCGATATTACTGAGCGTCACCAAAAGGATTTTTTTCATGCTCCCGGAGTTTTCCGGAGGCTTCCGGGTCTGCAACCATTCAGCCCCCACTGATGACATTGGGCCGGCCTTATGCCAGCCACGCTCCTCGATGGTACGAAGAACGTCCTCGGGCGTGATCCGGGACAACCATCCGGTCTCCGGCAGGCCTTGCCCGTACCACGGCGAAACAAAGCCCTCCGGTACGAACGTGAGAACGGCCGTCTCTCCGGTTCCGCGCGGACCGGAGATATCGGGGTGCGTAGGACCAAAAAGGGCCAGAACCCTTGCCCCCGCCCCTGAGGCAATGTGCATCGGCCCGGAGTCCCCGGTGACGACAAAAATTGATTTTTCGAAAAGGGCCGCAAGACCTCCGAGACGGGTCTTGCCCGTCAGGTTGATCACCGGAACTCCGGAGGCGGCCGCAAGAGTCCGCTCGGCCAGCAAACGGTCGGATTCTCCCCCCGTCAGGACGGCCGTAATGGCCCACCGCTTCCACAAGGAAGCCGCCAGCTTGGCGAAATGTTCCGGGGGCCAACGCTTAGGCTCCCAGTTGGCCCCCAGATGAAAACAGGCAAAGCGCCCGAGGCGGTGATCTTCGATCAACGTTGCGGCTTCTTCACGGTCGCGCGCCGACACATAAAACCGGTAACGGACCCCGGCAGGACGAGGATAGCCGGCTCGCGCGAGCATCTCGACAAAAGTCTCGGCATGGTGCATCGGGGTCCCGGGCTCGCTCACCGGACAGGTCAAGAAGAACCCGCGGCCTCGGGCATATCCGATTCGCTCCGGGATTCCCACGGCCCACAGTAAAAAAGCGCGCGTGCAAGACCGGTGGAGCAGGATGCCCAGGTCTGCCTTCTCGGCACGGAGTGCAAACCCAAACCCGAGCCGCGCAAAAATATTCCGGTGCTCGTTTTTTTCGTCAAAGACCAGGACCCGGTTGACCGCCGGATGGGATTCGAGGATTTCGCGGCACCGCGAGGGCGCCAGGCATATAATTTCCGCCTCCGGATAGCGGGCCCGAACCATTTCCACGGCCGGGAACTGGAAAAGAATGTCTCCCAGCCAGTTTTTCATGAAGATCACGATCTTCATGACGGGCTCCCCAGAAGGCGCCTGGCGGTTTCGAAAACTTCGGAAACGGAAATCTGCCTGAGGCAGGCGAGCTTGTCGCTCGCCTTGCATTCGCCGCTGTAGCAGGGCTGGCAAGCAAGTCTGCGCGAGAGGACCACCGCGCCGAAGGCGGCCGGCATATGGCGCCCCGGATCGGTCGGCCCGAAAAACGCGATAATTTTCGTCTGCATGGCCGCCGCCACATGCAGAGGGGCGGTATCTCCGGTCACAACCAGGTCGAGGCGTTTCGCCAGCGAAATCAAGTCCTGCGGCGACGTTTGACCGATCAGATCAAGGACCCGGCCCTCGTGGGCCTTTCGCCACTCCTCCGACAGACCTTCTTCGCCCGGGGACCCGATCAGAACAAGGCAGGCGCGTAATTCGCGGATCAAGCGCCCCGCCAGAGCTTCGAAGTGCTCCCGCGGCCACCGCTTGGCGGGCCACTGGGGACTCGACCCCATCACAAGCCCGATTTTTTTCGCCCCGGGAACGGCACGGAATATTTCGAGAGCCGTCTCCATCCTCTCCTCCGACTCGGGATCGGGCCAAAGCTCAAGGCGGTCATCGAGCTCACGCACTCCTAGTTTGGAAAGAATCCGGAACTGATGTTTGACCGGAGGCTCCTTGACGTCAAAGCCCTGGTCCGGGCGGTTCAGGAGAAAGCCGAGCGGGCCGCGTTTGAAACCGTAGCGCTGCGTCACGCCGCCGGCGAAAGCGAGCAGATGTGTCCACTTCGAATTCTGGAAATCGACGGAAACGTCAAACTCCTCCTGCCGGAGCTTTTTCGCCAGCTTGAGCAAATAAAGGGGGTTCCTCATCTTCCGCCGGTCGACCGGAAAGATCTCGTTGACGTAAGGAGATCCCGAAACGGCGGAGGCATTTTTTTTGTCCGTCAAAAGACATAGGCAGGCCTCGGGAAAACGTTGCCGGAGCATCCTCAAGCTCGGCGTCACGAGGATCACGTCCCCCATGGCCCCGAGCTTGATCACAAGGATCTTCCGGAGCCTCCTGACTTCCTCGTAGACCGCGACGTTCCTTTCGGCCATCTCGTCGAGGGAAAACTGGCTGACGACTTTTTCCTGCAGTGCCCGGGCCATACGGGCGGCCTTTTCCGGATCGCGCCAAAGCACCAGCATGGCCTCGGCCATCGCATCCACGTCGCCGGCGGGAACGAGCGAGCCGTTGACCCCGTCTTCGAGGATGTCGAGCACTCCGCCCACATGAGTCGAGAGCACGGGAACTCCCACCGCGCCGGCCTCGATCAGGACCCGCCCGAAGGCCTCGGGAACAAGCGTCGACAACACAAGCAGGTCGCACCGCCCCAGGAGTTCGGGAATGTCCCGTCGCGTTCCAAGGAGCTGCACGCAGGACTCGAGCCCGAGCTGTTCGACGGTCCGCCGGATCGTCTCGGTGTACTTGTGTTTTCCCCTGCCCTCGGATCCGGCCAACAGCACCTCGAGCGAAGGCACCCGGCGCCGCAGGAGGTGGACGGCCCTCAAGAATTCGACCTGCCCTTTGATCGGAGAGAAACGGCCGACGTTGATGATGCGGAAGACTTCGTCGCCCGTCTTGCGGCGCCCGCGTACGGAAACGGGGCCGGCGGAAAACTGCTGCAAGTCCACGCCGCGGTGAATCAGGCGAATCTTATCGGCGGAAACCCCGAAGTGATCGATCATGTGACGCCCGATAATCCGGGAGATAACGATCACCCGTTTTCCCCAGCCCATGACCCGGCTCAGCAAATGCTTCGAATAGTATCCGTGGCAGGTGGTCACGAACGGAACGCTCGCCTGCCTCGCCGCAAGCCAGGAGATCCATGCAGGGACCCGGCTTCTCGCGTGCACCACGTCGACCCGCTCTTTGCGGATGATTTCGGCAAGACGCGGGACGAGCCGCAGAGTCCAAAGCGATTTGCGGTGTACGGCCAGTTCATAATGGGGAACGCCGAGCCTCTTGAGTTCGGCCACAAGCGGCCCCCCGGCCGACACGACCACCGTTTCATGGCCGAGCCTCTTCATCGCGCGCGCCAGATCGATCACCCCGCGCTCGACGCCTCCGACCTCGAGAGTCGGAAGAACCTGCATCACCTTCATAGGATCTCCTGCAGTTTCGATTGCACCCGTTCAAATTCCAGCTCGACCGCCTCTCTGCCTGCGGTCCCGGAAATCTTTGCGTATTGTTCCCTGAAGGTTTCAGGCCCCGCGCACACCACCACGGATTTGGCCGCCAAAAGGTCCGTGAAGCGCCGGTGCTTGACGGGTAAATTCCTTCCCAGGTCGACGACCATCACTTTTTTCCCCGAGCGGACCGCTTCGGAAATCATCGAGATACTGTCGCCGGTGACGACGAGCACCTCCGCAAGAGCCATCATCCCCTGAACCGCGCCCGGAGGGTTGTCTTCGTTGGCAACCACAAGCAGCTGGCAGTGAGGGTCCCTGCTCAACCGCTCCTTGAGTCGGCGCGCAATCGCGTCAGACGTTCGCCGCGACGTCGTCACGAGATAATCCCCCGTCTCGTCCGCCATTTGCGAAAGGATTCCGAAAAAGGCTTCGATCTTTTCAGGGTCCAGGTCGAACCGGCGGGTCGCCCCGCCAAGAAAAACGCTCCATCGCACGCGGCCGGGAGAGCGCAGGCGGCGGCCTAACCTCTCGCCGGCGCGCCCAAGTTCCCCGGGATCGCTCTGCGCAGGCGAAAGAAGCGTACGGACTGCTTTGGCCGGGACGGCTCCGCGATCATGGGCCGGAATGATGGCAAGGTCGAAGCGAAAACGGTTGTAGGGAAAAGACGGCTTCATCACGACGATACTTTTGGCGCGAGAGTCCCGGGCAAGGCATAAGTTCAGAGGCACGAGAGAGGATCCCGCGGAAATCACAAAATCCGCGCTCGCCCTTTCGATCTCCCGCTGGGTCCCGGGCTCAAAGAAGAAACGCAAAAAACGCAAGCGGCCCTGAACGAACGGAATCCAGAAGAGCGCAAACCACGGAAATAATTTTCGCCGCCAGGCGGAGCGGAACCGGACCTCGAGGGTTTGAGTCGGATATTCCATCCCCGGGCGGCCGTACTGGGTCCGGATTTCGCCAAACGCGGCAGCCACGGCCTGGGACTGCTTCAAATGGCCCGGCTTGCCGTCGGAAAGAATCAAAATCCTCTTCGTCCAGGAATATTTCCAGCGCTTCGTCGCCCACAGCCATTGTTCGGGGAAACGCCGGATCACTCCTTCGAGGAGACCGACATACCGGCCAACGGCCTCCTGAATCGCTCCCGCCTCCTCCTCGCCTGATTTTACGAGGATCGGCTGTTCGACGACGATTTCATGGTTCATCCCCTCCCGGCGGATCATGAAAGCGGGGAGAACAGGGGCCCCGGTCCGCGCAGCCAGTTCAAAGGCCCCGGTCGGGATGGTCGTTTTGCGCCCGAGAAAGGGAAGAATCAAGCCCCCCGTCTTGCCGGCATCCTGATCACCGAGAATGCCGATGAGCTGGTTTCGCTTGAGCGCCCGCAAGAGGTCCCGAATGCCGATACCGCGTCCGATGGCCACCGACCCGTGGGTTTCCCTCAAGCGGTTGAGGTATTCGTTCATCCGCTCAAACTTCTGCGGGCGGTTGAGCACGTGCACCGGTTTTCCGAGGAGCCCCGAAACGGTCTGAAGGAGCTCCCAGTTTCCGAAATGGGCGGTCATGAGCACCACGCCCCGGCCCGCGGCAAAAGCCTCGCTGAACCGCTCGAACCCGCAGATCCGGATGTTGCGTTCAAGAAGCGCGCGTGTCGTCGCCGGAATCCGGAGCACCTCGGCAAACATCCGGCCAAAATGGCCGTATTGTCGGCGCACCAGGGCCCAGCGTTCCTTCTCGCTCAGGTCCCCTCCAAGGGCCGCCTTAAGATCGGCATAGGCCACCGAGCGCCGGCTGTGCAGGTAAAAAGCTGCCCATCCGAGCAGGGAGCCCACCGCACCGGCAAGGCGCTCCGGCATCCATTGAAAAAACCGGGCGGCAAGCTGCAGAGCCCCACAGCCGAGAACATCAAGAAGGCGTTTCATTCGGACAGTTTTCATCCGGACGGTTCTCATCCGAACAGTTCTCGTCCGGACGGTTCACATCCGGGAGGTTCACATCCGGACGGTTCTCATCCGGGAGGTTCTCATCTGGACGGTTTTCATCCGAACGGTTCTCATTCGGACGGTTTTCATTCGGACGATTTTCACGCGTCCGGTTTTCATTCGGACGGTTATCCCGCGACCGGTTCCCATTCGGACGGTTATCCCGCGACCGGTTCCCGTTCGGACGGTTATCCCGCGACCGGTTCCCGTTCGGACGGTTATCCCGCGGGCGGTTCCCGTTCGGACGGTTATCCCGCGGGCGGTTATCATTCGGACGATCTTCACGCGGGCGGTTCTCGCGCGGCAGTCCGCCGATCCAAGCGGTCAATTTAGAAATCAGGGCATCTTCGCCGGAGGAAATGCGCAGGCGCGTGGCCAAGATCAGCGGATTGAGGATTTCGGCGATTAACTTCGGGCTCCGGCAATAATCCTTTTCGGTGGTGATAATCTCATCGACCGAGGCCGACTCGCTGACACGCTTGATTTCCGTGAAGTCTCCGGCCGTAAACGCGTGATGGTCGGGAAACTCGAAGTTCCGGACCGGCTTGATGCCGCAGTGGGACAAAAGCGCCTGAAAGGAGCGCGGCGTGCCGATGCCGGCAAAGGTCGTGACCCGCTGATTGCGCAGGCGGTCGATCATCACGCGCATTCTTTTTTTCGCCCGGTAGAAAAACAGGGGCTCCAGCAGGGCCTCCACCAAAAGCGCTTTCGGGGCAGCCTTTGAGAGTTGGGCCCGAAGCCCCTCGAGCTGTTTGGCCTCGAGCAAGTTCGCATGGGTGATGACCACCACGTGGGCGCGATCCAGCAGCGTGAGGGGCTCGCGCAGGATTCCCCGGGGAATCAGCTTCCCGTTTCCGAAGGGGTTCAGGGCATTGAGGGTGATGATTTCCAAATCGCGACGGACCGGGAAATGCTGGAACCCGTCGTCCAGGACGGCCAAGCGGATGGGGGCTTGAGCAGCCATGCGAAGCGCCACCTCGGCCCGGTTCGCTCCGACTCCGAAAAGGGCCCTGGGAAGCTGACGCTTCATTTGTTCGATTTCATCGTGACAGTAGCCGCGCGTCAGCACAAGGGGCGTCGCGCCGCGCTCGCCGGCTCGGCGGCACAAATACTCGACAAGCGGGGTTTTTCCCGTCCCTCCCCACGAAAGATTCCCGACGCTGATGACGGGAAACGGAAGCTTGGTTCTCTTGAGCTTGTCACGCTCATAAAGAGAGCGCCGCAACGCGGCGGCGGCTCCGTAAATCCACGCCGCCATTTCCAGGACGGGGCCCCAAAGCCTGGCCCCGAGGCCTCTCTCATTGCCTTCCGCTAGCCGCCGGAAATAATTTCTGATCGCATACCCCATGGTTTTTCATTTCCTCCGATGGTTGGTTCATGAAAGTCCCGAGCCAGTCCAGATGCCTGGGAGTCGCCCCCCGCAGGTTGACCACCGCGCGACAAGCGTTCGCCCCCATGGCGGACGCCGACGCCGGATCGCCGAGGAGCTCCTGCAGCGCCTCCTCAAGCTCCGGTTCACCTGCCACAAGCCTCCCCCCCCGGGACTCGCTGAGGGTTTGATAGATTTTCTCGAAATTAAAAACATGCGGCCCGTACAAAACCGGGCACCCGACAGACGCAGGCTCAATGGGATTTTGCCCGCCGTGCCGGACCCAGCTGCCTCCCAAAAAGGCAGCGGCCGCCACCGCATACATTTTGTTCAAAAGACCCATCGCATCCAAAATCAGGACGTCGAATTCGGCGCGCCCGTCCGTTTCGCTCGCGAGGCGTACGCTCAATCCCGCCTGGGTCAGCAAACCCCGCACCTGAGGCGTCCGTTCGACGTGCCGCGGCGCCAGGACCCACTTGAGCGCGAGCCCGCGCCGGCGCAGAGCGAGAAAAACTCGCGCCAATTTTTCTTCCTCCCCAGGGTGCGTGCTCCCGGAAATCCAGATCTTGTCCTGCGGCCCAAAGCCGTACTGCCCGCGCAGCGCGCGGCGCTCTCCGTCGCTCACGCCTTCAAAAGAAGCGTTGTCGAATTTCATGTTCCCCAAAACCCGGATGTTTCCGCGTGCCGCACCCATGCCGTCAAAGCGCCCGGCATCTTCTTCGGTCTGGGCGAGCACAAAAGCAAGCGCCTTAAAGACCGGCCCGAGCAGGAACCTCAGCAGGCGGTAGCGCCGGAACGCGCGGGGCGAAAGACGCGCGTTGACAATGCCGATCGGGGTCCCTCGGCGAACGCCTTCCAGGACCAAGTTCGGCCAAATTTCGGTTTCCACCAGGAGAATCGCCTGCGGGCGGATCGTTGCAAAAAACCTTCTAACGGCAAATGAAAAATCGAAGGGGTAGTACCCCACCAGCACCCGATCCCCCGCCAGGGTCTGGGCCACCTTTTGCCCCGTGCCCGTCACCGTCGTCAGCACAATGGAATGAGACGGAAACCGGGCAAGGAATTCCTCGACGAACTTGCGGACGGCCATCACCTCGCCGACGCTGACGGCGTGGATCCAGACCGTCTTTTTGCCGTGAAGCCGCGCCGGCCAGTTTTCAGGAAGCTTCCCGAAGCGTTCCCTCATCAGCCGTGCGGGATCTTCGGCCTGCCGGATCTTGACGCGGAAAACGGGAAGGTACGCCAGGGAGAACAGGAAGAAAACCGCGTTGAAAAACCACCGGGCGGCCGCGTCCGCCACCCGGCTTCCGTAGACGGCGGGCTCAGGCCCTTGGATGCGCTGCATCATAGGCCTCCTTGAGCCGTTTGGTTGTCACGTGCGTGTAGATCTGCGTCGTCGACAGGTTCTCATGGCCCAGGAGTTCCTGGACGCTCCTCAAATCGGCGCCACGGTCCAGCATGTGGGTCGCAAACGAGTGCCTCAGCATATGAGGAGAAACTTCCTTACCGAGGCCGATGCGCTTCGAATATTTCAGAATCATGCGCCGTACGCTCCGGTCCGTCAGCCGGCCGCCGCGGCGGTTGACGAAAAGCGGTTTTTTGAGCGCGCCGTTTTCGTCGCGCGGCGGCTTCGTCTCGAGGTATTGCGCGATCGCCTGCAAAGCCACGCCGCCCATCGGCACGATCCGCTCCTTTTTGCCCTTGCCGCGCACTCTCACCAGGCCGCTGAAAACATCCAGGTCGTCGTGATTCAAGCCCACCAACTCGCTCACCCGAAGACCCGAGCTGTAGAGGGTCTCGAGAATCGCTTTGTCCCGCTTTTCCTTCCAGTTCTGTTTCGAGGGGGCCTCGAGCAGGCTCGTCACTTCATTCAAGTCAAGAAACCGCGGCAGGCGCTTGTCCCGCTTGGGGCTTGCGATATGCGCCGCGGGGCTGGCCTTGAGAACATTCTCGCGCACCAGGTATTTGAAAAAGGACCGCAGGCAGGCCAGCTTCCTGGAAATCGAGCTTTTGGAGTAGGCGCGCTCTTTGAGGACGGCCAAAAACGCTCGAATGTCGAGCGGGCCGATCTCGGCCACCTCTTTGGCCCCGAGCGTCTCGCAGAATTCCCTCAGATCAACGTGGTAATTCTTCGTGGTGTGGCCCGATGCTTCTTTCTCGGCTGAAAGAAACTCCAGAAAGGCCTTGATCCATTTATCCATTAGGGCCCTAACGTTTCACGGTCCGCTTCCGAGATCTTGTCGTCGTCCCCGAGCTCGTCTTCTGTCTTCGGAAGGCGGTTCACCAAATAAGTGCACTTAGGATATTTGGAGCAACCGTAAAACGTCCTTCGCTTTTTAGACATCCGTTTGACCAGTTCCCCCCCGCATCCGGGTTCCGGGCAGAAATGCCCGGTGGGAATCGAACGCGTAAATTTGCAATCCGGAAATCCCGTACAGGCCATGAATTTCCCGAAGCGCCCCCACTTCATCACGAGCGGCTTCGCGCAAACGTCGCAGACATAGTCGGTGGGGGTCACTTCCCTGCGTATGTTTTGCATCTCGTTTTTGGCGGCCTGAATATCGGCCTCGAACGGGCCGTAAAAAGTCTTGAGGACGCTCGTCCACTCCACCTGGCCGTCCTCGATTTTGTCGAGCTCCTCTTCCATCTCGGCCGTAAAAAAAACGTCGACAATTCTCGGAAAATGCTTGATCAAAAGCACGGCCACGATCTCGCCGAGCTCGGTGGGCATGAGGGCGCTTCCCTTGCGGCCGACGTAATCGCGGCTAAGCAGGGTATAGATTGTCGGGGCATACGTGCTCGGCCGGCCGATCCCCCTCTCTTCGAGGATCTTGACGAGGCTGGCATCATTGTAGCGGCTCGGCGGCTTCGTAAAATGCTGATACCCCATGAGCTCATGCAGTTTCAGGATTTCTCCCTCCGAAAGGTTCGGGAGTTCACCGGGGGTGGCTTCCTCCTCGGCCTCCGACCCCTTGAGCGCGTCTTTGCCGTTTTCCGGCCCCTCGGCCGCAAGCTCCTCTTTGGCCGGCACCATCAGAATGTCGAATCCCGGAAAAAGGTTGCGCCGTCCCGAAGACCTAAAGTGGTAGCGGTCTCCGGCGGCAATCGCGACGGAGATCTGTTCGTCGACGGCCGGAACCATCTGGCTGCCGAGAAACTTCCTCCAGATCAGATCATAAAGTTTGTATTCATCCTCTTCGAGCGCGTAGCGAATCGACTCCGGGTCGCGCCGGGCCGAAGTCGGACGGACCGCTTCGTGCGCCTCTTGCGCGCCTTTTTTAGATTTGTACACGGGAGGCTTCTCCGGAAGATATTCGGGGCCGAATTTGGCGCGGATGAACTCGGCCGCTTCGGCTTGCGCGGAAACCGCCACATGGACGGAGTCCGTTCTCATGTAACTGATCAAACCGACGCTCCCTTCTTCGCGCAGCTCCACCCCTTCGTAGAGCCTCTGGGCAATTTTCATCGTTTTCGCCGCGGGAAAACGCAGGCGGTTAAAGGCCTCCTGCTGGAGCTTGCTGGTCGTAAAGGGGGGCTGAGTTTTTCGGACGCGCTCTTTGCGCTCAACGCGCTCGACGCGAAAAGGCAGGCTCAGAATTTCCTGCCGTGCCGCTTCCGTGACGTCGCGGACCTTCAGGTCGGCCTTTTCATCGCCGATCCGGTCCAGCTTCGTCAAAAAAATCTTCCCTTCGTTTTCCGGCTTCTCGGAAGCAACTTTCGCCTCCAACGTCCAGTACTCGACCGCCGTGAAGTCGCGGATCTCCTGCTCGCGCTCGACGATCAGACGCAGGGCCACCGACTGGACGCGCCCCGCACTAAGGCCTCGGCCGACTTTGCGCCACAAAAGAGGGCTTAATTCATAGCCTACGATACGGTCGAGAATCCTCCGGGCCTGCTGCGCGTCCACCAGGTTTTTCGCGATTTCGCGGGGGTGATGAAAAGCCTCCTGAATGGCCTCTTTTGTGATTTCGTTGAAAACGACACGCTGGATTGCAGCCTCCGGATTTTCGATGCCGAAGATGTACGCCAGGTGCCAGCTGATCGCCTCTCCTTCGCGGTCCGGGTCGGCAGCGAGGTAGATGTGGGTTTTTCCCTTCGCCTGCGCCTTGAGGTGCTTGACCGTCTTGGAGGCTTTCCGGATGATGATGTACTCGGGCTCGAAGTTGTTCTGGATATTGACCCCCATTTTACTTCTCGGGAGGTCCCGGACGTGCCCCATGGAAGCCTCGACCTGATAGTCCTGGCCGAGGAATTTATTGATCGTCTTGGCCTTGGCCGGCGATTCGACAATCACCAGATTTGCAGGCCCCCCGGACACCTTGGATTTTTTTGGGGACGATTTCTTTTTCGGGGCCCCTGCGGATTTTTTACGGGGCGGCTTTTCGACGGTAGGCGGCTCTTCGGCAGCAGACGGTCCTTCGGCGGCAGGCGGCTCTTCCGGGTCCGGCCTCCCGCCACCGACAAAATGCACGATTTCGATCCGGTCCCCTTCGGTCAACGGGCAGTGCTCCAGCTTTTCCCTTGGAATCACAGCCTGGTTATGCTCCACCACAACCGTCTCCGGATCGACATCAAGGCGGCGAAGAAGCTCCCGCAGGGTGGCCGCTGAGTTGATTTCCTGTTTTTCCCCGTTAATGTATAAGTTCATCATAGGTTTTTTGGATTTTAATCAAAACCGGGTTGAATGTAAACGATAACTTTATCGGACGCTATTGAGATTTATTGAACGGATTTTCCCATAAAGACTTAAGAAACTTCGTCCCAGGGATCATTTCGGGGCGCAGAGGAAGGCGGACGAATTTTCTTGTTCGCCTCGGGGGCCATCTTGTACAGATTTTCGAGATGGAGGATCTGGGAATCACGGATCGCTTCTGTCTCGATCCGCTTGATGAGCCGCTTCAGAACGCCGATCCTCATTCCGAACTTCTCGATACAAAGAGTAGTCAACAAACGGGTTAGCAGATTGACATGAATCTCAAGGTCCTGCAAACGGTCTTCAGACTGGGCCGAAGTTTCCGTCAATTTTTCGATTTGCTTGCGGACCTCCGCCATTTCCGTATGAAAAGACAGCATCTGCTGAGGATCGGGAGCTTCGCTGGCCTTCCCGCAGTCCTTGGACTTCGCGGATGCTTTCTTGGGCATGGAGATTCGCTCCTTGAGTCGTCGTACCGGCTATCCGTCTATAAGACTAGCACCAAATCCACCCGGGCGCAAACTTACGGTCGTCGACCAGGGCCCCTCTGAGCTTTTAAATAGCGCAGGGGCACGGCATGCCGTGCCCCTGCGTCTCCTTACATCAAATCAATGCCAATCGAGATACTAGTAGCTAGCCGCCTACCACCCTCGTTTTTGCCCAATTATCGGCAAGCCGCTCGCCCTTCGCGATCAGTGCGACCACTTCGACAATGTAGCCGATGACAAGAACAAAAGGGATCAAAAGCAGGACGTTGCGGATAAATGCCTGCGCAAGCGTCACCTTCGTACCCGTCAAACTGATCAATTTCGTTCCGACCATGGCCCGTCCGGGCGAATAAACCGCGTCACGGACAAGCAGCCAAGCGATATTGACCACGATCAAGATGATGCTCCGGACGAGATCCGGAACATTCAACAAAATGATTCCGATGACCAGGCCAAGCACAATCGGGATGATGATCAAATCCACGATGCCTGCAGCAAAACGCTTCCCCTTCGATGCCGGTAACGGCCCCTGCATTCCCCCGCTGATTGGATCCACCATGAAACTCTCCTTTCCCTTAGTGAGCAAATCTCCGGTAACTGATAGGATGATATGCCATTTATTGCGATAACCTTGAATACATTATGCCTATTTTCGGTTGGGTCTGCAAGAAACTTTAAAAGAAAGCTCACCCGGTGGCAAGATAACGTCCGTCCCGCCGCCGGACGACCTTGCCAAGCACCTCGAGCCGGGTCAGGGTCATGACGGTTAACGCGGCCTCCAGAGAACACTTCCGGCTGATTTCTTCCATGGCAAGCGGACCCTCTCCCAGCGCTTTCAAAAGGATGGCTTCGCAGGGGTTGCCTCCCTCCTCGCCCTGCATGGGGACCGAACACGCAGACGCCCCGTCTTGGTCCGCAGAAGGGCACAAACGGGGCGGGCAGAGGGGTTGGCAGCGCGCCCTCAAGAGCATGGGCGCCAGCACTTCAAAAACGTCCCTGGGAGTCGCGGCAAAATTGGCGCCCTCTTTGAGAAGCCGGTGCGTGCCCAAGCTCGTCAGCTGATCGACCATGCCCGGCACGGCAAACACCTCACGCCCCTGGTCAGCGGCCTCATGGGCCGTAATCAAGGAGCCGCTCCGCTCATGTGCTTCGATCACAATGGTTCCGAGGGTCAATCCGGAAATGATGCGGTTGCGCCTCGGAAAATGCTCGGCCCTCGGGCGGGTCCCGAGAGCATATTCGGAAACCACCGCGCCGCGGGAGGCGATTTTCCCGTAAATTCCTCGGCTGTCCTTCGGATAATCAACATCGAGACCGCAGCCCAGGACGGCAATCGTCCTACCGTGGGGAATTTCAAGCGAAGCCTCATGCGCCGAACGGTCGATCCCCCGCGCAAAACCGGAGACGATCGTCAGTCCTTTCTCGGCCAGTTCGCGCCCAAACCGCCTGGCCTGGCCCGTCCCGTAAAGACTTGGGTGGCGCGTTCCGACGATTGCGACGGCCGCTTCGTCGCATGGGAGGATCGAACCCGCCACGTAAAGAACCGGCGGAGGCCCCGGAATCTCGCGAAGCAACGCAGGATAATCTTCGTCAAAATAGGTGAGGATCCGGATCCCGAGCCGGCCGCACTCCTCGACTTCGCGCGCCGCGTCGAATGCGGGACCGTTGTCGTCTTGACGGGCCCGGCGCTCAAGAACGGTCTCGAGCAAATTCCCGGCCGGCACCTGCTGGTCGAGAAGCGCCGAGATATCCCGCCCTTGGCCGTAGCGGTTTAGAAGCAGAAGCGTTTTGATCTCTTCGGGTCCGGGAGCGCTCATCGGCGCACCGTCATGATGGAATGGCAGGGATCTTTCGGGAGAGGCATCTAGGGGCAGTTGACATCCGCAACACTCTTCTCGGCGAGTTCGCTTGGGAGTCCTCCTTTCACGATGACTTTTCCGATCCGGACGGGCAGGACAAACCGCAGCCGGCCCTCTTTGATTTTTTTATCCCGGCCCATGGCGCGGACGACTGCCCGGGTTTTTAACCCCAGACCCCCCGAAGAGATCGGAAGGCCCAATCGCTCGATCAGCTTCTCGATCCTGCGCTCATCGGCCTCCTTCAGGAGCCCGAGCGTGACCGACAGTTTTGCGGCGCAGACCATTCCAAGAGCCACGGCCTCTCCGTGGAGAAACTTGCGGTAACCGCCCGCCTGCTCGAACCCGTGGCCGAACGTATGCCCGAAATTGAGAATCATCCGCTCCTGCCCGGTCTCAAACTCGTCGCGTCCCACGACCGCCGCCTTGATCGCAGCACAAGTCGCAACGATTTTTTCAAGAAGCCGGATGTCCCCCGCTAGAATCCGGGAGGCACGCCTCTCGAGGAATGCGAACAGCGCCGCATCACGGATCACTCCGTATTTGATAACTTCGGCGAGCGAAGCGCGCAGCTCGCGCTCCGGAAGGGTCCCGAGTGTCGCCACATCGGAAATCACGGCCTGAGGCGGATAAAAAGCTCCCACGAGATTTTTGCCTTCCGGCAGGTTGATGCCGGTTTTCCCGCCGATGGAGCTATCAACCTGGGCCAGAAGCGTCGTCCCCGCGTTGACGAACGGGACTCCGCGCAGATAGGTCGCCGCGGCAAATCCCGTCAGGTCTCCGACGACGCCGCCGCCGAAAGCAAGCATCGTGTCCCTTCGTTCGAAACGGCTCCGCACCAACTCTCGGTGGATCCGGAAAAGTTCCTTTTCGGATTTTGCAGTCTCAGAATCCGGAACGAAACAAACCGAGACAGGATAACCGGCAAGGCGCAGCGACTGCCCGAGGGCCTTTCCGTACCGACGCCAAATTCCGGCCTGAGTGACCACCATCACTTTTCCGCTCAGCCGCGACCGGCGCAGGATTTGTCCGGTCCGCGCCAAAAGGCCGCGGCCGATCGACACAGAATATTTCCCGGAACGGCTTTTGACTTCGATCACTTTCATGACGCTCCTCCCAGTTCCCGCAAGATCTCCCGAGCAACGGCCTCGGCGGTCTTCGAATCGGTTTTTACCCGGAAACGGCACGAGTTTTCATAAAGGCTCCGGCGCGCGGCCAGGATTTCTTCGAGCTTCGAGCACGGATCAGCCACCTTGAGAAGCGGCCGGCGCTCGTCTCCCCGGACCCTCGCCCAAAGCACTCCGGCCGAGGTCTCCAGATAAACCGCCGTCCCCGTCCGGCTCATGAGCTCGACGTTTTCGGGCCTCAGGATAATGCCCCCTCCCGTCGCCACGACCAGCGGCTCGGTCTCATGGGCACAATCCGCCAAGGCCGAAGATTCCAGGCCCCGGAAAAAAGCTTCGCCCCGGGTCTCGAAAATTGTTGAAATCGCCATAGCATTCCGCGCTTCGATCCGCTCATCCAGATCCACAAAACCGCGCGCCGTGAGCTCCGCAAGTTTTTTGCCGGTGACGCTCTTGCCGGAGCCCATCATGCCCACGAGGTAGACATGCCCCACGTCTAAGCCCCGATCCGCTTCAGATACCCGTCGAAGTTTCTCCGGATCTCGGTCATCGAATCTCCGCCGAATTTTTCCAAAAAAGCACGGGCGAGCACAAAGGCGACGGAGTTTTCGCCGATCACGCTTCCGGCCGCAACCGCGCACACGTCGGAGCGTTCGAAGTCCGCGCGCTCCGGACGTTTCGTCTTCATATTCACCGAAGCGAGCGGCTGAGCCAGGGTCGAAATCGGTTTCATCGTCACACGAACCCGCAGGTCGCTGCCGTTGGTCATTCCCCCCTCGACCCCCCCTGCACGGTTCGTCTTCCGGTAATATTTTCTTTTGCCGTCATAAAAAATTTCGTCATGCGCCTCGGAGCCGAAGAGCCCCGCGGCCCGGGTCCCGCACCCGATTTCCACCGCCTTGACGGACTGGAGGCTCATCAGATGCTGGGCCAACTGGCCGTCGAGTTTGCGGTCATGATGCACGTAACTTCCGAGCCCGGGGGGCAGCCCCGCCGCACACACTTCAAAGGCGCCGCCCAGCGTGTCTTTTTTCCGGCGGGCCTGATCGATGGCGGCCTTCATGACCTGTTCGGCTTTGGGATATGCACAGTTGAGTTCCGAGCCTTCGGTGAGTTTGAGAAGGGTGTCCACCGAAAGATCCCCCGCCTCTTCCGCAACCGCCGGGCCGATTTGCACGACGTGGCTCGCGATCCGTATCCCGAACTCCGAGAGGAGAAGCCTCGCCAGGGCGCCCGCAGCGACCCGCATCGCCGTCTCACGCGCGCTCGCGCGCTCGAGGACGGCCCGGATCCCCTGGTCATACTTGAGCGCTCCGGCCAAATCGGCGTGCCCCGGCCTGGGACGCTCGAGCTCGCCCATTTGGTCGATCTTGAAATCCCGGTTTGCCAGAAGCAGTCCGACCGGCGCGCCCGTCGAGATTCCCTTGAGGACGCCTCCGAGGATCTCGACCCGGTCGCTTTCGATCTTTTGCCTCCCGCCGCGGCCGTATCCGAGCTGGCGTCGCGCCAGTTCCCGCTGGACGGCTTCCAGGTCGACCCGCAGGCCGCTCGGCAGGCCTTCCACAATGGCCGCAAGATATTTTCCGTGCGATTCACCCGTCGTCACATAGCTCAGCATCGTCGGCCCCCTCGAGATCCTAGTTGGTCAGAAAAAAATACGCCATGATCTTTTCCCCGAAGAAATAAAAAAGAATCCCCGCAAGCGCCAGGTAAGGCCCGAACGGGATCGTTTCCTGCTTGCGCGCAAATTTGGCATGGAGCGCGAACGGAATCGCAAAAATCGGAGCGAAAAGAAAAACGAAAATCGCTTCCGACCATCCCACGAAGGCTCCGATGAGGGCCAGGAGCTTGACGTCGCCTCCGCCCATCGTTTCTTTCCTGAAAATCAGGTTTCCCGCAAAGCCTACGGCCAGGAGGATCCCTCCTCCCGCCGCCAAACCGAGAAGCGAGCGGACAAGCCCCGCCCACCAGAGCCCTTCATGCTGCAGGGCGGGAAAGGCCGCGCTCAGCAGAAGGCCGACCGCCATCCCCGGGTAGGTCATTTTATCAGGGATGAGCCCGGTTTCCAAATCCGTCATCGTTACGGCCAGGAGGACCGAAACGAGGACCGCGCCGGCCGCAAAAGACGCTCCGGCCCCGAAGCGCAGCCACAATAAAAACCAGAGGAGAGCGGTCACGAGCTCGACGACAAAATAACGCGGGGATATTTTCGCGCCGCACTGTCGGCACTTGCCGCGGAGCAGAAGGTAACTGACGAGCGGGACATTATCGTACCAGGCAACCGGTTTTCCGCATGCCGGGCAGTGCGAGCCGGGCGAGACGATCGACTCCTCCTTCGGCATCCGGTGGATGCACACGTTCAGAAAACTCCCCACGCACAATCCGAGCGCAATCACCAAAAACGGGATCCCTCCGTCGAGAAGCGTCATCGCTTCACCGCCCGCGGGGCTTCCCGCTCTTTGAGCGCCTTCAGAAGCGCGGCGCGCATGACGGCAACCGGCGCTTTTTGGCCGGTCCAGTGTTCGAAGGCGGCGGTCCCCTGGTAGAGCAGCATGCCAAGGCCGTTCGAAGTCCGGTGTCCTTTCGCAGCGGCCGTTTTCAAAAAAGCCGTCTTCGAAGGGTGGTAAATGAGATCATAAAAAAACATCCTTCGCCCTGGCGCAGCGCGGGGAATCCACGCCGGATCGATCAGCGCCGGATCGCCTGGCCTCAGGCCGACGGTCGTCGCGTTGACGACCAAATGAACGCCGCGCAAAGCCGCCCGGAGCTCGCTTTCGCAGCAGGGAACGGCCGCAAACCGGGTCTTTGGAAAATGCCGTTTGAAATGGCTCGCAAGCGCGCGGGCCTTTTCGGGGATCATGTCGGTGAGTGTAAGCGTGCGAACTCCCCGGGAGGCCAAACCGCAGGCTACGGCGCGAGCCGCACCTCCGGCCCCCAAAAGCAGGGCGTCTTTGGCGCGCGGACGGAAGTCTCCGTCCTGTTCGAGCGAGCGCAGAAAGCCGTCGATATCGGTATTCGTCCCGATCCATTGCCCGCCCCGGCGGTAAACCGTGTTGACGGCCCCGATCAGGCGTGCCTTGGGCGTCAGACAACCGAGAAACGCAATGACCCGCTCCTTATAGGGGACGGTCACGTTGAATCCGTCGAGCAAAAACCCCGGAAGGCCCTTCATGGCTTGCGTGAAATGCGCGGGATCGAGTTCAAAGGCGAGATAATGGTCCTTCCAGCCGTAAAAACCGAATCCGGCTTCTTGCATGGCGGGAGACAACGTGTGCGAAAGCGGATATCCGAACAGGCCAAACAGGCGCGGCTTCCGGTCTTGACGCATGCGGATGACTTCCTCGTCGGACAAATGCCTTAAGAATCCGTCTGCCGATCTGTTCTCTGCTCGGCTGGAAAAAACTAAACCGGGGATGGATCTGCCGGCCCGTGAGAAAAGGACCGCCCGGAAATCTTGTTGATCGCAAAAAGATACGCCTTGACGCTGGCCTCGATGATATCGGTGCTGGTGCCCCGGCCCGACACTTCGCGGCCCGCAGCGTTCAGCTTGACGATGACTTCCCCGAGGGCGTCCTTGCCGCCCGTGACGGACTGAATCCCGTAGTGCGACAAACGCGCCCCCGAAGCGACGACCTTTTCAACGGCCTTGTAGCAGGCGTCGACCGGACCGTCCCCTTCTGAAGAGGCCTCGTGAATCTGCCCTTTGAATTCGAGGCGGATTTCGGCGGACGGCACCCGTCCGGTTTCGCTCACGACCTTGAGAAAAATCAGCTTCCAAACCTCGGGGACCTGGGAGATCTGCTCCTCAAGCAAGGCCTCGATGTCTTCGTCGAAAACATATTTTTTCTTGTCGGCGAGCATCTTGAAACGCGCGAAGGCATTGTCCAATTCGGACGGATTGACCCGGAATCCAAGCTTGAGAACCCGCTGATTGAACGCATGGCGCCCCGACAATTTCCCGAGAATCAGCTGACTGCCCGACCAGCCGACCCGCTTCGGGTCGATGATCTCGTAGGTCTGGCGTTTTTTCAGGACGCCGTCCTGATGGATCCCCGATTCGTGGGAAAACGCGTTGCGCCCGACAATGGCCTTGTTGGGCTGAACGACCATCCCGGTCAGGTGCGAAACGAGACGCGAGGTCTTCGTGATCTCTTTCATGCGGATCCCGGTCACACAACCTAGAAAATCCTTGCGGGTATCGATGGCCATCACGAGCTCTTCCAGGGACGCGTTGCCCGCGCGCTCGCCGATCCCGTTGATGGTGCACTCCACCTGATTGGCACCGGCCAGCACCGCGGCCAGCGAGTTCGCTGTGGCAAGCCCCAGATCGTTGTGGCAGTGGACCGACAGCAAGACGCTTTTCCCAAGCTCCGGATTTTTCCGGATCAGATTCCGGATAAGCTCGCCGAATTCGAGCGGAACGGTGTAGCCCACCGTATCCGGGATGTTGATCGAAGTGGCGCCGGCGTCGATCGCCGCACGGACCGCCTCATGAAGAAACTTGGGCTCGGTTCGCGAAGCGTCCTCGGGAGAAAACTCGATCTGCGAAAAATCCTTCGCGGCCGAGCGGATGTTCCGCACGGCCATCTCCAGGATTTCTTTTTTGCCCTTCTTCAGCTTGTACTGGCGGTGGATCTGGGAAGTCGCCAGGAAGACGTGGAGCCGCTTGCGCCGTGCCTTTTCCAACGCGCGGCGGCAGGCGTCGATATCCGAAGGAATCATTCTCGACAAACCGCAAATGACGGGCTTGCGGACCTGTTCGGCAATCATCGAAACCGCCTGAATTTCCCCCGGAGACGACGCGGGGAAACCGGCTTCGATGACGTCGACGTTGAGCCGCTCGAGCTGTTTGGCGATCTTGAGCTTCTCGTCGGGCACAAGGGAGGCCCCGGGCGACTGCTCTCCGTCGCGCAGCGTCGTATCGAAGATATAGATCCTTCTAGGTTTCTTGGGCATCGTCTATTCCTTGACCGCCAGGCAAAGGGGACAGTCACCTTGACGATCATTGCGCCAAAAGTGACGGTCACCCACGGCTTTTACTTCTTTTTCGTGATCCATTCCATCATGTTGCGCAGCTGCGCGCCGATCTTTTCGATCGGGTGCTGATCGCATTCCGCGCGCATCTTGTTGAACTGCGGGCGGCCTTTTTTATTTTCTTCGATCCACTCGCGCGCGAAATCCCCCGACTGGACTTCCTTCAGGATCTTCTTCATTTCCTTGCGCACGTCCGCGCTGATCACACGCTTGCCGCGGGAATAGTCGCCGTATTCGGCAGTATCGGAAACCTTGCGGTGCATCCCGCTGATCCCGTCGGTGAAAATGGCGTCGACGATCAGCTTCACTTCGTGCTGGCATTCGAAATAGGCCATCTCAGGCTGATACCCCGCTTCGACCAGCGTGTCATAGCCCGCGCGGATCAATTCGCTCAAGCCTCCGCACAAAACCGCCTGTTCGCCGAAAAGATCCGTCTCCGTCTCTTCCTTGAAATTCGTCTCGATCACGCCGGCACGGGTTCCGCCGATGGCCTTAGCATAAGCAAGGCCAAGCTTGAGAGCGTTCCCGGTCGCGTCTTGGTGCACGGCCACAAGACACGGCACCCCTCCGCCTTCGACGAACTGCGAGCGCACGAGCGAACCCGGCCCCTTGGGCGCCACCATGATCACGTCGAGGTCCTTGGCGGGCTTGATATATTGAAAATGGATATTGAACCCGTGAGAGAAAAGAAGGGCCTTCCCCGGCTTCATGTGAGGCTTCACGCTCTTTTCGAAGATCTCGGCCTGGAGATGATCTTGCGTCAGCATCTGGACGATATCCGCCTTCTCGGAGGCTTCTTCGGCGGTCATGGGCTTGAACCCGTCCTGGACTGCTTGGTCGTGATTTTTTCCGCCCGGCAGTTCCGCGATGAGGACCTCGACTCCGGAGTCCCGGAGATTGAGCCCCTGCCCGCGCCCCTGGATGCCGTAGCCGATAATTGCGACCTTTTTGCCCTTCAGCTGGTTTAAATCCGCGTCCTTGTCATAGTAGATCTTGGCCATGAAAATTTCTCCTTATGATTTTCTTTTTTTGGAGCCGGAAGGGGTCTTCGTGACCGCCTTTGTTTTGAGCTCGGGAACCGACGCCCCCGGAGCCCGAAGCTCGATTTTGCGCGAAAGGGCGATGATGCCGGTGCGCACCGTTTCGAGAATCCCGTACGGCTTGAGGAGCTCGATCATCGCGTCGATTTTCCCCTCGCCTCCCGTAACTTCCACGGTCAAGCTTTCGGGCTGAACGTCGAGGATCTTGGCCCGGAAGGTGTTGGCGATTTGCATGACATCGTGCCGGCTCGAGGCGCTCGCGTTCACCTTGACGAGCACCAGCTCGCGGTCGATGATGTCCTGGTCCGTGATGTCCACGACCTTGATCGTATCCACCAGCTTCTCGAGCTGTTTGACGATCTGGTCCAGGATCCTCTCGTCGCCGCGCGCCACGATGGTCATGCGCGAAACCGTCGGGTCTTCCGTTTCTCCGACCGTGAGGCTGTCGATATTAAACCCCCGGGCCGAAAAAAGCCCCGCCACTCGGGCCAAAACCCCGAAGTGATTTTCCACCAAAACCGAAATGGTATGCTGTAAGTCATTCATGTCATCTCCAATAGATCAAAACGTCAAGTTTTGATCTGCTTATTGTCCCGAAACATAGGTTTCGGGACTTGTGCTTCGTTGCTTTTCATGCCGCAGCCATGTTATTGCCCATAGGGGCCATGCGCGGCACCAAACCCGTTCGGTTTGGTGCGTGATCATCACAATGACTGCTTGCGATCATCACGGCACCAAACCCGTTCGGTTTGGTGCGTGATCATCACAATCACCGTTCGTGATTGTGTATGATCACGCCATGTCCATAACCTGGTCCAGCGCATTGCCGGCCGGAACCATCGGATAAACATTGGCGTCCTGACAAACCTTCAGATGAACCATCACCGGCCCGTCGTGCGCAAGAGCCTCCTGGAGCGCCGGAACCACCTGACTTTTTTCCGTCACCCGGATCGCCTTGATCCCGTAAGCCTCGGCGATTTTCCCGAAGTCCGGATTCGATGACGCAAGCTGGCTGGCCGAATACCGTTCCCGGTAAAACAGCTGCTGCCACTGCCTCACCATCCCGTGGTGGGAATTGTCCATGAGGATCAGCTTCACCGCCACTTTGTTCGCGGCCGCGGTTGCAAGCTCGGTCAGCGTCATCTGGAACGAGCCGTCTCCGTCGATGCAAAGAACCGTGTCCTGCGGACATCCGAGCTTGGCACCGATGGCCGCCGGGAAACCGTAGCCCATGGTTCCAAGACCGCCCGACGTAATCATGGTGCGCGGCCTCTCGAAGCCGTACCACTGGGCCGTCCACATTTGGTGCTGGCCGACGCCGGTCACGACCACCGCTTTGTGACCGGTCAGCTCGCCGAGTTTTTCGATGACGTATTCCTGACGGATGTCGTTTGTGTCCTGCTTGTATTTCATCGGATGTTTCGACTTCCACTCGACGATCTGGGCCAGCCACTCACCCATCTGCGGCCGGAGGTCGCCAAGGCGCTCCGTCAGGGCGCGCAGCGCCGGCTTCACATCGCCCAAGATAGGATAATGCACTCTCACGACTTTGGCGATCGAGGCCGGATCGATGTCGATATGGACGATTTTCGCGTTCGGCGCGAACTTGTCGATTTTTCCCGTCACCCGGTCGTCAAACCGGGCCCCGACCGAAATCAAAAGGTCGGAACCCTGGACTGAATAGTTGGCGTAGTGGGTCCCGTGCATGCCGAGCATGCGCAAAGAGGAGGGATGCGTCTCCGGAAAAGCCCCCAAGCCGAGGACAGTCGTCGTCACGGGAATCCCGGTTTTTTCCACCAATTCAAAAACTTCTTTTGCGGCATTGCCCGCGATCACCCCGCCTCCCACATAAAGACACGGCCTCCGGCTCTCCCGAATGGCCTTCGCGGCCGCTTCCACCTGAGCGCCGAACACGCCGGCGTCATAGTCGGGCTCGGGCCGGTAGCTTCGGATCGAAACCTTTTCGGGCCATTCAAACTCCACTTCCTGGCGGCTCACATCCACGGGAAAATCGATCAGGACCGGTCCGGGACGGCCGGTGCGCGCAATGTAAAAAGCTTCGCGGACGATCCGGCTAATGTCCTTCGCGTTCTTGACAAGATAGTTGTGTTTGGTCACCGGGCGCGTGATGCCGACCACGTCGGCCTCCTGAAACGCGTCGGAGCCGATAGCATGCGTGGCGACCTGCCCCGTGATGCAAACCAGCGGAACCGAGTCCATGTGAGCGGTCGCAAGCCCCGTGACCGTGTTCGTCGCTCCGGGCCCCGAAGTCACCAAACAGACGCCGACACGGCCTGTCGCGCGCGCGAAGCCGTCGGCCATGTGCGTCGCCCCCTGCTCGTGGCGCACCAAAACGAATTTGAGCTTGGAGTCCAGGAGGGCATCAAAGGTCGGCAGAATGACCCCTCCGGGGAGTCCGAACAAATAATCCACCCCTTCCATTTCCAAACTTTTGATCAATATCTGGGCGCCTGTCATTTTCATGAGGAATGCTTCCTACGGTTTAATGTTACGTTCAAGCCACTGCCCGAAACGGGTTTTCCAGTTTTTCTTGCTCTGATCGCTGCGAAGATACCACTCCTGGCTTTTCTCCTCCAGCCAGTCGATCACCTGCCCCTTGAACTCGGCGGAATCGAAGACCTGATCGCCCTCGAGCTGAGTCAGATAGACCGAATAACCTTTCTTTTCGACGGCCATGGCTTTGGCCTTGGCCCGGGCCACCGAGTCCGGGTCCGCATTTTTTTCAAAGGCCAGAAAAAAAGGCGGCTGTTTTCGTACAACCGAGGCGTAGCGGACCATCGGCTCCATATAACCGTCCCACGATCCGCCCAGCAACGCCACGGCCCCGAATCGCTCGTGGTGCATGACCCCGAAGTAGGCCGCATAATGCGCCGATTCCGGGCTCATGCCGACCAAGTAGACCCGCTTTTTGTCGACTTGATAGCGGACGCTGATATCGTCTATCAGCTTGAGCACCCACTCGTCCATCAGATAAGGCTCGGAACCGGGCCTCAGCAAACTGCCGGGACAAAGAACGATGAAGCTCCTCCGCTTGGCAATGGATGTCCAGAACTGGATACTATTGCCCGGGTCGTCCGCTCCGGCTGGGATCGATACGATCATCGGATAGGATTTGGCCGAATCGTAATTTTCCGGGACATATAAGAAGGCCGGGTGGTGCGTTTCCGGAAGCTGCATCACTCCCGTCGGCATCTTCGGCCCCAGGTTTTCATCGGCTCCCATGAGCACGCCGGGAGAAACGGCGAAGGCCAACGTGCCGATCAAAAAAATCCCGGCGGCAATCCCCAAAGAGTTTTTCTTCATCGTGTCCACCCGGCGCGGTTGATTTTTCGACTTGAAACAACCCGCAAAAAAACACAAACCCCCCTTTCGGGGGACTCGTATCCCTCGTAACTGGCTATGAAAACAAGACTTAATACTACACTCCGAAAAAACGATTGTCAATCGCGGAGGCTTGGAGGTTCCGAGGAAGGTTCTATTTCGTAATTTTGTGGGCTTCGAGGCGCTGGGTAAACTGTTTGGCCCTCTCGGTCATTTCAAGCCAGTTGTCCCGACGCACCAGAGGACGGTCAAAGATGGCTTCTCGGAGGGTCACGGCCACGCAGTGCTTGAGGTATTCGAAGGCACTTTCGAGGGTTGGCTCCGCATCGGCAATGAGCTTCACGAACGGCAGGGCCATCCGAAGGTCCTTGACGTACTCGACTCCGCCCATGGCACCCACCGGATAAATCTTCACCATGTCGGCACCGAGCTGAAAGGCGTTCACAGCTTCCGTGGGAGTCATGGCCCCCTGGATGACGAAGCTGTCGTTGTGCTTCGCCACGCTGATGATGTCCCGGTCGGTATACTGGCTGGAAACGAACTTGGCACCTGCGTTGAGGACCCGCTGGGTCATCTCGCCGTCGGTGACGCTGGCGGCCCCGACGAGAATCCCCTCGCGCTTGGAATGATTTTCGATCATGCGCAGGGCCTGCGGCGAATGCATGGAGATTTCGAAAAGGCGGATTCCCCCGGCCATCGCCGCCTTCATCATTTCTTCGGCGTCTTCAGCGGAACCCGAACGGATGAAGGCGACAAACTTATAATCGTCAAACCACTTCAAAACCTGATCCATCCCCAGAGCGATTCTCCTTTGTCGTCACGCTTGCAGAGATTTTTATTATGGGATATTCCGTAGGCGCTGTCAACGTGAAATCATGCCGGGGGTGCCTACCACTTGATACAGTTGTTGCGCGGTCGGCAAAGAAAGGTTTCTCCAAAACGCGCCAGCCTCGCTCGGAGCTCTTAATCTGAGACTGCCGATTGCGCTGATCTCCTCGTCTCGGCAAGCAGCGCTAATTGTTTTTCCGAAACCTTTCTTTGCCTCCTGGGAGTTACTGTATCAAGTGGTAGGCACCCTCATGCCGGCTCGCGGGCTTCAAGCTTTCGGATTTCGTCGCGGTAGCGGGCGGCCTTGTCGAATTCAAGGGCCTTGGCCGCGGTCTCCATACGGCTTTTGAGGAAGGCCAGATAGTTCTTCGCCTCATGCTCCTCGAGGGATTCTCCGACCGCCTCGGAAACGAAGACCTCGGCCGTGCGGTATTTTTCGATTCCGATTCTGATGGCTTTTCGGATCGAGACCGGCGTGATCTTGTTTTTGCGGTTGTAGGCCTCCTGGATCTTGCGGCGGCGCGCCGTCTCCCTCATGGCCGTCGCCATCGATTTCGTCACGCGGTCGGCGTAAAAAATCACCTTGCCGTGGAGGTGCCGCGCGGCGCGGCCCGCGATCTGGATCAGCGAAACATCGCTGCGCAAAAATCCTTCCTTGTCGGCGTCGAGAACGGCGACCCGCGAGACCTCGGGAAGGTCAAGCCCCTCCCGGAGGAGATTGACCCCGACCACGCAGTCGTACTTCTGGAGCCTCAAGTCGCGCAGGATTTCGACCCGCTCGAACGCGTCGAACTCCGAATGAAGGTAGTGCACCCGGATGCCGGCTTCGCGCAGATAGCGCGAAAGGTCCTCGGCCATTTTCTTCGTAAGCGTCGTGACAAGCACGCGCTCTTTTTTTCGGGTGCACTGTTTGATCTCCGCCATCAGGTCGTCGATTTGATGCTTCGTCTTCCTCACCTCGATCCGGGGATCGAGAAGCCCTGTCGGCCGGATGATCTGCTCGACCACCCGGTCCGCGCGCCCCATTTCATAAGGCCCGGGCGTCGCCGAAACGTAGAGGCGCGGCCCCACCTTCTTCTCGAACTCCGCGAACTTCAGCGGCCGGTTGTCGAGCGCCGACGGAAGGCGGAACCCGTGCTCGACGAGAACCTTCTTACGGGACTGGTCGCCTTGAACCATCCCCCGGACCTGGGGAATGCTTTGATGCGATTCGTCGATCATCACGAGGAAGTCCTTCGGAAAGTAATCGAGCAGCGTGTACGGCGTTGACCCAGGCGCTCTTCCTGCCAGATGCCTCGAATAATTTTCGATCCCCGAACAATACCCCACTTCCCGGAGCATTTCGATATCGTAGCGGGTCCGGGACTCGAGGCGCTTGGCGGCCAGATCGTTGCCGTCGCGCAAAAGCTCGCGCACCCTCGACGACAGTTCCTCTTCAATGCCGCGGACCGCCTCTTCGAGTCGCGACGACGCCGTGACGAAATGCTTGGCCGGGTAAACCGCCAACTTGGGACAAGCCTTCGCCGGCTTGAACGTCGTTGCGTCGAGCAAGGCAATGCCGGTCACCATGTCGCCGGCAAAAGTGATCCGGTACGGACTTTCCCCGTAGGACGGATAGAGGTCCACGGCATTGCCGCGGACGCGGAATGCGCCGCGCTTCAAATCGGTTTCCGCACGGTCGTATTGGATTCCGACAAGCGACTCCAGGAACCGGTCCCGCTCCAGGGCCTGGCCCGTTTCGATGCAGACCAAAAGACCCTGCCACTCTTCCGGGGAGCCGAGGCCATAAATACAGGAAACGCTCGCCACGATGATGCAGTCGGGCCGAGACAAAACGGAACTCGTCGCCGCCAGGCGCAGCCGGTCCAGGTCGTCGTTGATCGATGCATCTTTTTCGATGTAGGTGTCCGTGTGCGGGATGTAGGCCTCGGGCTGGTAATAGTCGTAGTAGGAAACAAAATATTCGACGGCGTTTTCGGGAAAGCATTCCTTGAGTTCGGCGTAGAGTTGGGCGGCAAGGGTCTTGTTGTGAGAGATCACGAGGGTGGGCTTTGACAACTCGGCAATCACATGGGCCATCGTGAAAGTTTTGCCGGAGCCCGTCACCCCGAGGAGGACCTGCTCGCGCAGGCCGGTCCGGAAACCTTCGACGATTGCCCGGATCGCTTTGGGCTGATCGCCCCGCGGCCTCATGGTGGAGGACAGGCGGAAAACGCTCATCGTCTCAAACCATCGGCTTGATCAGGAGGGAAAAATCGACCGCCTTGACGGAGTGCGTGAGGGACCCGATCGAAATCTGATCAACCCCCGAGGCCGCGTAGCGGCGCGCATTGGCGGGCGTGATGCCGCCGGAGGCTTCAAGCAAAATATCGGGACGGATTTTCCGGACCCAGGCCACGGCCTTGCGGAGCCTGGAGACCGGAAAATTATCGAGCAGGATCGACTTGGGATGATAGCGGGCGGCCTCGCGAAGCTCCCGGAAATCGCGGACCTCGATGACGAACTGGCCGTGGAACCGCGAGAGGCGGCTCAAATCGCCGAACGGCCGGTGGTTTTCCTTCACGAAAACCGCGTCGTAGAGCCCCATCCGGTGATTCGTGCCCCCGCCGGTGAGGACCGCGTATTTCTCGAGTTCGCGCCAAAGAGGGGTCGTCTTGCGGGTGTCGAGGACCCTCACTCCGTAAGGCGACGCGTGCCGGACAAACCCGGACGTCGCGGTTGCAATCCCGCATAGCCTGGCTAGAAAATTAAGCAGGGTCCTCTCGATCTTCAGGATGGAACGGACCTTTCCGTCGAGCTCAAAAAGGGTTTGGCGCTTGCGGAAGGGCAAACCGTCGCGGACGAAAAATTTGACCCGGATCGACGGATCAGCCAGCGCGATCACGGTACGCACCAGCGACTCGCCGCAAAAAACGCCGCGGTCCTTCGCAAGGACAAACGCCCTGGCCACCGCGCGACTTGCGACCAGGCAGTTGGAGGTCTTGTCTCCCGGGCCGATATCTTCGCGCAGGGCGGCTCGAACTTGAGCAACGGTTCGACGGGAAAGTTTCATGAGAGGAGTCAGGGGCTACCTGGTGACGGCTTTTTGCCTGGTTTTCTTTTGTTCGTAGAGGGCCCGGTCGGCCTGGGCGATCAGCTGCTCGACAAAAACGGAGTTCCGGCTGTCGAAGTGTGCAAAACCGGTGCTCAACGACAGCGAGAAAGGCAGCAAGTTCTGCCGGTTGAATTCGCGTATATTCGCCTCGAGGCGGCCCGCAATGATCCCAGACTCCGGAAAATCCGCTTCCACCGCGAGGGCGGCAAACTCGTCGCCCCCCAGACGGGCAAGGATGTCGGACTTGCGAAACGTCTGGCGTAAAAGCTCAGCCGTTTTTTGGAGGGCCAGATCCCCCTGCCGGTGACCGTGGCCGTCATTGATCGCCTTGAGCCCGTCCAGATCGCTCATAAAAAAGAGGAGCCCTTTGCGCGAGCGGCTCGCAAGCCTCATCTGCTGTTCGGCCAAAATCATGAAACCTCTCCGATTGTAAAGCCCGGTCAGGTCATCCATCACCGACAGGCTGAAAAGCCGCATCTGCATGCGATGCCGCTCGATCGAGTAAAGAAGAACCCTTCGCAGCGATTTCGTATCGAACTCGGATTTCAGGAGATAGTCCTGGGCCCCTTCCCGGACCGCCTGCAGCGCAAGCAGCTCGTCATCCAGGTAGGTGAGAATGACCACCGGGCTCGACGGAGCCGCCGCCCGGATCGTCTTGAAGGTATTCATCCCGCTCGAATCCGGCAGGGAAAGCTCCAGCAGGATCGCGTCGAACTTCTCCCGGGACAAGGCCTCCATGGCCTCGGCAAGGGTTGCGGCGGCCCGGAGCTCGAACAAGAGCTGCGAGCTCTCGGGCGCCGCATCGTTCAGGTGCGCGGTATATTCCGGATTGTCCTGCACGAGCAGAACCCGGATTTTCGCGATATCTTGTCCCGGCTTCGGGGGTCCTTCCGTCACGGGGGTCTCCTTCCCGTCAAAGTTAGCCCTGATTATACAACGGAAGGCCGGAAAAACTCAAAATGAAAATCGCTAAATGGCCTTTCCTCCGCTTTCGCCGGTCCGGATCCGAATGCACTGCTCGAGCGCCGTCACGAAAATCTTGCCATCTCCCACACGCCCTTCCTCGCCGTGGCGGGCGGCGCGAATGATCGCGTCGCAGGTGATTTTGACGAATTCGTCGTTGCAGGCGATATCGAGCCGGGCCTTCGGGATCAGGTTCGGCGCGACGATCTGCCCCCGGTACAAATCCTCTTCGGCTTGCCGGCCGTGCCCGCTGACGCGGCTGATCGTGATGCGCGTGATTTCGGCCGCGATCAGGGCCTCTCGCACCGCATCGAGTTTGTCCGGTTGAATGATCGCTGTAATGAGTTTCATGACCGTTTCCTCCTTAGTTGGGATTCAAAAGGCCGTAGCCTTGTTCGCGGTGAAGACTGTGGTCCATGCCGGACATTTCGGAGGCCTTATCCAGTTTGAATCCGACCGTTTTTTGGATCAGGACCAGCAGGACAATCGAGACGGCGGCCGCGTAGGCCACCGTGATCAAGACGGCACTCGCCTGCACCCCGAATTGCTGTCCAACCGTCCAAACTCCCCCGGCCGCCGCGCGTGCCTCCGCCATCCATGCCGGACGGATGAAAAACGTCAGGGCCAGGGCCCCGGTCATGCCCGAAATACCGTGAATGCCGAAGACGTCCAGGCTGTCGTCATAGCCCAGCTTGCCTTTGAGCATGATGGCAAAATAAGACATGAAAGAAGCGATAAACCCCAGCGCAATGGCTCCGTCGACCTGCACAACGCCGGCCGCCGGCGTAATCGCCACGAGCCCCGCAAGGATGCCGCTTGAAAGCCCGAGGCTCGTCGCCTTCCGGTGATGGAGCCCTTCAATAATCATCCACGCGACAGCCCCGGAAGCCGCAGCCACTTGAGTCACGGTCAGCGCGCGTGCCGTATCAAGCCCGCTCGAAACGGAGCTCCCGGCATTGAATCCGAACCACCCGACCCAGAGAAGCCCCGCGCCGGTGAGCGTCATCACTAAATTGCTCGGGTTCATCGTCGTTTTCGGATAACCTCGGCGTGAGCCCAGGTACAGGGCGGCCACGAGCGCCGTAATCCCGGAAGAAATATGAACAACGGTGCCTCCGGCAAAATCAATGGCCCCTTTGGCCCCCATGTTGAAAAGAAAACCGTCTGAAGCCCAGACCCAATGACATAGCGGGCAGTAAACCAGAAGGATCCATAGGACGAGAAAAACACAGTAGCCCCTGAATTTCACCCGCTCGGCAAAAGCTCCCGCAATCAGGGCGGGCGTGATGATCGCGAACTTGCCTTGAAACATGGCAAAAACGTATTCGGGAACTTTCGTGCTCATGATCGTCGTGTCGATCCCCTTGAGGAGAAAAAGCCCGGGGCTCCATCCCACCCATCCCCCGAGGACACTCGGGCCGAAGCTCAGGGCGTATCCGCAGACGGCCCACAGCAAGCCGACGATCGCCATCGAGGCAAAACTGTGCATCATCGTCCCGAGAACGTTCTTGGTTCTGACCAGCCCTCCGTAGAACATCGCTAGGCCCGGAACCATGAGAAGCACAAGGGCCGTGGAGGTCAGCATCCAAGACGTAATTCCGTGATCGACTTCCGGCTCCCCAGCTGCCAAGGCTAAGCCCGGCAGAAGCAGCAAAGGCGCCAGAAACCCCAATAATTTCCTCATACGGTCATTCATAGAAACCCTCCTTTGATTTGCAAATTTGTAGGGAATGGCATGAGCCCTACACCTACCTAACAACAATTTTGTAGCGCGCTCTATACGCCTTATCTTCATACGCCTTGTTAATCAATAATCATGCCAATCGAATAAACATCGTAAATCTTTGATCCGAAATATTGCCCGGAGGTATAATAGGCCCGCGAAAAGCAGCGGAGCGGTTCAACGTTTTTGACTTGAAAAGGACGGGCAAGATGATATCTCTCGAAGCTCAATTTTTGATGGTCCACACGGATGTTGCCGTTTATGAAAACATGCCCGTCCCTCAGCTTGCTGAGAAACTTTACCGGATGCGCATCGGCGGATTGCCCGTCATCAACGAATCAAAAAAATATTGCGGCATGGTGACCGTCGCCGATATCTTTCAAGGACTCAAAGTGGCCCGGTCAGTTTTCGGCAAAAAAGCCCTCTGGATTTCTCTTTATCTGACCCAGAATAAAATCATCCGCGTGAAGGACATTTACCGGCGCGAGAAAGTTTCTATCCGCCGGGATGCCCCGGTCGAACAGATCATCGATCTGATGCTGAAAAAAGACCTGTACGCCGTCCCGGTCACCAACGAAGGAGAAACGACGTTTTACGGCGTCATCGGCCGGTATGAAATTACGAGAGTCATCTTTCAATCTCCCGACGGGCTGGAGGATACCCCGTGGGTCCCGACTCAAGACGCTTGATTCAGCATTTCCGCCGCATGCCTTCTTGAAATTTCAGTTTCCCGAAGCCCGCTCATCATCTGGGCCAACTCACGGACCCGCTCATCGCCTTCGAGGATCTCGTAGGAAACGGCCGTTTTCCCCTTGCGGATCGCTTTGGTGACTTTGATGTGCCGGTCGGCAAACGACGCGATCTGGGGAAGATGGGTAATCAAAAGCACCTGCCGCTCGCCCGCGATGCTTTTGAGCTTTTGGCCCGTGACCTGCCCGAGCCGCCCCCCGATATTCGTGTCGATTTCGTCGAAGATCAAAGTGGGAATCGGATCGACTTCCATGAGGGCCTTTTTCATGGCCAGCATCACCCGGGAAGCCTCGCCTCCCGAAATAATCTTCTTCAGGGGAAGCAGCGGCTGTCCCGGATTCATCCGGATCATGAACTCCACGCGGTCGGTACCCTCGGCCGCATAGTCCGTTTTTTCGATCCCGGACTCGAAGCAAGCGTGCAGGATATGCAAATCCTTCAGCTCGGATTCGATCGTCCGCTTGAGCAGTTCGGCCGCCTTCCTTCTTTTTTGGGACAGCTTGGAAGCCAGCGCATCGAGCTGGGGCACGAGGGATTTCATTTTCATTTCGATGTCCCGCCGGGTCACCGCCGTGTCGATCAGCCTGTCATATTTGGCCTTGGCCTCCCGGTAGAACTCGAGGACATTTGCAAAACTGCCGCCGTATTTGCGTTTGAGGTGCTCGAGCAAATCCAGCTTCTTCTCGATTTCGGCAAGCCGTGCGGGATCAAAGGTCAGGTTCTCGCGGTAGTCACGAAGTGCGCTGATGATTTCAAGGAGCGAATAGCGCAGGGCCTCGCCTTCCCCTTTGAATTTTTCCATCGATCCGTCGAGCCTCGCAAGAGCCCCGATGTCGCGCAGGGCCTCGGCCACAAGGCCGGACGCCGAAACATCCTGCTCGTCTAAAACGGAAAGCGCACGCGTCGCAGCCTCGCTCAATTTTTCCGCATTCGCGAGGCGGATGCGCTCATGATCGAGCGCGTCCTCATCCATATCGGAGATTTCGGCACGCTCGATTTCCTGGATCTGGTATTTCAAAAGATCGAGCTCGCGCTCCTTATGTTCCTCGAGCCGCGCGATCTCCTCCGTTTCACCCGCCAAAGCCCGGTATTGCTCATAAAGCAGGCCGTAGGCCCTCAAAAGGTCCGCGTTCCCCGCCAACCGGTCGGTCAGCGCCATGTGGGATTTCCCGTCCAAAAGCAGCTGATGGTCGTACTGGCCGTGGATGTCGATCAGACATGATCCGGCTTCTTTAAGCTGGGCCAGGGCGACGAGGCGGTTGTTGATCCAGGCCCTGGACTTCCCTTGAGCATGCTCCCTGCGTAAGACGAGCAGGCCTTCCTCTTCAAGGTAGGGTTCGAACACCGGATGGGCTTTGAGAAAATCTTCCCCCGCTTCAAAAGCGGCCTCCACAAAACAGGCCGCCGCTTGATCAGCCCCGCGCAAGCCGTCCATGCGCTCACCGAGGACAAACCGGATGGCATCGATCAGGATGGATTTGCCCGCGCCCGTCTCTCCGGTCAGAACGTTGAGCTTCCCCGAAAACTCGAGGCTGAGATTTTCGATGAGTGCAAAATTCTTAATGTGGAGTTGTGTCAGCATAGCCATGGCCCGCAATGGGGCATCTGCATTATAACGAAACTTCGGGAAATTCGGAAAAGGAATGGGAAAGGCCTAGGGGACATTTAGCGCATGAGCTCGCGGAAAAAACCGCCGGCAGTGAACTGACGGATATCCAGGATGGTCAGGAAAATGGGAATATATTCGCGGAGCCGGTGATCGAGCCGGTCGATCTGCGACCAGTCAATCGGCCGTGTGCTCTGGTACCCTTCCACAAAGTGGGCGCGTGCGGCGGTAACGCATTGCGCCGGCAAGCGGATGATCACCGAAATCAAAAAGAATGCGGCATCCCAAACACGGTAGTCGGCACGCGTGCAAAATTCCATGTCGAGGAAGCAAACCTCCCGGCGTTCGGGGATCCAAATGCAGTTGACCGGCTGGGTATCGATGAGAGAAAAACCCCCGGCATGGATCTTTCCGAGGCCGCGGCCGCATTCGCGAATCATAACGGCTTCTTCCTCGCTCAAAACACCTCGCTGCGCGGCGTCCTTGAGGACGTCGTCAACCACGAGTCCCTTGAGATGCTCGGTCACCATGACTTTCTCGCGCGCACCGAAAGCCACAAGGCGCGGCACGGCAATGCCCTTCTCGGCCAGCTGTGCACGGCTCATCAAATCGACCGTAAAACGCTCCTCCATCTTACCGTCGTGGACGAACGGAAAGGGGCTTGCCATGGCATTCACCTGCGCCCATAAGCTTCCGAGCGGCAAAAAAACTTTAGCGTAAAACTCGACTTCCCGGCCCGCGGCGTCCCGCATGCGCCAAATCTCGTTGAGATTGTTGAGGCCGCCAGAAATCTGCCGTACGCTCAAGGTCGCGGGATCCAAACCTTCAAAAGCCAAATGGTGGCGCTTGATAAAACGCCGGCAAAGCCCCAGGCTGCGCCAACGGTAGGTCTTGATAAGACTCCAGGCCAAAACAACGACCCAAATGGGGAAAAGCAGGATGCCAACGCAAACAATTCTGGCTAAAATTCGGCGGCGGGTCTGGCGGATCCTCAGCGCGAGGTTATTCTTGAAATGAACCGCATTTTGCATGGGTCTCCCCCAAAACCGGGGTCGAAGCTACTGGAACAGTTGAAGATGGTCTTGGTGCGTTTGGAGCACTTTTTCGGCGTCGGCGAGCTTCTCGCGTTCTTTGGCCACGACTTCCCCGGGAGCATGCTTGACGAAATCGTCGTTGGAAAGCTTTTGGCGCATCGAGCGGATCCACTTGCTCAATTCCTCGATTTTCCCGGAAAGCCGTTCGCGTTCCTTCGCGGGGTCCAGGACCCCTTCGATCCGGATGAAAACCTCGATTTCCGCATAGGCGTTCCCGACCCAGGCTTTGGTCTTTTTGAAATCACTCTGAAACGCCGCTTCCGAAAGCCTTCCGAGGGTCTTGATTTGCTCATAAAACGCCGCGGCCGCTTCAAGGGCCTTGGCGTTCCTGGATACCAGAACGGCGCTCAAGGCCTGAGCCGGCGGAATATTGAGGCTGGCGCGAAGATCCCGGATTCCCACGACCGCCTGCTGGATCAGCCCGAGGGCCTTTTCGGCTTCAAGGTCCTCGAAGAGTTCACCGGCCTCCATCGGCCAGGCCGCAAGCGACAGCGTTTCGGGCCAAGAGGCCTTGTCCTGCGCCATTTCCTTCAGCGTTTGCCAGATTTCCTCGCTGATAAACGGCATGAAAGGATGAAGCAAGCGCATGATTTTTTCTAGCGTAAAAAAGAGGACTCGGCGGGTCCGTGCCCTGTCATCGGCCGAGGCGCCAAGCAAGGTCGGCTTGACGAGCTCGATGTACCAGTCGCAAAAATCATTCCACACGAAATGATAAAGAACGCCCGCGGCTTGGCTCATGGCAAAGCCGTCGAGGGCCTTGTCGATTTCTGAGGTCACTTTGGCAAGGCGCGAGAGGATCCAGCGGTCGGCAAGGGCAAGTTGGCGCGGGTCCAGGCCCAACCGGGCGGCCCCTTGAGAAAAGTCACTCATGTTCATCAGCGCAAAGCGGGCCGCGTTCCATATCTTGTTGGTAAAATTCCGACCCACTTCGAATTTTTCGCGGGAAAGGTAGACGTCCTGCGCTGAAAGCATCACCAAGCTGTAGCGGAGGGCATCGGAGCCCATCTCCCCGATCACTTCCAGGGGGTCGATCGCGTTGCCGAGCGACTTGGACATCTTGAGACCGCTTTGCGCCCGCACCGTCCCGTGAATATAGATCCGCCGGAACGGGACCTCTCCCATGAATTCGAGGCCCGCCATGATCATGCGCGCCACCCAGAAGAAGATGATCTCGGGCGCCGTGCACAAATCCGAAGTCGGATAAAACCGCCGGAGGTCCCCCGACGGCTCCGGCCAGCCGAGGGTCGAAAAGGGCCAAAGCCAGGAGGAAAACCAGGTATCCAGAACATCGGGATCCTGGCGGAGCACAACCTCGCGGCCATGCTTTTCACGCGCCCGGGCCTTCGCTTCCTCTTCGGTCCTCGCGACGAAGAAATTCCCGTCTTCGTCATACCAAACCGGAATCTGATGCCCCCACCAGATCTGGCGCGAAATGCACCAGTCGCGAATGCCTTCGAGCCAATGCGTGTAGACCTTCGTCCACCGGTCGGGATAAAAAACCGTCTTGCCTTCCGCGTGTGCCTGAAGCGCCTTATCGGCAAGCGGTTTCATCTTTACAAACCACTGCTTCGACAGATAAGGCTCGACCATCGTGTTGCACCGGTAGCAGTGACCGACAGCGTGCAGATGCGAATCGCGCCGCACGAAAAGGCCTCGGGCCTCGAGGTCCTCGATGATTTTTTTCCGCGCGTCGAAGCGGTCCATCCCGCAGTAGGGCCCGCCGTTTGCATTGACCTTCCCGTCGGGCCCGAGCACGTTGATTTGCTCGAGGCCGTGTCGCGCTCCCATGGCAAAGTCGTTCGGGTCATGAGCCGGAGTGACCTTCACCATCCCGGTCCCGAATTCCGGATCGACGAAATCGTCTTCGATAACCGGGATCTCGCGCCCGAGAAGCGGCAGGACCAGTTTTTTTCCGGCCAAGTGCCGGTATCGGGAATCCCCGGGATTCACCGCCACCGCCGTGTCGCCGAGCATGGTCTCGGGCCGAGTGGTCGCGACAACGATGTGGTCCTCGTTGATCTTCTCGGCGGCAGTCCCCGCGCCCGCAATCGGATATTTGATGTGATAGAGAGCGCCTTGAACGTCCTTGTGGGCGGCCTCTTCGTCGGAAAGGGCGGTCTGACAGCGCGGGCACCAGTTGATGATATAGTGGCCCTGATAAATGAGGCCCCGCTCGTAAAGCGTCACAAAGGCTTCGCGCACGGCTTTGGACAAGCCCTCGTCCATGGTAAAGCGCTCGCGCGTCCAGTCGCAGGAGGCTCCGAGGCGGCGCAGCTGGCGGGTGATCGTCGAGCCGTGCTCGTCTTTCCACTTCCAGACTTCTTTGAGAAAATTTTCACGCCCGAGCTGCTGGCGGGTTTTTTTCTCCTTGGCGAGTTTTTTCTCGACGACGTTCTGGGTGGCAATGCCCGCGTGGTCGACCCCGGGAACCCACAAGGTGTCGCAGCCCTTCATCCGCTGCCACCGGACCAGAATGTCCTGGATCGAATTGTTCAGGGCGTGGCCCATGTGCAAAATGCCGGTCACATTCGGCGGAGGGATGACGATGACATACCGGTTTCCGGAATCGGTCCCGCTCATCGAGTCGCTTCGGGGCCGGAAGTACCCCCGGGATTCCCACACCTCATACCATTTGGCTTCGGTTTCGGGGGCGTTATAACGAGGGGACAATTCCCGGACGGGGCTCACGAGGATTATCCTTTGAGAAGTTTGTATTCGATGGCTTCCACCAGAGCTCGCCAGCTGGCTTCCACGATATTTTCATGGACGCCGACAGTCGTCCACTCCCGGCCCCGGTCTTGAAACTGGATAAAAACGCGAACCTTGGCCGCCGTGCCGGCGTCTGAATTGACCACCCGAACCTTATAGTCGGTCAGGTGGATCTCGTCGATCACGGGATAGGAATCCCGCAGCGCTTTGCGAAGGGCGCGGTCGAGCGCGTTGACCGGGCCGTCCCCGTCGGCCACCTCGAAAAATTCACGGCCCCTGGCGACCAAGCGGACTTCCGCCACAGATTTCGGAGACGCGCCGCCGATCTCCTCGGTACGCACCGATACGGTTTTCACGTCAAAAAAGGTCCCCTGCTTGCCCATGAGCCGGTGCATGAGGAGCTCAAAGCTGGCCTCGGCCGCCTCAAACTGATAGCCCTCGTGCTCGAGTTTTTGGATCTCCGCAAGGATCCTCCGGGTCTCGGGAGACTCCTTGTCGAGCGGGATCCTGAGCTCGCGCGCCTTGAGCATAATGTTCGTCTTGCCTCCAAGCTCCGAGACCAGATACCGGCGGTTATTGCCCACGGCCTTCGGTTCGACGTGCTCGTAGGTGCGCGGGTTCTTCATCATCGCGTTGATGTGGACCCCGCCTTTGTGAGCGAAGGCCGAACGCCCCGTGAAGGGCTGATTCGTGGGAATCACCATGTTGCAGATCTCGGCCACATAATGCGACACGGAGGTCAGCGATTTGAGGGCCGCCGGAGGAAGGCACGGGCGGCCGAGCTTCAGCTGCAGGACGGCAATGACGCTCGTGAGATTGACGTTCCCGCAGCGCTCGCCGTAGCCGTTGATCGTGCCCTGGACGAGGACGCACCCCTCGCCGACGGCCTGGATGGTGTTGGCGACCGCATGCTCGGAATCGTTGTGGCAGTGAATCCCGAGCGGAACTTTGACGGCGCGCTTAACCCGGAGAATAGCCCTGCGGACCTCGTGCGGAAGCGAGCCTCCGTTCGTGTCGCACAAGGTGATGTTGTCGGCTCCGGCGCGCGCGGCCTGCTGAAGAGTTTTCAGAGCATAATCGGGATTGGCCTTGAAGCCGTCGAAGAAATGTTCAGCGTCGTAAATCACCTCGAGCTTTTTGGCCTTCAGGTAATGGACCGTGTCGTAAATCATCTCGAGGTTTTCCTTCAGCGACGTTTTGAACACCTCCGCAACATGAAAGTCCCAAGACTTCCCGAAAATCGTCACCGTCTTGGTCCCGGCCTCGAGCAGCGCCTTGACCTGCGGGTCTTCGCTCGCCTTGGTATGCGGGCGGCGCGTCGATCCGAAAGCGGCGATCTTGGCGCGGCGGATCCCGGCTTTTTTGACGTCACGGAAAAACGCGAGGTCCTTGGGGTTCGAGCCCGGCCATCCTCCTTCAATATAAGGGATGCCGAACTTGTCGAGGCGCTTGGCGATCAGGATCTTGTCGTGTACCGAGAGGCTCATGCCCTCCGACTGCGTCCCGTCCCGGAGCGTCGTGTCGTACAGCAGGATTTTTTTCATTTCCCCTTTTTCCCCAGCCCGAACTCCTGGTGAATGACGCGGACGGCTTCCTTGCCCTTCTCGCCGTCGATGACGCACGAAATCTTGATTTCGGAAGTCGAGATCATATCGATATTGATCCTCTTGCGCGCAAGAGCGGCAAACATACGTGAGGCAATACCCGCGTGAGCCTTCATGCCGACCCCGACGATCGAAACCTTGGCGATGTTCTCGTCGCAAACGACCTGCTTGGCGCCCGATTCCCGGACCACCTCTTTGATCACGGTCATGGCGCGCGCCAGCTCGTTCTTGAACACGGTAAACGAAATGTCGGTGGTGTTCGTCTGCGTCTTATTCTGAATGATCATGTCGATATTGACGTTCGCTTTGGCCAAACGGGCGAAGATCCTGGCCGCAACGCCGGGCTTGTCTTGAACCTTGAAAATCGTAATCTTGGCTTCGTTCTGGGCCAAAGCCACGCCGCTGACCACAATCTCTTCCATTTTTTTCGTCTCCTTTGTAATCAAAGTTCCGTTGACCTCGCGAAACGAACTGAGGACATAGATGGGCACGTTGAATTTTTTTCCGACCTCGATCGAGCGAGAATGCATCACCGCGGCCCCGAGGGCCGCAAGCTCGAGGATTTCGTCATAGCTGATGACATCGATCTTGCGGGCATCGGGGACGACCCTTGGATCGGCCGTGTAGACCCCGTCGACGTCCGTGTAGATTTCGCAGTGCTTCGCCTTCAGGGCCTTGGCAAGCGCCACGGCCGTCAGGTCGGAGCCGCCGCGCCCGAGCGTGGTGATCTCCCCGTTCAGGGTCTTGCCCTGAAAGCCCGCAACGATCACGATATTGCCTTCGTCGAGCGCCACCCGGATCCTGCGGGTATTGATGTCTAAAATCCGCGCCTTCGTGTGAAACTTGTCGGTAATGATTCCGACCTGCGGGCCGGTCAAAGAAATCGCCTTTTCGCCGATCGCGTGGAGCGCCGAGGCCAGAAGCGCCACCGACACCTGCTCGCCGGTCGAAAGGAGCATGTCCATTTCGCGCTCGCTCGGGCGGGAAGTGATCTGCGCCATGAGGTCAATCAACTCATCAGTCATGTCCCCCATCGCGGAAACGACCACAACCAATTCATGCCCTTGCCGTTTGGCTTTCACGATACGCCTGGCCACATTCCGGATGCGGTCGGCGTTTGCGACCGAAGAACCGCCGTATTTTTGAACGATCAAAGCCATACTTTCCCCCCGTGTCATTCGCTCTTGATGGATGATGCGCCGGACCCGCCGCCCGGGGCCTCGGGCTATTTTAAAAGCAGATATTCCAGCAATTCCGCGCCGTTTTTCATTTTGAGTTCCGAAACCTTCGCGGTCGTCTCCGTCAACTCTTCGATGTCGTCGCCGGTCACGTTCTTGCCCGCAATCACAAACGGAACCGCCTCGCGGGTGCGCTTGCGGGTCTTCCAAAGCGCCGCATGACAGGGTGTCACGAGGACGCGGACTTGCTTGACGTCTTCCAGGTATTTCTTCGCTTTAGAAAGAAGGAAGTGGTCGGCCGCCTCGATCGCCGTGATTTTCGCTCGGACGTCTCCGCGCCGGGAAGCCTCGTCAATCGCGTTGATGTGCACCACGACGAAATCTTTCTCTTCGAGGGCCGTCAGGAGCATCTTGCCTTTCTTCTCATAATCGGTTTCGAGGTCCCCCGTGGCGCCCTGGACTTCCAGAACGGTGAGGCCAGCTGCCCGCGCGATGCCTTTCGCAAATTCGATGCCCGCGACGGCCGCGCCCGACAGCCCCGACATCTCCTGAAACTTCTTGAGCCGCAAAGGCCGGCCCTGCCCCCACAGCCAGATCATGTTGGCCGGATTCTCTCCCAGGTCGACCCGGACCTGGTTGATCTCGTGATCCTGGAGGAGAAGCCTCGCGTCCATCATCAGCTTTTTTAGAAGTTCGTCCCCCGGACCTTTGGGGAAATAATCTTCCATCGGCTGGCCCGTGACCGCTTCGGGAGAATGGGTCCGCGCCGAGAGGGCCTCGAAGCCGTGCGAATCCTTGATCACCGCCACATGGCGGTACTCGGCCCCCGCAAAGAAACGGACAAAATCACTCCCGAGTTTTTTGTTCAGGAAATTGATGAGCGCGCGCGCTTCCTTGGTCGGGATCCGCCCGGAGGTCGGATCGGCCAGGCGTCCTTCTGCCTCCGTGATGAAATTCATGCGGAACGCCACTTCGTTATCCTCGAGCTTCAAATCCAGATTGGCCGCCTCCACCGGGCCGAGACCGGTGTAGACCTTGTCGGCGTCATAGCCGAGCAGATTCAGGAGGCTGACGTCGGGGGTAGGCTCGACTTTGTCGGAGCACAGGCGAACAAGCCCCACCTTTCCGACCTTCGCCAAATGATGAAGGTTGGGCGTTTTTGCGAGCTCGAGCGGCGTCTTGGTCCCGAGTTCCTCGACCGGCTGATCCGCCGCGCCCGACATTGCCACCACGATGTACTTCATGCTTCCACCACTTCCCGCAACTGGCCGATCTGCGGCTCGATTTTTTCGGTTTTATCTTGAAAACTCAGGGCATAATCGGGATCTTTGAGTCCCGCCCCGGTCAGCGTGATGACGATGCGAGTATTGTCCCGGAAATACCCTCTTTTGGCAAGGGCCATGACTCCCGCGACCCCCGCCGCCGAAGCCGGCTCGGCAAAGACCCCATCTTTCTCGGCAATCCACCGGTACGCCTGGGTAATTTCCTCGTCGGTCACCGCCTCAATCAGCCCTCCCGACTCGTCACGCGCAGCGACCGCTTGCTGCCAGCTCGCGGGATTTCCGATACGGATCGCTGTCGCGATCGTCTCGGGTTTTTCGACCGGATGACCGAGCACAATCGGCGCGGATCCCGCGGCCTGAAACCCCAGCATGACGGGAAGCCGGGTCGACTTTCCGGCCCGGCGGTATTCCTTGTACCCCTTCCAATAAGCGGTGATGTTCCCGGCGTTCCCGACCGGGATAACGTGATATTCGGGGGCATCGTCCAGGTCGTCGATGATTTCAAAAGCCGCCGTTTTCTGCCCCTCGATCCGGTAGGGATTCAGCGAGTTGACCAGCGTGATCTTGCCTTCCGAGGAGATCTCCTTGACGAGCTCGAGCGCCTGATCGAAATTCCCCTTGATGACGATGACCTTCGCGCCATAGCGGTACGCCTGCACGAGCTTTCCCTTGGCGATCTTGCCGTCGGGAATCAGAACAAAGCATTTGAGACCGCAGCGCGACGCGTACGCCGCCGCCGAAGCCGAGGTATTTCCCGTCGAGGCGCAAATCACGGCCTTGGAGCCTTCCTCGACCGCCTTCGAGATAGCCATCGTCATCCCGCGGTCTTTAAAGGAGCCCGTGGGATTCAGGCCTTCGAACTTGTAATAAATTTTGACGTTCTTCAGACCGAGTTCCCTCGGCAGGGCTTCAGACAAAATGAGCGGCGTGTGCCCCTCGTTCAGGGATACGATGGCCCGCGGATCCAGGGCCGGAAGATATTCCTGGTAGCGTTCGATGATCCCGATCTTGTGGACGTCTCTGGACTCGCTCATGACGATCAATTCCCTTCGATTCGGATGACTTGCGACGGATCGCGCACGATGCCCAGGCGGTCGATCCGCCCAATGGCTTTACGCAAGTCGTGTTCGAACGCATCATGGGTCAGGAGGATCAGCGGAACGACTTTGCCGGCGCTGCGCTCGCGCTGAATCACGTCCGAAATACTGATCCTGGATTTTCCGAGAACGCTGGAGATTTTTGCCAGAACGCCCGGGCGGTCCACCACCTGAAAACGCAAATAATACCGGGATTCGATCGAGGAAATGCTCTTGATCGCAAGTCGACGTCCGAGCGCCCGCATAAGGATCGCATCCTCGGTCAGCCGGGCCTCGCGACGGACCGCGATATCCACCAGGTCGGCCACCACAGCGCTCGACGTCGGTTTGGAACCCGCGCCGCGGCCGTAGAAAAGAACGTCCCCCACCTCATCTCCTCGGAACAGGATGGCGTTGAACGAGCCGTTGACGTTCGCCAAAATGTGGGATTTCGGAAGCAAAGTCGGCTGGACCCGTGCCTCCACCCCTCCCTTCGCGGCCTTGGCAATGGCCAAGAGCTTGATCCGATAACCGAACTCTTCCGCAAAAGCGATGTCGGCCCCGCGGATCCTTGAAATTCCTTCACAGTAGATGTCGCGAAAACGCACCCGGCCCCCGAAGGCCAAACGCACAAGGATCGCAAGCTTGTGGGCCGCGTCGATCCCCTCGACGTCGAAAGTCGGATCCGCCTCGGCAAAGCCCTTTTCCTGGGCTTCCTTGAGAGCAGCGCCAAAGTCCTGCCCCGATTCGGTCATGCGGGTCAGGATGTAATTGGTCGTGCCGTTGATGATGGAGTGGATAGAATCAAAGCGGTTTGCGATCAGGCCTTCGCGAAGGGCCTTGATGACGGGGATTCCTCCCCCGACACTGGCCTCAAAGAAGACCCAGCGGCGCATCCGGTGGGCCAGGGTAAAAATTTCGTCGCCGTGCTCGGCCAGAAGGGCTTTGTTGGCCGTCACCACATGTTTGCCGCGGCGTAGCGCCTCGAGAACAAGTTCCCGGGCCGCCCGGGTGCCGCCGATCAGCTCGACGATGACGTCGATGGCAGGATCCGAGACCACCGACAGCGCGTCGGCCGAAAAGCGCCCGGGAGGAACCTTCAGCTTACGGGCTCTGCCGGCATCTTTGTCGGCCACCCGGCAAATCTCAAGGTCCACGCCGATTTCATTACGGAAATAGGATGATTTGTCTTTCAGCAGCGAATAGACGCCCGAGCCGATCTGCCCGAGACCGAGGAGCCCGATGCGAAGCTTTTTCATGAGTGCACCCTTGATGACTTAAAAATCGCCTAAACTGACGGAAAATGCGGGGGTAGTATATCGCAGGGGTATCAAAAAAGCAAACCACCCACTGCTGAATTCCTGATGTTCAAAAATCGAAAGTTTCGGTATACTAATGCCCGTCAAACAGGAGGCAACGTGAAAGCGCACAAAGGATTGTGGATCGTTTTGATTTTGGCCGGAGCTTTTCTTCAGGCCGGCGCCGCAAGGAACCGCGGGCAATATGACGAGGAAGCACGGGCGCAAGAGAAACTCGAAAAGGAGGCCACCAAGGAAAATAAGCCGTCGGAACGGAAAAATCCCGCCAAGGGGATGGTCCAAGGAGTTAAGGAAACCACGTTCGATTCTACGGAGCAGCTGCTTTCGGATACAGCCGAAGGGACCAAGGACGGAGCTCCCGTCGTCGGGACCATCGACGGAGCCCGGGAAGGAAGCGGCAGGGCCGTCGACACCGCCATCAAGGGCGCCTTCAAGGTCGCAACCCTCGGCTATGCCGATGTCAAGAAAGTCGACGTCCAGGAACCCAAAGCGGATTCGGACGATGTGACGAAGTTCCGAATCAATCTTTAGTACGCTGTACCGCTTACCTCTAAAATCTAATGTCAGGCGGTACAAATCCGTCCGGACGGTTCTCTCAGGAAAGCTTTTTCCCGAGGTATTCCCCGGTCAGGGTTTTCAGAAACTCGGCGACCCGGGAAGCTTCTGCGTCACTCATCGGATTCTCAGTCTGGTATTTGGCCATCACTTTCACCGCTTGAGTGAGATCCCCCGTGGATCCGTCGTGAAAGTAAGGATAGGTCAGCGCGATGTTCCGGAGCGTCGGCACTTTGAAGAAGTGCCTGTCCTCTTCTTTCTTCGTGACGTTGTAGCGCCCGGCGTCGGCCTCCGTCACGTTCCCGCGATCAGCAAAGTAATTCCTCCGAAGCCCCATTTTTTCATAGGATTGCCCACCCACGATTTTTCCGACATGGCAGGTGTAACATCCCCTCTGGCGAAAGAGCCTCAGGCCTTCCCGCTCCCGCGGCGTCAAAGCCTCCGGGTTTCCTTTCAGATACCGGTCGAAAGCCGAGTCGGGCGTCACCAGCGTCTTTTCGAATTCGGCAATCGCATCCTGAATATTGCCGGCAGATAGTCCGTCCCGGTAGACGGCCCTGAACTGCTCCGTAAACGTTGAGTCCTTGGAGAGGGTGGCCAGCACGTCCGGCCAGTTGGCCCCCATTTCCTTGGGATTCGTAACAGGTCCTCCGGCCTGTTCCTTCAGGTCTTTTGCGCGGCCGTCCCAAAACTGCACAAAATTAAAGACCGCGTTAAAAACCGTCGGCGCGTTGATCGGCCCGAGCTGGTCGCGGATGCCCGTTGAAACCTTTTCCCTGTCGGTTCCTCCGAGCGCGAGATCGTGACAAGTGGCGCAGGAAATCTTTCCGTCCCCCGAGAGGCGGACGTCGTGGTAGAGCTTGCTGCCAAGCGTCACTTTCACCGGATTGGTCGGCACCTTGTCGGGAAGTGGCTGAAGCGCGTCGTCTTGGTGAAGCGGCGCCGCGAGGCGGGTTGCATAATGGGCCTTGCGGGTTTCATGAATGAAGTTCATGAAAAGACGCTTGTCTTCGGCGAGGAGGAGACTGTCCCAGTGCAGGGCCAAAAATTTGAGCGGAGGCATGCTCCCGTTTCCGGTCACATATTCCAGCTCGGCCAAAGCGGCCTCCCCCACGGGGCCCCCGCCGGGCGGATTAAAATGCCGTTGCGCGTTGAATCGCGCGGTCCCCGCCCGGATATCGGCGCCGATGATCTCGCGGGCCACCGGCCAGGCGGCATAATAAGGAACCTCGGCGTGAGGCGAGTGACAGCTGACGCATTTTTTTTCGAGAATCGGCCTGATCGCGGCAGCCGCCGGGCCCGTCTGGGCATACTGCCGGAACGGCGTCCCCTTAAAAATCAGGATGTTTGAAACCGGCAGCGCGAGGCCCCCCGCAAGGGCAAGAGCCGCGAGAATCAGAAGTTTTTTCATGCTCATTTCCTTTGGGGTTAAAGCGTTTTCATGTCGATGACGAAGCGGTACCGGACATCGGCCTTGAGCATCCGGGTATAAGCCTCTTCGAGTTTCTGGACGCCGATCAGCTCGATGTCCGCCGTAATATTGTGTTCGGCGCAGAAGTCCAGCATCTCCTGGGTCTCCCGAATTCCGCCGATCACCGAGCCGGCCAGGCTTCTTCGCTTCATGATGAGCGAGAAGGCATGCAACGCGGCGGGCCGTTCGGGAACGCCGATCAGCACCATGGTCCCGTCGCGGCGCACGAGGTTGATATAGGCGTTGAGGTCATGGTCGGCCGAAACGGTATCGAGGAGAAAATCGAAACGGCCCGCAAGAGCCTCAAGATTTCCGGGGACCCTCGTCGTCACGAAATGTTTGGCTCCGAAGCGGCGGGCGTCGAGTTCCTTGGCGATCGATGAGCTGAACACCGTCACTTCCGCGCCCATCGCCGCGGCGAGCTTGACGGCCATATGTCCAAGCCCCCCCATTCCGATGATCCCCACGCGCTGGCCGCGGGTTACTCCGAAATGCCTGAGCGGCGAATAGGTCGTGATCCCGGCGCAAAGAAGCGGCGCGGCGTTGGCGAGGGAAAGTTTCGCGGGAATCCTCAGCGCATAATTTTCATCCACGACGATCTGGGAAGAATATCCGCCGTAGGTCGGCGTCTTCTTGTCTTTCTCGGTCCCGTTGTAAGTCCAGACCGTATGCTCCTCGCAATACTGCTCGAGGCCTTCCTGACAGCTCGGGCACGCGCGGCAGGAATCGACGAAGCAGCCCACCCCCGCCAGATCGCCCGCTTTGAACCGCTTGACCCCGGAGCCGATACGAACCACATGGCCGACGATCTCATGGCCGGGAACCATCGGGTAGATCGAAGTGCCCCATTCGTTGCGCGCCTGATGAATGTCGGAATGGCAAATGCCGCAATAATCGATTTCAATCAGAATGTCCTGGGCCCCGGGTTCGCGGCGTTCAAAGCTGAAGGGCTCAAGCCGGGCAGCGGGTCCCCGGGTGGCGAATCCTCGTGTCGGGATCATGGCAGGTCCTCCTCCTCGGGTCTTACGTTTCAAGATCTTGTCAAAAGAAGCTGGTCAGGTCTCTATTCTACCGCCGTATGGCAAAATATCAAACGCCAATGCACGTGAAGGCGGGGGACTGTGCTCCGCCTTCACGTCCCAAAAAAAGAGCCACATCCGCTTTCCCGGATGTGGCTCCCCAGAAAAAAAACTTGTGAACGTAAGCTAGGCTTTTCCCGCCTGCTTATAGTTTTCGACCGTCGCAGGCTTGCCGAGCTCGTAAACTTTCTTCCCGTAAGCGTTCAGCTCGTGTTTGCCGTCGTCCTTCTTGGGCAAAGCGTCTAGGTGACAGGACGCGCACTTGGGTTTCTCCCCCGGAAACGCTTCCTTGTATTTTTTCATTTCGTCCATGTCGGCGCGCGCGGTCGAAAACACGGCCAAAGTCAAAAAAACGGCAAGACCCGCGACTGAGATGAAAGGCTTCAGCGTCATCGATTGCTCCCTCCGTTTATCTGCTATTTCAGGTATGATCAAAACCGGCCCCTTCGTTCGAGTACGCTGTGGCGGCACTCAAGGCCTATCTATTATGGATATCCGGTGAGACGATCTCAAGCAGTTTATTATTCAACCTCAAAGGTTGAACTGGAGGTCGTAGAGCTTCTTGTAGGCCCCGCCCGACTCAAGGAGCGATTCATTCGTTCCTTCCTGGATGATCTTGCCGTCCTGGAGGACGATGATCCGGTCGGCCCGCTGTACGGTCGAAAGCCGGTGGGCAATCACAAAAACAGTCCTGCCCTGCATCAGATTCTCGAGCGCCTTCTGGACCTCGCGCTCGCTTTGCGTATCCAGGTGAGAAGTCGCCTCATCGAGCACCAAAATAGGCGGATCCTTGAGAATCGCCCGGGCGATTGCCAGGCGCTGGCGCTGGCCGCCCGAAAGCTTGAGGCCCCGCTCTCCGAGCTGCGTCTGGTAGCCCATCGGCAGTTCCTCGATGAAATGATCGGCATAGGCCCCCGCCGCGGCCCGATGGATCTCTTCGATCGAAGCGTGCGGCTTCCCGTAGCTGATGTTCTCGGCGACGCTCATATTGAACAGAATCGTATCCTGCGAAACAATTCCGATCAGCTCGCGCACGGAGTGCAGGGTCAGGCTTCGGATGTCCTTGCCGTTGATGCGAATGCCCCCTTCGGTCGGATCATAAAAACGCGGAAGGAGATTGACCATCGTCGTTTTGCCGGACCCGCTCGGGCCCACGATCGCAAACACCTCTCCGTGACGGATCCGGAACTGGATATGGTCGAGAACCTTTTCGCCGGTTTCGTAGGCAAAGCCGACCCCCTCAAAGGCGATCTCCTCGATCGTCCCCGTGAAAGGCACCGCCTCGGGGCCGTCCTTGATGCTCGGGACCGCGTCGAGAATCTCGAAAATCCTGCTTCCGGCGGCAATCGACTGCTGGATGGTGCTGTTCATCTTGCTCATTTTCTTGAGCGGCTCGTAGAAAATAAAAAGCGAAATGACGAAGGCCCCGAAGCGGTCCGCCGAAAGGTTCTCGATCGCGAACCAAATGGCGAGCGCCGCGCCCACGGCCCCCATGATCTCGATCAGTGGCCGCTGGATGATGCTGATCCGGATCGTCCTCTTAAAAAAATCAAAAACGTTCTTGTTGATCTTCGCGAACTTCTCGTTTTCATCCTTTTCCCGGTTGAAGGCCTTGACCACGTTGATCCCGGCCAGGGTCTCTCCGATAAAGGCCGTAATGTCGGCGGAGCGCTCCTGCATCTGCTTTGTGATCCTGCGCAGATTTTTTCCAAGCAGGGTGATGGGGATCGCCACCAGCGGAAAGATGGCGATGGCAAAAAAGGCGTACTTCCCGCCCCAAATGAAGACCATCGGAATGTTGTACATCACGACAAACGGCTGCTTGACGGCGTCGGTGACCACATCGGTGATCGCCCCCTGGATCGAGCCGACGTCGTTCATGATGCGGCTCAAAAAGTCCCCGGTGCGTCCCCGGGAATAGAAATCGTTCGACAGGCCTATGAGGTGCTTGTAAAGGTCGTCGCGGATCTTGCGGATGGCCGAAATGCCGACACTGGCCATGGCATAGGTCGAGAGATATTCGAAAAAGCTCCGCATCACGAAAACAGCCACCATAATGAAAGGGATCCACACGGCCGGAAACCGGATCTCCTGCATGAAGGGAACATGCGGGATATTATTGATAATGACTTCTTTTTTGTTCTGGAGGCCGTTGATGATCAGGTAGAGGGTGCCCGACACAAGGGCCGTCGCCAGGGCATAGCCCTGGGACGCCAGAAAAGCCAGGGCAATCTTGCCCCGGTAGGGTTTCACATATCCGAGGAGCCTACGATAGATCGTCCAACCGCTTTGTTTTTTCATGAAGAAGGGTTATTGTAACATATCGGTTGACATCCCTCAAGGGTATTTGCTAGGATGAACTCTCGCAATCGATCGTAACTGAATGTCCTCGAAGAGGTTAGGATGAAACCAAAGATCCGGGTCGGAGTGGTCGGCGTAGGGCATCTCGGCAAAGAGCACGCCCGTATCTACCATGAACTCCCCGACACCGAACTGGTCGGTCTTGCAGATCGGGACCCATCCAAAAAGGAGAAGGCGGACCAGTGCCAATGCTCCTTTTTCACCGAATACCGCGACCTCCTCGGCAAAGTGGATGCCGTCAGCATCGCGACACCCACGGGGACACACGCCGAGGTGGCCAGAGAGTTCCTGCGCTCCGGCATCCACACGCTGATCGAAAAGCCTATCACCTTGAAGCTCGAAGACGCCGATGAGCTGATCGAACTGGCCCGCGGACAAAAGCTGATTATGCACGTCGGACATATCGAACGGCACAATCCGGGGCTCAAGCGAATCGGGGAAATCGCGAAGAACATCCGTTTTTTTGAAATTCACCGGCTCGGGCCTTTTACCGGCAGGATCAACGATTGCGGCGTAGTGCTCGACCTTATGATCCACGACCTCGACATCGTCATGGGCCTTGTTAAGTCCGAGGTCGCAGGATTCGACGCCGTCGGCATCAACGTCCTCACGCCCTTCGAAGACATCGCCAATGTCCGCATCAAGTTCGCGAACGGAGCGGTCGCCAATCTGACCGCCTCGCGCCTGACCCCCGAAAAACAGCGCAAGATCCGTATCTTCCAGGACGACGCCTACATCTCGCTCGATTACGGCGAGCAATCTGCGAAGATCTTCCGGAAAATCGGGCCCATGATCACTCAGGAAAAAGTAGACATCCAGAAAGCCGAGCCCCTGCGCGAAGAGCTCAAATTTTTTATTTCCGAAATTCAGTCGGGGCAAAACAAGGGGCGCCCTGACGTCGCGGCCCGCGATGCCCTCCGCTTTGCCCTGGAAATCGTCGACCGGATCCAGAAGAATCATCCGGACGCGGCCTCTCTTCACCGCTGATCCCATGGCGAAAACTATTTTTATTCTCGCCGGCGAAGCTTCCGGCGACAACCACGGAGCCCATCTCGTCCGGGAGCTCAAAGCCCTGCATCCGGACCTCGAATTCACGGGCCTCGGTGGCCCCCGCATGGCGTCGGCCGGCGTCCGGCTCCTTCACGACATGACGCGCCTCTCGGTCCTGGGCCTGGGCGACGTCCTCCGGAAATATTTCGAATACCGGAAAATTTTTTACTCGGCCTTGGACGAAGCGCGCCGGCTCAAACCCGACGCGGTCATCCTCATCGATTCCCCGGCCTTCAATCTCCGGTTCGCCAAAAAGATCCGCCGGGCCTTTCCGGTCTTCTATTATATCTCCCCTCAAATCTGGGCGTGGGGCGGCCGGAGAATCCATACGATCCGCAGAACCGTGAGCCGCATGCTGGTCATTCTGCCGTTCGAGGAAGAGCTTTACCGCAAGGGCCGCGTCCCCTGTACGTTTGTCGGCCACCCCCTCCTGGATCAGGTCCGGCCGTCGAAACCCCGCGAAGCGCTCCGCCGCGAATTGGGCCTGGAAGCCTCGGAGCGGGCCATCGGACTTTTGTCGGGGTCCCGCGAAACCGAAGTCTTGAGGATTTTACCTCCGATGCTCGAAACGGCCCGCCGGATGAGAGCCCTGTGCCGTGAAGCCGTTTTTTACGTCTCCCTGGCTCCGAACGTCAACCCCGGCGTCTATGCGAAGATTCTCAAGCCCTATGCCGACCTCCCCTTGAGGACACCACCTCCGGGGAATCTCTATGATCTCATGACCGCGATGGATTTTGCCCTGATCGCTTCCGGAACGACGACCCTGGAAGCGGCCTTGCTCGGGGTCCCCTTTTTCCTTCTCTATAAAGCCAGCTGGTCGACCTACTTCCTGGGCCGGCAGTTGATCCGAGTGCCCTACCTGGGGCTGGTCAATCTCCTCGCCGGGGAAAGAGTCGTCCCTGAATTCATCCAAAACGACATCCATCCGGAAACAATCGCCCACGAAGCAAAAATCCTGCTTGAAAATCCGGAGCTGATCGAGGCCATGAAGGCCAAGTTCCGTGAAGTCCGAGAAAAATTGGGGGAGCCCGGCGCGAGCCGGCGCGCCGCCGAAACCATCCTTGCAAACATCTAGCTTACTTCTTCTGCGGGGGGTCCTGCGGAAGCTTCTGCCAGGCAAATTCGGGATAGATCACCGGCTCGTACCGGGCCGGATAGGGAATCAGGAAAGTGACCATTTCATACACGCCCGTGAGAGCCCGGCCCACGGCGTAGCAACCGCCGCGGCCTGCCGCAAGAGCCCAGCTTGGAGGAAAAGTTTCGCGTGTCTGCTCTTTCTGAAATTCGGTCGTCAGATCGATCGGGGAAAGGGCGACATTGAGGAAGCCGCGCTGAAGTTTTCGGACCGGGGAGCCTTCCGCCGCGATTTGCCCTTGCTCGCCAGGGCAAAGCTCTGAGGCCGCCGCCTGCGCGGAAAAAATCAAGCCCATGACCGTCGAAAGGACGAGCAGTTTTCTGAATTTCATAGCGGCCGATACTCTAACAAAAATCGACTCCCGAGGCAAGTTGCGTCTAACCCGGATGTCTCATCGCCAATGAGACATCCGCTCGTAAGAGCTTCCGAGCAAAGTGGTTAATCCTTTGCGAGGAAGGGTTAGTCTTTTGCACTCCGTTTTTTTGTGAGTGCAAAACTTTGGCTGTACTTCATACAGCCAAAGCGACTTTCTCATTGATTCGCAAAATCAATGAGAAAGTCGGGCTAGGTTTTGTTTTCGCTGTCTGATTTGAGGCCGTACCTTTTGATCTTGTAGCCAAGGATCCGCTCCGTCACCGCGAGCATCTTAGCCGCCTTGCGCTGGTTGCCACCCGCCTTGCGCAGCGCTTCCTCGACCATCCGCTTTTCGAGGGCCTCCACGGCCCCCGTAAGGGAAGCCGGCGGAGCCCCCGGCGCGTTTCTGGTCTCTGCAGACGATAAAGCCTCACCGCCTCCAAGCACCGTCTTGACTTCCGGGATCGGAAAATGCTCCGTCTCGAGGGTATCCGAAGTGGAAAGCACCACGGCCCGGGCCATCGCGTTCTCAAGCTCGCGAACATTGCCCGGCCAAGAATAATTCACGAGCGACTCCATGGCTGCATCCGAGATATAGCGGACCTTCTTGCCGTTTTCTTCGTTCGCTTTTTTCAGAAAATGGTTCACCAGGAGAGGAATGTCTTCCTTTCTTTCCCGAAGGGCCGGAAGAAAAATCGGCACCACATTGAGGCGGTAGTAAAGGTCCTCGCGGAAACGTTTGGCGGCCACCTCCTCCTCGAGATTTTTATTCGTCGCCGTAATCAGGCGCAGGTTCACGCGAATCGTCCCGGTCCCTCCGACGCGTTCAAACTCTTTTTCCTGAAGAACCCGCAGGAGCTTGACCTGGGTGCTCATCGGGATGTCGCCGATTTCGTCCAAAAAAAGCGTCCCGCCGTTGGCCAGCTCAAAACGCCCCATCTTGCTGGCTACGGCGCCCGTAAAAGCGCCCTTCTCGTAGCCGAACAGCTCGCTTTCAAGCAGGGTGTCCGGAAGTGCTGCGCAGGACACTTTAATAAACGGCTTTCCGGCCCGGTCGCTCGCGTAGTGGATCGCGTGGGCCACAAGCTCCTTGCCCGTTCCGCTCGCCCCGCGCAGGAGGACGGTTGCGGGAGTTTGACTGACCAGCTGGATCGAGGCATAGACGTCGGCCATGCGTTTCGACTCGCCAAGAATATTCGAAGGCCGGAACTTCTTCTGGAGCTCCTGCTGGAAGATCGTATTCTGCTGTTCGAGCTTCTGCCGCTCCCGCTTGCGCAGCCGGTGGAGCCGCACGGCCTGAGCCACGAGGGAACTGATGAGGGTGAGAAGCCGGACGTCTTCTTCGAAAGAAACATTTTCGCGGAAAAGCCGGTCCGCGCTCAAGACCCCGACTGTTTTTTGGTCCACTTTGATGGGAACGCAAATAAAAGAAACGTTCCGGCGGGCGATGTCGCGCGAACGCGTCCGGTTCAAAAACAGGGGCTCGTCGCCGATGTTGGGAACAACGATGGGCTCCCCCGTCGCGACGACCTTGCCGGTAATTCCCTCGCCGACGCGGTAGCGGCCCCTTTGAATCGCCTTGGTGTCGAGACCGTGCGCCACTTCGATCGCAAGCTCATTGGTCTCGTCATCGAGCAGGCACAGAGTCCCGCGCTCCATGCCCATCTTCTCGTGGAGAATGGTGAGAATCTGCCTCATGTTGCTCTCGAGTTCAAGCGAAGCATTGACGGCTTTCGCAATCTCATAGAGCGTGGCAAGTTCGACGAGCTCGCGCTCGAGCTTGGCTTCGTGCTTTGCGGGGCCATATGTCGGCTCGTCGGCGGACCCGGCCTTGCTGTTTTTCAAGGGGTGCTCCCCCCGGCCGGTTGGGCGCTCACGCCGTAGAGGACGATGCCCTTGGCATCGGCCTCCCGGATGAACTCTTCGAGATCCAAAAAAATCGTCTTCCCGGCCTCAAAGGCGAAGGCCCGCGCCTTGACGGCCGCCAGTTCTTTGAGCGTTTTCAGCCCCACGGCCGGAACGTCGAAGCGCATGTCTTGCCGGGGCTTGGCCACTTTGACGACGGTAACCCGCCCCCCCGCAAGTTCCCCTCCCCGGCGGATGGCGCGGTCAGTGCCTTCAATCGCTTCAATCGCCATAACGGCTTTTCTGCGAACCACCACCGTCTGACCGATATCGAGGCCCGCGATCGCCTTGGCCGTTTCATAACCGAAGGCGATGTCTTCGAGGACTTCCTTGGAGGGCTTCCGTTTCCCGAGAGGGCCCGCCCCGGGCAGGGCATCCCGGAGGTAATAAGTGGAATCCATCAGATCAATGCCCTGGGCGTGGAGGTAATCGGCAATCCCGCCCAAAAGCGAGTCGTCTTTGAAATCCCGGGTTTTCATGACGACCTTGAACATCTCGAAATCGGGACGGACATTTTCCTGGAACAGCCGGACCTTCTCGATCTTGCCCGCCATCACGGCCTCATGAACGCCCTCGCGCCGGAAGAACTTGACGATCCGTCCAAGCTCGCCGAGCTTCACCCACTGGAAGGCGTCCGAGAGCTTTTCCAGAATCGGGTCGGCTTCCTTCTCGACGGCGCAGACGACGGTCCGGTGCCCTTCGCGATGGGCTTCCTTGACCACAAAAACGGGAAAACGGCCGTTTCCCGCGATCACTCCGACAGTTTTGCTCATGTTCAGAAAATCCTCCGGGGGCCCCAAGCCTCTTCACGCACGCGTCCGGAAAGACAAACCAGGACGCCCGCGCGGTGGCTCAGCGGCAAATGCCGCGTTCGGATTGTTTCAAAAATTCGAGGAGGTCAGCCACCGCACGCGAGGAGGAATTTTCCGCGCTCAGAGTCGCAATGGCCTTTTTCAGGGTAAGACCCGATTTGAAGACGATCCTGAACGCATTCTTCAGGGCATCCTTGTCCTCTTTCGTAAATCCGGCCCGGTCGAGGCCGACCACGTTAATACCGTAAACACGGGCCGGGTGGCCGTCAGCAATGGTATACGGAGGCACATCCTGAACCACCTTGGTGCAGCCTCCAATCAAAGACAGCTTCCCGATCCGCACGAACTGGTGGACGGCACTCAAGCCCCCGATGATCCCGCGGTCTTCGACGATGACGTGGCCCGCCAGGGTCGCCGCGTTGGCCAAAGTGGCATCATTGCCGATCACACAGTCGTGGGCTACGTGGCTGTAGGCCATTAAGAGGTTATCGCTGCCGATGACGGTGGCGGTTCCGTCCTTCGTGCCGGGATTGATGGTGACATACTCGCGGATCTTATTGCGGTCGCCGATGCGCAAATAACTCATCCCACCGTCGAATTTCTTGTCCTGCGTCATACTTCCGACGACGGCTCCCGTGAAGATTTCGTTGTCGCAGCCCAAGGTCGTGTGCCCCTCGAGGGTCACACGCGGCCCCACCACCGTCCGGTCTCCGATTCTGACCGTTCCGGCGATACAGCAGAAAGGGCCGATCTCGACCCCTTCCCCGAGTTGGGCCCCCGGGTCCACAATCGCCGTCGGATGAATCATCACCGATCGACCACTGCGAACTTCACCTCCGCTTCGCATACCAGCTTCTCCCCCACGTAGGCCAGCCCGAGGCACTGCCCGGTTCTTGCTCTGATTTTCTGCACTTTGACTTCCATCCGCAAAACATCGCCGGGAGTCACCGGGGCTCTGAACTTTGCGGAATCGATGCTCATGAAATAGGCGATCTTCCCGTGATTTTCGGCTTTGCTCAGCATCACGACCCCGCCGACTTGCGCCATCGCCTCGATGATGAGGACTCCCGGCATCACCGGGTGCCCTGGGAAATGCCCCTGGAAAAAGTAATCGTTCATCGTCACCTGCTTGTATCCGACCGCCCCCACCCCGGGCTCAAATTTTTCGATGCGGTCGACAAACAAAAAGGGATAGCGATGCGGAATGATCTTTTGGATCTGTTCGACTGTCAGGCTAGAGGGGTACGACACGTTGGCCTCCTGCTTTGTTTCAGATTCCATGACCAGTTTCCTCACGAATTCCACGTTAAGCGCGTGCCCGCTCCTGCTGGCGATCACATGCCCCCGGATGAACCGGCCCGCCAGGAACAAATCTCCGAGGAGATCCACGATCTTGTGGCGGCAGGCCTCGTTGGGATATCTCAGGGTATTGTCGATGGGAACGTTCTGTTCGAACACCAGCGTATTGGCCAGGTTCGCACCCTTCCCGAAGCCCTTGGCCAAAAGGAGCTCGGCCTCCTGCTTTAGGCAAAAGGTCCTTGCCGCAGCCAATTCGCTTTCGAAAACCTCAGGGAGGACCCGCAGAGTCATGAACTGGTCGCCCAGGTCTTCGTGCCGGTAACTCAGCGTATAGGAAACGCTGAAATGCGGCGCCGGCAAAAGCACGATGGATTGGTCGCCCCGGTCGCAAAAAACCGGCCGAGCGATCTCAATCCATTTGCGCTCGGCGTCCAGTTCTTCGAGCCCGACACCCATGAAGGCCTCCGTAAATTCCCGGGCGCTTCCGTCCATCGCCGGAATTTCCTCTCCGTCGACCTCCACCAAGGCATTGTCGATCCCGAGTCCGTGGAAGGAGGCCATGAGATGCTCGATCGTCCTGACCACCCCTGTTCCGACCGCAAGCGCCGTCTGCCGCGCATCATCGCTATGGACATTTTCGATGCAAGCCTTGACGCGAAGGCCCGGATCCAAATCCACCCGCGAGAAAAGGATGCCGGCGTCCGAGCCCGAGGGCAGGACGCGCAGGCGAACCGGGATCCCCGTATGGATCCCGTTGCCCTCGAAAGAAACTTCGCTTTTTAAGGTCCTCTGCTTCATGGGTCGTTCGATTCCCCTTTGCGATTTATTTTTTCTTCGAATAATTCGAATTCAGCTCGGTCAGAATATCCTGGGTCACGTCGAACTTCGGATTGTGGTAGACCAGGACGCGCTCGTTGAAAATGAAGTCGACGGCTTTGCGCTCCCCGTAACGCTGAACGGTGTCGTCGATATCCTGGAAGATTTCCTTCAGGATCTTGTTTCTCTGCTGCGTCAGGTCCCGCTGGGTCACTTGATCGAAGTCCTGGAGGGTGCGGACCTTTTCATCGATGCCCTCCTGCTTTTTGGCTTTGGCGTCATCGGCCAAAAGCGCAAGCTCGTCCTTCATCTGCTTGACTTCCTTGACCAGAATCTGCCGCTCGTCTTCCTTCTGTTTCCCGAGCGCCTGGAAGGAATTGTCATTGTCCTTGGTCTTCTGGTATTCCTCGACGACTTTTGCGACATCAACAAACGCGTAACTGCCTTCGGCAGCCAGCGCGGCCCTGGAGCCCCACGCTAAAACGATCGCCGTCAAAATGAGTCCAACCACTGCAAGTCTGCTTTTCTTCTTCATCGCTTCTTCTCCTTGGTTAGATTTACCTTTAAAAGCCACGCCCAAAACTGAATTCAAAACGGCCGTTTTCATTTTTCTCATCCGGATTGGCCACCGGATATCCGTAATAGAACGCGATAGGGCCAATCGGAGTCTTCATCTTGAGCCCCGGGCCGACGCTCATGGCGACCTCGTTAAACCCGAAGTCGAAAGTATCCGAATTCACCTGCCCGGCATCCATAAAAACCGCGCCCCGGAAACCCTCCAGGTAGGGAATGGGAACAGAATACTCCATGTTGATGATAGCCATCGACTGGCCTCCGACGGCATCCCCGTTTTCCATGGGACCAACCCTGCGGTATTCGTAACCGCGGACCGTCCCCAAACCTCCGGCGTAAAAACGGTCGAAAACAGGAACCTCGTCGGAACCGCTGAGCGAGTCGGAAACGCCGACCCTGGCCTTCATTTCCAGCAAGTGCTTTTTGAAAACATTCCAATAATACGTATAAGCGGCGTTCAAGATGTAATAACTCTCGTCTCCCCCGAGAAAAGTCCCGATGAGCTCGCCGCCGAGCGAGGCCAGTTGTCCCTTCATCGGACTGATGATGCTATCGCGGGTGTCGTAAGAGCCGAAAGTCTTCATACGCGAAAGCCATGTCTTCCCGTCGAATTTCCGGACGGTATCCGGGGCATCGTCGGCAAGGTCATAAAGCTCGACCCTCTCGAAGGTATACCCGCCGCCCGCGCGGAAAACGTCCTTGAAGGCCCTCGACAAGGTGGTCCCGGCCCCGAGGCGCCCTTCGTTATAATCGACGTTCTTGTCGTCGCGACGCGTATTGTAAAGGTCCGTGCTTAACGCATACGGGCGGTTGAAAAGATAGGGCTCCGTAAAATTAAGGTTGAAATTCTGGCTGATCGTCCCGATGCGCGCTCCGAGGGAAACCGACTGCCCGCCTCCGGTGAAGCGCGGCCAGTTGAAAAGATCGAAATTGCGCTGGGCGATTTCGGCGAAGCCGACGAGATTGTCCACGGAGCTGATCCCGCCTCCGAACGACAGCTCTCCGGTCCGCTTTTCCTTGACGCGGAAAATGAGGTCCTTGCGGTTCGGGGTCTGCGTCGGCTCCGTGTCATAGGTGATTTCTTCGAAATAATTCAGGTTTTCGAGGCGCTGCTTCGACTTCTTGATTTTTTCACCGTCAAAGCGCTCTCCCGGCCGGATCCGAAGCTCGCGGCGGATGACCATATCCTTGGTTTTCGTGTTGCCCCGGACCACCACCTTCTCGACGAAGTAAAGGTCCCCTTCCTCGATCTGATAGGTGACGTCCACTTTCCCCGTGTCTTTGTTGAGGCCGATGTCGGGCACGACCCGGGCGTCCATGTATCCCTGCTCCTGATAATAATCGCGGGCCGCCTCGACGTCCTTGGAGAGGTAATATTGGGAATAGGTCATCCCCGGCAGCATCTCGAGCCGCTGCCAGATCTCGGATTCTGGGAAGAGCTTGTTGCCCTGAATCTTGATCTCTCCGGTCACGTAGTGTTTGCCCTCTTCTGCGCTGATCGCAATCAGAATCGCGCGATGCTCCTTGTCGTAATCGAAACGAGGTTCGACCCGGACGTCCAGATAACCTTCCTGCTGGTAATAAAGCTTGATCCGCTCAATGTCTTTCTGAAACTTGCCCTCGTTGAAGACGCCCCTGCGGAAAAGCCAGAGGTTCCGTTGCTTGGTCTTCATCAGCTTGGCCAGCTTCTTGGGCTTGAACGCTTTCACCCCTTCGAACTTGACGGAGCGGATGCGGTAGGATTCGCCCTCCAGGATCGTAATCGTCACGATGGCCTCTTTGGTCGTCGAATCGACGTCGGCCTCCGACTGCACGTCGACAAACCGGTAGCCCTTCTCGGCGTACATCTTCCGGATTTCCTCGACGCCCTGCTTGACGGCCTGGCGGTCAAGGATCTGGCCTTCCACGACCTTGAGAGTTTTGCGCAGCTTCTCTTCCTTAAAGATACTGAACCCCTTGATCTTGATCGTCCGGATGATCGGTTTCTCGACGACGCTCACGACGAGGACATAGCCCTCGGGCTTTTCCTCCACTTCCATCTGGATGTCTTCGAAAAAGCCGGCGCTGTAAAGCCGCTTGACGTCGCCGTTGACCGTTTCCTGCACGAGCTGTCCGCCCTTTCGGGACTGGATTTTACTCAAGATCGTGTTGGTACTGACGATCCGGTTGCCCTTGACCTGGACATCGGCAATGATGTTCGGCTGTTGGGCAGGGCTTTGCTGCGTGGGAGCCGCGGGCTTTCCCGCGGCGGCAGGCTCGGCTGCTTCGGGCGCTTCATCGAGGGCCTGGACCGCCTTCGCGAGCTCGTCGCTTTTGCCCCCGGATTCCTGAGCGTATCCGGCGAGAGCTCCGGCGAGCAGGGCCAGAAAAAAAACAGACCAAAAACGCCGACTCATGACATATCCCCTTCCCGATGCTGAAACTCCGGATTCTCGAAACGCGTCAGGTCCTTCAAAAAGACGAGGTCGCAAGTTCCGATCGGCCCGTTACGCTGTTTGGCGATGATGGCCTCGGCCTTGTTTCTATTTTCCTCGGTAGGATTGTAATATTCTTCGCGAAAAAGGAAAACAACTAAATCTGCATCCTGCTCGATGGCTCCCGACTCCCGGAGATCCGAAAGCTGGGGACGGTTTCCGGTGCGGCTTTCGACGGCGCGCGACAGCTGGCTGACGGCGATCACCGGCACCCTGAGTTCGCGCGCAAGCGCCTTGAGAGAGCGCGAAATCTCGGAGATTTCCTGCTGCCGGCTTTCCGCGCGCCCCACACCCTGCATGAGCTGCATATAGTCGATCACGATGAGTTCCACCCCGTGCTGCATTTTCAGGCGCCTCGCCTTGGCGCGCACCTCGAGGACCGTCTGGGCCGGCGTGTCGTCAATGTAGATGGGCGACTCGGAAAGCTTGCCCGCGGCGCTGGTCAGTTTCGGCCAGTCCTGATGCGAAAGATAGCCGGTCCTGACTTTTTGGGCATCGACCCGGCCGTGCGAACAAAGCATCCTCTGGACAAGCTGTTCTTTGCTCATTTCAAGGGAAAAAAAAGCAATCGGCCGTTTTTCGAGGATAGCCGCATGCTCGCATAGGCACGAGACGAAGGCCGATTTGCCCATGGAGGGCCGGCCGGCCACGATGATCAGGTCGGAGGGTTGGAGGCCCGCCGTCTTGACGTCAAACTCATGGAAGCCCGTCGGGATTCCGGTGACGTGCTCTTTCTGCTGATAGAGCTTGTCGATCGATTCCATGCTGTCCCGGATGATATCCCTCATCGCATAAAAGCGGCCTTCGATCCGGTCCTGACTGACTTCGAAAACCATCCGCTCGGCGTCCTCGAGGACCGCATTGACCTCGCTCGAGGGGTCAAAACAGCGCTGAATGATTTGAGTGGTGTTTTGGATCAGCCCGCGCAGCAGGGCCTTTTCCTTGACGATGTGCGCGTAATGCTCGATGTGGGCCGCCGTCGGAACCGAAGCCGTCAGCTGCGTCAAATAGTTCAGCCCCCCGACCGATTCGAGCTCGCCGCGCTTGCCGAGCTCCTCGCCGAGTGTGACAAGATCGACGGGGCGGTTTTTTTCGAAAAGGGCTTGAACGACCGAGAAAATACGGCGGTGGGCGTCTTCGTAAAAATAGGCGGGACGGAGCAGCTCAATCGCGCGAACAAGCGCCTGCTCGTCAAAAAGCATCGAGCCGAGGACACTTGCCTCGGCTTCGCGGTTTTGCGGGGGAACCTTCTCGAGAAGGTTCAAAGATGAATCCGAATGGGCCACCGGTCACACGCCCCTTTGACGTCAGGGTTGGGTTTGCTCTTCGACCACTTCGACGGAAACCGATGCCTTGACCCCCGGATAAATCTCGACCGGCACGGTATAGCTGCCAATCAGCCGGATGTGCTCCTTGAGAAGGACGTGCTTTTTGTCGGTTTCGAACCCTTGAAGCTTCAGGGCTTCGGCCACATGCTCGGAGGTCACGGACCCAAAAAGCTTTCCCTTTTCACCCGTCTTGGCAGGGATCACGAGATTGAGCTTGCCGAGTTCGCCGGCGCGGATCTGAGCCTTTTGCTTTTCCTTGGCCTTGCGTTCGGCGCTTCGGGTGCGCTGCTCTTCGACGAACTTCTGATTGGTCCGGGTCGAGGCCATCGCCAGTTTTCTGGGAAAAAGAAAATTACGCGCGTAGCCGTCACTGACCTTGACGACATCGCCCTTACGGCCAACATTCGTAACATCGTTTAACAGGATCAACTCCATAACCCACACCCTCCCAAAGAGAACGTTCAAAAATTTCGTGATTGCCGGTCAATGACGTCCGGCGGCCCGATCAATCCAGCTGAAAGGGAAGCAACCCGGCCTGGCGCGAGCGCTTGATCGCGCGGGCCAGCAGGCGCTGCTGCTTGGCCGTCAATCCCGTCATACGCCGGGGAATAATCTTTGCCTTTTCCGTGAGGAATTTGGACAGACGCTCGGTATCCTTAGGATCAACGGCGGCGGGTCCCTCGGCAAAAATCGAATAAAACCGGTTGATTTTTCGGCGGTATCCCCCCGAGCGCATGCCGCCCGAGTCTCCGTAGCCGCCGGATCTCGGCCGGCCCGGCCCCCTCGAATCATCCGAGGAAGATTTTCGGCCTCCGGGTCTTGCCCCTGGGCGCCCGGACGGTCCGCCGGTTCTTGAAGGTGGTCTTTTTCCTGGAATCATGTTCAAGCTCCTTAACTAAAAAGGGATATCCTCGTCCGGCTTGAGTTCCTTGTCGGAAATCGACACGGGAGCCTTGCCTGCAGAGGGTTGATGAGAATCTTCTTCGTAAAGTGCGTCTTCGGGGGCAACCGAAGCCGCGGCGCCGTCGCGCTCGCCGTCCTTTGCGCCGCCGCGGGAAAGGAACTGCACGTCGAGTGCAACCACTTCGATCGTCGACCGCTTGGTCCCGTCAGGCGCGTCCCAACTCCGGCTTTGGAGCCGCCCCTCGACATACACGGGGCTGCCTTTCTTGAGGTACTCGTTGCAAACTTCGCCGCGCCGTCCCCAGACGACGACCCGTATGAAACTGACTTCTTCTTTCTTCTCACCCGCCTGCGAGACATAACGGCGGTTGCACGCCACCGTAAACGAAGTCACGCCCTGGCCGGAAGGAAGATAACGAAGCTCCGGATCCCGGGTCAGATTGCCGATCAGCATCACCTTGTTTAAACTTGCCGCCATAAATTTATCTCTTTCGAATCAATCGGTTTACAGACCTTCAAGAATCAGGAGCCCGCCGGGGCAGGTACCACGGTCTCGGTCACAACCGCAGGTTTCGCAGGGGCGGCCTTGACAACCGTCGGCCCCTTGATGAGCACCGTATACTTCAGCAGCCCCTCCTGCAGGTTGAGCGTCTTCGTCAATTCCTGCATGCGGGAGGGATCCATGCGAAAATCGTAGACGAAGAACAAACCATCGCGGTATTTCCGGATTTCATAGCCGAGCGTTTTCTTTCCGAACTCGGTCTTCTGGACCACCGTGCCCCCGAATTTCTGGAAGGTATCTTCCAAAACCTTTTCCTGTTTCTTGAGGGCCTCCGGCGTCACATCCGGAGGAAAAATAAAAATCCCTTCATAAACTTTCATAGTGTTCTCCGATCATCTGAAATTGAAACGACACTGCCCTTGCGCTTCCTTCGAATGACCCAGGGCTTTTTTTGATTGAATGCTTCAAGTGGCAGCCTGATAAGGACATAAGAACAGCGCTGAAGTGCCAACAATGTAACATAAATTCCGAAAACACGCAAGAGCGGATTTTAACATCTAACTTGAATGATCACTATGATTTACGACGTTCATCGCCTTTTCGATGGGCTCCTGGATCCAAAGACAAACCGCTTCGACTCCGCGGTCGAGGAGGGCAGGAATCGCCTTTTCCTCTTCGGACAAAAAATCGGAGAGGACAAACTCTTCAAGAGGAACCGATTCGGGAGGGCCGAACACCCGCGCCAAGGCAGGAGCACTATGGCCGATTCCGATGCGGAGACGGGCAAAGCGAGAGATCCCTAAATCCGCCGTGATCGATTTGAGTCCGTTGTGTCCTCCGTCGCTCCCTCCGGCACGAAGCCGAAGCCTTCCGAAGCCCAGGGCCGCGTCATCGACCAGCACAAGAAGATCCCCTCCGTCCTGTAACTCAAAATGGCGGCACAGGGCCGCGACAGAACGGCCGGACAAATTCATGAAGTTGTGCGGACAAGCAACCACAACCTCGCTGCCTCCGACTTGGCTCCGGGCCACGTCGGACTGGCAGCTTTTGAGCTTTGAGAACGAAAGAGCGAAACGACGCGCACATTGAACGGCCAAACGCCGGCCGATGTTGTGCCTGGTCGCCGAATAGGCCGTCCCCGGATTACCAAGGCCGACGACCAATTTCAACGCCATTATTTTTTCTCGGCCTTCGTCGCCGCTTTGTCGGCCGCCGCCGGCGCTGCCGCCTCGGTCCCCGCGCCCTCTTCGGGCTTCTTGCCTTTTTCGATGACTTCCGGCGCCGCGACGACTTCTCCCTCTGCCGGCGCAACAACCTCTTCGCGCACAGCATGGACCGCGATCACAGCTTCGTCCTGGCCGAGGTTGCAGGTAACGTCCGCGGGAATCGCAAGATCCTTCACGTACAAAACGTCTTCGAGCTTCATCCCCTTGACGTCCACTTCGATTTTTTCCGGAATGGCCGTTGGAAGGCACTCAACCTCGATTTCGTGATGGATCAATTCGAGAACGCCGCCTTCCTTGACCCCCGGGGCTTCTGCCGTGTTTTTGACCACCAGCGGGACCCGGACCGTAATTTTCTCGGTCATGGAGATCACCGTCAGATCGACGTGGCAAATCAGGTCCGTGACCGGATTGTGCTGAAGCTCCTTGATGACGCAGGTAGATTCCTTGAGCTTGACGCCCGGCACGCTCAGCGTCAAAAGCACGTTGGCTCCGGCCTTGGTATGAATGGCCCGGCTGAACTCCCGGTACTCGAGCTCGAGGCCGAGAGGCTTCATGCCGTGGCCGTATAAAATGGCCGGCACACCCCCGCGCCGGCGCACTTCCTTCGCTGCCTGTTTTCCCGATTCTTCGCGGACCTTCGCCGCCAAAGTCACTGTTTCCATGATGGATCTCCTTTGAAATTGATGTTAAAAAAAACTAAGCCTCGACGCCGACCTGGGCAAACAAGGTACTCACCGATTCGTTCGAGTGGATCCGGTAGATCGCCTCGGCGAGAAGGGGCGCCACCGATAATTGCGTAATCTTCGGGATTCTTTTTTCCGGCGCGAGCGGGATCGAGTTCGTCACGATCAGCTCCTTGATCACCGACTGACCGATCCGCTCGACGGCGGGTCCCGCCAGCACAGGGTGGACCACCGTCGCATAGACGTCGAGAGCCCCGTGCTTGGCAAGCGCCCCGGCGGCCTCGACGAGCGATCCCCCGGTCGAAATCAGGTCGTCGACGATCACGACATTCTTGCCCCGGACTTCCCCGATGATGTTCATGACATGGGTCCGTGTCGCGTCTTCGCGGCGCTTATCGACGATCGCAAAAGGACACTCGAGCAGTTTCGAATAAGCGCGCGCCATGCGGATGCCGCCGACGTCGGGGGAAACCACCACGAGATTTTTCAGCTCCTTCTTCTTGAGGTAGTCGCCGATCACGCGGATCGAATAAAGGTGGTCGACGGGAATATCGAAAAATCCCTGGATCTGTCCGGCATGCAGATCCATGGTCAGGACGCGGTTGGCTCCCGCGACGGTAATGATATTGGCCACAAGCTTCGCCGTAATCGGGACGCGCGGCCGGTCTTTGCGGTCCTGGCGGGCGTAGCCGAAAAAGGGCAACACCGCCGTAATCCGCTTGGCCGAGGCCCGGCGGGCCGCATCCATCAGAATGAGCAGCTCCATCAGGTTGTCGTTCGGGGGCGTGCAGGTCGACTGTACGATGAAGACGTCTTTGCCCCGCACGTTCTCGCGGATCTGCACTTGCGTCTCGCCTTCGGGGAACCTCCCGCAGACCACTTCCCCGAGCGGCTTGGAAAGCAAGTGCGCGATTTCGCCGACGAGCTCCGGGTTGGAGTTCCCCCCAAAAATCACCAGGGCATCGTCTCCATTATGTATTCCGTCCATCCTGTTGCGATCCATGCCTGACATAGAAGTTCCTTCTGGTTAGCGGCGTTTTGAAAGGGGCCTGGCGGGAACACCCGCCACGACACATCCCCGGCGGACCCGTGTCCCGCGGGTCAGGACGGCTCCGGCACCCGTCCTGGATCCGTCCTCGAGCGATACGGGCGCGATCAGGACCGTGTCGGACCCCACAAAAACCTTTTTTCCGATTCGTGTCACGTGTTTGTCTTTGCCGTCATAATTCGCGGTGATCGTCCCCGCGCCGATATTGGTTCCATCGCCGATCCGGGCATCGCCCAGATAACTGAGGTGCTTGGCCAAAACCTTGTTTCCGATCTTCGAGCGGTTGACCTCGACGAAAGAACCGATCACGCAATCGTCGCCGAGGACCGTCCCGCTGCGGATTTTCGCAAAAGGACCGATCCGGCACCCGGCGCCGATCTTCACGCCGGATTCGATATAACACCAGGGGTAAATGACCGAGTCCCTGCCGATCCGTACTCCCGGAGCCACAAACGTCTGCTCCGGGCAAACAAACGTGACCCCGTTGTCCTGATGAGCGCGAATCTCCCGTCCGTTCATAATCAAGGTCCCTTCCGCCAGATGCTGTCGCGAGTTGATCCCGTGCGCTTCGCGCGGGGAAGCCGCCGGAAACGCCTCGACCCGTGCGCCTTGACGCGCGAGGATCTCGATGACATCGGTCAAATAATATTCCTGTTTCCTGTTTTGCGGCCGGATGCTCCGCAGAGCGCCGAACAGCCGCTCTCGGCCAAACGCATAGACGCCGGTGTTGATCTCCTGAATGCGCCGTTCGGTCTCCGAGGCGTCCAACTCTTCGCGGATCCCGTAAAACCGCCCGCCGGCTCTCAGGATCCTTCCGTACCCTTTCGGTTCGCTCTGCAAAGCCGACAGAACGCTCGCGTCGGCGCGCGTCTGGCGGTGCCTGCGCAAAAACTCCCGAATCGTTGAGGCATCAAGGAAGGGCATATCCCCCGGCCATATCAGCACATCCTGCGACGACCCCGCGAGCGCCCCGCGGGCCGTCATCACCGCATGCCCGGTGCCCTTTTGCTCGCGCTGCAAAACCGTCACGGCACGGATCCGCGACGTCTTCGCCTTGGCGTCTAAAAAGGCCCTGACCTCCGAGGCCCCGTTCCCGATCACGACGACCGGACCCGGGATCCCGATTTCCTCGAGGGTCTCGAGGACATAGTCCAAAACGGGCCGGTCAAAAATTTCATGGAGGACCTTGGGACGTTCCGAGCACATCCTCGTCCCCTTCCCCGCCGCCAGGATAAGCGCCTGCACGGCCCCTTACCCTTTGATGCCCGTGAGCTTGATGCCTTCGACGAAGAAACGCTGGTTGAAAATGAACACCAGCAAGATCGGAAGGATCATCATCACCGAGGCCGCCATGAGCAGGGTCCAGTCGGTGTGATGCAAGCTCTGAAAATACGCCAGCCCGACCGGAAGCGTGAATTTTTCCTGAGTATTGATCACGATCAGGGGCCACATGAAATTCATCCACGACCCCATGAACGTGAACGTCGTCAGCGTCGCGAGCGCGGGCTTGGAAAGCGGCAAAATAATTCTCCAGAAAATGCCCAAATAGTTGCAGCCGTCCATCTTGGCCGCATCCTCCAGGTCCTTGGGCAACGTCATGAAAAACTGACGGAGCATGAACGTCCCGTACGCGGTAAAGATCCCGGGAAGGATCATGGCTTTATAGGTATCCACCCATCCAAGGGTCTTCAGCAAAATAAAAACGGGGATCATGGTCACAGCCCCCGGGACCATCATCGTCGACAGGTAGCCGAAGAAAATCCTGTCCCGGCCCGGGAATTTGAGCCGCGCAAAAGCGTAACCGGCCATCGCGCTCGTCGCAACCTGCCCCAAGGTCACGCATAACGTGACAAAAATCGAATTAAGATAAAAATTCAAAAACGGCACGACCCGCATGGCTTTCACGTAATTTTCCCATACGAAGGAAGTCGGGATCCATTCTTCCCACCAAGTCTGCTGGAAGGAAAAGACGGCCCCCGGCGCTTTCAGAGAAGTCGAAATCATCCAGAGAAAGGGCGCCACCATGGACACGGCTCCGGCGCTCAAAAGAGCGTAGGACCCTATCTTTTGCAGGATCAGCCGGTGCAAATGCGAACGCTTAACTTGATCCAGCGTTCTGCGCCTCTCCAGCCTGTTGTTGTCCGTTTCGACGTCCACGATGCCTGTCTCCCCTGGGCTACGAATCAATAATGAACGTTCTTGCCGTAAAAACGCCATTGGAAAAGCGTGAAGGCGAACACAATCACGAACAGCACCCACGCGATAGCCGCCGCGTACCCCATGTTGTGCCACTGGAACGCGTTGTTATACAAATAGAAAATAATCGTCGTCGTGGACCCGTTCGGACCGCCGCCGGTCATGATATACGCCGGATCAAAGCCCGCCTGAAAGCCGCCGATGATACTCATGATGGCGATAAAAAAAGTCGTCGGCGAAATCTGCGGCCAGGTCACGGCCCAAAATTTCTGCCACCCGTTGGCCCCGTCAACCTCCGCGGCATCGTAATAGTCCCGCGGCACTCCCTGCAGGGCGGCCAGGTAAAGGATCATGTTGTACCCGCCGACCATTTGCCAGACTCCCATGATGATCAGCGCCGGTTTGGCCCAGCGCTCGTCGGTCAGCCACTGGGGTCCGGTCAGACGCAGGTTCAGGAGTTCGCCCGCCTTGGCGATGAACTGATTAAAAACCCCGAACTCGGGATTATAAATCAGCCTCCACAGCATATAAATCGCCACCCCCGAGCACAGGGTCGGCAGGAAATAAACTGTCCGAAAAAAAACGATTCCCCGGAGTTTCTGGTTCAGGGCCAGGGCCAGGATGAGCGAACCGGCCATGCTGAAAGGAATGCTCATCATCAGATAAACCGTGTTCCCGCAGTATTGCCAGAAATAGGGGTCGCGCAGCAGCGCGACAAAATTAGCCCCGCCGACAAACCGCGGCGGCCAGGACAAAAGGTCCCACTCCACAAAGCTCAAAAGCAGGGACGCCATCACCGGCACCGAAGTAAAAACCAAAAAACCCAGAAGGTTCGGCAGCAGGAAAAGATACGCCGCCATCGTTTCTTTGCACGAGTGGCAATGGAACCATGAGAGCTTTTTCATGCCGTTTTTTCGATCTCTGCGCTGCGAACCAGGATCGGGGCTTGTTTGCCTTCGACCACCTCCGCAGTGACCACGCACTCTGCGATATCGGTCTCCGAGGGAATGTCGTACATCACATCGAGCATCATCGTCTCCAAAATCGTCCGCAGCGCCCGGGCGCCGGTGGCTTTCTTGATGGCCTTGCGGGCGATGGCTTCGAGCGCCCCCGGTTCGAAAGTCAGTTTCACGCCCTCCATCCTGAAAAATTCTTCGTATTGTTTGACCAGCGCGTTGCGAGGCTCCTTCAAAACCCGAACCAGGTCGGACTCACAGAGCCCGTTCAAGGTCCCCAGCACGGCAAAGCGGCCGACGAACTCGGGAATGAAACCGAATTTGAGGAGATCTTCGGTTTCGACAAGCTCCAGGGTTTGGCCGATTGAGCGGTCGGGCTCCGAGCCCGCATGGAACGCCGCTCCGAACCCCATCGAACGGGAATCGACCCGTCGGTGGATGATCTTCTCGAGGCCAGAAAAAGTCCCGCCGCAGATGAACAGGATATTCCGGGTGTTGATCTGGATATACTCCTGCTGCGGATGTTTTCGTCCGCCCTGAGGCGGCACGTTTGCCACGGTCCCCTCAAGAATTTTCAGAAGGGCCTGCTGGACCCCCTCGCCGGAAACATCCCGCGTAATCGAAACATTCTCCGAGGTGCGTGCGATTTTGTCGATTTCGTCGATATAAATGATCCCGAGCTCCGCGCGTTTGGCATCGAAATTGGCCGCCTGAAGGAGTCGGAGCAGGATATTCTCCACGTCTTCCCCCACGTACCCGGCCTCCGTCAGCGTCGTGGCGTCGGCAATCGCAAACGGCACGTCCAAAAGGCCCGCAAGCGTCCGTGCAAAAAGCGTCTTGCCCGAACCCGTAGGCCCGATCAGCAGGATATTACTTTTTTCGATCTCAATTTCCTTGCTCTGGAGACGGCTCTTGACGCGCTTGTAATGATTGTGGACCGAAACCGAAATCTGCTTTTTGGCGCGCTCCTGGCCGATGATGTACTGGTCCAGCTTGCTTTTGATCTGGCGCGGCTTTGGGACCGTGAGCCCTTCGGATACGTCATAGGGCTTGATCGGAACGGCCGCATCCTTGGTCAGAATGTCCGAGCAGATCCGAATACAAATGTCGCAGATAAAAACCCCGGGGCCTGAAAAAATCCTCCGGACATCCTTTCTTTTATCGCGCCCGCAAAATGAACAACGTTCAGTGACCATAAGCTCGTCAATTTCCTTTATCGATTTTGAGTTCCCAATCCGGTCGGGATTGGGACGTAATCATCACTCGCCCGACTGGCTCGTGTATGATTACGCTGCCCGACCTGGACTCGAACCAGGAACCTTGCCTCCAAAGGGCAGTGTGATACCGTTTCACCATCGGGCAATGATCCGCGAAAACTCTATCCGCTTTTACGTTTCATTCACGGCCAGCGCCGTGAGAGGTCAAACCGAGTGACACACCACCACTCGGTAAGCCGTCCGGGCGCGGCCGCTACGGCCAACACCGTCACCGTTCAATTGCCGCGCAAGCCTGATGGCGTCCTGACGGTTCGAGAGTAATGCAAATAGGGTGGGCCCGCTGCCGGACATTCTGGCTGTCGGTACTCCCAGTTTATGAAAACGGTCCAGCAATTTCCGAAGAGACGGACGGAGACAAAAAGCAGGCTGTTCTAAATCGTTACATAACCACAGCCCGAGGCTAGACTTACCGCTTCCCTCCAAAAAACTGCAGATGAGTTTAACAGCATGCCTTATTTTTGTCAAGGAAGGCTGGGGCCTGCGCCGCAACAGCCGCCCATAAACCTCCCTCGTCGCAAGTCCTTTTGCAGAAAGGATTAAGACAAACCACAGAGGTCTCCTGATCGGCCTCCGGAGAAGTTTTTCTCCAATCCCTTCGGCCGACGCCTGACGGCAGTTGAGAATAAAAAAAGGAACGTCCGCCCCGAGCGTCCTTCCCATTTTCAAAAGCTCCTGAAGGGAGAGCCGAAGGCGGTACAGTTTTTTCATTCCCAGCAAAAAAGCGGCCGCGTTGCTCGACCCACCCCCGAGCCCCGCACCAAGCGGAATTTTCTTGGAAAGGCTCACCGAAACGCCGCCAAGCCGCGGGTAACGGCGCTTGAGCAGGCGGTAGGCCCGGGTAATGATGTTGTCTTCCCCGGAACTGAGTGCAGGACTCGAGCAGCGAAGGGAGAATCCTTCGCTCTTGCGTTCGAGGTGAAGGGTATCTTTCAGGGAAATGCGGTGAAAAAGCGTCACCAGGTTGTGATACCCATCCCGACGGCGGCCGACGACTTTGAGGTATAGATTGAGCTTCGCGTAACTCGAGACGACGAGAGAACGCAACTTCTACGACCACGCTTTCTTTTTGTGGCGGTGCTTGCGCAGTTTCTTTTTTCTCTTATGCTTATTCATCTTTCGTTTACGCTGCTTGTGCGCCCACGGCATAGAAGTGGCTCCTCGCTTAAGGGTTACGGAATGACCTTGTTCAGCGGATATTCGATGATGCCGGAAGCCCCTGCCTTCTTGAGCTCCGGAATCAGTTCGCGAACCACGGCCTCATCGATCACGGTGTCGACATCGCACCAGCCCTCATCCGAGAGGGACGAAACGGTCGGTTTTTTCATCGCCGGCAGAATCTTCAGGACCTTGTCCAGGTCCTTTTGAGCCACGTTCATTTTGAGGCCGACCTTCTCTTGCGCTCGGATGGCCCCTTCGAGGAGCAGAACGATATTTTCCATTTTCCGGCGCTTCCAGGGGTCCTTATAACTTTTTTTGTTCGCGATAAACTTTGGAATCGACGTCAGGACGACGTCGATGATCTTGAGCTTGTTGGCACGCAGGCTGCTTCCCGTTTCGGTCGCCTCGACAATGGCATCGGCCAGGCGGGGCGGCTTAACTTCCGTAGCTCCCCAGGAAAACTCGACTTCCGCGGAAACCTTGTGGCGCTTGAGATATTTACGGGTGGCGTGGACAAGTTCGGTGGCGATCTTCTTGCCTTCCAGATCCCCGACCTTCTTGAAGGGCGAGTCCTCATGGACGGCCAGGACCCACCGCACGGGATTGCGGGTGCGCTTCGAATATTGGAGCTCAGAAAGTTCTTCGACGTCGGATTCGTTTTCGCAAATCCAGTCGTGGCCGGTAATGCCGCAGTCGACCGCGCCGGCCTCGATGTAGCGCGACATTTCCTGCGGGCGGAAAAGGATAACTTCGATGTCCGGGTCGTCGATCGAGGGAAAATAGGACCGGGAACTGACAGAGACGCTGAAGCCGGCCTTCTTGAGAAGCTGATAGGTCGACTCTTCCAAACTTCCTTTGGGTAACGCCAATTTTAATTTTTCCATGGGTGGCCGGATTCTATCCTTTCGTTATATCCCTGTCAACTGGTTCGGCCGAGAGCCATCAAGCGGCTGGAAGCATAAAGGGAAGGGTCAGGGTAAACGCGGTGCCTTCTCCGGGCCGGCTGGCGAGCGAGAGCTCTCCGTGATGCGCCTGGATGGTCCGGTCGATGATCATCAGCCCGAGCCCCGTGCCGCGCTCCCCCTTCGTCGTAAAAAACGCTTGGAAGATCCGGGCACGGACCTCCTCGCTCATGCCCAGCCCGTTGTCCTCCACCAGAATCTGGTAGCGATCGCGGTCCTTGCGCCGCACGCGGACCCGCACGAAAGATTCCGTTTTTTTTGTATCCGAGGCCTCCATGGCATTTTTGACCAAGTTCAGAAGGGCCCGGAAAAGCGACCTCGGCTCCCCCTGCGCTTCGGGGAAGTCTTTGTCGATTTCACATTCGAGGCGCACCCCGTACTGGTGCGCCTTTTCCCCTAGGTCCGCCTGGAGCTCCTCCAGGAGGGTCTGAACCTTGAAAGGCTCCGGAGAGATCTTGTAGTCTTTGGTCAGGCTCAGCATTTCATAGACGAATCCGTCCATCTCGCGCGTCGCCCGCTTGATCCCGTTGAGTCCGCGCGTTAAAAAATCTTCTTTTTTCTTTTCGATCCCGATCCTCAGATATTCCTGAGAGAAGGTCGCAAGCTGAATGATGTTTTTGACTTCATGGAGCACGACTCCGACGGTCTGGCCGATCGCGGCCAAGCGTTCCATCTTGACGTTTTGTTCGAAAAGGAGCAAATTTTTCAGAGCCGACGCCATTTGAAACGTCAGGTTGCAGGCGAGCCCGTAATCGTCGTCAGAAAAGGGTGGATCGGCCTCGCGCCTCAAAACGGCTAAAATCCCGAGGGCGCTGTTACGGACGATGAGGGGAATCCAAAGCCTGCGGTCCCCGCGGACCGGCTGGCCTTTTTCGTAAGCGGCCTGGACCTCCGCGCGCCACTGCGCCGGGAATTCGCCCCCCGGCTCCGAGCACGAAGCGGTCCAAAGCTGATTTTCATGGCCCGAGAGCAAGAGCCAGACCGTGGAGGCCCCCGCAAGGGCCGCCGTATTCTCGACAAAGAAGTCGCACAGCAATCCCTTGTCCAGGAAGGACTGATAGATCTTCCCGAGTTCGTGTGCAAGCTGGTTATTCTGATCGCGCGGATCCGTCATCGCTCCCTACACCTCTCCCGTTCCCCAGGGCAAAAAAATCAGGGGTTGGTGGAACCGGTCCCTTCCGTTATAATCCGACACACATAGTCTATGTAAGTGAACGGAATAATCGCACAATTCCTTGAGTGAAATGATCAGCCAAGTTTTCGAAATCCAGAGCCATCCGGAAAATCTGAAGGCCCTTCGGGACCAGGTGAGGCCTTATCTGGCTGAAACGCGGCTTCCCGAAGACCAAGCCGCTGCAGTCCTGATCGCGCTCGGCGAGGCTTGTACGAACGCCATGCGTCACGCCTACGGAAACGCTCCGGATAAGCCGGTACGGGTCACGCTCGAAATCGAACCGGACAAGGTGGTCCTTCGGATTCGGGATTTTGGAAAGAAGATCGTTTTGGCCGATATACCGGCCCCCCGACTCCCCCCCGATAAAGGCGGCGGCCTCGGAATCTATTTCATGAAAACCATGATGGATGACGTCCACTACAACACCGGGCACCCGGAAGGCAACGAACTCATCCTCACCAAACGGGTCCCTCAAGGAGCGTAACATGCATATACAAACCAGCCAGGAAGAAACAGGCATTTCGCGCATTACGGTAGAAGGCGACCTGGATTTTCACACGTCCCCCGACCTCCGGCGCGAGCTCACCAAACTGGTCGACCAGCAGACTCCGAAGATCCTGATCGACCTCGAAAAAGTGGGCTACATCGACAGCTCCGGACTTGCCACCTTCGTTGAACTTTTCCAGCGCATGAAGCGCTACGGCGGCAAGCTCGCCCTGTTCAACCTGGCGCCGAGCGTGCGCGGCGTTTTTGAAATCGCCAAACTCGACACCATTTTCCGCTTGGCCAAAAACCGCGAAGAGGCTTTGGCCCAGCTGGCCCAGGCGGGCTGAACCCATGGCCGTCCAATTCCTTTCATGGGTCGGCAACCTGGGCGCCAAAACCCAGGCGGCTCTGATCGAGCTTTCGCGAATGCGGGATCTGGCCGCTTCCTTTTTGTACTGGTCCCTCGTGGCACCCTTTGCCGGCAAGCGCGGACTGCGCCGAGAGTCCTTTGCCCACCAGCTTTGCTTCATGGGCAATCAGTCGCTTTTTATTATTTTTCTCGTCTCCGCTTCGGTCGGCGCCGTCCTCGCCCTTCAGGCCGCCTATCAGCTCAAGCAGTTCGGGGCCCTGCTGTATACCGGGGCCCTGGTCAGCGTCTCGATGAGCCGCGAGCTCGGGCCCATCGTCACCGCGATCGTAGTGGCCGGGCGAGTCGGCGCGAGCATCACGGCGGAACTGGGAACGATGAAGGTCTCCGAAGAGGTCGACGCCCTGACTACGATGGGCATCCCCCCGGTCCCCTACCTCGTGGTTCCGCGCATCCTGGCAATGCTCGTCATGCTCCCCTGCCTGACAGTCTTGAGCTTTGCGATCGGCATCTTCGGCGGATACCTCATCGGCGTCGTCAGTCTCGGGATCGACGCCAATTTGTACCTGAAGGCCAGTTTTGATGCCTTGGCCTCCAAGGACATTTTAACCGGGGTCGCGAAAAGTTTCGTCTTCGCCCTCCTGGTCGGCATCATTGCAACTTACAGCGGCTTGGCCGTCGAAGGCGGGGCCGAGGGAGTCGGGAAAGCCACGACCCGCTCGGTCGTGGCCTCGATCATCGCCATCATCGTCGCCGACGGCATCTGCACGGCCGTCTTTTTCTACGTGTTCCCATGAACGACGTCATCACGGTCGAAAACCTCGAAAAGATTTTCGGCGACCGCAAGGTCCTCGCCGGCGTGAACTTCACGGTCCGGGAAGGCGAAACCCTCGTCATCATGGGCGGTTCGGGCTGCGGAAAGAGCACGCTCCTGCGGAGCCTGATCGGACTCCTGAGGCCTGACGGCGGTAAAATTACCATCCTCGGCAAGGACATGACGAGCGCCGGCGACGACCAGATCAATCAGATTCGAAGAAGCTTCGGCATGCTTTTCCAGGGTGCCGCCCTTTTCAATTCCCTGACCGTGGGAGAAAATGTCGAGCTCCCCTTGAAGGAGCACACGGATCTCGACCCCGACATCATCCGGATCATCGTGAAGGTCAAGCTCGAGCTCGTGGGGCTCACCGGTTTCGAGGATTTGAGGCCTTATGAAATCTCCGGAGGCATGAAAAAGCGGGTGGCCCTGGCAAGGGCCATCGCCCTTGACCCAAAAATCGTTTTCTACGACGAGCCGGGCGCGGGGCTCGACCCCATCACGGCAAGCGTCATCGACCACCTGATCATGGACCTGAGCAAAAAGCTCAAGATGACCTCCGTCGTCGTGACCCATGAAATGACAAGCGCGTTCCGCATCGCCGACCGGATGATCGTCCTCAATATGGGACGGGTCATCGCGACGGGAACGCCCACGGAAATCAAGAATTCCAACGACCCTTACGTCCGCCAGTTCATCCACGGCGAGATGGACGGTCCCGTCTCTTTTCAAACAACCCGCGACAGTTATCTGAAAGGACTTTTGGGCACCCATGAACAATAATTCCACGACCTCCTCTGAAATCCGCTCCGGCTTGCTGGTTCTTGTGTCCATCCTCGTCTGCCTAGGGCTTCTTTTTATGTCCGGGGGCCTGAAGATGATGAAGGACAACTACGAGGTCCCGCTGACCTTCAAATACATCAGCGGCCTCCAGAAAAACGCGCCCGTCCACGTCGCGGGCTACCAGGTGGGAAAGGTGACCGACATCCGTTTCCTCGGGCCGGGTGAAAGCGGGGTCCTCGTGACAGCTTCCGTCTCCAAAGACGTTGTTCTCAAAAAAGACGCCGAGGCTTATATCAACGTGGCGGGCTTCATGGGAGAAATGTTCATCGAACTTTTCGCGGGGTCTCCCGGGGCGCCGGCGCTTGCTCCCGGAGAGAGGCTCGCGGGAACCGATCCCATTGCCTTGATGGAACTCGTCAAACGCGGCACTCAGCTCTTGGATCAGTTTGAGAAAATCAGCGCCTCCCTGAAGGACATCACCGAAGACGGCCAAAGCCTCTTGAACGGCAACAAAACCACGCTCGACAGCACCTTCAAAAACCTGGATGAAACTTCCGGCAACCTCAAGGACATGACGAGCGACCTGAAGAGCCACCCCTGGAAGCTTTTGAGGAAAGGCGATTAACTTCTATTGCGGTACTATTCCCGCGGAAGGCCTTCGGCGGACTGGCGGCTGATCAGGATGTCGCGGGGCTTGGCGCCCTGCGTGGGCCCGAGGATCCCCTCGGCTTCCATCTGATCGATGATCCGGGCAGCGCGCGTGTAACCGAGACGCAGTCGCCGCTGGAGATTGGATGTGGAGGCCTGGCCGGTCTCGAGCACGATACTGACGGCCTCGTCAAAAAGCTCGTCTTTTTCGGTAGCGCCCACAGCCGTCTTGCCTTCCTGGATCGATTGAATTTCGGGATGGTAATCGGGTTCCGCCTGCTTGCACACGAAATCCACGATCGCGTTGATCTCCGGATCCACCACGAGGGCCGCCTGGCCGCGCACGGGCTTCGCGTCCCCGGGCTGCATGAAAAGCATGTCCCCTTTTCCGATCAACTGGTCGGCCCCGTTGGTATCGAGCACCGTCCTGGAATCAACTTTCGAAGCGACCTTAAATGAAATACGCGCCGGAAAATTAGCCTTGATCACGCCCGTGATCACGTCGACTGAGGGACGCTGGGTGGCCAGAATCAGATGAATCCCGACCGCGCGTGACAGCTGGGCAAGCCGCGTAATCGCGCTCTCCACTTTGTCTTGGGCCACCATCATGAGGTCCGCAAGCTCGTCGATGATCACCACGATATAAGGGAGCCGGGCCGGGATGACGTTGTCCGACTCTCCCGCGTTTTCGATTTCCTGCACGGCCTCTTCAGACAAAGGCCTTTCGTTGAAGCCCTGGATGTTTCTCACCCCCACGGTCGCAAAAAGCCGGTAGCGGTTTTCCATCTCGCTGACGACCCAGTTGAGGGTGTGATAGGCCTTGCGAACGTCTGTGACGACCGGCGCCAGCATATGCGGAATCTTTTTGTAGATCGCAAGCTCCACCATCTTGGGGTCGATCATGACGAATTTAAGATCCGCGGGCGAGCAAGCGTACATCAGGCCGGCAATGATGGAATTGACGCAGACCGTTTTGCCGCTCCCGGTCGTTCCCGCGATCAAAAGGTGCGGCATCCCCGCCAGATCGGTCACGAGGGGCTTTCCGCTCGTATCTTTGCCGAGTGCAAGCGGGAGGCGGTATTTTCCCGAACGGAAGATCTGAGACTCCACGAGCTCGCGTAAATAGACGAGGCTCGAAACGGAATTCGGGACCTCGACCCCCACGGCGGATTTTCCCGGGATCGGGATGATCAATCGGATCGTCGTCGCCTTCAGCGCAAGGGCCAGGTCGTCTTCGAGAACGGCGATGGAACTGACTTTGACGCCGGGGGCCGGCAGTAACTCATACCGAGTAATGACGGGCCCCTGCTCGACCTCGACGACTTTAACCTCGATGCCAAACTGGGCCAGCGTATTTTCGAGGATGCGGGACTTCTCCTGGAGATCGTCCCCGCTTCCGACCACTACCGGGGGCGGGCGGCGCAGCAAGTCCACGGGCGGGAACTGATAGGCGTCGGCAGGAAGCGGACGCGAGCCGACGACACCGCCGAAACCTTTTGAACCTTCCGGCTCGGCTTCGCCGGTCTCCGGGGCCGTCTTTCTCGTCTTCTCGTCTTTCTCTTTCTTGGCGACCGGATCCGCCGGCTTGTCGGCCGTCCTCGGAACCGCTGCCGTATCCGCAGGCACAACTTCCGGTTGATAGGTCTTCACCTTGATCGGAATATTGGGGAGCGTGGAAACTTTTTCAGGGGGTCCGGATTTTGCGGAGGGCTTCGCCTTGCGTTTTTCCTCGCGGCGTTCCTGGTATTTCTCCACGAGCTCTTGCACTTCGTGGACCTTGCCAAAGACACTTCCAAATTGGGAAACAAACCGCCCGGCAATCGCTTTGACTATAGGATAAATGAGAAAATCGGTCGCCAAAAGCAGGGACAGCAGGAGGCAAGAACCCGCAAGGATATAACTGCCCACAAGCCCGAAATAGCTCAGGAGATGGGAGCCGGCCACGTACCCGACGGCCCCGGCCTCATCAAATCGGACTTCCGGCCGGACCGTGATAGCCACAAGAGTCGACGTGGAAAAAAGGGCGATTACCAACCCGGAAAATTTGAAAAACTTTTTTTCGGGAACCCTCTGAAGGAAAAAGCAACCCGACCACAGAAGGAAAAGCGCGGGAATCAAAAGCGCGCTCAAGCCGAACGTCAGACGAAGTCCGAAGGCCAGCCAGGCCCCCATGAGCCCGGTGACGTTTTGGGCCGGCAGAGACGGATGGGAGGTGTAAAATCCGAGGTCGTCGCGGTGAAAAAACACGAGGCTGGCCAGTGTGAAAAGACCGGCAAGCAGAAAAATGACGCCCCAAATTTCGTTGATTCTGTCTTTACGCATAGGAAGAAAAGATGGCCGGGCCGTCAGATTTCAGTGGATTCCGGTATGGCCGAACCCACCGACACCCCGGCATGTGCTATCCAGATTATCGGCCACGGACAGCTTTGCCTTGATGACTTCGCCGAAGACCGCCTGGCCGATCCTCATGCCGCGGGTGACCGTAAAGTCCCCATCCCCGAGATTGATCATGATGAGCTGGATCTCGCCCCGGTAATCGGAGTCAATTGTTCCCGGGGAGTTCAGAAGCGTGATGCCGTGTCGAAGAGCAAGTCCGCTTCGGGGGCGGATTTGAAGTTCGGATCCTAAAGGCAGGGAAACACTCAAGCCCGTCGGTACGAGGGCCCTCTGGCCGGGCCGAATCACCACCGGCTGCTCGCAGGCGGCGATCAAGTCGAACCCGCTCGAGCCTTCGGTCTGATAATCGGGCAGGTCAAGTCCCGCAAAATGAGGCAGGATCTTGACCGCAACGTCCAGCTCTCTCACGAACGGGACCTTGAACGCGGACCACCGCGCCCGCGGTCACGGTCACGGCCTTTGGACGTTTCTGAAATCAGGCTCGGATCGCTCGGATAAGCGGGTTTGAGCCCGCCGGGTTGGGCCTGCTTGGCGCTCAGCTTGATCTTGCCCATATCGTCGATTCCGATGACCTTCACCTCAAGCGTATCGCCGAGGCGAAGATACTCGGTCACGTCCTTGACGTAGCCGTCCGCGATTTCGGAGACATGGAGAAGCCCGTCTTTGTCGGGCATGATCTCGCAAAACGCCCCGAAAGCAGCCAAGCGCTGGACCGTTCCCTGATAAATTTTCCCAAGCTCGGCTTCCGCCGTAATCGCCTGGATCCGCGCAATCGCGGCTTCGCTCGCCGCGGCATCCGTCGAGGCCACAAACACGCGGCCATCATCTTCGATGTCGATTTTGGCGCCGGTTTCTTCGACGATCTTGCGGATGTTCTTGCCGCCCGGCCCGATCAGCTCGCCGATCTTGGCGGGGTTGATCTTGAGCGTCGTGATGCGTGGCGCATATTGCGACAAACTGCCCCGCGGCGATGCGATCGTCGCGGTGATCTTATCGAGAAGCTTGAACCGGGCGTCCTTGGCCTGATGAAAGGCCTCGCGGAGTGCGTCGCCCGTAATGCCGTCGATCTTCAGGTCCATCTGCAACGCCGTAAGCCCCTTGGAGGTGCCGGCCGCTTTAAAATCCATGTCCCCGTGATGGTCTTCGATCCCCGCAATGTCGGTGATCACTTTCCACTGATTTCCGCGGGTCACCAACCCGATCGCAATGCCGGCCACCGGCGCCTTGAGCGGCACGCCCGCATCCATCAGGGCCAGGGTTCCGCCGCAAACGGTCGCCATCGAGCTCGAGCCGTTAGACTCCAGAATATCCGAAACGAGCCGGACGGTGTAGGGAAACTCCTCGGAACTCGGCATCACGGCTTCGAGCGCCCGCTCCGCCAGGGCTCCGTGTCCGATTTCCCGGCGCCCGGGACCGCGGTTGGGTCTCGCCTCGCCGACGCTAAAAGAGGGAAAATTGTAATGCAGCATAAAACATTTCGTGATGTCGCCCTCGAGCGTATCCATGATCTGTTCGTCTTCGCCCGTCCCGAGCGTCGTCACGCAAAGGCTCTGGGTCTGCCCGCGGGTAAAAATCGCCGAGCCGTGGGTTCTCGGGAGAACTCCCACCTCGCAGGTAATCTGGCGGATGTCCTTCTCCCCTCGCCCGTCCGGACGCCGGCCCTTGTCGAGGATGAAGGTCCGGACATTTTCCCTTTCGATCTCGTCGAAAGCAGTCTTCAGGGTTCCTTCGGAAAAATCCGGAGCCGTCGCGTCAAAACCCGCGAGTGCCTTCTTGAACAGCGCCTTGGACGCGTCTTCGCGCTCCTCTTTGGAATCCAGCGTAAAAACCCGCTCGAACCCGTCCCCGACCAGGCTGCGGATCTTTTGCAGAATCTCTTCAGTCACCGGATTGGCGGCCACCGCGCGCTTGGCTTTGCCGACCTTCGCCGCCAGTTCTTTCTGAAGGCCGATCACCTTACGGATCTCCCGGTGGGCAAATTCAATCGCCTCGATCATCTTCTCTTCGGAGATTTCCCGGGCCCCGGCCTCGAGCATGATCATTTTTTCCTCGGTCGCGACCGCGACGAGGTCCAGATCGCTTTTCCCCATGTCGGCCATTTTCGCGTTGGCCACAAGAGCGCCTTCGATCAGACCCACACGGACCGCGCCAATGGGCTTCAGAAAAGGAATGTCCGAAATCAGAAGCGCCGCGGACGCGCCGTTCACCGAAGGGATGTCGGTCGCATTCTCGCCGTCGGAGGAAAGGACCGTCACCATCACCTGAGTCTCGCAGCGGTAGCTATCCGGAAACAGCGGCCGGATCGGCCGGTCAATCAGACGGGAAGTCAGGATCTCTTTTTCGGTCGGACGCCCTTCGCGCTTGAAATAACCGCCCGGAATTTTGCCTGCCGCATACGTCCTTTCGCGGTAATCGACAGTCAGGGGGAAAAAATCGAGGTTGGCCTTGGGCTCGCGCTCGGAAACGGCCGTGGCCAAAATCACCGTCTCTCCGATTCGGACGGTTACGGCCCCGTGGGCCTGTTTAGCGATGTGGCCCGTTTCAATGATAATTTCCTGATTGGCGAATTCTCCGGCAACTTTAGTGATGGGCATGTGGAATCCTTATTTTAGCAGGACTTATTTTCTCAAATCGAGGCGGGCAATGAGTTTTTTATATCGGTCCGGCGAATTTTTTTGGAGGTAATTCAGAAGTTTTTTGCGCTGCCCCACCATTTTGATGAGACCATAACGGGAATGATTATCTTTAACATGGGATTCGAAGTGCGGTGAGAGACCGTTGATGCGCGCCGTCAAAAGCGCCACTTGGACTTCCACCGACCCGGTATCCTGCTTGCTGTGGCCGTGATCGGCCATCACTTGCTTCTTCTTCTCTTTGAGTAATGCCATAGAAACCGTTCTAACTCCTTTGTTCGTTGAGATTTAGACAGAATAAATTTGAGATAGTATATCTTACTTGACTAGGCTTGTAAAGCAATTCTTTGTCGAATCGAAAAAACGCCTAATTTTCAGGATATCCTCGGCAATCTGGCGTTTGAGCGCTCCGGCGTCCGGGAAGGCCATCTCACCCCGAATCCTGGGATAGAGAACCGCCTCCATCGCCCGCCCGTAAAGGTCCCCCTGAAAATCCAGAATAAATACTTCGGCGCAAAATTTGTCGTCGTGCTTAAAAGTCGGGCGGCGTCCATAATTGAGCGCTCCCAAAAGCCAGGGGCCCGGATGTCCCGCCTCAAAAGTCTCAACGGCCTTCAACCCCACAGGCCCGTCGGCGCCTTCGATCGTGCGGACCAGAACCGGATAAACCCCCTCCGGAGGCATCTCAAGGCCCCCGACGTCCAGATTCGCGGTCGGATAGCCAAGGCCCTTTCCCCGCCCGTCCCCGTGGACGACGGGCACAACAAAACTGTAGGGCCGCCCCAAACACTCCTGGGCCTCGTCCAATCTTCCGTCCCGGATCGCCTCGCGGATCCTAGAGCTGGAAACAAGCCCTCCGCCGGCTTCGACCGGAGGCATCGCCCGGAATCCAAAACCAAACTCCCGGGAAAAACCGGCCATCATCGCCGCGTCGCCTTCCCGCCCACGTCCAAACCGCGCGTTGAAACCGAGGACCACGTCTCGGACGCGGAGTTTTTTCACCAGGATATCCGCAACAAAATCACGGGCTTCGATTTTCGAAAATTCCCGGGTGAAAGGCACGAGAAAGCAGACCTCAATGCCCGTTTCGGCGATGAGGGCCATTTTATGCCGGACCGTGGAAAGCAGTTTCGGCCGCTTCCGGGGATGCAGGACCCCCTGCGGGTGCCCCGGAAAAGTCATGGCGGCGGGAATCCCTCGACAGCCCCGGGCGCTCGCCGTCACCTGCTCCAGAAGCGCGCGGTGTCCGCGGTGGAGACCGTCAAAGTTTCCGATCCCCAAAACGAGCGGCCGCTTCGCAGCGGGCCGGAACGGGTCAAGCGCGGTTCGGATTTCCATGTGAAAAAGGGAGACGGACCGGGCAGATCTTCCGGCCCAGTTCCGTGGGGGTCATTTGCCGGAGGGCGTCGATCGTCACGCCGTTTTCGATCCTGAAATCTCCGCTGCGGACGCGCCGCAGTTCGGCCAGGGTCGCAAAGCATCCAAGGGCCGCTCCGAGATCGTTGATCAGCGTCCGCAGGTAGGTGCCCTTGGACACGGTGCAGGAAAAATAGAACCGGGCTTCCTCCTGACGGAAGATCTCCAGTGAATGAACGGTAATCTTGCGGCCTTCGCGCGGGACGTCGATCCCCTTGCGGGCGAGCTTGTAAAGACGGACCCCTTGATGTTTAAGGGCAGAAACCATGGGCGGCACCTGGATCAGCTCGCCCGTAAACGAAAGGGCCGCTTCCCGCACGCGCTCGAGCGTCATGCCCTCCCACGGAGCCGTTTCCAAAACAACACCGGTCTTGTCGTGCGAATCCGTGCGGTACCCGAGCTCCATCGCGCCGGCGTACTCCTTGTCGCAGGAGCTTAGCTGCATGGAAAATTTCGTGGCCCTGCCGATCAGGATCACCAAGACACCCGTCGCCATGGGATCCAGGGTCCCCGCATGGCCGACTTTATGCAAATGAAAACGTTTGCGCAGAAAAGCGCAGACATCGTGTGAAGTCCAGTCGCCGGGCTTGTCGACGATCAATATGCCGTCCATGAGTCCGTTGTTCATGGCTTGGGAAACTCCCGGGCCAGCTGTTCGAGCACCCGTCTTTGGGCAGTCCCCGCAGGCACTTCGAGGACGCACGCTGCCGCTTTTTTATGCCCGCCCCCGCCGAACCGAACGGCAAGGCGATTGACGTCGTGGGAGCCCTTCGAACGGAACGAAACCTTCACCTTTTTCCCTCCGGGAAGCTCGATGACCACAAACGCGACCACGACTTCGCGGATCAGCCTCAGCATGTCGATAAAGCCTTCGGTGTCTTCGTAAATCGCCCCGGACCGGCGCAGGTCTTCTTGCCGTAAAATGACCCACGCCACCTGTCCGTTCAAGGCCGTGCGAACACGCCCCAGAAGCCTGCTGTAGAGGTTGAGCTTGTTAAGGGAGTAGGTCGCGTAAAGCGCTTCGTTGATTTTCTCGATGTCGATTCCGGTCCGGATCAGCCGGCTCGCCACCTGATGCGTTTTGACCGAGGCATTGCCGTAGCGGAACGAACCCGTGTCGGTGGAGACCGCGACATAAATGTTGGTTGCCTCTTCGCGCGTGACCGGCAGCCGGAAGTAGCCGAAGAGATCGAGGAGGACCTCTCCGGTGGCTGAAGCCGTCGGAACCACGTAATTATAATGTCCGAAACCGCTGTTCGAGACGTGATGATCGAGGTTGAAAATGGTCATGTCCGGCTTGATCAGATTGCGGACCTCGCCCAAACGGTCCGTGTTGGGACAATCGGCCAAAACGACCGCATCGAAATTCCTGCGCTCCGCCGGAAGGTCTTCGAGGCAGTTCCACCGCTTCGAGGAGAGGCACGACAGACGGTTCGGGAAAGAATCTTGGCAAACCACGGCGGTTTTCTTGCCGAGCCTGCGCAGAAGCGAATCCATGGCCAGAACCGTGCCGATGGCATCTCCTTCGGGGTGGACGTGGCAGGTCAAAAGAAAGCGGTCGTAACGGCGGAGGGCCTGACAAAACTCTTTGAGGGCGTGCCGATGGCTCATGAAAAGTTTTCCCATTACTCCGGGGCTCCCTGCACGGGGTCATCCTGATGGATCTTGCGAATCACCTGATCGATCTGAATGGCGCAGTCGATCGAGTCGTCGAGCAAAAAAGCGAGCTTCGGCGTGTACCTCAGGTTCAGGGTCTGCCCGACCTCGGCCTGCAGAAACCCCGCCGCCCCTTCGAGGGCCGTGCGGGTCACCTCTTTTGTTTTCTCGTCGCCCAGCACGCTGTAGAAAACGCGCGCCGATTTCAGATCGGCCGTCACGTCCACGTGCGTCACCGTCACAAATCCAAGGCGCGGGTCCTTGAGCCGGTGGAGAATCAAATTGCCGATCTCCATCTGGATCAAATGACCCACCCGGTCCGTGCGTCTGCCCTGCATGCTGTTTCCTTTCTCGGGACGCGCTTTGCCCGAGGGTCCTGGCCTTGAAAATTTCCGGGGAGAGAAAACCTACAGCTTCCCTGCGATTTTTTCGATGCGGTACGATTCAACGATGTCGCCTTCGGCCAGGTCGTTGAACCCTTCGAGCGCGATGCCGCATTCGTAACCGGTCGCCACTTCGCGCACGTCATCCTTGAAGCGTTTGAGCGAGGCAAGCTTTCCCTCGAACAACACCACCTGATTGCGGATCAGCCGTACGGGGTTCGTCCTCTTGACTTGCCCCTTGAGCACAAAAGAGCCGCCGATGGTGCCAACCTTGGCGCTTGTGAAGATTTTCCGGATCTGGGCCCGGCCTTCAAAGACTTCCTTCATGGTAGGCTCCAAAAGCCCTTCCATGGCCTTTTTGACGTCCTCGACCGCTTCATAGATGATGCCGTAGAAACGCGTATCCACGCCCTCGTTTTCCGCCAGCTTCTGGGATTTCGGATCGGCCTTGACGTGAAAGCCGAGGATGATGGCGTCCGATGCCGCGGCCAGCATCACGTCCGACTCGTTGATGCCCCCCACGCCGCCGTGAATAACGCGCACGCGGCATTTATCGTTTCCGAGCCTCTCGAGGGACTGCGCGAGGGCCTCCACCGAACCCTGGACATCCGCCTTGATGATGAGCTTGAGTTCCTTAAAGTTCCCTTCGGAAATCCGGTGATAGAGGTCTTCAAGCGACATGTGCTTGTTCACCCCCCGCATATCGCGCTCGCGCTTTTCGAGGATCCTTTTTTCGGTAATGACGCGGGCCTTCTTCTCGTCCTCCACCACCACAAACGTTTCTCCGGCCTCCGGAATGCCGTTCAGGCCGCTAACCTCCGCGGCATAAGCGGGCTTCACTTCCTTGAGGGTCTTGCCCAAATCGTTTTTGAGGGACCGGACACGCCCCATGTAGGATCCGCAAACAACCATATCGGCAAGGCGCAGGGTTCCCGCCTGTACGATCACCGTCGCAATCGGGCCGCTGCCTTTCGACAGGTGGCTTTCCACCACGGTTCCGGAGGCTGGGACAAAGGGATTGGCTTTGAGCTCGAGGATTTCGGACTCCAGGAGCAGCATCTCGAGGAGCTGGTCGATCCCCTGGCCGGTCTTCGCGGAGACCTTGATGCAAATGGTTTTTCCACCCCACTCTTCGGGCTTGAGATTAATCTTCTGGAGTTCTCCCAGAACTTTCGCGGTATTGGCAGCGGGCAAATCGACTTTATTGATCGCCACGACGATCGGACAGGCGGCCTCGCGCGCATGATCGATGGCTTCCACAGTTTGGGGCATCACCCCGTCATCGGCCGCCACCACCAGCACCACCACGTCGGTCAGATTGGCCCCGCGAGCCCTCATGGCCGTAAAGGCCTCGTGGCCGGGCGTATCAAGAAAAGTCACATGCCCTTTTCCGGGGATATCGACTCCGTAGGCCCCGATATGCTGAGTAATAAATCCTTTTTCTCCCGCCGCAACTTCGGTTTTCCGGATCGCATCCAGCAGCGAGGTTTTACCGTGATCGACATGACCCATGATCGTGACGATCGGAGGGCGGAACTGCATCCGCGAGGGGTCTTCGGTCCGGCTCACCTCCCGGATCATTTCCTCTTCATCCGGCAGCCTCTCGAAGCGGACACTCAGGACTCCGGCGATTTGGCTGACGATTTCTTCGTTCAAAAGTTGATTCACGTTGGCAAAGATGCCGATGCCCATCAGGCTCTTGATGAGGTCCGGAATCCGGACCCTCAGCGCTTCGGCCAAATTGCCGACGGTGATGGGAAAATGGATTTTGGCGACATAGGGTTCCGGGACTTTGGGCGCAGCCGCTTCGCGGACGGGGGCCACCGAAGCCGCTACAGGAGCAGGCGCAGGTGCAACAGGCTTCGCGGCCGCAGGCTCGGCTTTCTTCGCGGCAGGCGGAGGCATCGTCGCAACGGCGGACGGCTCGGCTTTTGCGCCCGAGGCGGCCACGACTTTGGCGGGAGGAACCGGCCGGGCCACAGCGGCCGGCGCAACAACCGGAGCGCTCGCAGTCTTCACAGCGGCAGAAGCCGCGGAGGCCGGCCTCCCCGCACGAATTTTCGCGACAATGATTTCATCCACCTGGGACATGTGGCTTTTGGGCGCCTCCCCGAGCTTGGTCATCTCGGCCATCAGCGCCTTGCTCTCCATGCCCAGCTCTTTGGCGAGTTCATGCACCCTCATGCGGATTCACCTTCCTTCGTTCCCTCGGGAGCCGCCTGGGAATCCCCTTCCGGCGCCGGAGGCTCCGCGGACACTTCTGCGACTGGCAAAAGGTCGGAGGAAGCGGCTTTCTTTTCAGGGGCAAGCAGCGCTTTGTGCGCAGCCGCAATGATCTTTTCGGCCGTTTTTTCACCGATCCCTGGAATCTTCGTCAAATCCTCCGGAGTGGACTTCAGCAGATCTTTCAGGGCCGTGATGCCGGCCTCGCGCAGCTGAGCCTCGACCTTTTCGCCGACCCCGTCGAGGGACGAAAGCGGGATGCGCTGGCTCATGCTGCGCACATCCAGTTTCCAACCCACAAGCTTCGACGCAAGCCGGACGTTCTGCCCCTTCTTGCCGATCGACAGCGAAAGCTGCTCGTCGGCGACGAGGATCTCGGCGGCCTGATCCTTACGGTTCAATCGAACTTCGGACAGCTCGGCCGGCGCCATCGCATTGCGGATATAGGTTTCGATGTCGTCGCTGTAGCGGATGATGTCGACTTTCTCACCGCCGATTTCATAGACGATATTTTTTACGCGCTGGCCCCGGATCCCGACGCAGGAGCCGACGCAATCGATCTTGTCATCGCTCGAATGGACCGCAATCTTCGTGCGGGAACCGGCCTCTCGGGCCGCCCCCTTGATGGTCACGATGCCGTCGTGAATTTCCGGGACTTCCATTTCGAAAAGCTTGACCACCAGGCCGGGGTGAGCGCGAGACAAAATGATTTCCGGACCCTTCGGGGTCTTCTTGACTTCCACGACATAAGCGCGGATCGGATGCCCCTGGCGGTATTCGTCCATCGGATTTTGTTCGCGGGCCGGCAGGATTCCCTCAGCCTTCCCGAGGTCCACGATCACCGCTTTTTTCTCGACGCGGTGAATGGTCCCGGTCACAATATCGCCCTGGCGCCTGTTATAATCGCCGTAGATGGTCTCCCGCTCCGCTTCACGAATTTTCTGGATAATCACCTGTTTGGCGGTCTGGGCCGCAATCCGGCCGAAATCGGGGTCATGGATGGGCTCGCCGTTCTTGAGGAGCTGGATTTGGAACGTTCTGGCGTCGATCTGAATATCGAAATTTTCGGTTTCATTGTTGTAGGTCTTACGGCAGGCGGAAATCAGGGCCTGGCGGAGGGCCTCGATCAGGACTTCGCGCTGGATGCCTCTTTCCTTGACAATGTACTCGATAGAAGAAAAAATTTCCGGATTCATAGAACGTCAACTACCCCCTAAAATGAGAAAAGTGGGCTTGCACCTTCGCCCACTTTCCTGAACCTAATCTGAAATTTGGCTGTTATTATACTGCAAATACGAGCTCTGTCAAGGCTCCTACCGGACCGGCACAGATCCCTTGGCGATGTAATCCTCTAACCATAATCATAATAATAAGTTGCAAAAAAAGAACGGGCGAGGGCTTTACAAGAAGCCAAAAGGGGTGCTATGCTTGATTTGGAGTGATACATACCAAGGGTTCGCGCGGCCCGTCCCGTGCGGACCCCCCAGGGTAGGGGCGTTAGAAATAATGCCCCTACTTTTTTTTTGCCTCAAGCTGCTGCGCGATCCGCCGGACCTCTTCGAGCATCCCGCGGCGCTCTTCGTCGGTCGCATGGCCGATATTGCCAAAGTACTTGTGCCCAAGGGAGGGCATCCCGCAATATCCGCCGATCCCGTCATCGATGGTCTGCTGCATGCTCCGCATCAAACCGAGGGTCTCATAAACGGCGGTGGGAGCCCCCATCGTCGTAATCCAGAAATTCTGTTTGTCCGTGAGCAGGCCCCGGGGCCCCTGGGGCCCCTCCTCATGCGCGAATCCGTTCACGAACACCCGGTCCACATAGCCTTTCATAACGGCCGGAAGCCCCTGCCACCAGAGCGGATAGATCCAGATCAGCCGGCCGGCCCACAGGATGTGTTCCTGTTCGATCTGAATGTCCCGGGGAACCTGGCCGCCCGCAAAGGCTTCAAAGTCGGCGGCCCGCAAAACCGGATCAAAGCCAAGCGCGTAAAGATCGCGGATCCGGATTTCGTTTTGGCCGAAACGCTTGAACTCCTCGACCAGCACGTCGAGGATCGCGCGGCAAAAGCTCTTGGGATTGGGATGACAGTAGATCATCAGACAATTCATGCGGGATTCTACTCCTTCCGGCAACGGAATCGTTTACGCCGCGTCGGCGGCAGGAGCGGCCGGCGTCGAGGCGGCTTGGCCGTTTAGAGGGACCGGATCGTAAGCATAGGCCTGTTCGAATTCCAGCTTACCCTCGGGATCATATTTGCGCCTGGAAATTTTTTCACCGTCCCGGTAATAATCGATATAAAGAATGTCTCCGGTTTCGTAGTAGGTCACGATCGGGCCTTCCGGACGGCCGCCCTTGTACCGCCAGCGCGTCTTCACGGCCCCGCTCGGGTAAAAAGTGGCCGTCATGCCGTCGCGGGTCACCGGCAACAGCATCTCGGCATATTCTTTTTTGACGAGGTTCGGCAGGTCGCGGAAGGTCCGGATATCGAGCCGGTACGTTCCCTTCTCGCTGTCTTCGATATACGCGCGTTCGATCCGCTGCATCAACTCGCGGGAATCCCCGAGACTCAAATTCAGCGGCCGGATCTGGTCCTGGCACTGCGCGTAAAAACGGTCGAGAAGCTCCCGCTGTTCCGTTTGCAGCTGCCTGTCCTTGACGTAACCGGCAATCGAGTCCCCCACGTTTCGCGCCAGCACCCCCGTGTTCGTCACCGCATCCCAAAGGGCGACCGCCAGCTTGGCATTCGGATTATCCTGATAAAAATCCGCCCACTGGGCGGGATCCCGGGGGGCCCCCGAACCCGCCGTGCCTGCGGCCGGAATCGACTTTTCAGTCGCTGCTTTTTCTTCGGGCGGGACCGCGGCCGTATCGGCAAAACCCAAGCGGTACGGCGCAAGAGCAAGCAAAATCAGAATCAGAACGCGGCGAAACATGGGACCTCTCTTCTTATTATTCTAGTACGCTATGACAATTGAAATTGGTTTTTGCAATTTCAATTGGTACTTGTACCGCCTACCCCTCCTATTAAATATTAGGCGGTACTAGGACCCGGGAGGACGTCCCTCGAGGAGAAAAAGGGCGTTTGTGGCAAAGAGATTCGGCAGAAAATAGACCGGCCGCCGTTTGCCCAAATAACGGGCCTCCAGAATTTTGATGGACTCGTTTCGGCAGTAGTCCCGAAAATCCCAAACGCTCAAAAACCGCAGGTTCGGGGTCTTGTTCCAAGCGTGCGGCAGCGACGGTGAAACGGGCGCGCGGCCGAGGAACCCCAAGCTGAACCTGGCCTCCCAATGCGCGAAATTCGGGAAACCGACAATCACCCTTCGGCCGACGCGCAGGGCCTCCAGGATCACGAAATCGACCCCTTTGACCTCCTGCAAACTCTGGTTCAAAATCACGTAGTCAAAGGACTTGTCCGGATAGTAAGAGAGCCCGCTGTCGATATCCCCGTGAAAAACGCTCAGGCCCTTCTCCACGCACTGATGAATGGCGTCGTCATTGAGCTCGATCCCCTGCACGCGGGCCTTTTTTTCCCGGACGAGAAAAAGCAACAGGTCCCCGCTCCCGCACCCGAGGTCGAGGACGGAGGAACCGGATTCGATGATCCGGCCGATGACTTGATAATCGAGGCGCTTCGCATCGCGATTCATGCGTCAGAGACTAGCACAAAGATTTTTTCGGGCCAATGGATTTCGATCAGGGCTTGAGCTGCTCGGAGGCTGTTTCGGCAGCGATCAAATCCCTCATTTCCCGGGCCAGCTGCGCCGCGGATTCGGGACTTTGACAATGCTGGATCGAATCCAAACGATCCTGGAGAGACTGCTTCAGCTGTTTGACTGCCTCCAGCCTGCGGATCAAGTGATTGATTTCGTCGGCCGCCTCGGTAAAAAAATCCCCCTCGCGCAGCTGAATGGGGTGGACCAACTCGCCGTGGTTCATGCGGCGAAGGACCGACCGGAAACGGTACACCGGCCCCGCCACGCGGTGAAGGAAGGACATCCCGAAGAGGGCCAGGATGATGAGCGTCCCGAAAAGGATCAGGCTGATTCGGGTCACCAGGCTGTAGCTGACCTCCGAAAGGATCTGATACGGGCTGATCTTCCCGAAATGGAATCCTCCGCCGAAGGCGGCCTCGCGGATCGTGTTGTGGATCACAAACCCCACAAACAGGGTCGAGACCATGAAAAGGCCAATGATCACGAACAGGTACTCCCGCTGAAGCGGCTTGTGGATCATGATGTTGCGAATGCTTCGCTTGTAGGGCTTCGGCCCGGTTTTTACGGCAGCAGGGGCGCTCAATGGTGTGTTCATGGTCATCTCCTTGATCAGTCAGTGAAATTCACAGCGTTGAATGCGGAACCGTCCGGATCTTGGCACCAAACGGCGCACGCAAGAATCGAAAACAGGCTTGAACTGAATTCCCGATGTCTTGAGTTATCATAATAAAATTCGGAAGAACAAAAAGGGTCAGGATATGGGAGCTGATCAGCCCGCCGATCACCGTCACGGCCAAAGGCGACCACAGGTCGCTCGACTGGCCCAGATTGATGGCAAGCGGCAGGAATCCGAGGATCGCAGCAAGCGTCGTGATGGTGATCGGGCGCAGGCGGTCGAGGCCCGACTGAATCAGGGCCTGTTCCTGGGCGACCCCATGCTCGAGAAGATGGTTCATGTGGTCCATCATGATAATCGCGGCATTCACGACGTACCCGGACAGTAAAATCATGCCGATGAAAACGGATTCGCTCAAGGGCTTCTTCGTCAAGACAAGTCCGGCCCACACGCCGATGCTGCACATCGGAACCGAAATCATGATCAGGAAAGGCTGAATGTAATTCTGGAAAAGACAGGCCATGCACATATACACGAGAAAAAGGGTCAGGAGGAGCGCAACGGTGAGCTGGGATTTTCCCGCCATCAGCTCCGTGTAGGAGCCCCCGTACCTCCAGTAATAATCTTCGGGCAGCGTGACGTCCTTGAGTGCCTCCTTGACGGCGACGCCGGCGCCCTCGAGGGCGCCCTTGACATCGCCTTTGACGAAGACGTAACGGTACTTGTCCTTGCGGTCGATCGTCTGCGGGCCGGTGGAAGGATAAAAGTTCGCGATTTCTCCGAGCGGGATATGGGTCCCGCCATTCGTCGCGAGAGGGACAAGCTTCAGGTCCTCGATCTTCTGGCGGTAAATCGCCTGCAGCCTCGTGATGGTTTCGATTTCTTCGCCCCTCTTGAGTTCGTGGAATTTCGTGGGCCGCATGCCTCGTACCTGCGCGTGCACGGAATCGGCGATCTTTTTGACCGTCAAGCCGTAAATGGCCGCGCGGCCTTTGTCGACCACGAGCGAATATTCGGGGCGCTTGCGCAGGTCCGTCATGACGATGTTCGAAATGCCGGGCACCTTGCCCATCCGGCCGGCGAACTCGCGAGCGAGCTTTTCGAGCTGTTCGTTGTCGTGCCCGAAGATGTTGATCACAATCTTTTTGTCCTCGCTCGAGCTGACCCCTTCGTCGATGATGAGGCTGTAATCGTCGTGAACCTCCTTGACGGCCTCGTTCCCCTTCTCGTCGAGGAGCCTCATGATCTCGTCCTTGGAATACTGCCTCTTGCCCTTGGGCTTGAGCCGCACGAAGACGCGGACCGTGTCCTTGCGTACCGTCGAGGAGAACATCTCGACGTCGGAGATTTTTGCGAGCATCTCTTCGACTTTTTTGACCGAATCGTCATTGGACTCGAGCTTGGCCCCCGCGAGCGGGAAAACGACGACGCTGAACTCATTTTCCTCGAGGGCGCTCGGATAATCGATGCTCATTTTCGCGATTTTCATGCCCGCCACGTAAAAGGAAAAAAAACAGAGGATCGTCACCGGATACCGCAGCCGGAGGCTCCAGCGGATCAGGCTGCCGTAAACAAAACGGAATCTTTCCGAGCGCCGGCGGCTCGCCTCGGTTTCTTCCTGGAGGGTCAGGTGCCCCTTGGCCCATTTTTCGAGCATCACCGGCACGGCCATCTGGGCCACGAAAAATGAGGCGATCAGCGACGCACAAACGGTGAAGGCAAAGCCCGAATAGCGGATTTGGATCGACTTGTCGATGAACACGATCGGAAGGAAAACGATCAGGGTCGTCAGCAGAGACGCCAAGAGCGGCATCCAAACCTCCTCGGCGCCTTCGCGGATGGCGTCTTCGTCGCTCAGGTTCTTTTCCTTCTTCGAAAAGACGTTCTCCAAAATGACGACCGCGCTATCGATGAGGATCCCGATCGCCAGAGCCAATCCGCTTAAGGTCATGATGTTGATGCTGATCCCGAGCGCGCCCATGAAGATGAAGGTGGCGATGACCGAACAGGGAATCGACAGAAAAACGATGAAGGCGAGAATCCAGCTCTTGAGAAACAGGTAGATCAGGACCACCGTCAGGCCCATTCCCAGGAAGAGGGCGAACTTCACGTCATCGATCGCCTTCTGGATGGTTTCCGCCTGGTCGGTGATGACAATGACGTCGAGCTCATCCTTGTGGAGCTGCTTGTACTCGTCGAGAACGACCTTGAGCGTCTTGGCCACCGGGATCGCCTGCGACAGGCTGGATTTTTTGACGTAAACAGTGACGTTCTGTTCCAGGTTCAAGCGCGAATAGTCGTTGGCCTCCATGTAGGAGTCCTTGATCGTCGCGATTTCCTTCAAGGGAATGATCGAACCCTGGCGCGTCGCCTGGATCCCGATGTCGCCGATCTCTTCGATCTTCAAGAAAGCCCCCATGCTCCGGATGGCGTATTCGAGCGTGCCGCTGTCGACGTTGCCGGCCAGCAGATTCACGTTGCTTTGCCCGAGGATATCCATGACCCGTTCGATCGAAATGTTATAAGCCGTCAGCTTGTCGCGGTCGATCTCGATCAGGATCTTCCTCTGTCGCCCGCCGTAAACCTCGACGCTCGCGACGCCGTTGACGCGGCCAAGGATCGGCTTGAGTTCTGTTTCCACCAGATCGCGGACCTGTTCGGGGGAGAGAATTTCGGAGGTCATGGCAAAAATAAAAAAGGCCGATTCGTTGTCGTCGTAGTTGGCGATGACCGGCTTTTCGATCTCTTTGGGCAGGAGCGGCTTGACGCGGGCAAACTTTTCCCGGACCTCGAGCGCCGCAAAATTCATGTCCGTCCCGACTTCGAACTCGAGGGTCACGCGCGACTCGGCCTCTCGCGAGCTCGAATACATGTTCTTCAAATGGCTGACGGTCGATACCGACTCCTCGACCGGCTTGGTAATGTTTTTCTCGACCTCCAGGGGAGGCAGGCCGCCGCGGGCGTTGACGACGATGCTGATAATCCCTTTGGCGCGGCCCTGGTAGAGCTCCACCGGGAGTTCCATCATCGCGATGGTTCCGAGGATCATCACGGCCAGGAAGATCATCGTGATGAAGACCGGCTTTTTGATGGACATCGACGGAAGTCCCATGGGCTTAGGCGGCCTCTTCCCCTTCTTCGCGCGCAAAAATCTTTTCGAGGAACTCCTCGACAAAAATATAGATCGTCGGAATCACGAAGAGGGTGAAAAAAGTGGAGGAAATAACGCCTCCCATGACCGTCACGGCGAGCGGACGGCGCAGCTCCGACCCCTCGCCCAAGCCAAAAACAAGCGGGCAAAGCCCGATCACCGACGCCAGCGCGCTCATGATGATCGGGCGCGTACGGATGCGCACCGCCTGCGCGGCCGCCTGGGCGATCCCCATGCCGTCGGCGCGCATCTGATTCGAGTATTCGAGCAGAACGATCCCGTTGCTCGTGACGACGCCTCCCAGGATGATGATCCCGAGGAGCGAGATCACGTTGAGGGAAGTCGCCGAGAGGGCCAGCGCGATCGTCACTCCGATCCAGGAAAGCGGGACGGCGAACAGAATGATGAAGGGCTGAAGGAGCGACTCGAACTGGGCCGCCATGATCATGTAGTTGAGAAGAATGGCCATCACGAACGCGAACGTCACGCGCTGAAAGTTCTCTTTGACCTCACGGGCCTTTCCGGAAAGCTGGACCTGGAAGTCCGAGGGAATCTGGAGATCCTTGAGAAAATCCTGCACCTTCACCAAAACGTCCTTGCTCGTGTAGGCCTTGTCGATGTCGGCCGCCACGGTGATCATGCGCTCCTGATCCGCCCGGCGGATTTCGCTCGGGCCCACCCCCTTGCGGATCCTGGCGACTTCCTTGAGCGGAACCAGGGTATCGAGGACGTGCGAATACATGAGGAGGTGATTGAGATTGTCGATTTCGCCCCTATCCTTGGGATCCAAACGAACCCGGACGTCGACTTCTTTTCCCGCCTCACGGTACTGTGTCGCCACGACCCCGTCGATGGCCGCTTTGGAGGTGAGCGAAATGTCCATCGCGGAAATGCCGTAGAGCGCCGCGCGCTTTTTGTCGATCTCGAGCTTGGTCTCGGGCGTGGCTTCGGCACGGTTGTCGGAGATGTCGACGATGCCCGGAATCGCAGCCAACCCGGCCCGGGTCTTTTCCACGAGCAAGTTCATTTTCATGAAATCATAGCCCTTGATTTCGATCAGGACGGGCTTGGTTCCGCCTTCCGCAAAAGCAAATTCACTTTCCTGAAGAAGAAATTCGATTTCGGCGCTCCCGAGCTTGAGGGCCTCCACGCCTTGCTTGATCACGTCAACGACGACAGCCGACGAACGCTTGCGGTCGTCCCGCAGAGACACCATGATAATGGCTTGGGAAGGCCTCAACGTATCGACCGAAACCTGGCCCTTCTTCCCCTTTTCAGAGCCGATGGTGATCGCGACGTTCTTGATGTCCTTTTCCTCAGCAATCACCCCCTCGAGCCGTTTGCACACGCCCTCGGTCACTTCGAGGCGCGTTCCGATCGGCATATTGACCTTCATCAAAAACTGGCCCTGGTCGACCTTGGGGAGGACTTCCTTGTCGAGTTTCGGAACAATCAACACAAAGGACACCACGGCGAGCGCCAGGACGAAGGCCAGCATGGCATACATATAGAAATTGCGGCTCCCCTCCGACTTAGCGCCCAGGACGCGGTCAAAATAAAAATTCGTGAGCGGCATCGGCTTGAATTCGCGCTTCTTGACGTTGACGTAAGTCGAAAGGATCGGCACCAGCGTCAGCGGAAAAAACGTGGAGACGATCTGCGAGTAAATGACCGCCCAGGAAAGGTCCTTGAAGAGCTGGCCGGGCACGCCCGGCACAAAAACAATCAGGGGGAAAAAGACCGCCATCGTCGTCAGATTCGAAGACACCACGGGCCAGGCGACTTCGTTAGCCCCGTGGATGGCAGCGTCAACGGCCGATTCGCCTTCCTGGCGTCTGCGGAAAATATTCTCGAGGACCACGATGCTGGCGTCGGTGATCATACCGACCGCGAGGGCGAGCCCGCCCAGGGACATCATGTTCAGCGTATTGCCGAACATGGCCATCATGAAAAAGCAGCCCAACACCGTGATCGGGAGCGTGATGATCACTACCAGAGCCGAGCTGAACGAACGGAGGAAAATAAGGAGCTCGAGAAAAGCCAGCTTGGCCCCGTCCGTCGACTCCCCCAGAAGATTTTCGAGCGACGCACGGATAAAAGTCGAGTGGTCATAAATAACTTCGTAATGGACCCCGCGAGCCTCCACTTCTTCTTTGAGCAAATCAAGGGCCTTGAGAATCCGGTCGACCACCTTGATCGTATTGGCGTTGGCCTGCTTCTGGATCGAAAGCGAGATATTGCTCTGGTTGTTATAGCGGGAGAGGCTGGTGCGATCGGCGAGACCGTCGGTCACGTTCGAGATATCGCGGACAAGCACAAGGCGCTTCTCCATCATCTGCTTGCGGACTTCGTCGCGCAGGGTATCCACCGTGGCCCGGGGCCCCTCGGAGCCTTTCTCCACGAAGCTCGTCTTGTCCTTCCGGCTGCTCTTTTTATACCCCTCTTTGGCCACCGTATCCACGCCGGCCACGGCGTATTCGATTTCCTTCACCGAACGGAACTCCCCCATGGTCCGGATCAGGTATTCGTAAAGTCCTTTCTTGATGCTGCCGGCCGGGTAAGAGACGTTGGCCTCCTCGATGGACCGGATCACCTCGAGAAGCGAGAGGTGGTTGGCCTCGAGGCGCGCCAGGTCGATATCGACCAGGACTTCCCGGTTGACTCCGCCCGAAAGGTTGACTGAGGCGACCCCCTCCACCTTGTCGAGGTTCTCCTTGAGCATTTTTTCCGCCAGGAGCTTGAGGTGGAGCGGCTCGAGGTTCGTCCCTGAAACCGAAATCAGGAGGATGGGACGGCTCAAGGGATCGAACTTCAAGACGACGGGATCTTCGGCCTCCTTGGGAAAGCGGTCCTTGATGAGGTCGATCTTTTCGCGCACGGCGAGCGCCGCAAAATCGATGTCGGACCCCCAGTTGAAGGATACGAGCACCGTCGAGCGCCCCTCGCGCGAGACGGACTCGATGCGCTTGAGTCCCGCCACAGACCCCACCGCCTCCTCAAGCGGCTTGGTGATGAGGGTTTCGATCTCTTCAGGGGCCGCGTTCGCGTAGTCGGTAACGATCGTGACCTGGGGAAAACTGATCGGAGGGAAAAGCTCCTGCGGAAGCTCCAGAAAGGAGATGACGCCGATGACGAGGCACCCGAGCGTCAACATCGTGATGGTGACCCGCTTTTTAATCGAAAACTCGGGTAAACTCATGGTCTAGATTTCGGCTTCCTGGGTCTCCAGCAAGCGAATCTTTTTGCCATCCTCAAGCTTCTCGAGTCCGGAAACGGCAATCAGTTCGCCCTCCGAAAGACCGGCATCTACTTGGGAATAGTCGGGCCGGGTGTATCCGATGGCAATCGCGCGTTTCTCGGCCGTCTCCTTGTCGGTATGGACCACATACACAAACTGCTCACCTTCGCTCCCCTGAACGGAGTCGGTGGGCACAACGAGCGTATTCTTTTTGCTGTAGAGCAGGATCCGGACGCGGGCGAACATGCCCGGCATGAGCAGTCGTTCCGGATTTTCGAGGCGCACTTTCACGGTCGCCGTCCGGCTCGTTCCCGCCACGACCGGCGCGACATTCTCGATCACGCCTTCGAACGTCTTGTCAGGATAGGCATCGACGAAGACGCGCGCCTTTTGGCCAAGGGCGATCTTGTTGACGTCCCTCTCGACGACGCCGAATTCCGCATAGACGTATTCGGTCATGACGTGTGTTCCGAGGAGGGTGTTGGGAGTGATCGTCTCGCCTTCTTCGATGCTAAGTTCACCGATCATTCCCGCCGACGGCGCATACAAATTGGATTTTTCGAGCATGGCCTCATGGGCCTTGACCTCGAGCCTCGCGGCCTCGGCCTCAAAACGGGCCGACTCCGTTTCCAGCTTGACCTTGTCGAGAGTCGATTTCGGAATTGCGCCCATGGCGAACAGTTTGTCGTGCTCCTTTTCCTTTTCTTCGCCGATCTGCACCTGCGTCTCGGCCTTGCTCAACTGCGCCTGTGCGCGCTTGAGCCGCAGCAGGATATCGTCCTGGCGCAGCGACATGAGGAGGGCGCCTTCCTCATAGCGTTCCCCTTCCCGGTAGTTGATGGAACTGATGACCCCCGGAATCTCGAAACTCAACTTGAACTCCATCGCGCCCTTGATCGTCCCGAGCGCGTTCAAGGAATCCTCGAAATTGAAACGCCCGATCTTGAAGCCTTTGACCGGAAGCGGTTGGTCCTTGGCCGGAGCCTGCTGAGCGACGGCATCCTCCAAACTTTGCTTGGTAGGCTTTTTGTGAGCAAAAAAGATCTTGTAAGCGCCGAACGCAAGCACGGCTAAGACGCCCGCAACAGCAACCCATTTTCGGTAGGGATAAACCCACTTCCAGAGGCCCTCGTTTGGGATCGGAACTTCGAATTTGAAAGCAAAAAGTTTTTTGACAAGCGCCGGCTTACGGACCATGTCAAGCAGACGCCCCCCCAAGACGGCCACATTCTTGCGCAGAGACAAGAGCTTCTCGGTAAGGCTTTTGACTGACTTGGCCGGCTTGACGGGCCCCTGGGGCTCACCGGCCGGGGGAACCGTGGGGATATCGGAATCACTCATAGATTTTCGTCAAATCCTCCACGTCGAAAAACTGGGTTCCTGTGGAATAGTTCATTTTGGTCTTCGCGTTGAAATATTCGGCCAAGGCCTTGTGCAAAGTGGTCAGCTCCCGCAGCAGCGCGATTTCGGAGTCCATGTACTCGGAAATCTGGATTTCGTTGTTTTCCAGCTTGTGTTTAGAAAGCACGGCGACATGCTTGCGGTAATCCGTCCGCTGCAGGGATGATTTTACCTGAATCTTGGACTTTTGGTAATCAAAATAGGCCTGTTTGACGTCGTGGATGACCTCTTTTTCCTTTTTCTCGAGCTCCACGACACGGTCCAATCGGGCCACTTCGGCGTCCTTAGTGTCCACAAAAGCCTTCAGCCCGTCCAACATCGCCACCTTCAGGCTGTTGGCCGCCGTTCGGCTCCCAACCTGCTGGGCATAGGACGAAACCGACGGCGCGATATCTCGGTTTTCAAGGCTATACTGGACGGTGTTGCCTCCGAAGTTCCATTTCACTTCAAGCGCAAGCTTGAAGTTCCTTCTCTGCCCCGGATGCCGGGCAATGTCCTGATATTGTTCGCCGAGTTTTCCGAACTCAAGAGAGATGTCCGCCTTCGGCATCAGCTCCCCGAAGCGGATGCGCTCCTCGAGCTGGGCCGACCGCAACTTGGACGCTTCCACCTGCAGCTCCGGCCGGTTCTGATAGGCGAGGTCCACGAAATCTTTCAGTTCCTGCGAAGATTCTGCGCCTCGGGACGCCGTCCGGACTTCCTGCGGGGCCGGAGTCTTCGGGCCGCCGTCACCGGATTCCTCGGGTTTCAGCAAATCATCGAGCCGGTAGGTAGGCTCGATCCGGATATCGTCTTCCACATCAAGGTCGAGGTATTTCTGGAGCTCGAGCTTGGCCAGTTCGAGCTCCTGTTTGGAAGTCTCGTAATCGTACTGCATTTGGCTGTAAAGCGATTGGACGTTTAGATATTCGATTTGAGAAATAATTTCCTGTTTGAATTTCAAGTCCGACATATCGATATATTTTCTCATCTCTTCCAGAACCCGCTCATGGTCCGCGCAGTCCTCGACGGTGCGGTCATAATCGAAATAGGCAATGGACACGTCTTTGGCCAAGTCGCGCATCACGGCCTCATAATCCTTTTTGGCGGTCTCGAGGTCGATTTTCTTCTGCTGCAGGGTGTTCCACAAAGTCCCTCCGCGAAAAAGGGGCTGTTTGAAAGCAAAGCTATAAAAACGGGAAACAAAAGCCCTCCCCGAAGGGTTCCCGAACGCATCGGTCGAAGAAAGCTTGCCGTCTTTATCGGAGAATTCGAAGTTGGCCTCCGGAAAGAGGTTCCGGAGAGCCAGGAGAATCCTCCTTTTCTCGAGATTGACGCGCTCCTGCGAAGCGCGCGCTTTCGTATGCACCCGGGCGGCATGGTCCAAAATATCCTGCAAGGATTTTTTCGCGGGAGACGCAAAGTGGTTTCTCTCCTCCACCTCGCGCGCGCTGATCTGGGTCCTGATGAACATCCGGTCCAGATACGGCATCTGTTTGAAGCGACTTTCGCGCATCACGCGTAGCCGTTCACGGATGATCTGCCCTTCCGCATCCGCGGAAGGGCGAGCGATCTCTTGGGCCCCGCGAACACCGGGCACAACGGACACCAGGCAAATCAAAACTGCAGATAGAAATTTCCGCATCATTTTATCCTGCATTCAGTTAGGATTGACCTCATTATCGGCCTGGTTCCACTTCTCCTAAAGCCCAGCGCCGATAAAGGATGGGGCGGTCACGACCCAAAGGGCCGACTCCCGGTGTAGGGGATTATAGAACGAATGTCTCAAATTTCCATTAAAAAAAAGGTTATCGCCCTCCTTGAGAACGAAACTTTTATGTTCGACCGAGATCTCACAGCGGCCGATCAAAGCCGACAGAAAGACCGGACACGGATGCTTGAGGACATTGTCTTCCAGACGCGCCCGCGGGGCCAGAATGAACTTGCCGCAAAAAAAATCCCGGATAAACGGGACATAGGAGATCATCTGAACGCCCCACTCCGGCAGCTCGATCCGGTAAGCCCCTTTCTGGGACCCCGCATGGCAAAAGCAGTCCGTTTCGGCTTCTGCCTCCCGGAAAAGCCCGCTGACCGGAATGCCGAAACCACGGGCAAGCGATTGCAGTGTCTTGATGGATGGATTCAGGATCCTCCCCTTTTCGAGGGCCGTCAGGGTCCTGGCGTCGAGGTCTCCCGCGCGGCGGCAAAGCTCGGCCCCGCTCAGGCCCCGTTCCCGGCGCAAGCGCAGAATATTCGCCTTAAAATCCAGAGGCGCTTCGGCTTCCGCCCCCTCACCCTTGGCGGCCGCCTCACGCGCCAGGCTTTCGTAGACCGCCTCTCTTTTTTTTCTTTTCATCGTTTACTCCGTAGCCTGCGCGATTTCAGGGCCTGCTTTTTTTAAAATCAGGCGGCCGAGTTCGAAGCGATGATATTCTTTTTCGCTGCGGAAAAACCACTGGATTTTCCCGATGCTCCGGTCCTTATCGATGTCGTTGATCCCGACCGAAAGCCGGACCTCTTTTCCAGGCGCGGGCTCGATTCCGAGAAATTCCCACCGAACGGAGGCCTCCACGCTGTATCCCTTCTCGTGCACGTACCCGCGCGCGGCCACCGCCTGTCCCCGCCGATGGCTCTCGTCGCCCTGGAACCAGGACCAGAACTCCACGGTCTCCTCGCCGGGGGTCGGGCGAAAACCGATCTGGAAATCCTGGGAATCGCGCCATCGCAATCCGTCGCCCGCGGGATCGATATAAAGCTCTACCAAATCGTCTTGCCAGATATTGCGGCCGTTTCTGCGCGCGATGACACTATCGTCGGTGACGTTCAGCGCGAGATAAAGAGCCTGTTCGTCCCAGGCAAACCGGACCTTGGCAGACAAATCGGTGTCGTCCGCGAAGTATCCGAACTCCCGGAACGACTGGTCCAGCACGAGGGGCGTCCGGTTCGGCCAGTCTTTCAAGTATCCGTCGATTTGCATGCCCCCGGCCACGTAATCGGCCTCAAAGGCGGGAGGGTCCGGCCATGGCAGCTCCATCGTCCCGGGTTTGAATCCGACGTCTTTCATGGCCTGCCGAAGCTCCGCGTCCCGGCCCGTCACCTTCCAGATCAGCCCCGAGCGGAAATTTTCGATCATCAGCAAAAGCGGGCCCTGGTCGATTCCGATTGCGATGCTCGAGAACCACTGTTTGTCCAGATTGAAGGCATCGGAAAAACCGTAGAGGCCCCATAAGCGGTCCTTCAGGTCCGTGTAAAAGTGCCGGAGGCAATCGACGGATTCCTCGGGAGTAAACACGATCGAACTGCCGCAGGCGGTCGGAGCGACCGTGCCGTCGTGTTCGGCCCATCCCGGAGGGGCGCCGTAAGCCTTGTACCCGAAAGGACCGTCGGAGGCCGACAAGCCCCAAGAATTGGGTCCGTAACTCGAAAAGTTGGCGGCCTGGTCCATGCAAAAAGCCCGGTTCGCCCGGGTCGCATTGACGGAATTCCGGAAATAGTCGGCAAACCCGTCATTTTGATCGCGAAAATCGACATAGATGTGAGAATACTGGTGGGTGAAAAGGGGCGGCATCTGGATGAGCCGGAAGTCCCGGTAGCTTCCCGCCCGGCGCGAAACGGCGCGCCAGCTCGAACCGGGGATCGGATGCGTCGGAGAGCCGATCGCCAGAAGGTACATGATCATCCCCTCGTCATAATTGTCCCAATGCCTCTTGTTGAAGCCCTGCTCGGGCGACCAGGACATGGACAAAGTTTGTTTGCCGTGAAGCATCCAGTCCCATTCGACGCGCTCATAAATTTTCCCCGTGAGCTCCCGGATCTGAGAGTCCTCGTAATATTCCGCTGCAAAAATCGCGCCGGCGAGCAGCAGCGCCGTATCGATCGGCGAGGCCTCCGAGCCCTTCGAGCGCTTGCCCGTCGCCGGGTCGAGGAAGTGATAAAAAAATCCGTGCGCGTTTTCCGTGCCGTTGAGGAAAAAAGAAAGCGTTTGGCGGGTCATTTCGACGGCAGTCGCGCGGTCCAGCCACCCGTGCTCGGCTCCGACAGCGTAAGCGGCAAGGCCAAAGCCGGTGGCAGCAATGCTCGCCCCCGAAGGCGTCGCGCCTTTGTCAAAATTGTTCGCCCGGTCCTTGACCAATCCGGTCTGGGCATTTCTTTCGCGAAGGAAATACTCGAGGCTCTTTTTTTGGATTTCCTCGAGCATTTGTTGGTCCCCTTCGCTCAAACTTTCAAACGTTGTCTGGGCGCGTCCCGGGACCGGATGCAAAAAGAGGAAGACAAAAACGACGAGCACCGGAAGAGAACCTGTTAACTTCCCCATGATTGGACCACCTTATGAATGAGTTGCTCCAGTTTTTATCTATAGGCTCAGTCTTTTGAGCGGCTGAAAGGATGCTTTTCGGCACCGTTTGTCACGCCCCACCGGGCGTGACTGCACTCGCGTGCGTCGGCCTCGCCTTGGCACCGGGGGCTCGGCCTCCTTAGCGTGCCGAAAAGCATCCTTTCAGCCGCTCAATCGACACATCATCCGAAATAAGCCATCTTCTTGATCAGGTCCGGCATTTCCGCAAGGGCGCTGTGAGGAGCCCCTTTCTCGAGCACGGCCGGATGTCCGGCTTCGCGTATTTCGATCATCTCCTCCGCGCAAACCGCGTCAAAAAAAATAATCACGGGCAGATTCCATCCCCGCGCTTGAATCTCGCGGTAAACTTCCCGTCCGTCCTTGACGGGCATTTTGATGTCGAGCAAAACAACGTCGGGCCTGCGCCGGACGATCATTCGGAGCCCCTCGGCGCCGTCGAGGGCCGAATCGATCTCGAAGGAAGGGGCGGTGCGGTCCTTGAGAAAATCCCGAACCATTTGTGCGACTTCGCGCTGATCGTCAATGACCAAGAGGCGAATCGAGCCGGGCATGGGCATGGCGCGCATCAGCACCCGTTGGAAAACGGGAAACGACGGCGGCTCTTCGAAAACTTCATCGAAAGCAAAATCCCGGACCTTCGCGGGGTCCGGGCGGCCCAATGCGAAAATCCTCGCCTCGGGACGGGTGCCGCGCAGAACCTTGAACTTTTGAATCAAAGGAAGGGATAAAAGGGACGGCCGGAGAAAGGAAGCGTCGGGAGAATGCTTCGCAAGGGCCTCTGCGACAACGGCCGTTTCGGCCGCATGAACGATCCGAACCCGGGAATCCTCGAAGAATTCTTCGAGAAAACCGCCCCAGGGGCTTTCCCCGGCGTCCAAGACCAAGAGCGTTCTTTCCGGCATGAGATCCTTCCAGGCCGGAGGTCATCGCCTCCGGTCAAAAAAATTCCGTGTAATCCCCACCAGCCACCGCCTCGGCAGGAGGCGGTATCCGAGCGAAAGCAGATAATTCCGGGTGCCGCAAACCACGGTCGGCGATGAACCTCTCAAAAAAGCCTTCATGGCCGTCCGGACCGCCGACTCCGGAGAAGCCAGGAGAAAAACTTCCCGCCCGAGGATTCCGGCCGTCGTGTGAAACGCGGTTTCGGTATGTCCCGGACAAACACAAAGCACTCGTAGCCCCGCCGGCTGGTACTCTCCCCACAAAGCTTCCGTGAAGGAAAGAACAAAGGCCTTGGAGGCCGCGTAAAGGGACATATACGGCATCGGCTGAAAGGCCGCCGTCGAAGCGACCTGAATGAGGCCCCCCCGTTTTCGCTCCAGCATACCGGGCAAAAAAAGACGCGCCAGAGCCGTAAGCGCCGTCACATTGACGGTCACAAGCTCTGCGTTCCTGGCCGGGTCGGAAGCTTCAAAGCGGCCGCACCAGCCGAATCCGGCATTATTGACTAGAATATCGGCCGAAAGACCCTTTTCCCGAACTTTTTCAAAGAGTCGCCCGGGAACACCGGGCAAAGCCAAATCCAGCTCTTCGGTATCCACACGGATTTGACGGTTTAGACGCAAGGCACCGGAAAGTTCTTCAAGCTGCTGGCGAGAGCGCCCCGTCAAAATCAGGTTCGCCCCCTCGTCGGCAAAGGCACGGGCAAAAGCCCGGCCTAAACCGCCGGTGGCGCCGGTAATCAAAACCGTCATGCCTTTAACGGAGCGTTTCATACGGGAATACGCCCCTGCAGGGCCCGCGAAAGGGTCGCTTGGTCCGCGTACTCGATGTGACTGCCCACCGGAATGCCCCGGGCAATGCGGGTCACCTTCATCTTGAAGGGTTTCAGCATCTTCGCCAGATAAAGCGCCGTCGTCTCGCCTTCGGTATTCGGATTCGTGGCCAGGATCACCTCGCGCACCGGCTCGTCCTTGATCCGTTTCAGGAAATCGGGGATCTGGATTTCGTTGGGGCCGATGCCTTCCAAGGGCGAGAGGGAGCCGAGAAGAACGTGATAGACCCCGGCATAACTTCCCGTCTTCTCGATGGAAATGACGTCCTTGGGGTCCTCGACAACGCAAACCAATCCCCGGTCGCGGCCGGGATCCGAACAGATGTGACACACTTTGGCATCCGAAAAATTATGACAGATCTGGCAGAAAAAAACGTTTTCCTTCGCGGCCGTCAAAAGGGAGGCAAGTTTGAAGACTTCTTCGCGCTGGGTCTTGAGAAGGTAAAAAACGATCCGCTCGGCCGAACGCCGTCCGATCCCCGGCAATCGGACAAGCGCATCCACAAGCTGCGTCATCCAATCCGCATAGGCCCGGCCCATGGCCCTTACATCTCCTTCCGGATGACCTTGGCCCCTTCAAAGATCTCCAGGGCCTGTGTAATGATCTCGGGAAGGGCGCCGGAATCTTCGGCAGCGGGCTCCGGCGCTGTCGCGGCGCCGGCCTCTTCCTCTTCGGGAACGGTGGTGACGATCTGAACGCGCACCCGCTTCCCGGAAACGACCTGGAAGGCCTCTTCCACAAGCTGACGGTTCGAATCTTTCTCGAGCATGTCTTTGTGGAACTTGAATTCCGCGGGGAGCCCCAGCACAATCACCCCATCCTGGATCTCGACGGGTTCGGATTCGGAAAGAAAAAGGCCGACGGACATGCGCTTGGCCTTGACATATTCGATGACCCGGGGCCAAGCGGCCTCGGCGTCGTTGAGGCTTAAGGCGGTGTCACCCGATGCGGCGGGAACCCCGGCAATCGCAGCCGGAGAAGTTTCAGGCTCGGCATCCGCCGTCCGGAGGGCGGCCGGCTTGGAAGCACCCGGTCTCGCGGAGAGATCCGGCTTCCGGACTCCCTGGCCCGAAGGCTTGGTGCCCGTCGGCCCCGAAAATCCGCCGGAGGCGGGCTGCGCCGAAGTCTTCAAAGATTCCAGCGTCTCGAGATTGCCGACATGGATCAGCTTCAACACCGCCGTTTCGACGAGCAGTTTCGGCGGTGCAAGATTCCGGCGCAGTTGGCCCTGCAAATTCCCCATCAGGCTGAGCGCAAGCAAGAGCTCTCCCCTCTTGAAATTCACTCGGCGCTTTTTCAGCTCTTCCAGGCCCTCCTCGCTCATTTCGACAAACCGCTCGATCCCCTCGCCGCCGCACTGGATGAGCAGAAGGTTGCGGAAGAGTTCGAGCAGGCCCTTCGCGAAATAAACCATGTCATGCCCGCCATCGTAGAGATCGTTGATCAGGGAAAAAATTTTGGGCACATCCTGGCGCGAGACCGCGTCAAGAAGCGTAAAATACACCTCTTCGGAAGCAAGGCCGAGCGCCTTCAGGACGTCTTCTTCCTTGATTTTCTCCTCCGAAAAACTCGCGAGCTGATCGAGCAGGCTTTCGGCGTCCCGCAGGGCCCCCTCGCTCGCTTTGGCGATCTGGAAAAGGGCCTTCGCGTCAAATTTCAGCTTCTCGGCTTTGGCAATCTCACCAAGCTTGCGGGCAATCTCCTGCGTGGAGATCCTCTTGAAATTGAAGCGCTGGCAGCGCGACAGGATGGTGAGCGGGACTTTGTGCGATTCCGTCGTGGCAAACACGAACTTGACGTGCGCCGGAGGCTCCTCGAGCGTCTTCAGGAGGGCGTTGAAGGCTTCGGTCGTGAGCATATGGACTTCGTCAATGATGTAAATTTTGAAACGTCCCGAGGTCGGATTGAACTTGACGGTCTCGCGCAGATTCCGGATCTCGTCGATGCCGCGGTTGGAGGCGCCGTCGATTTCGAGGACGTCCATGGAATTGGCCTGCGTGATTTCCAGGCAGGATACGCACTTGCCGCAGGGCTCTTCGGTCGGACCTTTCTGGCAGTTGAGGGCCTTGGCCAGAATCCGGGCCGTCGAAGTCTTTCCGATCCCGCGAGGGCCCGAGAACAGAAAGCTTTGCGGGATCCGCTCCTGCCGGATGGCGTTCTTCAGGGTCGTAACGATCGGCTCCTGTCCGACGACCTCTTCGAAGGTCTGGGGACGGAATTTTCGGGCAAAAATCAGATAACTCATAGAGTCGACATGATACCAGAATCAAAATGGGAATGAAAAAGAAAAAAGGGCGTCAGCCCTTTTGCCGCCACAGCCGGAGAATAACGATTTTGCGTGGATCGATCATACGGTCGATCAAAAGCTGGCCGTCCCGTTCGAAAAACTGGGAGTTCTGTTCGTCCCCGTAGTCTTTCAGTTTGAGCTTGAGGGATGAAAAAAAGAGGTTAGTCTTATAGGAAGACAGCTCGAGCTTCCTCGCACGTTCTTCAAAGTACCGGATCTGAATCCCTTTCGTCTCCGGCGATTCTGTATGCTCGTAAACAAAAACCAGGAATTCCTCTTTGGCGGGCTCGATCTTTTGCCGGTAGGTTTCCGTTCGCGGCTCCTCGAAATAGACGGAAGCAGGCATGCTCAGGTAGCGGTGCCCGTCCCGCGCGCACAAAAGCCTGTAGACGGTGATACGGACCCCGGGCTCCTCAGCCGCCAGCGCCGCCGCAACTTCGTCGCCCTCCCGCACCCCGAGGGCATGGACCCGGAGGAAGCCCTCATGCCGGGCGCGGTTGTTCCTCTCGACAAGCAACCGCAAGGGCCGGGTGCCCAAGCCCGACAAATCCTGGGCCGTCACTTCCGCCGGCTGGCCGTTCACCGAGATCGCCGGCAAACCGGAGACGGAATCCTCTGCCGAGAAACCGCCCGGGGATGACAAGAGGATCAGACAGGCGGCGAGAACCGGAAAAAACCGTTGAATCATAACCGTGCTCAAAGACACTCCTGCGGGTAGATCTCAATATCACGCGTACTCGCTCGTGACGGCAACAAACACCTAAGCCGTCCGCACTTTTCCGGCGTGAGCTTACATCCTTCGAACCGAAGGATGATGCTCACGCACCTAAACCGACCGTTTAGGTGTCGGGAAAAGTGCGATCCCATCACAACCCATGGAAAACTCGTACGTCACTGCACCAAACCGGTCGGGTTTGGTGCGTTCCCATCACTCGCCTGCCGGCTCGTGTATGGGATCGGAGAGGGTAGGATTCGGCACCCTCCGCTTCGCTCCGGGTTGGCCACTCGCCCGCTCGAACATGACATCAAGTCATGTTCGAAAACGCGGGCTCTCTTCGAATCCCTTCACGGAGGGTATCACACTTGGTTTTCATTGAACCAAGGTGATACCGTACTTTCCCATAAGGGAAAGTACGGAGAGGGTAGGATTCGAACCTACGAGACCCTTACGGGCCTAACGGTTTTCGAGACCGCCGCATTCGACCACTCTGCCACCTCTCCTTGGGGAAAACGGAAATCAAACTGTGGGATTATATGCGATTTTGAGGATTTTGCAAAAAATAAGGCGGCTTCATGGTCTTATGGGTTCACCGGTTTTTTGCCCAGAGCAACGAGGGTTCGGCCCAAACGCTTGTGGCCGGCCTTCAGATACCACCTTGACCACCACGCCACGATATCGCGCGCGGTCCAATCCGCAAAACTCTTGTGCAGTTCCTTCTTCGCCGCCTCGGCCGCTTCGTCCATCTGCTTCATCTTCATTTCATTCTCGTCGGTCGACATGGATGCTGCTCCTTTAAAGGGGTAACGTCAGGTTGCGGGGCCCGAATTTTCCATACACACCCTGTTTTTGCCGGTTCTCTTCGCGTCATAAAGCGCCTCATCGGCGCGGTGCACCATCGGGTCGGGCACGCATTCCCCGGAGCGCAGGGTCGCCACCCCGAGGCTGATCGTGACATGAATGAAAACATCCTTCCAGGAGAAAACGGCCCCCTCGATAGCCCGGCGGATGCGCTCGCCCACCCTCGCGGCCGCGGCCTCCAGGCCGATGTTTCGCAGCAGGACGATAAATTCTTCTCCTCCGTAGCGCGCCACGAAATCCGTCTGATGAATGGGCCTTTCCGACCTCAGGCAGGACCGGATCAGATGGGCCGTTTTCTTCAGAACCATGTCCCCCGCCGGATGACCATACTTGTCGTTGATGCCCTTAAAATTGTCGATATCAATCAGGATCAGCGAAAGCGGCTCCTTTTGTCCCTGGGCCTCGCCGACGATCTGGTTCAGGATTTCGCGGAAATGGCGGATCACATAGACCCCGGTCAATCCGTCGCGAGTGGCCAAATCAAAAAGCCGGGAGTGCTCGCGGCTGGCGACAATCTGGCCGTAAGCCGCGGAAACGACGAACAGGACGAGGATCAGGGCGAGCGGATGAAAAACGAAGAGCCATAGGCCCTTCCAGCAGAAGAGCCAGAACGCGGCCGCGAGCCAGATCCCCCCCAGACTCAATCCGGCCGCAAGCGACGGAATATTCGAGAGGATGGCAAAAAGGACCGTGGCGATCACACCGATCGCCGCAAGACAAACCAGATTGACCCACAAGGGCACGGGCACAACGAATCTTTTATCGAGCACTCCGCTCAAAACGGTGGCCTGGACCCCGAGCGACGGATAGGCAGCCTCCACGGGACTGACATAAATCCCGGCCAAATCCGGTGCGGTGACCCCGACAAGACAGATCTTGTCTTTGATCATCGCCGCAACTTTTTGCGGAGTCATACCGATCCGCGACGACTGAAACCCCCGGATCAGCTCCTCATAAGAGTAGCGCTGAAACGTTTTTTCCCAGGGCCCAAGCCAGGGAATGAGCAGGTCGCCCTTTTCGTCCGTAGGCGCGGCAAAGTCTCCGCGTGCGGCAAGCGGCCGGCCTTGCGCGTCATAGGCCACCCGAACAGGCAGGTACCAGTATCCTTCTTCGCCGTCCCTCAGGTAGGGACGGATCCGGCGGAGCACGCCGTCGGAGTCGGGATCGAGATTGAGATGCCCGAGGCCCGCGGAAAATTTTTCGATGTCGCGGATCGAGTGCGCCCAGACTTTCTTCGAACCCTCCGGCTCGAGAACGATCGGGAGCGAGTGGACCCAAATTTTTTTTCCGGGACGCGCTTCGAGCTGGACGGGCAGATAAAAGGGCTTCTTGTCCCGGAGCGACTCTTCGATCGTGCGGCTTTCGTAAGGAAGTCCGGACTCGCGAAACAGGGTGTCGAACACAATGGCCTTGGCGCCGGAGCCCGCCAAAAGATCGATCATACGGGCGTGGTAGTGCCATGGCCAGGGCCAGGGGCCGATGGCCTTGATGCTCTCCTCGTCGATCTCGATGACCACAACCGAGGAATTCGCCTGGACGGAAGGCCGGTGCTTCATGAAGGCATCGTAAAAAATGTTCTCGATCCACCGGAACGGCCCGAGGGCAATCATCACGGCAAAGAAGCAGAGGATGACGAAGCAGAGTGCAAGATGCGGCCATTCGAAACAGTCGTAGAAATGACTGCGTTCGGACCGCGTAAAGAAATCCTTTAACCCCGGGGCCGTACGGCCCGGAAGGTTGGCTTGTCGTGTCATAGACGGCTCATTTTCCGATGCAAAACTCCGAAAAAATTACATCCAGAAGGTCTTCCGAGTAAATTTCGCCGATGAGCTCTCTCAGGCAGTCAAGCGACTCCCGGAGGTCGACGATCACATATTCCAGAGACTCCTCCTTCGCAAAAGAGGCCTCGGCCCTTTGAAGCGCCGCCAGAGCTCTTTCCAGGGCGTGAAGGTGCCTCAAGCGGGTCACCTGCTCTCCCTCCTCCTGAGAAAACGTCTCCTGACTAATAGTTTCGGCAATCCGGCGCTCAAGTTGATCAAGTCCCTCGCGGGTCTTGACGGAAATCTTAAGGACCCCGCCGGCGCCGGCCCAGGGGGCAAGGGTCCCGGGGTCGAGGCGTTCCGGAAGATCCACCTTGTTGATCAGCGTAATAATCCTCTTGTCCGGGCCGGCCGCGGCCAAGACCGCGCGGTCCGCCTCCTCAAACGGGCCCGAACCGTCCAGGAGCCACAGGCAAATCGAGGCCGCCCCGAGGGCTTCGCGGGTCCTCTGCATGCTGATCCGGTCAAGCGGGTGCTCCAGGTCCTGATCCAACCCAGCCGTGTCCGTCAGCCGAACATAAATGCCGTCGATTTCGATCGCCTCTTCCAGCGTGTCGCGCGTCGTTCCCGGATATTCGGAAACAATCGCCCGGTCACGCTCGAGGAGGGCGTTAAAGAGCGACGACTTGCCCGTGTTGGGTTTGCCGACGATCGCCACCACAACACCTTCTTTCAAAATCGAGCCGCGACGGAAGCTGGCCGCAAGGCGCTCGATCTGGGAGCGCACGCCCCGGAACCGGTCGAGGAACTGCGCGTCCCGGAAAATTTCGAGCTGCTCGTCTGGAAAATCAAGATAGGCCTCCAGGTGAGCGTAAATTTTCATCAGCGCATCTTTGATTTTTCTGAACTCCGCGGACAGGGCCCCGGCGAGCTGGCGCACCGCCGTTTCCATCGACTTCGTGCTTTTCGCGTGGATGAGTTCCAAAACCGCCTCGGCCTGCGTCA
>Ga0172379_10000210_pt1 | contig 158103 bp, 202 predicted proteins | sample GrowelOW334metaG_FD_119756 | JGI IMG/M metagenome (GOLD analysis project Ga0172379, IMG submission 119756) | Groundwater microbial communities from an aquifer near a municipal landfill in Southern Ontario, Canada - Groundwater well OW334 metaG | ecosystem: Environmental > Aquatic > Deep...
ATTAAAATCCTTTTAAGACTTCTTCTTCTATAAAATGTAGTTTTGAAGGGATTATTATACAATAGGGTTTTTCAAATTTCAAATTTTTTAATTTTTCTACTTCTTTGTATACTATTTCACTCTCTTTAGTTCCTAATTTAGAACAGATTATTATCTTTCCTAACTTTATGTTATGTTCTTTAGCTGAAATTTCAAGCTCTTTGATACTTTCTTCAAATTCAAGTCCAATGTCAATTAAAATCAAACTATGTGCTTCGATGCTTTTATTTTGCTTCACGATTTCCATAAAACTTGCAGGAGTAAAATTTTTCTGCCATTTTGGCATGCTTGTTATTTTTCCAAACTTGTAAATTTGCAATCCTGTTTCAGCAATAGCATCAAATATAGAACCACTATAAACTATTTCACATTTTATCTTGTTTTTTCTTGCTTCTTGAATTAATGAAATATGTGTTGTTGCAGTTAAAGGACTTCCATAAACAAGAAGACAAATAGTTTCTTTTTTTGCCTCTTCAACTAACTTATTGCTTTCAACTAATTCTCGATTAGCAGAAATTATTTTCTTTTTTATTTCTTTTTCTAAAACCTTAACAGAATAAGGAAAATCAACAGTGTAGTTTTCAAAATAAATTTTTTTGCATTTTTTAATAGCTTCTAACCCTTGTTGAGAAATACCCTTTTCATTAAGCCCTAATCCAATAATATATAACATCTTTAATCAAAGAATTATTTATTTAAAATTATATTGATTGGAACTTTCACTAATTTTGCTAATTTCCCCTCTTCGGTTCTTCTCATTATCCCTTTAATAATTTCACTTTCTTCTTGAGTATGTCCTGAAGAGGCAAGTGCCCATTGGACAAGATATTTCCTTTGTAATTCCTCTTTCGCTAATTTTGTTTTAAAAATATGAAGTATATTCGCAGTTTTTTCATATGTAAAAATAGGGTTATCCTTTTTGATTCCTCTTTCCAAGCAATCTTGTTCTACTCTATTAATAGCCTTTTTTAGAGAAGAGACTTCTCTATGCCCGTATTCAGGATTTTGTTCAATTATATAAAAAATTTCAGCTTTCAATCTTCTATACTTTCCTCTAATTTCATTTAAATTCAAGTTTTCTTCCATATCTTCATCAGAAAATCACCATTTATAAAAGTTTCTTTACTTCATAGTTACACTTATTTCTTCAAACTTCTGCTCGTAACAATCGCAATAAACAGGAAAGCAAAAAGCAAAGCATCATTTTCTAAAATTAAAAAGATAATTCCTCCAATTAAGCAAATTGAAATTAAAATTTTGAAATATTTTTTCCCGCTTTTTAATTCTTCTTTTGTAACCTTTGCTAAGATATCTCCAAGTGGAATTCCTAGTGCTAAAAGAGAAATTCCGATAATTAAAGAGTATAACTGTTGCATCATAATGTTTAAGAAATATTGTTTTTATATTTAATTATGTATTCAAATTATTTAATCGTTGCGAGCAAACTTGACAAAGCAGGAATAAATATCACCACTCAGATGAGCCAATTTGGAGATTTTAATTTTTATTTAGTGGATGAAGAAATGATTTACACTAACAATCTTGATATGGATAAGATAAATCATTACGATTTTATTATTTTTGCTTCAAAGCACCAATCAGAGAAAGGGGGAAAAACTCTTTCAATTCATGCTCCTGGAAATTGGGGGAAAGCAGATTTTGGAGGGACTGAAAAAAGAGTTTGCAAAACTTCTGCACTCTTTCAGAAACAGCTTTTTGAAAAGATAAATAATATTAAAGATAAGTTTGATTTGAAAAATTACGATTTAACTTTGGAATGCACTCATCATGGCCCTTTAATAAATAAGCCGTGTGTTTTCGTAGAGATTGGTGCAACAGAAACAGAGTGGAAAGATAGGCGAGCAGGTTTTGTCATTGCTAAAGCAATTTCAGAGATGATAAATGAATTCAAAGAAAATCCTTACAATGAAATTGCAATTGGAATCGGGGGTCCGCATTATTGCCCTAATTTTAATAAACTTCAATTAAGTTCAAACATTGCGATTTCTCATATTATTCCCCAATATGCACTTCCTTTAACAGAAGAGATGGTGCAAGAAGCAATTGCAGGAACTCAAGAAGATATTGATTTGATTCTCTTGGATTGGAAAGGGCTGGGAAATGCTGAGCAAAGAAATCAAGTTATGGAAATCGTCGACAAATTTTATATTCAGAAAAAAAGAACAAGCGACATCTCCAAATAACTACATTTAAATATTTTCAATCTCTATTTGATTATGGCAAAAAAGATAAGTGAGATTGATAAGCTTTCTGCACTTGACCCTCGATTTAGGAAAAAAATTCAGGATTTGTTTGATTCTATCCATGAATCTGTTTCAATGCTTTATGATGCTGCAACTCACGACGAGAAAACTGGATTATACAATAATAAATTCTTTGAAACAATTTTTGAAATGGAAATCGACAAAGCAACAAGAGGACAGCAGGAACTTTCTCTTGTTATGACAGATATAGATTTCTTTAAAAAAATAAATGATACCTATGGGCATATGAAAGCAGATGAGTTTTTGAAAAGATTGGCTGATGTTATGAAAAAGCAAGTTAGAGGGGCAGATGTCGTAGCAAGATTTGGAGGAGAAGAATTTATAATTTTGCTTCCAGAAACAAATTTGGAGAGAGCAAAAAGATTTGTATCAAGATTAAAAAAAGCAATCCATACAGATAGAATCCTAAAAAAATATCATATTAATGTAAGTGGTGGAGTTACTCAATATAAAACGGGCGATAACAAAAAGAAGATGAAAGAAAGAGTTGATCGTGCACTTTATAGGGCAAAAGAAACAGGACGGGATAAATTTGTAGCAGTAAGTTAATTTTAAGGGAGATATAATTCCATAGCATATTTTCTTTTTTCGCTGGGTTCTCCATATGCGTGCATCATTATAATTTTAAAATCAGGAAATTTTCCTGTCAAAAATAATAACTCTTTTGCTAATTGAGAACATGCTTTTCTTCTTGTTTTCCAATTACGACTTCTTTTAACTTCAATTGCAATCAATTCATTTCTTCTGGGATTAATCGCATAAATATCTATTTCTCCGTCGTTGTTTTCTCCATTCAAATCAAGTGTGAAAAAATTTGCATATTTGAAAACAATCATTTCTCTCTTGAGCAATCTATTTTCTAAATCTTGGATAATTTCGTGATGCTCTAATGGGTTCATTTAATCAAGAAATATTTTTTATTTAAAAGAATCTATACATTTTAAAATAGATTTTAGAAAATACATTTAAACATATTTTATTTGTCTATATTTTATTTTGTTAAGAATTCTTGCAGAATTATTTTCGGATATAAGAGTTGCTCTCTTAGGATGCTGGAACTGTGAGCGATTTTGCGAGTGCCGAAAAATGCTTAATTCGCAACGAGCAAAGTCGCGAATTAAAGAACCCGCAGGAGGTTATCCACGCCCACAGCAATGCTCCCGACTTCGCTTGCTTATCCCTGTCCTTACTTCCGCGAAATCGCTCGGAATCGAAGTTAAAAAAAAAATCCATATTTTATTTTGTTAAGAATTCTTGCAGAATTATTTTGCTTTCAGCAAAAAACGCCCACAGCAGGAATCGAACCTGCGGGCCCCGAAGGGCTCGGATTAGCAATCCGATGCAATACCATTATGCGATGTGGGCATATTTCTTCCACGAGCGTTTAGCCAAATCTTCTGATTTGAGCCTATGCGATGTGGGCATATTTCTTATTCCTTACATTTCCTACATTTGATAATATTTTCAAATTAAGAGGGAATTTAAAGTTTGTCATTTCAAAAGAATTTAAAAACTAATTTTCATATATCCTATAAAAGAGAAGATGAATCGCACTTTAAAATTATTAACGATTTCGGACATTTTCATATTCAGCGGTTTTGGTTTAATTGGTCCGATATTAGCAATTTTTATCAAGGATGATTTAGTTGGAGGAACATTATTAACTGCAGGAATTGCAAGTGCAATATTTTTAATCGTTCACGCAGTTTCGCAAATTGCTTTCGCACAAATTTTCTCTTCAAAAGACAGAAGATGGATGCTCCTTTTAGGAACTTTATTAATCGCAATTAACCCCTTTATTTACATCTTTTCAACTAACATCTGGCAGATATTTATTGCACAATTTATTCACGGAATAGGGGCAGGATTCAGTTATCCCGCATGGTATAGCTTATTCAGTTCAAACATAAAAAAGAAAGAAAGCGGTTTCCAATGGTCAGTGTATAACTCAGGAATAAGCATAGGAACAGGGATAACAGCAATAGTAGGAGCATGGTTGGCAGGATTGATAGGATTTAGATTAGTATTCGCAATTACTGGAACAATCTCAGTTCTCGGTTTATTGATTCTATTTAAACTAGACAAAAATATTGCAAAGAAAGTGTAATTATTTTTTCCTTATTTTATTGAATAGCAAAATAAAAATAATAAAAATCATTCCTAAAATTAAAGTTATCAATACAATGAAAAATTCATTTGATTCGAAAAATAACTCTTCACATTTTCCATTGTTGCATTCCTTTGCACAGGTTTCTGTAACAAGCCAAGTTGAATTCCCAAGACATAATTGAACTTTGTTTTCAAAGCACCTCACAGAATTTGGAAGGCAATCATACTTGTTAAAAAAGACAATAAAAGTTGAAAATTCAGTGGCATAAGCAGAGAAATAATAAAATTCCTTATCTGCTCCATAAAAATTAGTCTCCAAAGGCATCCAATTTGTTCCTACATCAGCATTTTTGTAGAGTTTTATATTTCCAATGATATTATTTTCAGTTAGCCAGTATCTTCCGTCGTTGAAATGAACAGTAATTCCATTCTCTTCAAACCAATTTTTATCAATTTTAAATTCAATCGTTGCATTTATTATTTTAGAAGAATTAATCTCAGGAATTTCAATTTCAAATCCTTGGTATAATTCTCCAAGAGGAAGCCCAGAATTTAATCCATTTGATTTATTTAATCTTACAATAATCGGGCTTTCAGAAATGTCTTCTTCTATACTGATTCTTATTTTCATCAAGCTCAAATTTGAATTATTGAATGTTGCTTCCAGTATCTCATTTCTAAAAATTTTAACTATTGGTGCATAGGCTTCTGTTTCTTGCTCAATTCCTACAAGAGTCCCAACAATTTCCTCAGAGTTAATAAATTCTGCAAAGGAGAGGGAAATAATAAAAAATAGAAAAACAACTTTTAATAAAATAAAAATCTTGCTCTTTTTTCTCATGCAATTAAAAAAGAAATATAGTTTAAATAATTAATTGGATTACTCTTCTTTTTCTTTTTTTATTTGATCTGCAATAAAGAAAGCATGATTTGATTCTGCTTCATGAACTTCTCCATCTTTTTCATATACTGCAGTTGTCGTTGGGAGAGCGAACTTCCCTAAAACTCCAACTTTTGAATAAATTATGTAGGAAATTATCCTTGATTCTCCTTCCTGCAATCTGTCAAAATGCCATTCTAATTTCCTGTTTGCTTCATCAACTTTCTTAGGCATTTCTCCGCCGAATCTTTCATGAAGTTTTACCAGAGGAGGCAATCTATCAACTATATGGACTCTTTCAATGAATTTTCTTGCACTAACTATAATTGAAACTTTCAAAGCAAATTCTCCACCCTTTGCTCTAACAAAACTAACTTTTTTCTTTATTGATAAATTTGTTTTTGAAAATTGCTTTGTTAAAATCACAATTGAAATAATTAATAAAACTGCTAATAAGGGCAATAGCCAATTTGTCTTTACAGTAATGTCCAATCTCTCTCCCGGTTTCAATTGTCTTTCCCAAGTGTAATAAACACTCAAGCCTTTTCTTTCCACTAAATCGGGTTCAGGGCTGAATGTTGTAAATAATCTTGAAACTATATTTTTCTTCAAGACTGTAGAAGAAGTTGATACAATATTTCCTTCATTTACTTTGGATATCTTTTTTGTATGAATTATAAGTCCATATTCATCTTGAGAGCTTGTTACAATGTCTTTTTCAGAGAATCTCATAACTCCCTCGATATTTACTATTCTGTCATTAGTGTTAATTTTTGCTTCAACTGTATAAAATCCAGCCATTAAATCTCTAAATTGATTTTTATCCAAGTTAACTTCAAAACTCTCTTTTTCATAAGGGCTTAAAGTAATTGTTTTTTCAAAATCAAAGAAAGGAGATTTTAATTTCGCTTGCATATTATTAAAATTAAAATTTGCTAAATTTTTTATATAAACAGAAACAGTGTTTGAATCAGGTTTGAATTCTTCTGCTCCAACTTCAAGAGCATTTTCTAGTTTCATAACATTAACCATCAATGGAAATTTTTGTGAATTTTCATTTTCCCCTTTTACATAAAGGTCAAATATCATTCTTCCTTCTTGTCTCAAATCATCTCGAGGGTAAACTCCAACTTGGACTTCTGTTGTTTTCCATCCTGCTAATGGAATAGTTCCTTTTGGAAGAGTATCAGCACCGAAGAAATTATAGAACATAACATTTTCTCCGCCTCCAAGATTTCTAATTTTTAAATCAAACATTGCAGGCATATCTAATCCAAGAATCATAGCGACATCATCAGATTTTTGCTCGACTTCTAAATTCACTGCAGATATAAAAGGGAGAATAGAAACTAAAATCATTATCAATAAAAATCTCTCTTTCATTCTATCTTGATTAAAATCTTATATTTAAATATTTCTGTTAAATTTTTCTTTCCGTCGTGGCAAAAAAATCGTGCTTATCTTTTTCCTTCTAAATCCAAATAAGATTTTGCTTGAGACAAAAACTCGTCGCAATCTGACATTATTTTCTCCTTAACTTTTCCTATTCTCTCGGGGATTACATTTTTTTCATATATTCCTCTTATAAATTTCTGAAAACCTGTTCTTTCAAATTTCCCCTTGTGGTCTCTAACTATTGTTCCGCTGATTGCAAGTTCAACACTTCCTTTATTTGTTTTTACTTTTCTTCCTTCTTCTGTTATTTCAACATTTGTTAAACCAATAACTTTGAAAGTTACTTTAGCTTCGAATTTGAAATAATCAGTTATCTCTCTTGAACCGCTCCATTCCACCTCGATGTTTTTTGAATCCCCTCCCAATTTTTCTGTATATTTGTTTTCAACCATATCAAGTCCAGTTTCTTCTTTCAGCCAATCATAACAAAAGCCGTAGAAATTTGCGAAGTTAACAATTCCATTATATTTTATCTTGCTTGAAAATATTTTGTCTTTTTCTGCCATTTTGATATTATATTATTTTTCCTCTTCTCCTTTTTGTATTATATTCTCTTAACTGAAGTTAATTTAAATATTTAACTAAACACTGAACTGCGTGTAAGACCCGGACACATGTCATAAACCTACACCTAAATTGGGATAGGAACATTTTTATATAAGTTCTTATTAAATTATTTATGACAGATACGACAATTATAGATATTGATTTAGCAGGGGATATAAAAGAGGATATTCTTTTTAATTCAGATGTTACAGTTCCAGATGATGTTCTTAAAAAAAAGATAATGGGAACACCAGACAATTTTTTAATGAGAGTTGTTAATACAATTGGTTCCCCAAAGAAGATAATTAGTGCTGATGTGGTAGATGATGCTTTTTTAACTAAAGATTTGATTAGAGTTTAATATCTTTGTATAATATGCAAAGAGTTGTTTTTTCTTTTCGTTTTATAATTGATAGACATTTCTTTGAAAAAGTTATGAAGACTAATCAAAAAACATTTTTATCCCTTATGTATATTTCTAGTTGCTCTTCGGAATATAGAAGAAAACATAACCTTATGTCTGAAAAAATTAGAGAGGACATAATTGCTGAAAACCCAACCTATTCTTCCGAATATATTAAAAGTTCCTTAAATAAAGTTAATGAACCAGAAGAAATAGAAATTATAGACGATGAATTAGTTAGAAATATCCAATATGCAATACATTATACTAAAGTATCTTCAGAGAAAATAACCCCAATTTGTATATTAACTTCTGATGATATGAAAGAAAAATATCTAGAAAGCCCGCATATGAAAGGGATTAGAAATGTGATAATAAAATCTGGGGAAGAGGCAGTTGCTCTTTTAGAAGATTATAGAACAATGGCATGGGATAAATAATTTTCTTATTTTTTTACTAAGATAATCTGACATTAAGTTTACCGCTCACTAAACATGACAAAACTTAAATAGAATTTCTCCCATAGTCATTTATGGGAAATTATTTCCTTAAACAAGATAAGATTATTGGGCATGAATTGATTGTTGATAAGGAATTATTCAGAAAAAAATTCTCTCTGGAAACAGTTTATTACAATGATTTGATAAGTGAGATTATTGATAAGATAGATGAAGTCCTTCCAGAGCATTTGTATCACGATATTCATTTTCTTCTTCGGGAGAAAATTTGGGAAAACAGGAGAGATTTATCTCCCTTGGAAAATAAAAAAAGACTTTCTCTAAAAAAAAGAATTGATTCATTGCAGTTTAAATTTAGAAATTTTTGCTTAGAAAAAGCATTGAAGATTCTTGAAGAAAATAAAAATTTATCTTAAATCTTTGCACGACTCGCAAATCAGCATTCCATCAACCTTGAACAAAATTCCTTCATGCCCGCATTCTTCGCAGATGCCATCTCTTCTTTGCTCTGCTTTTTTTATTCTGTTTAATTTTTCAGATTCTTCTCTTATCTTGGCAAATTCTTCTATTTCAGGATAAACTTCTGGATGAACATTAAGAATATCTTTTGCAGTGATAAATCCAACTAAATTATTCTTATGCACAACAGGAAGTCTTTCGAATTTCAACTTGTTCATCTTTTCTATTGCTTCTTTAACTGTGCAATTTGGAGAGATAACTGCAATCTTTTTTGGTGAAAGTTCAATAGCTTTTATCTTAGTTAAATCAGTGCTGGCTTTTTTTGTTATAGCCCATAAAATATCCTTTTGAGAAATCAACCCAACTAATCTCCCCTTATCAACAATAACCAAGCTCCCAACTCTGTTCTTTACCATTTTCTTTGCACATTCAAGAAGATTGGAATTCGGAGACGCAGTGAGCAAATCCCTAGTCATAATATCCACAACAAGAATATTTTTCATAAAAAACCAAGGTGTCTTTTACTTATAAATTTTCTTAAGCAATCTTAATCTAAATTTATCACAACAATGCTTAAAAATCATAATATAGAAGAATATTATGCCAATATTAAAGAGAGGAGATGCAGTTATCTGTATTAATAGTCATTTTGAAGATTCAAAAACAAATCCCTTTGAATTTTCAAAGATTAAACTTCCTAAAGAGAAAGAATATTACACCGTTAGGGAAATAGTTGAATCATCTTACGGAATTGGCATTAGGCTAGAGGAAGTTGTTAATAAAAAATATTATTTTGATAATATCCGCAGAAAAGAAGAGCCTATATTTGATATTAATCGTTTTAGGCTTCTCTGAAAATAATCTTTTAACTACATAATCTTTAAATATTCAGTTCAAGAGAATAATTTATGACAGAAAAGCCAGTTGTTCTAATGCCAGAAGATATTCAAAGAATTATGGGAAAAGATGCTCAAAGAAATAATATCCTTGCTGCGAGAATGGTTGCAGAAATGGTTAAGACAACTCTTGGTCCTAAGGGAATGGATAAAATGCTGGTTTCCCCTACAGGTGAGATTATCGTTACAAACGACGGAGTTACAATTCTTGAAGAAATGCAGATAGAACATCCTGCTGCAAAAATGATGGTTGATATTGCAAGAACACAGGATTCTGAAGTTGGCGACGGAACAACAACAGTTGTAATGATTGCAGGAAAATTATTGGAGAATGCAGAAAGATTGCTTGATAAAAAAATTCATCCTACAATAATTGCAAAAGGTTACAAAATTGCAGCTGAAAAATGTCAAGAAATTTTAAATGAAATTGCCTTGAGAATAACTCCTGAAGATGAGGATATTTTAAAGCAAATTGCTATGACTTCTATGACAGGAAAAGGTGCAGAAAGTTCAAAAGAAATATTTGCAGAAATTATTGTGAGAGCAGTGAAGCAGATTCAAACAGAGGGAAAAATAGATTTGAATGATATTAAAATTGAAAAATCAAAAGGAGAGGGAATTGCAGATACAGAATTAATTTCAGGAATTGTTTTGGACAAGGAAAAAATTTCAAAAGATATGCCATCAAGGATAAATGGTGCGAGAATTGTCTTGGTTGATTTTCCTCTTGAACTAAAAAACCCCGGAATTGATACAAAAATTTCTATTTCATCTCCAGAGCAATTGCAAGGATTTCTTAATCAGGAAGAAAGATTGATAAAAGAAATGGTTGGGAAAATAAAAGACACAAATGCAAATGTTGTTTTTTGTCAAAAAGGTGTTGATGATTTTGCTCAATATTTATTGTCAAAATCTGGAATCTATGCTTGCAGGAGAGTTTCAAAAAGCGACATGGAAAAATTAGCAAAAGCAACTGGCGGAAAAATAGTGAGCAATATGGGGGAGTTATCCTCATCAGAATTAGGATATGCTGAAGTAGTTGAAGAAGTAAAACATGGAGATGATTTCTTCACTTATGTTAGGGAATGCAAAAATCCAAAAGCAGTTACAATCTTAATTCACGGCGGAACTTCTCACATAATCGACGAAATAGAGAGAGCATTCAAAGACGGATTAGGAGTTGTTTCATCTTCATTGAAAACAGGATTGGTTGTTCCTGGAGGAGGAGCAATTGAAATCGAACTCGCACAAAGATTAAGGAGTTTCGGGCAATCATTGAAAGGGAGAGAACAGCTTGCTGTAGAAGAATTTGCTTCTGCCCTTGAATTTATCCCAGCAACTCTAGCAGAAAACGCAGGGCTTGACCCTATAGATGTGATTACAGAATTAAAAGCAAAGCACGACGCTGGAGAAAGAAATGCAGGATTAAATTTATTCAATAATAAAATAGAAAATGTAATCTTAGCAAAAATAATAGAACCCTACAAAATAAAAACTCAAGCAATAAGTTCAGCAACCGAAGTTGCTAATATGATTTTAAGAATTGACGATGTGATTGCTTCAAATGGCAAAAAAAGCGGAATGAGAATTCATCCAGAAATGAATGAAGAATATTAAATTAAATTTATTGATTTTTCTTTTTTTCTAGATATCTTCTAAGTTCATTCATATCAATATTATCCTTTCCTTCATTAGCTTCTATTGATACGACTAATTCAGGAATTAAACTTGGTTCTATAGTAAGATAGTTTTTCTTCTCTTCATATTGATGTTCATTCATTGTCTCTTCTCCTGTTTGTTTCTCGCTGTTACTCCCATTAATCCATAACTTGTTACTATTATTCCCATTATAACTGTAGATAAAAGAGTGTAAAACAAAACATAAAGTGAATCTGAAATCTTTATTGGTTTAATTTTATTGTCTCCTTTAACAACATTGCCTACATATCCTTTTCCAGAATTATAATCTCTTATTGAGCTTTCATCTTTTGCTTCAACAGTTAAAGTATAAGTTTCTGAATTAGTGTCTTCTCCGTCGGAAACTGTAACAACAATGTAATATTCCTTGTTTGAAATTACAGAAGGGGCTATTCCATGAATTAATCCGCTTGAAGAAATTGAAAGCCAAGAGGGTCCATCAATTGTATAAGTTAAATCATCTCCATCATTGTCATATGCTTTAACTCTATGAGAATAAGATTTTCCTTCAATAACTTTATGATTTGATATTGAATCAATTCTAGGCATAGAATTTCCATTTCCTCCTCCAGAGTTTCTTCTTATTACATTAATTGTTCTTGTTGTTGTTGCTGTGTTTCCTGTAGAATCTGAAACTGAATAAGTAACTTGATAAGTTCCTAAGGTTGATGTATCCACATTGCTTGAATCTATTGTTATTTGAATAGTTAAATCTCCTTCAAGATTATCTAAAGCTGTTGCTCCAAGTTCCACATAAGCTCTTCCAATTGTTATGCTTTGAGGGTTATTTCCTAAAAGAGTTATAACAGGAGGAATTGTATCTTCAATAGAAGGGTCAACTGTGAATGAAACACTTGAACTTCCTTCATTTCCTGCATCATCAGTAGCATAAACTACCCATGTGTTTAATCCTGTAACCGCAGTTAATGAAGAGATAGTTGTTAGAACATTAGAAGTGCAAGAAACTGAAACTCTTGCTCCTCCGTTTAATGAATATTCACAAGAATTTAAATTTGCATCAGTAGCAGTAAAAATTAATGAGTCAACATTATTATAAGTTATTCCTTCTAATGGGCTTGCGATAACTATTGTTGGATTAGTAATGTCGCTTCCAGAAGCAAGAACTCTTATTGTTCTTGTTGCAGTTTTTGAATTTCCTGCATTATCTGAAACAATATAATTTACAGAATATTCTCCAATTGTCTCTGTATCTAAGTCACTTGAATCAATTGTAATTCTTGAACTAATATTTCCATCAAGATTGTCTGTTGCAGTTGCTCCTGCTTCAGTATATGTTTCTCCTACGGTCATGCTATAAGGATTGTCTCCAAGAATAGTTATAACTGGTGCAGTTATGTCTGGAGTAACCATAAGAGATAATGTTTTTGTTTTGCTTTCAATACCATCTTTTGCAGTTACTTCAATTATGTAAGTTCCTGCAGTGTTGGAATAAATTGAAGGGGTTATTAGGTATACTTGGGATATCTCTTGGCTTAAAACACTTTCCTGATAAATAACATTTGAATTTAATTTTACTATTATCAATGTTGATGGATTCATTGAACCACCATCTACATAAATATCAATACTCTGTCCGTTATTTATTGTCTTTGAAGTTGAAAAATCTGCGTAATCTACATCGATAGTTACTGCAGAAGTAAAACTAATCAAAAAAGTTAAGAAAATTATTGAAAATAAAATTTTTGAGTTCATTTTATTTCCTCTCGTTTAATTTTATCTTGTTTCTTATTCCGAACTGAAGCTTGTCTTTTCCATGGTAGCCGATTGTTGCTCCAATTCCCCATTTTTTTGTTGGCTGGAATTCTAATCCCATATATCCTTTGCCGTAAATTTTTCCTTCTAAAACTGAATTTGAACTTGAATCTAAAGTTTCTTCCCCTCTAATTAATTTTTCATTTGTTTCTGAAATGTAGTTTGAATAATCAAATCCTCCTCCTATGATAAAATTGGATAATTGCAATTCTGCTGAAAGTCCTAATGAATGATTATTAATTTCATTGATTTCCCCTATGAATTCTTTTCCTCTTGATAATAGAATTCTTTGTGAATCAACTTGTTTATCTTTTCCGAAACCGAAATCTGCGGTCAATCCTAATCCAATTTCTTCGTTTTTGAAAGGATTTGTTCTTAAACCTAAACTTAATCCATATTTATCAAAATCAGAATTAACATTTGCTCCTGCAATCAAACTCCACACTGAGTTTACTTTTTCTTTTGGAAAGTAAGTATCTGATTTAACTTGAGGTTCATCTAATATAATAGGGGTTTCTCTAGCATAAGGAAGATAAGTATCCTTTAAGTTAACTTGAGAATTTTCTTTTAGTTCTTGAGTTAATTTTTTATTTGCTTCTTTAGATTGAGCCAGTTCTATTTGTAAATTAGGATTTTGTTCTTTTGAATCAATTAAATTTTCTAAAGCTCTCTTTGCTTCTGCATTTGCTTTTTCATTGAATTTAGGATGCATATAAATTAATGTTCCAGATTTAGGCGCTTCTAACTCTTCAGCATCTAATTTTCCATTTCCATTTATATCATAAAACCAGATTTTGCTAAATTTAACATTTGGCTTATCTGCTTGAACAACTGAACCATCACTTAAAATATGATATTGAAAAGTTTTTCCATTATATTCTTTTTCTGGTCTATTGCTTTGATATTCAAAAGTAGCAATTACTTCAGGAGACTTTTGTTCTTGTGCATATGCATTTCCAGCGAATGCTAATCTTGCTGCAAGGGAAAGTGCTGTTACCAAACTTTTTTTTGTCATAGTAATTTCTAGAAAAAGGAATTTATAAACTTTTCTATTGTTGCTATTTAATAGTTACAAAACTTATGTAAGTGTAACATATATAATGCAGGATATAATAACAATCGAAGAGACAATATTCTTCCAATTTAGTTTTTCTTTCAAAAATTTGCTAGCAAGCAGATAGATGATTATCGGAGCAATCATAGTTATAAGAGTAGTAAAGATTATTCCATATTTCAAATACCCAAAATAAACCGCTACTCTGTAAGTTATCCAAACTCCTCCAATAATGAAAATATTAAAATAAGTTTTCTTATCCAAGGAATTTAATTTAGGCTTGAATATCAAATAGCTTATAATGAAAACAAAAAGACATCTTAGAAAATAGAATGTTATCGGAGAATAAAAATTCAAGATTAATTTTGAAATTACCAATTCAAGTGCGAAGAATAAACTTCCTGCAAGAGCCGCAATAAAATATTTGTTTAATTTAATTCGCTCTCTTTTTATGTGCGGGAAAATGATTGCGATTCCAGCGATTATTGCGGGGATTAGTATTCCTTTATTTGGCTCACTAAATCCTGGAATAAACAATCCAAAAAGAATTACAAGAAGTATAACAAATAATGGCTCGAGAACTCTTGCAGGCTCGGTTTTTGTAATCTTTTCCCATTTTATTGAATACAAATAAAAAAAATTAGCCAGAACTGCAGAAGCGATTACTCCAAGAAAAATTAAAATATTTTTTAATTGAAATGCTTCTGAATCCAATTTCCAGAAAAAATAAAGAAGAGGAAGCATTAGTATGCTGATTACAAAAAAACTTCCTGTTTGATACAGTTTAGTTCCTATTTTCTTTTTTCTCAAAAGCAATTTTTCTAGAATAGTCCCTGCTCCCAATGCTAATGCTGCAAGTAATGGAATGTATATCATCTCTCTTCTAAGAATAATAGAATAAGAGTTTAAAAAATTTCCATTCCACAAAAATAAGATTATGTTAATTTTTTAAACAATGATTTTCTAATAAAAATGTGCGCGAGTAGTTAAGCGGTAGAATTTCTCGTTGCCAATGGGAAGAACCTACGGTTCTCCTACAATGGCTTTCCCTTTTCGGAGGGGGCGTTGTAAAAGCAAGAACGAGGAGACCCGAGTTCGACTCTCGGCTCGCGCATGAGCCTAATTAAGAGATCAAAAACGATTGCGTGAGTCGAGCAGGCTCGCGCATAAAATTTATTAATCTTCTAATTTTTTACCGACGATTAGTTCGAAAATAATTAATTTTTATCGAAGGAAAGGATTGGTAACTCCGAAGAGATAACTAAACTTTAAATATTATTTATTCTTCTATTTTATATCGGTTGTCCTGGAAAGGATGTGACTACGAAAGCCTCTGTTGGGCACTCAGCTATTAATGCGGAGAAAGGACTATAACTCTCCAAACGAAACCTGCGTCCATTAAGCTTAGCAACGTGGCACGAAGAAGATAACCTTTAAAATGCGTTGATAGGTTAAGATTGATTTCAACAAGTGTTTAAGGCACTTCTTCACCGAGTCCTAATAAAATGAAAAATAAGAAAACAAAAAAAAGCAAAGCAAAAGGCGGAAGAAGTCCAAGCAAAAAAAGCAAAAGCTCTAAAGTTAAAAAATTAATAAAACTTTCAAAATCTGGAAAATCTAAAAAAGCGAAAAAGAAGAAAAAATAATTTTATCTTTAGATTAAGAAATCTTTTTTCAAGAAACCCCATTCTACTTTCTTATTTTCTTTTGTTTCCTAGTTTTCTTTTATAGTGTAGGTTCTTTTCAAAAATAGTTTTCTTTTACAGTGTAGCTTTTCTTTTTTTTTTCAAAGAAGCCCTTTTCCATTTCTACCATTATAGTTTCTTTAATTTGTCTCTGCGAATTAATGGAAATCTTCCTGATTTGCTTTCTTCCTCAAAGAAACCTATGGTCCATAGAGGAGTCGAACCTCTCCTTCCTCGGTGTAAACGAGGTGTTCTAGCCGATAGACTAATGGACCTTTGAAAAGTAAAATAGTTTTAACTTTTAAATCTTTCATTCGTAATCTTTATATATTCCCCTATCATTTTTTTGGTATGAATGATTCAAAAGAACAAGATATCCCAGAAATGAATCTTGATAACAAATATTCTGAAAATAAAAACCTAATTCCTGAAACTCCAGATAAAATGAAAAAAGACATGGAGAAAACAAAAAAAGAATTGGATAAGCTGAAATCTTTTATTGTAAAAAAATATCCATTCACACAATCGTTGAGCATTCTTCCTGCAATGTCAATTAAAGCTTTTATCGAGGAAGAAGAAGTTCCAAAAGAAACAGAAAAATATATGCACTTGTTTATGATTGTTCCAGAGGAAAATATTAAGGAAGCTAATAAGATAAAAACTGAAATAATAAAGCAAATTGAAGAATTAAAGCAGAAAATTTGGATTCATCTTAAAACTCCAGAAGACGTTTGGGAAATTTGCCTAGATAGCAAATTTGAATTAGTAACTGCAATAGCAATGTCTTATCCATTGCACGATACAGGAATTCTTGGAGCATTAAGAGTTGCAGAAATTCACAAGTCGCTTGTTCTTCAGAAATTTGAAAAGTATGTTGTCAGTTATGTTATTGGAGGAAGCTTAGTTAGAGGAGAAGCAGTTCCAACTTCTGATGTGGATGTTTTTATAATTATCAATGATACAGATGTAAAAAGAATGCCAAGATTGGAATTGAAAGAAAGATTGAGAGCAATGATTTACCAATATGTTGCAGAAGCGAGTGCAATTGCAGGAGTAAAAAATAAGTTATCCCCACAAGTTTATCTTCTTACAGATTTCTGGGAAAGTGTAAAAGATGCTCATCCAGTTATTTTTACCTTTATCCGAGATGGAATTCCAATTTACGACAGAGGAACTTTCATGCCTTGGAAATCTCTTTTGAGAATGGGAAAATTGAAACCTTCTCCAGAAGCAATAGATATGTTTATGTCGATGGGAGACAAAACAGTTAAGAGAGTTAAATCAGCTTTGCTTGATATAGTTGTCAGTGAAATTTTCTGGGGAGTTACAACTCCTGCACAAGCACTTCTTATGCTAAGCGGATGCCCTCCTCCAAATGCAAAAAAAGAATTAACAAGAGATTTCAAGAAAGAATTTTATGATACAAGAATGATTGAGAAAAAATATTTAGATTTCTTGCAGAGAGTTGTTGACATATGGAGAGATTACGAACATGAGCAAATAAAAGAAATTTCAGGAACAGAAGTTGACAAGCTCGTTAAAGATACAGAGGATTATCTGAAGAGATTAAAAGAATTGAGAGAAGAAATTGAAAAAAGAATGCAGGAAAAAACAATAGAGCAAATTTATCAGGATGTTTTTTCACTCTTGAAATCAATGTTCGGAAATAAATCTCAAGATAGGCTTGTTGATGAATTTGAAAATCAATTTGTCAAGAAGGCAAAATTTGCTCCTCAACATTTGAGAATATTAAGGGATATTATTCACGCAAGAACAGAATTCAAAAAAGGAAAATCAACTGTTCATAAAGTGGATGAAGCAAGAAAGAATGCATCAATCTTGATAAACGACTTGATAGAATATAATCAAAGATGCGAGTTTATTTCTAAGAAGAATGAAGAGAAAAAATGAAATACCTATTCATTCTCGGCAGAAATGTTGAATTGTCTATTGCAGAAATAAAATCTTTTTTTGAAAAAGAGAAGATTAATTGCCAGATAATTTCAAATGTTCGCAACGGACTTTTAGTAGAGATTCAAAAAGATATTCCAAAGGGAATCATAGATAAGCTAGGCGGAACAATCTCTATCGGAGAAGTTCTTGCCGAGGGAAGTTCGGAACAAATATCCAAAGAATTGGATAAGCAAAATCTTTATTCAGGAAAAAGCAACAAATTAAATTATATTATTTACGATTTTCACGGGAAGGATTTTGATGATATTCATTTTTATTTGAAGCATAGATTCAAAAGTGAGAGATTAAAGGCAACAGAAAAAAAACTCACAGGAAACATAAAACTTCAGAGCGGAGAATTTGTTCCTAATCTTTCTTCTAATTTAATTCAAGAGCAATTTTTTGTTTTTGAAAACTCCTTTGGAAGAATAACTGAAATTTGCGATTATGAAAAAATTGAAAAAAGAGATATGGGGAAACCAGTAAGAAGAGAATCCCTTTCAATTTCCCCTAGACTAGCAAAAATTTTGATAAATCTTTCACAAGTAAAAACTAACGAAACTTTGCTTGACCCTTTTTGCGGGATAGGAACAATTCTTCAGGAAGCCCTTTTGCAAAATATAAATGTAATGGGATTGGATAAAGATAAAACTGCAACTGAAAGTGCAAAGCTAAATTTGAAATGGTTTAATTTTTCAGAGAAAGATTACCGAATAATAAACGACGATTCTTCAAAAGTTAAAATTCAAAATGTCAGTGCTATTGCAACAGAGCCCGATTTGGGAGAATTGCAAAAAAGAATTCCAAATGAAGAAAAAGCAAAGCAGATTATTTCTGATTTTGAAAAATTAATGATAAATGTAATCAAGAATTTGAAGAAAAATATTCATGGAAAAATAGTTTTTACTTCCCCTTTGGTTAAAACCCGATTCAAAAAAATCTCCCCTGATTTCAAAAAGATAAGTTCTCAAGTAAAAATGAAGATAGCAAAAGGATTTCCAATAGAGGAATTTCGTGAAGATTCAATTGTCGGAAGAAGCATTATTGTGCTGGAATAATAAACAAGAAGTTTTTTAAACTAATTTTCTAACTATTTATTATGACAGAACCAAAATCGAGAAGATTTTGGATGCATAAACATTAAGGAAAAATTTATGGAAGGAAGAATAATTCAATTTAGGCGTGGAAGAAAAACAATAATCAATAGGCATTTTCTTATAGAGATAAATGGAGTTGCAGACAAGAAGCAAGCAGAGAAATTCGTCGGCAAAGAAGTTGAATGGGTTTCTCCAGCAGGTAAAAAAATCCAAGGAAAAATCTCAGGTGTTCACGGCGGAAATGGCGTGGTAAGAGCAATCTTTGCACCAGGACTTCCAGGACAAGCTGTAACAACAAAGGTGGTAATTGGTTAAAATGAAAATCAGCCTTGAGCACAAATTTAGTGGGAAGTTGATGCACAAGAAACCGGAGGTGTCTTAGCTATGGCACTTAGAAGAGCAAATTCATATTCTAAGAAACATGTTGTTCCTAACACAAGAATTAGTAAGCAGAAAAAACACTCTTATGCAAAAGTAGTTCCACCTGCCCTAGTTGTTAAATTTAATATGGGAAATAGAAAAGCATTCGAAGCAGGAAAACTTCCTCATTTATTGACATTAGTTACAGACGAGAATGTTCAAATAAGACAAAATGCATTTGAAGCTTGCAGACAATTCATTGATAAAAAATTATTCTCAGAAATGAACGGGCAATATTTCTTTAGAGTTATCCCTTATACTCATCATATTCAAAGAGAAAATAAAATGTTGACAGGAGCAGGAGCTGATAGAACCCAGAAAGGAATGCAGTTGTCTTTCGGAAGAGCAATTGCAAAGGCTGCAATTTTAAGAAAAGGAGAAAGAATAATCTCAGTTGCTGTCGCTAATCCAAAAGCATGCCCATTTGTCAGAAAAATATTCAAGCAAATTAAGTCAAAACTTCCATGCACAACAAGAATCAACTACAAAGTTCTTCCTGCACCTATTTCTAAATAATGTTACTTTTCGTTAGTAGCAACAAAACAAAACATTTAAATAGTTTAATACTATCAATATATTATGGCTAAAAAAGAAATGACTAATGAAGAAAAAGCAAAAGAAGCAGAAGAAGTAAGAACTTCAAATGTTAAGAAAACATTAGAATCAAAATTAATACAAAATGCTGTAGGTTCTAATTTGGTTAAATCTAATCCTCATAAATATTCTGGAGAATTAGGATTCCAAAGTGCAGAATCAGTTTATGATAGTTCTATGTCTAGTGATGATGCTAAAAAAATAAAGGAGCAAATCTATCAAGGAAAAATAAATGAAGGAAAACAATTGGGAATTGCAGGTGAACCAACTTATACTTCAAATTATGACCTTTCTGTTCAATTAGCAAGACAACTTAATGAAGTTTTGGCAATAGCAAGAATAAGCGAATTGGAAAAATCTGCTAAAGATGTTGGGGCAAAATTAAGTTTTGCAGTTCCAGAGGAATTAAAAGATTACATCCCACAAGAATTAATGCAAAAGGCAGTTAACTCCGAAGGGAAAGTTGACTTAAAAAAGTTAGATGAAAAGGAACAGCATGCATTTGGATTCTATCAAATTCTTAGTGAATCTTACAAAAGAGCTTGTGCATTAAAAACAACTCAAGCGAATTATTTTGCAGACTTAAATGATGAAGGAATGCAAATTGCTAATTTATACAAGAAAGAAGAGAAAAAATAATTTTATTTAATATTAGAAACATTTTGATTAACTAACTCTGCCATAATTCTAATAAATTCTTGGGTTTTTTCTTGCCAATCATCAATCTCAACGCCTTTCAAATCTGTAATTTCCCCATGGCTAATTCTTTTATGAAGAATAAGCAAATCTCTATACCATAAAACATATTTCATATTCAATCTCTTTTTATCGACGAATATTTCCTTCAAATCATTTGGAACATGTTCTGGTGATGCTGGAGGAGCTCCTGCAGAGATTAAAGCCGCGTGAGCAGAATCTACCATCGCCCAATACAATCCTTCAATAGCATTAAGTTCTGCTACTTTGCTTCTCAAAAAATGTGTTGGTGCTCTTTGCAAGCAACTATAAACTGCTTCGGGAGTTGATTTTATTTTTCCATTCAAAAGCAAAAATTTCAACGGTTCAAAAAATCCGCCAAAGTCAATCATTGATTCCCCAAATCTTAAAATATTTAAAACAACAGGATCTCCTTTCATTAAATCTTCCCACCATGTGCTTAATTTAATTGTATTAATATGAAGTTCTCTTTTGTAAGGATTTTTTCTCATAAGTTTGTCAAGTTCTTCACGATACCATGCAATTAATTCTTGATCCCATTTTATTGAAACATCGTCGAGAATTATCACAATATCAATGTCTGAACCTGAAGTCATTGTTTGCTTTACAGAACTTCCGAAGAGAACAATTGATTTTATAATTTTATTAAATCGCTCATATGCTTTCACCGCAAAATCCATTGCAATTTCAGATTCAAGTTTTAACTGCAAAGTTGGATAATTTTTTTTCGAATTCTTTTTATCAGTACTCTTTTTTATTTTCATTTTCTTTTACAGTGTAGCTTTTCTTTTTTAAAAGAAAAACCAATTTTCATCACCATTATTATATTATGTTTTATATATTTTTAAATATATATTTTTGATGTTTATTAACCTCTCAAATTAAAGTCGCTAAGGAGAGATTATAATCAATTAAATGAGTGTTGAAGATATTAATTTAATCAAATTAGTTTCAATCTACTCTTCATTAACATTTTTAGCAGATTTTATAACTTTTAGGGGGAGATTTTTATCTGCATCAAGAATTTCTAACCCCAAAACTTGTCCCTCTGAGTTTAAATCCACATTAATTGAGTCATTTAAAGAAATTGTTTGTGAAACTTCTCCTTCAGAAATTTCTTTAAGGTAAAGATAGGCTACATTACTTTCTTTATCATAAGTTAAATTAGTCATTTCCATATTACTGTTATGATCTTTATAAATTTACTTTCTTGAATATAAATTACAATAAGTAATCTGTCTTTAAATTTTTTGTAAGATTCTATTCTACTTACTTTTTTTATTGTATAATCTGGAAAATTTATTGCTTCTTCTATTTGATTTAAGTTTATGTCTCTTTCAATCATCCTCTGTTTTGCATGATTGGTAAGAAAAAAATTCATTCTACTCCATCCCTCTTCCAGACATTCTGCTTCCTTCTGCTCCTGCTCTTTGCCCCCCAAGTTCCGACGGCAATCTTGAAAATCCAGCACCAAAAGTTTCATAATTCATTTGAGGAAGCATCATTCCATAACCAGAACTGTAATCTTGCTGGAACCCAACACTTTGATTCCAATAAGGAGCCATTTGCATTCCATAAATAGGAGAGCCAAACGCTTCAAGTGTTTCTCTAAATGGCGGAGTTTGAAAATGTTGCCACCAGCTGGAAGCCTCGACTATTTTTTTTGCATCAAAACCTTTCTGTCCGAGTTTTTCAAAAATTTCTTTAATTGGAACATTTCCCATTCCCATTGGCAATTCGGTATGTTCAAAACCAAAATTATCTGATAGATGAACGTGCTTGACAAAGGGTGCAATTTTTTCTGATTCCTTGACGACATCCTTGTCTTCAAAGCCAAATTTCCTAATCATATTAATATGTCCAACATCCCAAGTTGCACCAATAAATTTTTCAGCAAGTTTGTTTGCTTCTGATTCACTAATTCCTTTTTCCTTAACTGCTCTTTCTGCAAATTTTTTTCTCGATGCTTGAATCAAATCTTTCAATTCTTCTCCAGTGCTTAATGCCCCGCCAGCAGGAGGATTTTCAATTGACAATATTGGAGCATTCTTTCCTAATTGCTTATAAGCATTAAATGCTGCATTCCCAAATGTCTGTGATGATTTCTCAATTGCAAATTCTTCAATAGGAATAAATTTCCTTGGAGCAAGTTCAGGATCCTGCAAATCAATAAGCAATTTATGCATTGCTTGAGATTGCTTGAGAAAATCAGTTTTATTTTCCTCAACTTCTTTCCCATATTTTTCGGAAATTACTTTTAATTCTTCTCTTTGATTGTCAGTCCCATATTCATATGCTTTGCTAAAAAGGGATATTGCACTCCTGTTAACTTCATGCAAATAATTTTCTGCATCTTTCATTTTTAGATAAACTGTTTGTTGCGTCGGTGTTAAACCCACTAAAACGTCTTTTCCATTTTTCTCCCGTTCTTGAAGCAAAGGAATTAATTGCTGAATCTGAACAGAGTTTTGTTGCAAGATTTCATCTGCTCTTTCTTTATTAAAAAATAATTGAGAGATATCTTGATCCCATTTGGATTCATTTGCAATCTGCAAACTTTGTTCAGGAGAATAAACTCTTGAAGGTTTAGAAATATCCAGTTCTGTTCCGGGGATAAATTTTTTATCTTCTTCAATTGGAATCATTTTCCCAGTTTCTCTATCAACAGCAATAATTTTTTGTGATTCTCCAGCAAATCCTTTTCCTTTCTCAGGAATTTTTTTCCATTCTGTTCCAGGAAGTCCAGCAGAAGAATGAGTTGTAACAACAACGTTTCCGTCGGGATTTACCTCGTGGCTTCGAATTAGAACTTCTGAAAATCTTCTTTCTTCTCCCAGTCTGCTCATTTCATCAAATCCTTGCTGAGTTATTCCAGACGCTTCAGTTACAGGACCATGAACAGAGATATCTGCTCCAGTTAATTTTCTTAATCGATTAATTTCCTGCAGTTGCTGTTTAGGAATTGCATCAAAAATTTCAGGAGAAACAATTGCAAGTTCAATTTGCTTAACTCCCATATTCAATTTTGTCGAAGCATCTTTCAGAACATTCGCTGTTCTGGGATCTGTTGTCATCCCAATTTTCCCAGGATTAATTCTATAACCAGTAAAAACACTTCCATAATTTGGATTAAGAGATGAGTATCCTCCTTGATAAATATCTTTTATGCTATAGTCAACCAAGCTAAGACACCTTCGGTTTCTTATGCATCAACTTCCCATTTAGAAAAACCGAATCACCGCCTTTCATAAAATACAATAGTAAAAATTCTTTATTAATTTATCTAATTTTTAAATTATTTTAGAGAAATTTTAACTTATCAAATTGAATAAATATATAAAATTCATTTTTTATATTATCTTATGGAAAAACAGCCCACTTTCTTGAGTTTAATTTTAATCCTAGGAGGTTTGATTTTGATTTCAGATATTTCTTTATTAAAAATAACTGGGAATGTGATAGCTGAAAAAGCAGTTGTAACAATCTCTTCTTTTGGATTTTTATTTTTGATTTTAGGAATTGTTTTATTTTTGATAAGCAACGAGGGGAAATTAGAAAGAAATCTCGCTCAACAAATTAGAGAAAGCGGAAAGATGATTGATAAAACAAATGATTTAATTCATATTGCAAAAAAAATGGGTTATTCCTTAGGAGATAATGCAAAAGAAGGGACTCCAGTTTATGATTCTAAAGGAAAATACATTACAATAATTCCTCTTAAAGGTCATCTCACATGGAGAATATCAAAAAATATAATTAGAGATTTAGCTGAAGGGGAATCAAGTTTCAGAAGAGGAAGGTATTAATTTATCTACGAATTTCATATTTCACATCTTTCTTTTTTTCAAAATCACTTTTTCCAAATTTTCCATCTTCAATTCTTTCTGTTGGGATATAATCATTATCCAAACTTTTTTCCCTAGATTGTTCTGGGACATTCATAAAACCAACTTCACGCTTTTGGAAAAATTCGCTTTTGCCTAAATTTTCTATATCCTCTCTTCGCAGATTTCCAGAAAAATCATTATTATAATCTTGATACTTTGATTTTTCTTCTTCTGCTTTTTTCCCAGAATAGTTAAATCCTTCTTCATCTTTGCCATCAGGAACTTTCACATTTGCTAAACCTCTTTCTAAATTAATTATTCTCTCTTCAGAATTAATTTTTTCCAATGACGGAGAATTTCTTCCAGCTCTCGGAGTCTGCACAAATCCATCTTCTTCTAATTCTTCTTCAGGTTCTTCTTCTGCTTCCTTGACTTTTTCTTCGATTTCAGATTCTTCAACTTTTTTAGGTTTATCTTCTTTTTTCATTTTCTATTATGTTCTCTTTAGGTTTTTAATCTATTTAAAAGAGAGGGATAAATATATAAAATTTATCTTATTAATTAATCAATGGGGAAATCAGAACTTTTTTTGAGCTTTATTTTAATATTTGGAGGATTAATTTTAATTTCTGATATTTCTTTGCTGAAAATTACAGGGAATGTTGTAGTAGATAAACCTGCAATTGGATTTTCTTCTTTTGGTTTTGCTCTTTTAATTTTAGGAATTGTTATATTATTAATCGAGCAAGAGGGAAAATTAGAAAAAAACTTAGCACAGCAAGTAAGAGAAAGCGGAAGAGTTATTGAAGATTCAAAAGAACTAATTCGTATAGCAAAAAAGAGCAAATACGATCTCAGAAAGCCTGTTAGGGAAGGAACTCCTGTTTATGATTCAGAAGGAAAATATATAACAGTAATCCCAATGCATGGAGTTTCTTGGAGAATTTCAAAAAATATCCTTCGTGAACTTGCAGAAGGAGAATCCAGTTTTAGAAAAAGAAACTATTAAATAAAAAACCTAAGGTAAGTAAAATTTAAATATAAACATTCTTTTAATTAACCGATGAAAATTAATTGGAAAAGAGTTTTTGTGATTATAGTTATCTTACTACTTTTGGGGGTGGTGATTAGTATTGCTCTTGGAAGTATCAACAATATTTCAATATTAAATAAAACTCCGTAAATATTTCCTTTCTAAGTATAGCTATTCATTCCGTGAGATTTTTTGTAAATGTCAAATAAATCAAATGCTTTTTCTTTTGCTTTTTCTGAAACAAGACGGCGGAAATGATTTTTTTCAATCCAGCTTTCAGGGGCAACAATAGTTTCCTTCTTTTCCCCTTTTTTTGATTTATCTTTTGGCTTTGTTGCTGGTTTGTCATATTTTCCAATCAATGCTAAAAATGGATTTGAATCATCTCTCGGTTTCTCAGCTTTTTTCTCTTCTTCAACTTTTTCTTCAAGGAAAGAATCAATATCTTCTTGCAATTGCCCTAAGCTTTCGTTTGTGCTTCCTTCAATCAAAGTGAGAACATCATTAACTTCAGATTTTTTCAATTCCTCATCGAATTTTTTCAATTCCTCATCATTTAATGCAAATGCTTTGAAAGTTATTTCTGCTCTTCCACCGAATGCATAATGTGATTGCTGGCTTACTTTTTGCGGAATTCCTCTGAAAACAAAATCAACAAGAATGCAAGTGTAATAATTTCTTTTTATTCCTTTCAAAAATTTTCTCTCTGTGAATTCCCTTGGAAGATTTCCGTTTGCTGCTTCTTCAGCAATTTCCAATTTGCTTTTTCCGAGCAAAGTTAATTCTAAGATAATTGTATTAAATGTTTTAACTAATGCAGGATTATTAGAACTTTTATCTTCCAAACTTTGTGCCGCAGTCAAATAAGGTTTCACCCATCTTGAATAAAGTTTTAGGCTATTAACTTGGCTTTTTAGATAATCTTTTTCAAGCTCATATCTCTTTTTCAATTCTCTTTCTGATTCAGAAACCCATATTTTAAATTCTTGAATTCTCGGTTTCAAAATTCTTTTTATTCTATCATTCAAATCAATTTCATTTCCTTTTTCGTCCTTAAGGGATTCATCTTTTGCGACGAGAAATGCATCAATTAAAGTTTGAAATCCAGATTGTCCGAATGCCATTGCCTTAATGCTGGAATTTCCCTTGGCAATATCTACTTTGTCCATCCAAATTTGTTTTAATGACATCATTGCTGCATCCTGCTCATCTTTGCTCTTTGATTTTAAACTATCATAACTTTTCAATCTCGTTTTAAACTCTTTCAAGTCATAAACAATATTCAAAACACTTCTTAAAACAGTATTAACATCTCCCATAAGTTTGCTTGCTTGCTGTTGCATTATTGTTGCTCTTTGCCCGAGTTCTGCAAAATGCCCACTGCCAGGAGTAGAACTAAAATTATCAACTAATTTTTGCGGAGCAAGTCTCATATCATTCATCAAATCAAGGATGTAAAAATAAACCGGCTCCAAGGTTTCCGAGGAAGAATCATAAACAATTGTGTGCGTTGCATCTGCTTTTGGCTTGGCTTTCTCTGCAGCTTTTTGGAACCCTTCAGTCTTTATTAAATTTTTAAAATCAGCTAGTTCTTTTTTTGCTTCCTCTTTATCATCTGAAGTTTTGTAATATAAATCTGGATTAATTGTTGCAATTATTTGATCTATTCCTGCTACCATTTATTATTATCGTAGTTATTTGTTAAAAATGTTTCTAATTCACTTTCATTAAATTTAAAAATAAGAAACAGTTATTTATTCAATGAGTTTGTTTGGAAAAAAAAGGGGAAAGTTCGTTGATTTGAGTGAAGGGTATAGCCGGCATTCTCCGCAAGTTCAACCGCGAAAAATTCAAACAAGAGAAAATGAAGATAATTCTTCCTTGGGTTTCTTAGGGAATCTTGCGAATTCAGGGACATCAGCAAATTCAAATGTTAGCTGGGATAATGATTCTCCGTCAGTGCAGGATTATGCTGACAAAAAGCAAAAACTCGCAAAACGCCTTCTTGATATGACAGACAAGATTGAAGATTTATCAAATCAGATTTATCACTTAAAGCAAAGAATTGAATTGCTTGAAAAAAAGTTAAAGATTAATTTTCAATAGCGACGACACGCACGGACACCAAAGGTTTCCTTCGCTTAACCTTCCTTTCATTTCTTTCCGCACGAATTTCCCACTAAATTTCTGCTCACGGCTGATAAATAATTTTATTAATACCCTTTCTCTATGAATTTATGGAAAAATTGGAAAAGAAAATTCGAGCATATGCTTTGAAAAATGCAGTTGCTCACGAGGGGAAAGCAATGCAGAGCCCAGTTATGTCTTCATTATTCAACGAAGGATTGGATAAAAAAGAAGTAGGAAAGCAGGCAAAAAAGATTTCTGAGATAATTCTTGAAGTAAATTCTCTATCTCTTGAAGAGCAGAAAAAAGAATTTGCAAAATTAAAAGATGATGTTAGCGAGAGAGAAACCCACGAAGGACTTGACGAATTGCCAAATGCGGAAAAAGGAGTTGTGATGAGATTTCGCCCTGCTCCATCTGGTCCCCTTCACCTTGGGCACATAATTTCAAATCTGGCTTCATCACTTTATGTAAAAAAATACGGAGGGAAATTTTATGTAATTATCGATGACACAGATCCAACAACAACTTTGGCAAAAGCTTACGAAGATATTCCTAGAGATTGCGATTGGATTTTTGGCAATGTTACAAGTTATTTAATTTCTTCAGATAGAATTCCCCTTTACTATGAATATGCTAAAAAATTAATTGAAAAGAAATCTTCTTATGTCTGCACATGCCCATCTGAAAAATTTAAGAAATTTGTTGAAAATAAAAAGGATTGCCCATGCAGAAAATTAACAGAAAAAGAAAATATGGAAAGATGGGAAAAGATGATGGATAAAAAAGAATTCAAAGAAGGCGAGGCAGTTTTGAGATTCAAATCAGATATGAAGCATAAAAATCCTGCTATGAGAGATTTTCCTCTTGCGAGAATTAATGAGACAAAGCATCCAAGGCAAGGAAATAAATATCGCGTTTGGCCCTTGATGAATCTTGCAGTTGCTGTCGATGATATGGAATTAAAAATGTCTCACATTATAAGAGGCAAAGACCATCGAGATAATGCAGAAAGGCAAAGAATGATTTTTGATGTTTTCAAGAAAAAATTTCCTTGGGTATTTTTCATTGGAAGATTTAAATTTACAGATTTAGTAATGTCAAAAAGAAAATTAACTGCAGCAATCAAGAGCGGAGAATTTTCTGGGGAAGAAGATGAAAGAATTCCAACAATTGCCTCTCTTAGAAAAAGAGGTTATCAATCCAAGGCATTTGCTAAATTCATTGAACAGCGAGGGTTGAGCGAAGTTGACAAGGTTATGAATTCAAAAGAATTTTTCCAGATTTTAGATAACTTTAATGTCCAATAAAAGCAAAATGTTTTTAAATCTCTAAAGATTAAAATAGATATACAAAAAAAAGGAGGTAAAATAATGAAAAATAAAAAAGGAATGTCTGATATTGTTGTTACCTTAATCATAATCGTGTTATCTCTTGTTGCAGTAGGGGTTGTATGGCAAGTAGTTAATGGGCTCATTAAGAGCGGAACATCAAGTGCAGAATTAAATGCAAAATGTTTAGGTGTTAATTTAGAAGTAACTAAAGCAAATTGTTCTTCTGGAACTACAAACAAACGTTGTGATGTTCAGGTAATGAGAACTGGTTCTACAGCAGATGCACTTACTGGAACTAAACTTGTTTTTAGAAACGAGACTTCTGGAATTTCAAGCACTTCTGCGCTTGATAAACAAGGAGATATACCTGTTGCAGTTGGGCAGAGAGTTCATGTTGCAGATACTCTAGTTGCTAATGCGAATGGGATTTCTAAGGTAGAAGTTACACCTTATTTCACTGATGGTTCAGGAAATATTCAGATGTGTTCACAAACAGCTTCATTTAATTTTGTAGGATAATTTTATTTTTTTATTATCCTTCTTTTTTCTTTTTATTTTTTAATTAGTTGAAACTTTAGAAAGATTATTTATTATTAACTTCATTTCCTTTTTTTAATAATCCTACAGATACTTAACATAAATCTTAAAAAATTTTTCAAAAGTATCTTTTATTTTATCAAGTAAAAATCTTTCTAGTTTATCTTTGTGCCCCTTATCAAATGCTTCTAATGAAGAAAAATATGCTATTCTTGTTGTTTTCCTTATGATTAACGGAGGATAATTATTTTCTAAGAGTATAGCATTTAGGAAAATTCTTCCTGTCCTTCCATTTCCATCATCAAATGGATGGATGCTTTCAAACCGAGCATGAAATTCTGAGGCTAGTTTTAAGGGATGAATTTTATCTTTGTTGGATTCATACCAAGAGAGTAGTTTATTCATCTCTTCTTCAACTTTTTCAGGGGGAGTTGTCTTTAAATTTCTCATAGCTAAATAATTTGGTATTTTTTTAAATCCCAATTGGACTCCCGTATCTTTAACTAAAATGGAATGGGTATTAATTATATCTTTAATATTTATCTTTATTTTGCCTTGAAATAATAATTCATGGGCTTCTCTTGTATTCCTTGTTTCATAAACTTCTCTTAAATCTTTGTTTTTTGGAACAACATTTTCTCCTAAAATAAGAGTTACATCTTTTAATGTTAGAGAATTGCCTTCAATAGCGTTAGATTCATAAGTAAAATTTACAGTAAATCTATCTAATATGTCTTTTATTTGGTTTTTAGTGAAACTCTTCATTATTTTTTTGTATTCAATTCTAATAGACTCTAATTTTTTTATCTGTTCCTCAGTAAGTATGTTGTCTGCCTTGTAGGTTTTTAAAGCATAATTTTGATAAAATTCAATCTGTTTTTTTAAAAAGTAATTTTTTGTTTCTTTATTCTCTTTATCTTCTTCTTTTTGGATTAACTTGGATATTTTTTTAATTTTGCCGTCAGGCAACCTAAAAGAATATTCAGCATAGAGATATTTTTTTCCATTGATGGTTTTGTATACAACACTAGTCATCACTATTTATACCCCTACATATATTTAAATCTTTCTATTTTGTAGGGTTAAAGGTATTAACTTCTAATTTCTTTTTTATTCTTAACTTCATCCTATCTAATTCTTAACAATCAAGTAAACTTCGTCATTTTTTCTAACAAGGTTTGGAACTTTTATTCCAATTTCTTTCCCTTTCTCTGCTTTTTTAACAGGCTTTCTGTTGATTTCAATAGAATCAATAGTTGAATGGACAATTCCAGTAGTATTCCCAATAATCACAATTTTATCTCCGACTTTAATTTCAGAGACAAGTTTTATTGCAGCAACTTTAACATTATCAAAATAATGAACTACTTTTCCTACAAAATGCTTTTTTTCTGAGGAAGCATTGCTTTGTGTTTTTGAAAAATCATCAGAGGTTGGAAGCTTTAAATAAAAACCAGAAGAATATCCTTTATTGTAAATTTTTTCAAGTTCTTTAATCCCTTTTTCAGTTTCTTCTTTAGTTAATTTTTTATCAAGGGCATTCCTGTAAATTCTAACAACAGCATCAACATATCTCGCGTCACGATTTCTCCCTTCTATTTTGAAAGCTTTGATTCCTGCTTTTTTCATTTGCTCAATAAAAGGCAAAGTGCATAAATCTTTTGCAGAAAAAATTTGGTTGTTTTCCACTTTCAATTCATTCCCTTCTTCGTCTTTTACAGAATAACTTCTTCTGCAAGGGTGCAAGCATTCTCCTCTATTTGCAGACTTATTAAATAAAAATTGCGAAGTGAAGCATCTTCCAGAAACAGAAACGCACATTGCTCCGTGAATAAAGCATTCGACTTCAATTATCTTGGAAATTTCTTTTATTTGCTTTAAATTTAATTCTCTTGCTAGAACAATTCTTTTTGCCCCTAAGCTTTTATAGAATTTTGCTGATTCAACATTGGAAACAGAAGCTTGTGTTGAAATAAAAAAAGGAATCTTGTATTTTTTGCATAATAGAATAACAGAAGCATCCCAGCATATTACTGCGTCAACTTTCCCTTTAACTTTTTTAATTATTTCCTCTAAATTCTTGAGTTCGGAATTATAAATAATTGTATTAAGTGTTAAATATCTCTTGATTTTTTTAGGTTTGCATAATTTTTCTATTTCATCCAAGTCCTTTATTGTGAAGTTTTTTGCTGCTGCTCGCATAGAAAATTCTTGTAATCCAAAATATACTGCATCTGCTCCTGCGTTTATTGCTGAAGATAACATTGAAAAATCTCCTGCTGGTGCGAGCAATTCGAATTTTTGTTTTTTTTCTTTTTGTTTCATTTTGGGATACTCCGAGATAGAGTTAATCTTCTCAAAAATTCGGGTTGCGAGTAGAGGAGTTCATAGTGGGGTTTCATAAAACAATATAGAAAAATGTGTTAAAATATGTTTGGGATTAATTTAATGAATGAGTTTCTTTAATAGATTCAGGAAAAATATCCCTCACAATATCTATTTGTCTGCTTTCATAAACTCTTTGGACCAAATTCATTGCATCTTTTCTCAATCTTAATGTGTATGCTTTGGCGGGTCCAATTTCCATCCATTCTAAAGGGGAAATATCGGAGTAATCTGCCCAATAAGCCAAGGCAACTAAAGTTTCGCGAGCATTTTGTAACATAATTGTTTTTGGTTCATTTGGATTTGTTCTCGCATATGATTCTTCTAATTCTTTAGAAAATTCTAAAACTCCAATAAAATTGCCTTCTAAAGAAGCTTCTCTAACGGCATTAATCATTTCTGTGTTCTTAAAATGTATTTTTTTATCTCCGATTCTTGCTTTCTTGAAAAATTCAGTTAAATCTTTGATAGTTATTTTTTCCATATTTTACATAACCTTAAGAGCTATTTAAATCTTTCTTTTGTTACCCCTAATTAGTTAAGATAAATATAACAATAAACTTTATTTCAAATATTTTCCTTCATTATTAAAAAATTCTAAAAGAAGATTAGCATAAAGAACTAAATCCATATCTTTAACCTCATTTGCATTTGTCTATTTATATTCCGTATGTTCATCACTTAATTCAACACTCTTTGATTTTACATCAATAAGATAAACATCGCATTTGCTATCATAAGACATATCAGTCATTCTTAAGGTTGGAAATTTTTTTATAACTTTTATTTCCAATCCTGTTTCTCTTTTAACTTCTCTTAAAATTGCTTTTTTTGAAGTTTCTCCTTTCTCAATTAGTCCCCCAGAGCATTCCCATTTTCCAATATTTTCAGGGAAAAACTTATCTCGTGATTTTTTTAATAATAGATATTTATCATTATGTCTAACTAATGCTTTTACTAATCTTATTTTTGTAACCATAAAATTGTATGGCAGATTAAATTTAAAAACTCTCTGAATTATAACAAAATATGGAAGACGCAGCTGAAATGATGCATGGATATGGGGGAGTTTATTGTCCTAATCCATTAAACGATGATACAAATACGGATTATTTGGATAGTGAAGAAGAAGCAAAGCAAATAGAATCGTTAGAAATAATTGCTCTTAAATTATATCATAATGCAAATGATGCTTGTTATAATAAAAAATTACCAAAAGAAATTAGACAAGGAGTCTATGAAAGTTCTCTGAAAGTACTCGAAGGGTTTATTGGATTAATAGAACACCCTCAAGACAAATTATTCTGGAAATTTCGAGCCTCAAGAGAAACAAGAGCCTTATTATTAGAAAGAAAAGCAGAAATGCTTGCTTTTTTAGGAAGATTTGACGAAGCAGTAAATGCAGGAGAACAAGCAAATACTTTCTATAAAAAAGGGGAAGAAAAAAATTATTTATCAGAACAAATTGCTTCTTGGAAAAAAGGGAAGCTAAGTTTATAATTCTTCTATTTGATTAAATTTAAAAACTCTCTGAATTTGCTATTTTTATGACAACTAAACTTTGGGGTTGTTCCCACAGCGATTAAAGAAGACGATTCTCTTAGTTGTTACTTTCTTAACAAGTTTTTTATACCTTTTAAGGAAGATGGTTTAATGGAAGAACGTAACATATATAATGTTAAAATCATTTTATTTTATATGGAAAAGAGAGTTAATTTTTCTGAAGGGAAACAAAAAGATTTTTTTAAATATGTTAAATTAACCTCTAATTTTAGTTGGAAAGAGTTAGCTGATAAGTTAAAGGTGAATGAATCTACTTTAAGTAAAGCATATAGATTTGGAGTTTGTGATATTCCATATGATTTATTCAGAAGAATATTAAATGTAATTAACAAAGATGAATCAACTCTCCTTAGAGAGTATTGCGGAAAAATACTAAATGAAGAATTAGTTATTGGAAGAAAAGTTTTTGGAGAGGGGAGAAAAATTTTATCAGAAATAAAATTAGATTACAAAAATAATCCATCTAACTTTGATATCTCTAAAGTAAATTTTAGTAAATATGACTTAGAAAGAGGGATTAAACTTCCTAAAAATTTAACTCCCGAATTAGCTGAAGAAATTGGAATGCATTTTGGGGATGGCTTCCTTTCAGGAGAGAGATATGAATACAGATTGAAAGGGAATCCTAAGGATGAGAAAGAATACTATCAAGGTTATATTAAGCCGTTATTCAAAAAATTATTCAACTTTGAAATTAATCTTAAAGACTTTAAGACTAGTTATGGATTTGAGTTAAGGTCTAAGGCTATTTGGGAATTTAAAACAAGGATACTTGGAATAAAATCGGGTAATAAGTTTAATCTTTATGTTCCAAAAATATTAAAAGTAAATGATGTAAAAATTATATCTGCGTTTTTAAGGGGATTATTTGATACAGATGGAACTGTCTGCTTTAAATCAAAATATGGATATGAAAATTATTATCCTTCCATTGAAATTACTTTAATTTCTAAAAAAGTTATTAAAGATGTTGCTGAAATGCTCAAAATGCTTGGCTTTGATCCAAAAATATCTCCTACAAGAAACTGTGAAAGAATATCTTTAAATGGTATTTCTCGATTTAAAAAATATGAACAATTAATTGGGTGGAGTAGCCCAAAGAATTTAAATAAAGTAAACGAGTGGAAATTTCAATATCCAGAACTAAATAATGGCGACTGTAATTCAGTGGTAGAATATGCGACTGTGGCTCGCACAACGGGAGTTCGATTCTCCCCTTTCGCCCTTTCTGGACAAAAAGAGAAAACAAAATGAAAATACTATTTATCTGCAAATATAACGCATTTAGAAGCAGGATTGCTGAAGAATATTTCAAAAAGATAAACAAAAATCCAAGAATACGGGCAATTAGCAGGGGATTTATTATGGGCGGAGAATCTGACATGACTCAAAGAGGAATAACAAAAGAACTTCTTGGAATTGATATTGCAAAGAGAAAATCTCTTCCTATAACAATTGATGACTTGGTAAAATCCGATTTGATTATTGTTGCTGCTAATGATATTCCAAAAATGATGTTTAATTACAAATCTGGAATTTTAATGAAAAAAGTAAAAATTTGGAAAATAAAAGATGAGCAATTTCAAAGGAAAGGAAATATTAAGAGGACTATCTTAACAATCAAGAGGAAAGTTGAAAAATTAAATGAACAACTAGAGAAAAGAAAATGAATACAGAAATTGTCAAGGGGTTCAAAGATTACATAGGAGAAGAAGCAGAAAAGCGAGTTAAGATAAAGAAAATTTTAGTCGAGACTTTTGAACGTTATGGTTTTGAACCTGCTGAAACTCCCCTGATTGAAACTGAAGAATTTGTTAAGGGAGAAAATAAAGAAGACGAAGCAGTTAGTGATATCTACAAATTGAGCGACAAAGGAGATAGAAAACTTGCATTAAGATATGAATTTACTTTTCAATTAAAGAGAATTGCAAATAACAAAAAACTTCCTTACAAAAGATATCAGATTGGAGAAGTTTTTCGAGACGAGCCTTCAAACACGAGAAGATTCAGGCAATTTACACAATGTGATATTGATATTGTAGGAAGCACAATAAAAGATGAGGCAGAGATTCTTAAGATTACAAAAGAAGTTTTAGATAAAATAGAAATAAAAAATGAAATTTATGTGGGGAATAGAAAATTAATTAACGAGATTATTGAAACTGAAAAAATAAAAGGGAATAAACAGCAGATTTTGCGAGAGATTGACAAGATGGATAAATTGGGGGAGAAAGAAATAAAAATTTCGCTAAAAAAATTCGGAGCAGAAAAGTTAGTTGAGATTTTTAAAAAACCAGAAACCTTCTTCAAAAAATATGAATCTTACAAAGAAGTTGAAGAGCTGAAAAAATTCTGCAATTATTATGGAGTAAAAATAAATTTCCAGCCTAGTCTGGTTAGGGGGCTTTCATATTACAATGGAAATGTTTTCGAAATAAAAAGCAAAGATATGAAAGAAACAATTTGTGGGGGAGGAAGTTACAAAATAAACGAGGTTCAAGCATCAGGAATTTCTTTTGGATTGGATAGATTATCAATGATTTCAGGAATTAAATATGACTCAGAAAAATATTTAATTGTTTCTTTAAATGAAGATAAGACAGCAATTTCCGTAGCTGAAAAGCTTAGGGAAAAAGGAAAAAATGTTATAATGTTTTACGGAAAGCCATCAAGAGCCTTGGAATATGCAAATAGTTATAAAATTAATAAAGTAGTTTTCGTCGGAGAAAAAGAAATAAAGGAAAAGAAGTTTAAAGTTAAGGATATGACGAGCGGTCGCACGAGTAAATTAAAATAAAAAATGAAAGGCAATAATTCTTAAAAAGAGAATATTTCAATTAGTTTGATGGGAGAAAGTATTATAATTAGTTATGATGCAGTTCTTGGTGCATTAATCGCTCTTTTGGTCTTATTTATTACTATCATAATTGCATGTTTTGTATGGATAATTCAACTCAAATTTAAGAAAGATGAAAATATTTTATCATTAACTAAACAAATGGATATTATCCAAAGAAATTCTTTCTCAAAAGATTTAAATTATAAAAATGAAATAGACAAAATAAACAATAATATTTCCAAACTACAACGACCATATGAGGGGGGGAAAAGTTTACCCCGAGAGATAAAATGATAAAAGAACAAGATAAATTATATATGAAAAAAGAATTAAAAAAATTTGTAGAATCAATGAACGAATATTATGAAAAAGAGAATTTAATAAAAAATTTTTGCACAATTAACGAATTCATAAGGAATGGAATGGAATTTTTTCAAATAGGAGAAAGAATAAATATCTCCAAAGAAGCATTTTTAGAAGAAGAAGGAATTTCAAAAGATAATACTACCCTTGCAGGAGATTTTATTCGCTCTTTAGTTAATGGAGAGAAAGATTTTGTCCTCAATGAAATTGTAAATTCAGGGAAAATTAGAAAATTCAAAATACCAAAATTCGATTATGTAGAATTATGTAAAATCATTTCCAATTTAGCAAATCCCACAGATATATTTTTCCCTTTAGAGCCTTTCTTTAAAGAAATAAATCTTATGTCTTACGAGAACAAAAATAATCTTAAATTTGTTATGGGATTTGGTCCCATTTTGATTATAAACGGAAAAGAAATAAAAATTGATTGGATCACTTCCCATGAAAAGATTGATAAGATAATTGTTATAAATAAAAGTGAATTAAAAATAACTCAAAAAAAATTTGATAATTCAGAAACCCCAAAATGGATGAAGGTGATAAAAGAGTATGAAGAATTTAATATAGGGAAAAAATTAATGACTTCTTTTGGAGAGAAGAATGATAAAGAATTTGATTTTGTATTTCGAACAATTTTATCCAAACCCGAGTTAAATCAAGATTCTGCAATAGTCATAGAAGCACCTAATTAGTCATTTATTTAGAAAAATATATTAATTATCAATGATTAATCTTATTATGAAAAAGAGGTTATCTTTCTGGGATGTTTTAGCATGGATTGTTCTCGCAGGAATATTTGTGTGGGCTGTTTTAAAAGTAATTGGAGCAATATAAATAACATTTAGATACCAAAACATTTATATTCTTTTGAGATTATAGATAGATGTACCAATTGCTAGGGAATTCGTCCGTAAATTCGGGGGGGTAAACTAGGGTTGCGATACTCTTGGTAGTCTCCTTTGGTACTTTACTTTTTTAGCCATCTTTCAAAATCTTCTAAATCAAGATTGATGTAAGTATTCATTTTATTCTTATTATCTTTTCTCATTAAATAAGCATATTTATGGGCATTTGAATCATTGCTAAGCTTATCAAATAAAATTTTATTATGAATGTCTAGATTAAGATTCTTTTTTAATAAAAAAGTTAAATTTTCTATAATTCCCTTTTCTCTGCCTTGAAAATCTCTGCATAGTGTCAATGAAAAATCTTTTATTTTTAGGGAATTAATAAGATAATAAATAATAATACAATATAATCTAATTTTAAATGTAGCCTTTCCTTTTTGAGACTTGGCATATTTTTTATATATTCCTTGCCCATATTTTGAGCTTAGTATATTTACGAGTTCGTTACTGAATTTAAATCCCTTGATTATTCCATCATTATTTGCAATACAGATAGTATAGTCTTTTTCCAGTAAATCTTCTCCAGAAACATCAATTTCAAACCTCATAAAAAATTTAGTGTCTTATTATTTAAATATTAGAGGGTTATTTTACCAAATAACTCTCCTTTCCAAATTATCTCTCCTCTTTATAAAAATTTTCAATAAGTAAAAATTAAAATAAAAAAATAAAAAAATAAAAAAAAATTAGACTAGTTTGAATGTTGCGCTAACTCTTCCTGTAATTTCCTGTTCACTTGGTTGGATATTTGCAACAGATTCTTTTGCAAGTGCAGAATCTTCTGCTCTTCCAGATGATGCATATAAATTCCAAGGATAGTATCCAAAGTCGCTAACTTGCACTGAAACTAATTTGCCCGCAGTTTTACCAAAACCACTTGCAACAGCATCGGCTTTTGTTTGTGCATCCTTTGAAGCTAATTCAAGTGCTTGTGCTTTGTAATCATTCTGGGCTTCTTGTGTTAATTCAAAATTTATAGAACTAACTCCTGCTCCAGAATTAACTCCTGCATCAAGAACTCCTGATAACTTGTCAAGCAAATCTGTAGAAAATTCAATCTTTAAGGAATGATAAGCCTTGTATCCATCTTGTCTTTCCTTTCCGTTTTCCCAGTATGTGTTTGGATAGATGTTATAACTTTGTGTTGTTAAATCATCTTCTTCAAATCCTTGAGCTGTTATTGCATTCTTTAACTTATTAAAAATTAAAGTGTTTGCATCTTTTGCTTCAGCACTTGTTGTTCCCTTTGTTTCAATAGAATAGTAAACAGTAATTAAATTAGGAACTGCCTTTATTGTAGACATTCCTTCAACTGTTACAACATTTTTTGAAACTGGCGAGAATGTTGTCAAAGCGAGAACTGCAACTATCAAGATAACTGCTGAAATTATAGAAGTTATAACGATTGCATTATTTTCTTTCTTCATATTTTTTTCCTCCTTTCAATTGTATGAATATACGATTGATTGTAGATTACTTGTTTTCTTGTTCATTTACAATTTCCTCCAATTTACAATAGAAAGTATAATAATTGCTAAGAGAGCTCCTGTCAAAAACCAGCCCCATAATGGAAATGGATGTGGGGTTAGCAAGTATGAAAAAATTCCCTCTGTGCTTCCTGTTTTTGTAGCCAAAGACATTACTGATTCCTGAACTGAATCTGCAACAATTTCTCTTGGGGCATCAATTCCAGGAACACTAATTTTTTCATAAACTGCAACAGCAAATGTTCCAGCAATAGTTAAGATAAATGCAGGGATAATTGATTTTATTTTTTCACTCGCAGATTTTTTTGGAGAAATAACAATTGATTTATTTGAAATTTCATACATTACAATTTTTTTTCCTTTTTTGCTCCAAAAGAAATTTTTTCTTTTTTGAACAAATCCAGAAGAAAGCAATTTTTTAATATTATAATCAAGAGTGTTCATAGGAATATTAAGATTGTCAGACAAATCTTTTTGACTTGCTTCTTTATTTTCAGATAAATACCCAATTATTTTCTTGCAGGTTTTACTCCCAAGAATTTCAGAGATTTCCTTTGATTTTGAATCTTCAAGCGACACGAGGATGAAATTTTCTTCATTCATAGATTATTATAGAAATCTTATTTTATAAATAATTTGAAGAGTTCAAATGCAATAGAAGTCATCTTATTTTTAACTCCCTTCTAAAACTATTTTCCCCTTCTTTAACATCTTTGAAAGATTTTATTTTAAGTTCTTTGGAAAATAATGGGCAATCAATGACAAAGCTTTCAAATTCTCCTCCTTCGCCAGCAGCGTGGATTTTATATTTTTCTTTCAGTCCTTTAACTTCCTTGACAAATTGTTCATCTATTTCTCTTCCAAGCCAACTTTTGTCAAGAGGATATGCAAAAACCCCAATAATAATTACCTTGAACTTATTTTTAATCAATTCCTTAAGATATCCAATTTCATCAGATTGCCAAAGAGGATTAAAACATTTCAAGTTTAATTCATCGCATATCTTTTGGATTCTCGAAGCTTGATAAACAGAATGCAATGCTCCAGTAACTAAAACATCAATTTTGTATTTCCTTTTTGCTTTTTCGATGATTCTCTTTAAATCCTTTAATTCTAATTCCTTTTTTCCTTCAGTTTTCCCAATAATCATAGGGATTTTCATAACTTTTGCTTGTTTTTTGACTTGGGAAATTGAAGGTGTGTGAAACATGTAACTTTCTTTATTTTTTGAAAAAACCGAAATTAAACAGCTAATTTCATAACCTGCTTTTTTTGCTAAATAGGTTGAATAAACTGAATCCTTTCCTCCTGAAAATAAAACTCCGCATTTCATAATAAAATTAAAAATTATAAGTTATTAAATTCTATGTCGTAATCATTGTAAGTTAAACAAACGCTTATGGTTTCATTATTAACTATTTTCCTTCTTAATTAATCTTCATCTTCAGAATCATCAATCTCTTCTATTTCCTCTTTGAATTGCTTATCGAATTCTTCAAGTTCTTTTCTTAAATCTTCAAAAGGGTCAGGATTATTTTTCAAAAATTCTTCCCTCATCCAGATATTAATTTCATCAAAAGGAAATTTTTGATCCAGCCAAATTTTGTTTTGGTCTTCTAAATACAGCAACGGCAAAAACGAAATTATTTTTTCTTCCTTGTTCTCTTTGATAAATTCGCTGTAGGGAATTTTTTTCTCTGTTTTCTCATTGAATAAATCAGTTAAGTTTCTGTAAATCTCAGTAATCTTGTCTTTTATGCTAAATTTCCTCTTCGGAAGCGAAAACGAGCTCTCCCTAAAGCTATTTTTTGTTACAATTTCTTTTTTTATTCTTCTATTCTCTGTGATTATCGCCTTGTTTAAAGATTCTATCAGCTCTTTCAGAGTAACTTTTTTTAATCTTGGAAGCGGACTTCTCGAAATTAAATCAGGAATGTCTTCATCAAGTTCAATTCTTTCAAGGGGAATTCTAATTTGCTCTTTTTTTCCAAACAAAATGTCATCAATGCTCTTTACATATTGATTTAGCAAAATTTCAGATTTTATCCTAAGAAGAAGCGAAGCAGCAAGCAAAACTTTGCTCGAGACAAAAAAATCAGTTTCTTCAAATTCTTTTATTCTATCTAAATATTTATTTGTGAGAATTATAATATCAATGTCCCAGGGATTTAATTGTTCTGTGTTTATCAAGTCATAAATAATTTCTTGCCACCCAATCTCTCGATTGAACAGCAAATCGTGAATTTGTTCCTGTTTCACAGAAGTTTTTTCTGGTTTTTCAACATTATCTTCCTCTTTTTCCATACATATTCTAAGAAAAAAGGTTTTATAAATATGGTGAGAAATATCAATAAAATAACTAACATGAATGTTAAACCAATTAAAACAGAAAAAATTAATTTAGATAGAGAAGTTCAATTGGAAATCCCTTTCTTTAATTTAGAAAATCTTCCAGATTATTTTTGTGCAAGATATGCAAGATTAAGTTCTCAATTTAGTTTTGGTAAGATTTTTCCTGTTGCTCATGCTTGGAATATGCGTTCAAAACAAGGAGTAATAATCACTCCTGTGAATAATCGCTTTTTTGAATTGCCTTTTCATAGAAAACAGATTAAACCTGGATCTCTTGTGGGAATTTATACCTCCGATAGCAGATATAATGGAGAATTAAAACCTTATACTCATTTATCTTTATATCTTGGAGAAAAAAATAGACATTCTCTTTTCTTGGAGCAATATATTCATGATATCCGACTTATAAAATTAAAAGATTATGAACGGGGAAATATGGAAATTCGTGAAGTTCTTTCAATAAATTCATTGTAGTTCCTAAATTCGAAAAAAATAATTCCTTGTAGTGCCTAAGTTTCTAGAAGATATTTCTTGTAGTGCCTAAGTTTCTGATTTTTTGTTTAGTGTTTTACTACTTTAGGATAATTTATGCTTGTCATTTTTTAAGGGTAACAAAATAGAAAGGTTTATATAACTTAGATTTCTCTAATTCTTATCACCTCTTTTTCCCCAGGAGAGGCTTCAGGTTATCTATTTGATCAGCTTGAAGAACCTCCTAGGGTTATATTCACCTATTATTCTAAGTGATTTTTATTATGAATATAACAAGAGAGATGATTATATTATTTTACTATAAAACATTAGTCTTTATGATTAATTTGCCCTAAGATATAATTCTCACAAATAATTATTTTACAATCTCAATTTGGGTGGGATAATGGTAATATATCTTATTAACTAACTTCCTCTGTGCATTAAGCCAATTTGATAAACTTGTGTCTCCCAATTGCACTTTTGCTCCTGTTCTTTCCAATTCATTTGCATTATCTAACATTCTGCATCTATCCAAATATGCTTCTTGTTTTAATTTTTCATTTAATAATCTTGGAATGTTCGTTTCTTCTTTAGCTCCAAGTTCATAATAACAATACCTAGTAAATTTTCTTAGCATATTCTTTTCTGCATCAGGGTGACTTTTTTCGTAAATTCCTTTTGCATCACTTCCCTCTCTTTGAATTTCTGATTCAAGGAAACCATAAACTCTATTTAATACATCTACTTGTTCTTGAGTTACAGACATCAAATTTTTAGTTATCACTGTTTTTTAAAGATTTATGTAATAACACATATCAAATTTTATCCTCGTGTTTTAAACAGAAATTTAATATGTTCCTAAGATTATATTTTTAATTCTTATTTATTCTACTTTTGAATAAAGCTGATTCATAGAAGTAATTTCAAAAGGATTTGCAACACTTAGAACAAACTCTTCATTTTCTTTCCCCTTTTTTTCAAGTTTCAAATTTATTGCAGTGATATATTTTCTCTCACAAGATTGTCTAGTTTGATAGGGTTCTCTTCCAGAGCAGTTTTCTTTAATATTAACTTGCTCTGTCATAATCTCTCCTTTATCAATTAATTCTACAAGGTAGGATTCCATTTTATCTTTAGGTAATTTCATTTCCCATTTATTATTAAAATCTGAAGTAGAACCATCCTCCCAAGTATCATATCCAGAAGACTTATGCAAAATTGCTTCTTTCCCTGCAAATTCCAACCAAATGTGATTATAAATATAATCTCCCAGCTTATTTGTCACATCACACTGTTTATTCTTTAAATGCAGAACATTCTGTCTAAACTATCTCTATCTGACATATTTTTCTATAACTTTTTTTTATATAAATTTAGTTGATGTTCTATAGTATTTCAAACAGAAAATTATTCAATTATCAATCTTATTTCTTCGCTTCGCCTTTCCCTTCATATTCAGTATAATGGCATTTTCCGCAATAAAGTCTTCCCTTATGGTTCATTAAGAAAACTCCTGGTCCGCAACGAGGACAACTCTTCTCTCTTACGACTTTATCTCCAACAATCTTATACTTAGTATATTTTTTGCTAGTCGGATTATTCTTGTGCGGTTTTTTTCCTTTCTTATTTGCTTTTACTTTTTTTGCCATATTATTCTTGTGAAACTACTCTAATCAATCCTCCATTTATGCATTTTACTTTATTATTTCCGTGAGAAAAAATAGGAATCGGAGTATTTGTTTCCAAAGAATCATTCGGTTGAAAATAATATCTCGGTTCTGAAGGAAAACCTTGGCTATCTATTTGACTCAACACCCTTCTAACCTCTCCACTCTGAATATTAACTTCTTCCCCTTTTTGAAAAGAATAAGTTATAGAAGTCAAACTAGTTTGTCTCCCAACCCAATATTTTAATTTTTTAACCATCTTATTTCTTAGCTCCTTTTTTCTTTCTTGGAGTTTTAATTTTAGTTTCTGTTTTATCTTTATCTTCTTTTGAAGTGTAAATGTTTGCAGTTATAACAAAAGTGTTAGAGCCAAATCTTCCCTTTATCTTTTTAATTTTAACATTTTCTGAATCTGCTGAAAATTCTTTCCCAATTAATTCTTCTGCTTCTTTTATCTTTGGGCTGACATTCATAATTGCATTTACTTCAATCTCTCTTCGATTAAAAACCGGATTTTTCTTTTCCTTTATTGTTGTTAAGTTTCCCATTGTAATTATTTTGTTTTAATTGCGAAATTTCCTTGATTTTTTAAATTTAATTTTGGTGCAATCTCTGATTTTTCAGGATTTAACAAAACTATTCTTCCTTTGAAATTATCAGTAGATTCTCTTGAATCACATTTTGGGCATTTATCTCCATCGTAAATTGTGTTGCAAATCTTGCAGGCTTTAGTTTTCATTTTATTTTTTCTTCCCTTTTACTTTTTTTTCTGTGCCCTTTGTTGCTTTTTCTTCATCTTTTAATTCTTTTTGTGCAGCTTTATTTTTCTTTGCAGCATCTTCTTTAATCCATTCTAATTTTCCTAAACCGGGTTGTCTCATTGTTAGTCCAACTTTCAGTTCTCCTCCCTTATGGCTAATTGCAACAACTCTCGCCAAGCATAAATCTCCTTGTTTTAAGGTTCTCTTTGATGCTTTTCCAATTAATGAATTTGATTTGTTGAAACTTACATAATCATCCATAGTTTGACTTATGTGAATCATTCCTTTCATTGCTCCTAAATTCATGAATGCACCAAAATTTGTAATCTCAGAAACCTCACAATAAACTACTTCTTGCAATTCAGGTTTCCAAACTAGCAATTTAAATCTTGAACGATAATAAGTTGCACCATCTCCAGGAATCAAAACCCCCTCGCCAACTTCAAGAACTTCAATAATGCTTATAACTCTTCCAATGTCTCTGTCATAATAATCCGCATAGGTTTCTTTCAACTGTTTGTCGACAGATTCCATAGTAGGCAATCCGAATAATTTTGGTTCTACACGTATGTAATCTTCAACTTCAATTAAGTAAAACATTTTATAAAAATCATAGTAAAAATTGGTTTAAAAACTTTGTCTTAATGTTTTTAGATTCTCGTTTTTAGACAATTTCTAATTTCCCATTCCCTCTTATCACTAGTTTTTGGTTCTCTATTTTACTCTTTATTTCCCTGTCCAGAGTAGCAATTATAAAATCCCTATTTTTTTCTGCAAAAAGAACAATCCCATTATCAACATTTTTGGTATTCAAATCAACCTCTTTAAATTGATTTTTTTTCAAAAGATTCAGTGCTATTTTTCCTTCTTCTTTGAATTTCCCGCCCCCTGTTTCAGAGATTTTTGAAAGCTCTTTTATAACTTCTTTAGGAATTGCTATATTGAACCCCATAAATAAGATATCATTAAAAAAATCTATCTTTTTCCTAATACATGAAAGGATAAAATTCGTATCGAGCAAGATGTATTTCATTCTTATCTTAACAAATTTAGATATAAAAACTTAACATTTGAAGCAATAATCCTTATAAAGAAAAACCAACGTTTCTGACTATGACTTCAATTCTATTTGAAAGATTCAAAAAAAGATTTCCTCCGATAAACGAATACGAAAGAATTAGGGTATATGAAAATTTTGAAAGGATTTATTTAGATTTAATAAAAGAAGAATTTTTATCTGCTCATTACATCAATCCAAAAGAGGAAATAGAAGAATTGGCTAAAAAAATATTTGATGTTAATTTTGCATGCAGATCTCTTAGCGATGGGGGAGACAGCAGGTTAGCAATAATCTTTGACCCAATAATTTTACCTAAAGGAAAGATGAATGAAGAGGACTTTATGTATCATAGTTGGTATGATGGGCATAGCATTGAAATTTCTCTCCCAGCAAGGCACCCAATGGTAACAATTTCAACAGGAAACCGCGGAAGAACTGATTTATTAAACAGGCAAAGAGATTTATATTACAATTTTACTGAAGAAGTTTACAATCTATTTTTGAAAAAAGCAAGATAATTAAAATATTCAGGATAACATTTATTAATTGCTAATCCTTAATTTCAATATGCAGGAAAAAGAGAATATCTTGAGGATATTAGAGGAAACAAAAAAGGCATTGAAGAATAATGATTCTTTTAAACTGAAAGAATTAAGCAACCAAACTGTCCATACTGCTTCGATATCTCAAGATTCAGATAATATTACTATTGCAGTTCTTGTTTATTCCCTAAGCAAAATAATTGAGAGAAAGGAATACCAATCTATGAAAAATTGGGATGAGTTCTACAAGTCAATATCAATTCAAATTGATTTGGCAATTAGTTCCTTAAAGAAAAATGATGATAAAAAATTGAAGCAAGCAATAGAAACCTTTAGAGCTAAATTGGAAAAATTCTCTGGAACATTAAAAATTTACATTCAAGATGTTTTTAGAAAAGCCCAGATAAACAAAGCATCAAAAATTTACGAGCATGGGATTTCAATGGAGCAAACTGCAAAATTATTAGGGATAACTATGTTTGAACTTGCAAGTTATGCTGCACAAAAACCAGAAATTTCAAATGCCCCGTTCAATCAAACTCTCGACGTCAAATCTAGAATTAAAATTGCTGAAGAGATGTTCAAATGAAAATTATTTTAGTTAGGCACGGAGAGTGTGAGGATAATGTTAAATTAAGTGAAGATAGAGATTCTAAACTAACTCAAAGAGGAAGAAAACAAGTGGAGCATTTAGCAAATAGATTAAAAGATTACAAAATCTCAGAAATATATACAAGTAATCTAATAAGAGCAAAAGAAACATCAGAAATAATCTCTAAAAAAATAAAAGTCCCTATAAAAGGGAATTTTCAAGAATTAAATGAATATTCAGGAAAACATCTAAAGAAAAAGATAATTACATTATTTAATTTTCGTTTGAAAAAATTGAAAAGATTATTAGGAAAATTAGCTCAAGAAAAAGAAAAAGATAAGACTATTTTGATAGTTGCTCATGGAATTGCAAATAGGATTATAATCGGTTCACTTTTAAAATTTCCAATATCTAAACAAATATTGCGGTTTACCCAAGATAATGCTTGTGTGAACTTTTTATCCTGGAATGAAAAATACAAAAATTGGTGTGCTTGGTCTGTTAATGATGTATCACATATTCCAATTCATTTAAGAAATTCAGAAGAATTAAATTTTTATAAAAATAGAAAATGAAAACTCAAATTCAAAAATCTTCTCCAGAAAAAGCAATTGTTTTTGATTCTGGCACATTGATAAATTTCGCAATGAACGGCATGCTTCAGGAATTTATTGATTTAAGAAAGATATTCAACGGAAAGTTTTTGATAACTCGAGAAGTAAAAGAAGAAATTATTGACCGCCCTATGACAATAAAACGATTTGAACTTGAAGCATTGAAAATTAAAAAATTACTTGATGAAAAAATTCTTGAGTTGCCCATTTCATTAGGGATAGATGAGAATAAAATATCTTCAATGACAAAAGAGATATTGAATATCGCAAATAATACTTTTTTTGGAAGGCAAAATCCAATTCATATAATTGATTCTGGGGAAGCTTCTTGCCTTGCACTTAGCAAATTGCTTGAAGAAAAGGGAATCAAAAATGTAATCTCTGCTGATGAAAGAACAATAAGAGTTTTAAGTGAAAAGCCAGAAAATTTATTGTCATTGCTTCAGAAAAAACTTCATACTTCAATAACTTCAGACAAGAAAAATTATGAAAGTTTCAAAGGGTTCAAATTTATTCGCTCTTCTGAATTAGTGTATATTGCTTATAAAAAAGGAATTGTTAAATTAAAAAATGGAAATGTCCTCGATGCTTTATTGTATGCAGTAAAATTCAATGGGTGTTCAATTTCAGATGAAGAAATAAGCGAGATAAAAAACCTGAAATAATCCTTAGTAACATTTAAATAACTAATTTCTTCTAACTTTTTATGGCAATTGAAGAAAAAAATAAAGTAACTCTTGATTACGAAGGAAGATTTGAGAACGGACAAATTTTTGACACTTCAAAACACGAAGAGCATTCTCATCCCTTAACATTCGTTGTAGGAGAAGGACAAGTTATTCCTGGATTTGAAAAAGCAGTTATAGGAATGAATGTTGATGAAGAAAAAGAATTTGAAATAGAGCCAGAAGATGCTTATGGAATGCCTGATGAAAGATTAGTTCAAGAAATTCCAAAAAATATTTTGCCCTCAGAACCTGCACCTCAAATTGGAATGACTTTAGTTATGCAAACTCCTCAAGGAGATATTCCTGTAATGATTTCAGAAGTTAAAGAAGATTCAGTAATTCTAAATTTAAATCATCCTTTAGCAGGAAAAAAATTAATTTTCAAGATAAAAGTTTTGAAGATAGAGTAAAAATTCTTTAATCATAAATGGGCCCGAAGGGAGTTGAACCCTTATCAATCGCTCTCTCTGCAAATGCTCTGGAGGCGATTATACTGCCGTTGTACTACGGACCCCATGATGTTCACGAGTTTCCCCCTTGTGATAAACGAACAAACGAGTGAACCCATGAGCTTAAATTTACTAAAGAAATTCTATTTTTAATGCTTTCTCATTCCCTAATATTCTTTATTATCTCAAAAATATCATCTATTTTCTCTTCGCTAAATAAGGGGATTAAAATGTTTCTATCAACTCCTAAAATAGAATGGAGATTTTTAAAATTTTTAATCAATATCTCTGCATCTTCTCCAGACATCCCTTCTCTTTCAAGAATTCTGTACCCTCTTGGAATCATAATTTCTTCTGAAATTCCTAGGCATTGCTTTATATTTTCAGTATCAATTAATTCATCATAATTAAGGACAGAAAGAATTTTCTTTGATTTTGGAAGTCCAAATCTGGAATAATCTTTAACTGTTTCGTCAATTTCCTTTTCAACCTTGTGAAGAAGTTCCTTTAATCTCGCCTTTACAAGTGCCCCTTCAGTCCCTAACTCAATCAAATATGATTTGAGGGTGTCTGAGGTATTAAGAATAATTCTTCCTCTTTGAATTAGTAAAAGCGCTTTAATCAATCGTGGATTTTTTTTCAATTCTTCCTTATCTAATTCTAATTTATTCCTATCAAAAATATCCTTGTGTTTTTCAATCATTTGCAAAGTGGTAGTAGCTCTTCTTAGGATATCATTAGTATCTCTTATTACATATTTCAAATTTCTATAAAAAAGTGCAATTTCATCTCTTCTTTGTGAAACTGCAATAACAATTGTCTCTGCTTGTTTGGCAGTTCTCTCAGCTGCCTTGTGTCTTGTTCCAGTTTCTTCAGAAGGGATTGAATTATCCGGAGTAAGAAGAACATTTGCATGCAGGATTTTTTTCAAATCCTCTGAAATTATTATCGCACCATCCATTTTTCCTAATTCGATGATTTTTTGAGGAGTAAATCTTGCATTTATCTTAAATCCTCCTTCAAAAATTGTTTGGACAAAATCATTATAGACGACAATTAACCCTCCAGTCTTCGCTTTTTGAACCCCCTCAATTGCAGTTCGAAGCAAAGTTCCAGGAGCAATTGCCCTTAGAATATCTGTAATTTCATTTTCTTTAATCTCTTTTTTCTTCTCAATTAATCGTGATTGAATCTCTTTTTTTTCCTCTTCCATCTTAATAATTCAGATTTTATTTCTGGATAATCCAAGATATTATCTCTGTTTAAATATTTTATGCACTATTTTAATTCAAATTATGCTTTTTATTTTTCCAAAATTGTAAGTCTCTTTCTCACCAATAATATGAACTTCAAAATTTTCCAAAGATTTTTTTGGGATAATTGAGAAATAATCTTCATATTCTTCCTTCAAATTATTGATATTTGTTCCTTCAACTGTAGCCAAAAAGCTTGGAAGAACAATTATTTCTTTTTTCTTGAATCTTCCAGCAAGAAAACATTTGTATTTTTCTCGTTTTATGTTTTGCTTGTCTGATAAGACAATTGAAGGATGCAAATGCCCCATTACAACTATTTTTATTTTTTCGTCGAAGATTTCTGGAAATGCTTTGTCTCCATGAGTGAATATAATCTCATCTTTTACAAAATAATCTTTTAATCTGTCGCTGAAAGAATAATCAATTGTATCGTGATTTCCTTTTATCAAAATTATATTTTTATCTTCAGTGTATTCTTTCAAAAAATTCAAAAGTTCCTTAAAATAATTTTTTTCTTTCCATTCATAGGAAAATGAATGCTTTATGTCTCCTATAAAAACTATTTTTTTTAATTTGAAATTCATTTTTTTAATTTCTTCAAAGATTATCTTCAATTCTTCCTTGATTTCCTTGATTTGCATCTCTGGAACAAGAACTCCTGATTGTTGCAATTTATATTCAAAACCCAAGTGCAAATCTCCGATTGCAAGAATTCCTTTTTCAGGAAAGAAAATCGTTTTTCCAATAAAGATGTAAGGTTTTGCTTTGGTCATTTTTGTTAACGCTCCCACAAGGAATTGAACCCTGATTATGCGGACCGCAACCGCATGTTCTATCCGTTAAACTATAGGAGCTTAATAATTAAGAAAGATTTGCATTTATTAAATTAATCTAAGAAGAAATTTTAGTGATATTCAAGTTACAATTATTATATAAAATTCCATAACTAAGGATTAAAGTTAAAATAAAGATTGTAGAGATTAAATCTTATAATTATGGGAAAATTTATAATCTCCTGTCTCTATATAAAATAAATTAAATGATAAATTTGAAAGGAGGTAAAATGAGAAAAATATTTTTATTATTAGCAATTTCATTATTAACGATTTCTTTTGTTTTGGCTGCAAGTTCTGTGGATTCTGGTTCAGATGCAACTCAAGTTGGACAAGGAACTGGAGATGGAACTCAATCAAATGTTGAAACAGAAACTCAAAATCAAGGAGAAGAAACTAATTTGCAGAATCAAGTAAAAGTTCAATCTGGAAATTATGTAAATTCCAATGGAGAACAAATGCAAATCCAAAATAATGGGGAATTCAAATTGCAAGTTGGGAATGTAGAAGCTAAATCTTCTTTGGAAATGACTCAAGAACAAGAGCAGAATAGAACAAAACTAAAAACAACACTTTCTAATGGGAAAAATGTTGAAATTAAGGTGATGCCAGATACTGCTTCAGAAAGGGCTATTGAAAGATTAAGATTGGTTAATTGTGTTGCAGAAGAAGGATGCACAATTGAACTTAAAGAAGTTGGAACTGGAGAAGAAGTAAAAGCAGTTTACGAAGTTAAAGCAGAAAAAAATGCTAAAGTGTTAGCTTTATTCCAAACAAAGATGCAAGTTCAAGCACAAATTGATGCAGAAACAGGAGAAGTTGTTCAAGCAAAAAAACCTTGGTGGGCTTTTTTAGCTTCTGAATAATTTTTAGTTTATTTTTTCTTTTTCTTTTTTTATTTCTTTCATTGGAATATACTTTGTTATCCCAAGATAATCTGCTAATTTTTCAGTGAGAATTGCATAATAAGTAGTTGGTTTCTCAATAACTCCCCATTTTTTCTTGTAAGGTTCATCCCCTATTCCTAAATCATAATATTCTATCCCTTCTGTTATTGCTTTTTCTATGTCTTTTTTAAGCAAAAAAATAGGAGTTGAAAAATTTTTGTATTCTCTGTTCCACCAACAGCCACAATAATAAATAATATTTTTCTCTTTCATTGTAATATGCACAGCAATTAATTCCTCTCCAAAATATGCACTAATAGTATCGCATTTTTCTTCCCAAATCTCAAGTCTTCTTTTGAATTCTTCTCTGTTTTCTTTAAATTGGGCTAAAAACCATTTTTTACTTTTCCTCAAAGCATCTTTTTCATTGTAAACCAGTTTTATATTTTCATTTTTCTTCTCAACCCTCTTCAAATCTTTTCTGAAATCATTATCTAAGTTTAATTTATCAAAGCTATCTGGAAGTTTAATTATATTAGTAAGTTGATCTTTTTCTTCTGATTTAAAACCAATAGAGCAATCAGGATGTATTGAAATCATATAAAAAGGAGTTGGTAAATTCTTCAAATCTTCTTTATTAAGTCTGGCATAAGGTAAATAATCTAAATCTGCCCATGTCCAGTAAAAAAGATTATTACTGTATTTTATTTTTTTAAATTCCATTATTCAAGTTTTCCATAATTTATTTCTCACCTAGTTTATGCCAATCCCAGAAAACTCTTAATTGATGACTTCTCCAATTTCCGCCTATGCTCTCAAGATATTCTTTTTCTTTTTTCTTTGCAACAATGTGTGCTTCGTTATCAGTATTAAGCCCGAATTTTTCAACTAAAAATCTTTCAACTGCTTCATGGATGCAGAGAGATTTAAATTCCTTTATTCTTTTTTGATTATGGAAATTTTTATCAATTACAATCTTGTTTGTTCTTCTGCTCCATTCCCCTACATGGGGTTGCTTTTTAACTGAAATTGTATCTGATATGCGTTCATTAAAAAAATCAAAAGATATTTTATTCTTAGTAAATTTAACATTAGTAACAGGAGATGCCATAAAAACTTTCATAAGTTCGCGATGTGCGTTTTTAATTTTCCTTTTTGCTACCTTGCTCTCAATTTTCATTTTATCTAAAAATATAACAGAAAGTAATTATTTAAATCTTATTTGAAGTTTTTTGTTATTCACTTTTCATCTTCTTCAAATGCAATTCATGCATCCTCTTAAGAAATGCTTGCTTGTCTTCTATCTTAATCATATCGCTATGCCCTTGCATAATAATTCCCAATGCAAACGGACTTGGCAATTCGGTATCACGAATTTTCAGTTTAACTCTTCCTTCTTTTATCCATTGAAGAACAAGTTTTGCATTTTCAATATCCATTAAATCTTCAAGAACTTCTCTTCGAGCTTCTCTCAAAATAGGAAACTCTGAAGATATCTTTTTCACAGCTGCAAGAACAAAATGAGATTTCATATTCTGCTTTCCAACACTTCTTTTCATTCCTCTGTAATTTTTCAAAATCATCAGCGAACGCGTTGCACAATGCCTAAATCTTCTGGCGAGAACATCTGTTCTTTCAACTGCTTCTTTCAAAACTTCTTCTAAGTTTTCAGGTTTCAAAAAATTCATAACCTTTTCAATATTCATTTTCTCTCCTGCAATGTAAAAGCTATTATCATTAATTCCCATTTCAACATCTCTTCCTCCTGCTCTCCCAAGCATAAATCCTATTGCCCTCGACAAAGCATCATTGACTCTTCGCCCATACATGCTATGGAAAATCAAATATTTTTTTTGCGAATTATATCTTTCTACAAGAAGTGTGCTTGAATCAGGGATTTCAAGATAATTATGCTGTTCATTAAAATAATTGTAAATAGATTCTGCTGTGGAATTTTTCAAATAAAGATGCTCTTTGATAAAATCAATAATTTCAGATTTTTTTCTTTTATTCTTAAATTTCTCATTCATTAAAGTTCTAAATCTATTTATCTCAATTGCAGAATCAAAACTCAAAGGAAGCATTTCAGAAAACCACGAAGGAATTGTCGGCTGTCTATCAACTGCAGCCCTCACGCAAACATTCATTCCTCTAGTATAAAGGTGAAGATATTTATTTCCCCCTAAAACAAAAACATCTCCTTTCTTCATTCTCTCCAAAAATCCTTCATCAATTGCCCCGATTGGTTCATTGCTCGGTGAAAGTTTTACTGTAATAAAAGATTCTTCAGGGATTGTCCCTATGTTTGTCAGATAAAGAACTCTTGCCATTTTTCCTTTTTTCCCAATCTGCCCTGTTTTTGCATCATACCAAATTTTTGCATAAATATTGTTTTGTTCCAAAGCATAATCTCCAGCGAGATAGCTAATTACATCAAAAAAATCATTTCTTGATAAATTTGAATAGCAATAACTTTTTTTAATTAAACTGAATAATTCATTCACACCCCAAATCTTGTAAATTGCCATCCCATAAATTTGCTGGCTTAAAACATCCAAGCAATTTTTCGGAAAATAAATTTTGTTAATCTTTTTCTCAGTCATTTCTTTTCCTATGACAGAGCACTCAACTAAATCATCTCTGTCCAAAATGATAAATCTTCCCTTAGCTGTCTCGTGCAATTTGTGCCCTGCTCTTCCTAATCTCTGCAATGCCCTCGCACTTGATTTTGGACTTCCAAGCATAATAACCAAATCAATGTAACCAATATCTATTCCTAATTCCAAACTTGTGGAGCAGACAACAACTTTTAATTTCCCTTCTCTTAATTTTTCTTCAATATCAAATCTGAAATCTTTGCTCAAGGAAGAATGATGTGCCGCAATATTATCATCTCCATATTCAGTAGGAAAATTGTCTTTCAAATGATTAACAACTCTTTCAGTTGCTGAACGCGTGTTTGTAAAAATTAAAGTGGTTTTGTGTTCCCTTATCAAAGAATCAATCAAACTATACATGCTGGTTCCAATGTTTTCTCCAATCAAATCACCAACACCAAGAACTTCGATATCTAATTTTTTATCTAGCTTAACATTTGCAATAAAGACTTCTCTATCCTCTCCAACACCAACAAGAAATTTAGCAACCTCTTCCAAAGGAGCAATTGTTGCACTTAATCCAATTTTTACAGGAAAAACCAAACTAACTTCATTTAATCTTTCCAATGTTATGCTAAGGTAAACTCCTCGCTTATTATCCAAAGCATGAATCTCATCGACAATGCAGAATTCAACTGCTCTCAAATAATCAACAAATTTTTTTGTTGTCAAAAGTATAGCAAGAGATTCTGGAGTGGTTACAAGAATATGCGGGGAATTTTTTGCCATCTTTGCTCTTTCAGCAATAGTAGTATCCCCTGTTCTCAAACCAACTCGTATTTTTTGCAATTTAATATTTTTTGATTCTGCAATTTTGTAAATCTCTTCCAAGGGTTCAATTAAATTTTTATGAATGTCATTGCTTAATGCTTTCAAAGGAGAAGTATAAACTGCATAGATGTGATTTTCCAATTGATTTTTTTCTGCAAGGATTACTAAATAATTTATAATAGCAAGAAATGCTGTTAATGTTTTGCTACTTCCAGTTGGTGCAGAGATTAAAATATTTCTTCTTTCCCAAACACTCATAACTCCAAATTTTTGAGGCAAAGAAAAATTAGGGAACTTTGAAAAAAACCATTCCTTTACAATTGGATGCAGAATATTCATTAAATCCTTATCTTCACTTAATTGTGCTTCAAATATCTGAGTCATTGCGACAACACCTCCGGTTTCGTTCGCTTGACCTTCCCCCTGAATTTGTGTTCATGACTGATTTTCATTTTTTGTCTTATCTACTTGTGATACTAAAGATTTATAAATGTATATGAAATAGGTTTCATATGAATAAAAAGACATTAGAGTTCAGTCCTTATTTTAATCATAATAGTTACAATATTTTTTTCACAAATCTGGCAAATCCATTGAAGATAGGAATAATTCTCTCATTAAGAAATAAAGAAAAAAATGTTTCAGAACTCGTGGCTGATTTAGGTGTTGAGCAAAGCAAGATTTCTCATGCCTTGCATTCTTTAAAATCCTGCAATATTGTTCAGATGAAGCAAAAAGGAAAAGAAAGAGTTTATTCCCTTAACAAAGATACAATTCTCCCAATGCTAGAATTAATTGACAAGCATGCTTCTACTTATTGTAAATGTAAGTCTTGCTTGAAAGGATGTGAGGGAAAATGAGTAAAAAAACAATTCCAAAGGTAATTTTTAAATTTGACAAAGAAAAAGATTTAGAAAATATTTGGAAGACCTGCAACACTAAACAATATGATTACGGGGCGGGATTTAAAGAGCTGGTTACAAAAAATATCTTACATATCTGTGAAGGAAAGAAGTTTAAAGATTGTAAAAAAGAGTTAGAAGAAACAATGAGTCATATTTATAAAAACCCCATCGTGGAAGTGATTGTAAAATCATTTAATGAAAGTTGGAAAAAGGTAGATAAAGAGTATTTTAAGAGATTAGAACGAATAATGCATACTTCTCTTAAAATAAACGAAATTCCTGTTTATTTAACTAATTCACCAATGTGTGTTTATGACCCTCGTAAAAATAGTGCATCTTTCTTCACTCATTTTTATGGGAATATCTCTTGGACAATTAATGTGGCTATGCATGAATTAATGCATATTTATTTTCATAATTCAAAATATTGGAAAATTTGTGAGAGAGAAATAGGAAGAAGAAAAACTTTTGATTTAAAAGAAGCATTAACTGTCCTGCTTAACTCAGAATTTAATGATTTGATGATTAATGAAGATGAAGGATATGAAATACACAAAGAGTTGAGAAAATATATTTTCAAAGAATGGGAAAAAGAAAAAGATTTTGACTCCTTAATAGATAAATCAATTAAATGGATTAAAAAAAATAATTAAAATGACTAAACTAATATATTTTGATAACGCTGCAACAACACGAGTTGACGACGAAGTTTTGAAAACAATGATTCCTTATTTTACAGAAAACTATGGGAATGCATCATCATCTCATTTCAAAGGGCAAGAAGCAAAAAACGCTTTGGAAAAAAGCAGAAATACAATTGCGAAATCAATTGGTGCAAAATCTCAAGAAATTTATTTTACATCTGGAGGGACAGAAGCAAATAATCTCGCTTTGAAAGGATTGTTCTTCGCAAATTATCCAGAGAAAAATCATATTATCACAACGAGGATAGAACATGATTGCGTATTGAATACTTGCAAATGGCTGGAAAAATTAGGAGCTAGAATTACTTATTTAGATGTAGATGCAGAAGGTTTCATCAATTTAGAAGAATTGGAAAAGGCAATTACAGATAAGACAATTGTTGTCTCAATAATTCAAGGAAATAATGAGATAGGAACAATTCAAGACTTGGAAGCAATTGGTAAAATATGCTTAAAGAAAAAAACTCTTCTCCATACTGATGCTTGCCAGAGTTTTACAAAAACTTTATTGAATGTCAAAAAGCAAAATTTAAGCCTAGTAACTTTAAATGCCCATAAGATTCACGGTCCAAAAGGAGTCGGAGCTTTATACATTAGAGAAGGAATAAAAATAATCCCCGTTGCTCACGGCGGAGGACACGAGAGAAAAATAAGAAGTGGGACAGAAAATGTTTCAGGAGTTGTAGGTTTTGCAAAAGCAGTTGAAGTTGCAAATAAAAAAGATGTTGAGAAAATGATTAAAATGAGAGACAAATTAATTGAAGAAATTTTGAAAATTCCAAACATAAGATTAAACGGAGCAAGAGACAAACGGCTTTGCAATAATGTTAATATTTCATTCAATAATGTAGAAGGAGAATCTATTGGAGGTTATCTGGAAAATTTCGGAATCTGCACATCAACAGGAAGTGCTTGTGCTTCGCATTCCCTTGAAACGAGCCATGTATTGAAAGCAATTGGATTAACTCCTCTTCAAGCAAATAGTTCAATAAGAATAAGCATAAGCAAATACACCACAGAAGAAGAAATAAATTTTCTCTTGAAAGTTCTGCCTAATATAATAACCAAACTAAGGAGGATGAGCCCGATAAAATGATTGAAAATCACAAATTCAGTGGGAAAATGAGTGTAAAGAAACCAGAGGTGTCGTTCAAATGAAATCTAAAAAAAAGTTTGAAAAATTTGGATGTGAATTCAAGAATGAAGCAGAATGCGAAGATGATTTAGAAGAGGTAGGTTCAAGTCTTGATGAAGCAGAAGAAGAATTTTTTGAAGGGGAAGAATAAATTGAAATGGGAAATTCCAATTTGCAAACTTTTATAGGAGATAAAAGATTTTGGGGATGAAGAATGAAAAAAGATAATAATCGAATTAAAAAAATTGTAAAAGAAGGTTATACAAACATAGCTAAAGGAGGCTGTTCTTGTAATTGCGGATGTGGGGTTTCTAATAAAGAGATATCAAAAAGTATTGGTTATTCAGACAAAGAAATAAATAATGTTCCAGAAGCAAATTTGGGTTTAGGTTGCGGAAACCCTCTTGCATTATCAAAAATAAAATTAGGAGATATTGTGGTTGATTTTGGAAGTGGAGCAGGTTTTGATGTTTTTATTGCAGCGAATAAAGTTGGAAAAACAGGAAAAGTAATAGGAATTGATATGACTGAAAAAATGATTGAAAAAGCAAGAGCAAATGCAAAAAGATATGACTATAAAAATGTGGAGTTTAAATTAGGAGATATAGAAAATGTTCCTCTCCCAAATAATTTTGCAGATGCTATAATAAGCAATTGTGTGATAAATTTAGCTCCAAATAAAGATAAGGTTTTTTCAGAAGCATATAGAATTTTAAAAAAAGGCGGAAAAATTTATCTTTCAGATATTGTTCTTTTAGACAAACTTAATAAAAATCAAATGAAAAATAACAATCTTCTTGTGGGATGTGTTGCTGGAGCATCGCAAAAAGAAGAATATATTAAAAAAATAAAAAATGCAGGATTTAAGGTTAAAATTCTTGATGAAGACAAAAGCATAAGTAAAACACAATATTCAGGAATCCCCCTAGAGAGTTTAAAATTAGAGTGCACAAAATGAAAACAAAAATGAAAAAAATAATTAATAAAAAAACAATGAAATCAAAAGAAAAGAAAACAGTTAAAAAATCAGCAAAAACAAAAGTTAAAGAAAATATAATTTCAAAAGAAATGACATTCGCAGAATTGTTAAACAAATACTCCCAATCAGCAAATATCTTATTTGAAAGTGGATTGCACTGCATAGGATGCGGAGGTGCAATGTATGAAACAATCGAGCAAGGATGCATGATGCACGGATTTACAAAAAAACAAATTGATGATTTAATTAAAAAGTTGAATAAGAAAAAATGAGCCCTCAGCACAAATTTAGTGGGAAGTTGATGCACAAGAAACCGGAGGTGTCTTAGCATGAGAATGTGGAATGTTAATACAAAGGGAATGTGCAATCAGCATTTACTTGGGGAACACGTAGAATGCCATATGTTTGTTGGGACATTAAATCAAGGAAAATCTGTTCAAGGTTATTTGGACAATGGGCTTTTAGAAATTCATAATTTAAAGAAAAGGCACGATGAATTATCAAAAGAAATGGAAAGACGAGGAATGAATCATAAATCCAAATTACCATTGTATAAAAAAATAAGATTAGGAAAAATTGATTCAGCCAAAAATATTCACGAATTAAATAAAAGATGCAATGAATGCAATTTCAGTGGGAAGTTGATGCACAAGAAACCGGAGGTGTCTTAGCATGACAATTGAATATTCAAAACAAGTTATGAAGAATTTTATGAATCCTAAAAACTTGGGAGAAATAAAAAATGCAGATGGAATTGGGAAAGTGGGAAATCCAAATTGTGGGGATATAATGCATCTTTATATTAAAGTGAAAAAGAAAAAAGGAAAAGAAATAATCTCAGATATAAAATTTAAAACTTTTGGATGTGCTGCTGCTATTGCGACTTCTTCAATGATAACCCAATTAGCAAAAGGCAAAACAATTCAAGAAGCAGAAAAAATGAAATATGAAGAGGTTGTAACTTCTCTTGGCGGACTTCCAAAAATAAAAGTTCATTGTTCTATGATGGCACAGGAAGCTTTGAAAGCTGCAATTAAGGATTATGAAAAGAAAAAGAAATTAAAAAAAATTAAAATAGCAACTGCTGCTGTAACTGCCGCCTCTTCAGTTGCAATAAATTCATAAATGGAAATCAACCTTGAGCACAAATTTAGTGGGAAGTTGATGCTGAGCGATTTTGCGAGTGCCAAAAAACGCTTAATTCGCAATGAGCAAAGTCGCGAATTAAAGAAACCGGAGGTGTCTTAGCAATGGAAAATAAACAAGTAGGATTATTAATCATCGGAATTGCAGTGCTTTTAGTTGGAATAATTTTTTTATTTAAATCTGCTTTAATTGATGTTACTACAAGCAGTTGTTCTATGGAAGAAGAAATTTGCCCAATGTATAAAACAATAAACCAGCAAACTTATCTTGCTTTGTCCATCGTAGGAGTTTTAATTATAATCGGGCTTGTTTTAATTTTTACAAAACCAAAGGAAAAAATAATAGTGAAAATAAAAAAAGAAAAGAAAAAACAACTTAATTTGAAAAATCTGGATAAAAAAGAAATTGAAGTTATTCAAATTCTTCAAAAAGAAAATGGTGCAGTTTTCCAAAGTTCATTGATGGAAAGATTAGGAGTAGGAAAAGTCGGAATTACTCGGTTATTGGATAAATTGGAAGCAAAACAATTAATCGAAAGAAAAAGAAGAGGAATGAACAATATCGTAGTTTTGAAGAATTAACAACTTTTATAAACCAACTATAGCCTCTATTTCTATAAGAAACGATTAGATAGTGAGTCCATAAAAACTATAGACAGGATTTGCTATAGGTTAGATTTCTTTTAAAATACATTAAAAATGGAACAGTTTGAAAAACTCGGATTAAGCAAAGCTGTATTGTCTGTTTTGAGTGAGATTGGATTTAAAACTCCGTCGGAAATTCAAGAAAAAACAATACCCTTAGCATTAGCTGGGAATGATATCATCGGAGGTTCTGCAACAGGTAGCGGAAAAACTCTAGCATTTGCCTGTCCTATAATTGAAAATTTAATCTCAGATAAAAGTATTCAGGCGTTAATTCTTACTCCAACAAGAGAATTAGCAGAACAGGTTTCAATGTCAATAAAACAATTTTCAAGAAATAAAAAACTGAATACTCTTGCAGTTTATGGAGGAGTGAATATGGAACAGCAAATAAGAAAACTTCGAGGTTCAGATGTTGTTGTAGGAACTCCTGGAAGAATTTTAGATCATTTAAAGAGAAGAACAATTAATTTAGCAAATGTTAAATTTCTTGTATTAGACGAAGTTGACAGGATGTTTGATATGGGATTCAGCCGAGATGTTGAATTAATTTTGCGTCAATGTCCAAAAGACAGACAGACAATGATGTTCTCTGCGACAATTTCCGCAGAAGTTGATTTTCTCGCAACAAAGCACACAAGAAACCCAATAAAAATCTCCGCAGAAACTTATGTTGATGCTTCAAAATTGACACAAATTTATTATGATGTTCCGCAAGGGCAAAAATTTTCTTTGCTTGTTAATTTGCTAAAGCAAGATTCTCAAGAATTGGTTATGGTTTTTTGCAACACTAGAAGAAATGTTGATTTTGTCTTTGAAAATTTAAATCGAGTTGGAATTCCCGCAGAAGCAATTCACGGAGGATTGACTCAAAATAATAGAACAAGAGTTCTCGAGGAATTCAAGAAAAAAAATGTAAAAGTTTTAGTTTGCACTGATGTTGCTGGAAGAGGGCTAGACATAAAAGGAGTTAGTCATATTTACAATTACAATCTTCCAATTGTGAGCACAGATTACATTCACAGAATCGGAAGAACTGCAAGAGCAGGCGAAGAAGGAAAAGTTGTGAATATTCTCTCAAGTGAAGATTATTTTCTTTTTAGAAAAATAATGGAAGAAGATTCAGTGAGAGCATCAATGAAAGAAGAACATCTTCCATTATTTGAAATAGTTAACATTCGCCCAGAATTCAAAAAGAGATTTTTTTCACGAGACAACGATTCCAGAGGAAGAGATTCAAGAAGCGGAGCTCCTAGAAGAAGTTTCGATGCGAGAAGAAGTGCAGGAACAAGAAGAGAAAGTAGCAATAGAGGAAGAACATTCAACAGAGCAAGAAGATAGAACATAATTTTTTATTCTAGTAAGAAAAGTTTATAAGTAAAAATCACTTAAAATAATTACACCAAACGCCAGGAAATTCGTCCAATACTAATTGGGGGGGTTGAATGGGTATCGGTCTAACGACCCCTTGGTGTAACTTTATTTTTCTTTAGAAGAAATTTTTCTAAGTCTTCTAACTTAATATCTACATAAGTTTTTAATAAATTTTTATTATCTCTCCTCATCATATTTGAATAAATGTGAGCATTGGAAGTAGAAGAAAGTTTTTGAAATAAAGGATTTCCTATTTTTATTCCTAAAACTTCATTTAAAAAATATTTAATATTTTGCTTTATTTCATTATCCCGTCCTTTAAAATCTCGGCATATTGTTAATGATAAAAAATCTGGTTTTTCTATATCCTTAAATAAATAATATAAAACCATAGAATAAATTCTTACCTTGAATATCCCTCTCTTTGTCTCAAAGGAGTCATAAGGATAACGATATTTATTTGCTTTCCAGTTGGATACTAATGAGGTTATTAATTCTTTAGAAAACTTAAACCCTTTTATCATATCTCCATTATCTTGAGCAATGCAAATTACATATGTATCGTTAAATAAATCATAACCCCTAACATCAATTTCAAACTTCATTGTTGGAATAACTATACCTTATTTATATTATTTTTCCCCCAGGACAAACTACCTTTGTGAAGCAAGAAGATAGTTTTTTAAATTCCTTTTAATTAATGAAACTACAATGGTGATACAATATATTTCAATAGCAATTGAAATGTTAATTTCTATTATGGGTTTGATTATAGTTTTCCAAAAGAAAAAACTTTATGGTTTAGGAATTTCCTTGACATTTGCAATTTATGTTTTCTATGACTTTGCAAGACTATTAAGTTGGAACATTTCTCAAGATATTCTTTACTTTTCTTTTTTCATCGCAACAGTTTCTGCTCTTTGGGCTGTTTTTAATATTTACAAAGACAAGAGGAAAAAATGATTCCTTTAAATTTAATTGGCTTGTCTGTAATAATAGTTGCTTGGATTTTGGAATTTGTATTTATGGGAAAAAGGAAAAAGATAAGTCCAATATTTGCAGGAGTTTATATTCTTGGAGCCGGAATTCTTGTTTACGATGGTTTCACCTCTGATGCATTAGAAATGGGAATTGCAAATCTTTTAATCTTAGTTGCAGCAGCGATTGTTCTTGGAAAATCTTTGGTTGAAGGAAAGCCAGGGGATTAATTTAACGAAACTAGTTTCACCAAAGCTATCTTAAGCATTGTTTTTCTAAAGAATTCATGAAAAAGATATTTCAGATAAAAGGAATGCATTGCAATTCATGTGCAAGCCTTATTGAAAACGAATTGAAAGATAAAGTAGAAAGCATTAAAGTAAATTATTCAACTGAAAAAGCAGAGATAGATTTTAATGAAAATAAGATTTCAGAAAACGAAATAAAAGATGCAATAAGAAAATTAGGATATAATATTCAAGAAATTAATGAAAAGAAAGAAAATAATTCTAAAAAAAATAAAACTGGCTGGATTGTTGTTTCTATTTCTTTGTTATTATTAATTGGGATAGTATACTTTTTATTTTTAAAAAATATTGATTTTTCCCAAATTAAAATTCCAGAACTTGGAGAAAATGCAAGTTTAATTCTATTATTTGCAACAGGAATTCTTACTGGATTTCACTGCATTTCAATGTGCGGAGGATTTGTAGTTTCTTATACTGCTAAAAATGCAATAAACGGATACAAGGGATTCAAACAGCACTTAGTATATGGGGGAAGCAAAGTTCTCTCTTATGCAATAATCGGAGGAATATTCGGGTTAATTGGGGGATTTTTTGCATTCAGCACAAAGCTTAGAGGAATAGTTGCAATTCTTGCAGGAACATTTATGATATTTTATGCATTCAGCATGTTTGGATTTAAATTTTTTAGAAGATTTCAAATTAATCCAAAATTTTTAGCAAAAGCATCTGCAAATGTTTCAAGCAAAACAAAAGGGCAGTATAAGGCACCATTTTTCACAGGATTGCTAAACGGATTATTTATTGCATGTGGTCCATTGCAAGCTATGTACTTATATGCAGCAGGAACAGGAAACTTTTTTACAGGAGCAATTAGCTTAACTGCTTTCGGCTTGGGAACTCTCCCAATAATGCTGATATTTGGAAGTTTAACAACAGCAATTAGTCATAAGACAACAGCAAAGATATTGAAAGTTTCTGCTATTGTAGTTTTAATTTTAGGGTTAATAATGATTAATAGAGGATTATCTCTAACAGGAACATATAATTTTGAAAGCTTAATTGGAAATACAAAAACAACAAGTGGAACCTCTTCAAATGTAATCTTAGATAATCAAGGAAATCAAGTTATTAATATGGATGTGACATATGCAGGATATTCTCCAAACTCTTTTGTTTTGAAAAAAGGGATTCCAGTAAAATGGAACATTAATGTTAAACAATTATCAAGTTGCAATGGAGAAATAATTGTCAATGATTATAATCTTGATATAAAATTAAAAGAAGGTTTGAATATTGTTAAATTTACTCCAAACAAAGCAGGAACAATAAGATGGAGTTGCTGGATGGGAATGTTAAGGGGAAGTTTTGTAGTAACTGAAACAGGAACAGCAAGTCAACAGCAAATTAAAGAATCAACTCCAAGTTCAGGAGGAAGCTGCAACATGGGAGCAAATGGCGGAGGATGCGGATGTGGAGGAAGTATTAAAAATTAATAAGCCTTAATATAATAATGAAAAAAATAAAACTTACCATTGAAGGAATGCATTGTGCAAGTTGTGCTTCAAATATAGAAAGAGCCATGAAAAAAATAAAGGGCGTAAAAGAAGTTAATGTTAGCTTAATGACTAACAAGTGCTTTGTTGAAATAGAAGAAAATGTGAATCGAGATGAATTAAAAAAAGCAGTAAGCAAAGTCGGATATAAAGTTGTAGATTTGGAAGAGCAATAATGGAAAAGATGAGCCCCGCAGAGCATAAGAAAATGCTAGAAGGAGAGCATCATCACGATGTTCCAATAGAAGAAAAAGAAATGAATAGTTGGAAGAAAAAAATGCTTATTTCTTGGATTTTTGTAATTCCAATTGCAATTCTTATGTTTTCAGAAAGAGTTTTTGGAATGGCATTATTCAATGAAGATTTAATGAGAATTTTTATTTTAGTTCTTGCATTTCCTGTTATTTTTATTTTGGGATGGCCAACAATTAAGCAAGGGATAAGAGGATTATTTACATTTTATTTTAATATGGATTCTTTAATTGCATTAGGGACTATTATTGCTTATGCTACTGGATTTTTGAGTTTTATTGGAATAGTTCAAGATTATTCTGGAGTTTCAGCAATGATTATGGCTTTTTTTACTACAGGAAAATATGTTGAATCAATTGCAAGAGGAAAAGCAGGACAGGAAATTAGAAAACTTTTGAAGCTTGGAGCAAAAAAAGCAACTTTATTAATAAAAGGAAAAGAAGTTGAGGTGGAAATTTCTGAAGTTAAAATTGGGGATATAATTATAGTAAAACCCGGAGAAAAAATTCCTACAGATGGAATTGTTGTAAAAGGAGAAAGTGCAGTTGATGAATCAATGGTTACAGGAGAAAGCATTCCTTCAGAAAAGAAAAAAGGAGATAGTGTTATAGGAGCAACAATAAATCAAGACGGAGTATTATATATCAAAGCAACAAAAATAGGAAAGGACACATTCCTAAGCCATATAATTCAATTGGTTGAAGAAGCTCAAGGAACAAAAGTCCCAATACAAAAACTTGCAGATAAAATAACTAGCATATTTGTTCCCGCAATTTTGGTTATTTCAATTTTAACTTTTTTTGGATGGTTTTATTTTTCAAAAGATATTAGCAAGTCTCTTGGAATTTCTATTTCGGTATTAGTTATTGCTTGTCCGTGTGCATTGGGTTTAGCAACTCCTACTGCTCTTATGGTTGGAAGTGGAATTGGAGCAAAGAATGGGATTTTAATTAGAAAAGGAGAAGCAATTCAAACAATGAAAGAGGTTAAGATTATTGCTTTTGATAAAACTGGCACAATTACTAAAGGAATTCCAGAAGTTACAGACATATTATCAAGCATAGATGAAAAAGAATTTTTGAAAATTGCAGCTTCTCTTGAATCTGTTTCAGAACATCCAATTTCAAAGGCAATTGTAAATAAAGCACAGAAAGAAAAAATCAAATTGCTTTCTGTAAAGAAATTCAAAGTTGAAAGAGGAAGAGGAATTAAAGGAGATATTCAAGGAAAAAATATTCTAATAGGGAATAGAAAATTAATGAATGATAATAAAATAAATTATTCTAAATATGAAAAAAATATTTCTAAATTAGAAGAGGAAGGAAAAACTACAATTATTGTTTCTGTAAGCAAGAAAGTTATAGGAATTATTGGTGTTGCTGATGATTTGAAGCCAGAATCTGTAGAAGCAATAAGAAGATTGCATGAAAAAAATTACAGAACAGTGATGATAACAGGGGACAACGAAAAAACAGCAAGAGCAATTGCTTCAAAAGCAGGAATAAAAGAAGTAATTGCAAATGTTCTTCCTGAAGAAAAAGAAAATAAAGTTATAGAATTGCAAAAAAGAGGGATGGTTGCGTTTGTCGGAGATGGAATAAATGATGCTCCCGCATTAAAGCAAAGCAATGTTGGAATAGCAATGGGAACAGGAACAGATATTGCAATTGAATCAGGAGATATTGTTCTAGCAAGAGGAAATTTAAACGGAGTTGTTCAAGCAATCAATCTTTCAAAAGAAACATTCAAAAAAATAAAGCAAAATTTATTTTGGGCATTCTTCTATAATTTAATTGCAGTTCCTCTTGCATTGGCTGGAGCTTTGAACCCTATTGTTGCAGAAATAGCAATGGCAACTTCCTCTATTACAGTTGTAGGAAATGCTTTGTTATTGAAAAGAAAAAAGATTTAAGAAGATTTTAAAATGCTTTCTTGTCTAATATTATTATGAATCCCTTAAAGCAAAAATTCAAGCAAACTCTTGTAAAGATTAAGCTTAGCAAAAAGGAAAAAATCTTAGTTGCACTTTCAGGAGGAAAGGATTCTACAGTTACTGCTTATCTTCTTAAAAAATTTGGATATAATATAGAAGGATTTCACATAAATTTGTCAATGGGAGATTACAGCAAGAATTGCTTAAATGCTGTAAAAAAACTTTGTGGAGAATTGGATATTAAACTTCATCTGTACAATATAAAAGAAGAAATGGGAAATTCAATGTGCTATATCAGAACTGCAATTCAAACAACACACGGAAAAGGATTGAAAAATTGTGCGATTTGCGGAGTGATAAAAAAATGGATTATGAATCGCGAAGCAAGAAAATTAAAATTTGATAAAATTGCAACAGGGCATAATCTCGACGATGAAGTTCAAACTTTCCTTATGAATATTTTAAAAGGTTCTCCAAAATTAAGTGCAAATTCGGGAGCAATTACCCAGAATGTAAAAGACAAAAAATTCATAACAAGAATAAAACCTTTGTTCTACATTGCTGAAGATGATGTAAGAGCGTATTCAAAAAAGATGAATCTTCCTGTTAATTACGAGCATTGCCCGTGTGCAATTGATTCTTACAGGATACAATTGAGAAAATTCACAAATGGCTTAACAACAAAAGAAAAAGAAAACACAATAAATAATTTTGAAAAACTTTCTGATAAGATTCAAAATTTGAAATCCCAAGAAGAATTGCATTATTGTGAAAAATGCAGAGAGCCTTCAAGGAATAAAATATGCAGAATGTGTCAGATGATGAAAATAAAATAATTTTTGTTAAGAAAAAATTTTAGTTAATAAGAAAACTTAAAGTGGGATTTAAACGATTAGGTGTAAGATTAAACAAACAAGGGGGTTTTATTGATAACAAATATTATTAATTAAATATTAACAACTTAGAATTATTTTCTTTTCTTTTTCTTGAAATTATTTTTCTTCATCTTTGAAAAAACAAATATGTAAAGAATTTCCAAAATTCCTATTGTATTAAACAATGCTAAAATTACAAACCAAACAGGAGAATTTTTTCTTCCTGCTTTCCATAATGCTAAAAGTTTCCAAGCATAAGCCCAAATAAAAATAACTGCTAACACCCAAATAGAAATTCCAAGTTGTTCAATCACCTGATTTAGATACTCTTCCATAAATAAATTAAGAATTTGGCTATTAAAAACATTTCTAAAAACTTAATTTTCCCTTTGTAAATCTTGTATATTGATGTTATTATTTTTGGGAGTGATAAATGTTTAAATAGTCTTTTTATAAAAATATATTTTGTCATACAACAGAAATACAAAAAGACAAGAGGATATACAATCTATTGTATGGTATGAAAACTGACATAATAAAAAAGATGAATTGCCCATACTGCTCACATAGTGAATCAAAAGTGACTGACAAGAGAGAGTCTCCTGAAGGAATAAGAAGAAGGAGAGAATGCCTCAAGTGCGGAAAAAGATTTACAACTTATGAAAAAATATCCAAAGAAGATATTGTTGTAACAAAAAAAGATGGACGAAGGGAAAAATTCGAAAGAGAGAAACTTGAAAGCGGAATTAATCGCGCTTTTGAAAAACGCCCAATTCCAAAAGAAAAAGTGGACAAAATAATAAACGAAATTGAAGAGCAAATAAGAAAAAAAGGGAAAAAAGAAATTAAAACTTCAGATATAGGAGAAATCGTTATGAAAAAAATAAAAAAAATTGATAATGTTGCATATATTAGATTCGCATCTGTATATAGAGATTTTCAGGATATAAATGATTTTAAACGGGAGATGAGGGAATTATAAAATGGTGAACGCAATAAAAAAAAGAGATGGAAAAGTCGTACTATTTAATCCAGAAAAAATTAGAATTGCAGCAGAAAAGGCACTTCTTGCTGACGAAATTAGAAAAGAAGAGGCATACACTGTTTCTCAGAGAGTAACGGATAGAGTTGTTGCAAGATTAGATATGATGTTTAACGGGGTTTCCCAACCAACTGTAGAACAGACACAAGATTTTGTTGAAGATGCTTTAATGGGTCTTGGAGAGAAATATCATTCTGCGGCAAAGAAATTTATTATTTACAGACAAAATCACAAAGAAAGAAGAGATATGGATTCTGAAAGTGAAGCAGTATTTAATTTTTCAAGAAGATTAGTCAATGGATATATCGGTGAATCAGATTGGAGGGGGAAAGAAAATGCAAATTCAGGACAGGTTACATTTCAAGGGGCGAATGCAAGATTAGCAGGAGATTTATGGAACACATTTGCACTCAATGAAATGTATGGAAAAGAAAATTCTGAGGTTCCAGAAGCACACAAATCAGGACAAATTCACATTCATGATTTAGATTTTCCAGTCGTAGGTTATTGTTGTGGACATTCTTTAGAACAATTATTACGGCGAGGATTTGGAGAAGTAAAGGAAAGGGTGCAGAGTCGTCCTCCAAAACATTTGCGCTCGGCAATAAGTCAGATGGTTAATTATATAGGGACAATGCAAGGAGAATTCGCAGGTGCACAGGCATTTGTTTCTGTTGATACTTTCCTTGCCCCTTTTATTAGAGTGGATAATTTATCTGATGCTGAAATACAACAATCAATGCAAGAATTGATTTATGGTCTTAATGTCCCATCTAGATGGGGATGGCAGGCTCCGTTTTCAAATTTAGGATTTGATTTAACGGTTCCAAATGACTTAGCAGAAAAGAAAGTTATTGTTGGAGGAAAGGAAATGGATTTTACATACAAAGATGTTCAGCCGGAAATGAATAGGTTGAATATGGCTTATCTTCAAGAAAAAATGAAAGGAGATAAATCTGGAAGAATTTTTACATTCCCCATTGACACGTATAATTTAACAGGAGATTTTGATTGGGACAGCGAAGTTGCTAACCAACTTTTTGAGGTTACAGGAAAATATGGTATTCCTTATTTTTCAAACTATATTAAATCCGATTTAAATCCTGAAGACATTAGAAGTATGTGTTGCAGATTAAGATTAGATATGAGAGAATTAAAAAAAAGAGGAGGAGGATTATTCGGTTCTAATCCCGCAACAGGAAGCATTGGTGTAGTTACAATAAATATGAACAGAATTGGTTATGAAGCAAAATCTGAAGAAGAATTTTTTGAAATGCTTTCACATAGAATGGATTTAGCAAGTCAGTCATTGGAAATAAAAAGAGAAACAGTTGTAAGACTTTTAGAACAGGAACCAGATTCATTTGTTCCATTTACAAAATCTTATTTGGGGCACTTCAATAATCATTTTTCAACAATTGGTTTAATTGGAATGCATGAGGGATTAGTTAATTTCTTAGGCAAGGGAATTGAAACAAAAGAAGGAAGAACTCTTGCTGTAAAAACTTTAGAATTCATGAGAGAAAGAATGCAGGAGTATCAAGAAAAAACAGGAAATCTTTACAATCTTGAAGCGACGCCAGGAGAGGGAACATGTTATCGCTTAGGAAAATTAGACAAGGAAATTTATCCTAATATTTTTACTTCTGGAAAAGATGCCCCTTATTTAACTAATTCAACTCAATTGCCTGTTGGTTTGGATATTGATTTATTTTCTGCACTTAAGCATCAGGAAACTTTGCAAGGATTATATACAGGAGGGACTATTTTTCATACTTTTTTGGGAGAGAGATTATCAGGAGAAGATGCTAAACATCTTGTTAAAAAAATTGCAGAAGGAACCACAATCCCTTACTTTAGTTTAACTCCTGTTTTCAGCGTATGTGAAAAAGATGGATATATTTCTGGGCTAGAAGAAAAATGTCCTATGTGTCATGGCCCAACAGAAGTTTATGATAGAGTTGTTGGATATATACGCCCTAGAAATTCTTTTAATCCAGGAAAACAAGAAGAATTTAAGGATAGAAGGAGGTTTGTACCAGATTAAAATGTATAAAGTATTTACCTTACCAACTTGCGAACATTGTCATGAAGCAATTCAATTAATGAAAGAAAAAAGAATTGATTTTGAACAAGTAGATACAGGCTCTTCAAAAGGATACAAAGAGTTTGTAGATTTTTATAAAACAAATCGAAATCAAATTCAAAGAGATAATTCTGGCTGTGCAGTTCTCCCAATTATTTATAGAGATAATGATTCGGGTTTACATCAAGGAACAGATGGTTTAGCAAAGTTCTTAGGAATATAAAGAATAATTAATTTAAATAAAGTAAAATGCAAATTAGAAATTTTAGAAGAGAATCATTTATTGATTTTCCATTAAAAGTATCATCAGTAATTTTTTCTCCAAGATGTAATTACAAATGCCCATCATGTCATGCAAAATCTCTTCTAGAAGAAGGAAATAATATCGATGAAAAAGAAATTTTTGATTATCTAGAGTCGAGAAAAAGTTGGATTGAAGGAGTTGTTCTTTGCGGAGGAGAACCGACGCTGCAACTAGATTTAATTTATTTTGCAGAAAAAATTAAGAAAATGGGATTTGCAATTAAACTAGATACTAATGGGAGTAGGTTTGCTATTTTACAAGAATTAAAAGAAAGCAAATTAATTGATTATGTTGCAATGGATGTTAAAGGACCGCAAGAATTATATCCAAACCTCGTAGGTAAAGAATTTTTAGACAGAAGAGATGATTATGAAAAGGCAATTGCTATTGTGTCACAATTTCCAGATTATGAGTTTAGAACAACAGTTGTCCCAGTTATAAGAAATAATAAAGAAATAAGTTTTATGACTCCCGAAGAACTTGGCGAAACTGCAAAATTAATTTATGACTGTACTGGAAGGGATAACCACAAATATTTTTTACAAAAATTTGTTCCTCGTGAAAACGGATTAATCAATTCACGATTGGAAAATTTTCCGGAAACTCCAAAGAAGATTTTGGAAGAAGGAAAAAAAGCAGCAATGAAATATCTTCCCAATTGTAAGATAAGATAACAATAATAATTAAAAAGAAACTTCTAAATTTATTATTATGATAAAAAAATCTATTAACTGGGATGATTACTTTATGTCAATGGTTTACCTTATTGCAAGTAAAAGCAAAGATGAAAGAACACATATTGGAGCTTTAATCATTGGACCCGATAAAGAAATTAAAAGCACAGGATATAATAGTTTTGTAAGAAGATTAAAAGATAATGTTCCAGAAAGGCAAGAAAAGCCTGAAAAATATTATTGGTTTGAACATGCAGAGAGAAATGCAATTTATAATGCAACTTTAATTGGGGCATCATTAAAAAATTGTATAATGTATACTAATGGAATTCCATGTATGGATTGTGCGAGAGGAGTTGTTCAAGCAGGAATACTTGAGGTTGTTGTTGATAAAAAATGGAATGAAGGAAATGCTGGGGAAGATTTAGAACATTCAAAAAGAGCAATTCAAATGTTTGAAGAAGTGGGGGTTAATTTAAGATATTGGGAAGGAGAACTTTTGGAAATTGAAAAATTTAGAAGAGGGAAGGTATTAGAATAAAAGATGGTTCCCATAAAAATAAAAAAACTTCATCCCGATGCAATAATTCCAAAATATTCTCACATCGGAGATGCAGGAATGGATGTTTATGCGATAAGCAAAAAAGAAACTGAAAAATTTATTGAATATGGAACCGGACTTGCATTTGAAATCCCTGAACAATATGTAATGTTAATCTTTCCTAGAAGCAGTGTAACAAATAAAGATTTAATGCTGAAAAATTCTGTCGGAGTTTTGGATTCAACTTATAGAGGAGAATTAATTTTAAGATTTAATAAATTCGGAAACGATAATTATGAAGAGGGGGAAAGAGTTGGACAAATAATGATTATTCCTTATCCAAAAATAGAAATTGAAGAAGTTGAAGAATTATCTGAAACAGCAAGAGGAGATGGCGGTTTTGGAAGCACAGGAAAATTCTAGATAAAAATGAAAAATTACAAAATAAAAATTCAGGAAGAAGATAATTTTTGTTTATGTTCAGTGTTGCAGGCAATTTTTAAAAAACATGAAATTTATTTTTCTCAAATAGAGATTGCAAAAAATTTAACTCCTTCTGAAAAAGGATTTTTTGCTGACGATTTTAGGATAAAAAATTTTCTAAACAATAACAAATTTAATTATGAATTTTATTTCTATGATAAAACTCCGTTTAATGAACCAGATATGTTATTAAGAGAAATGGACAAACATCACGGGATTATTGGAATAAAAAATCACGTTTATTTACTTAATGAATTTCAAGATCCAATTTTACAAATAATTAATCCAAAAGATAATAAGATAATTAAAAATAATATTTATTTGATTAGAAGAGAAATGCAAGAAGAAGATGGATTTTTTGGACTTTTGGAATATATATGTTTTAGTTGATCTTATATTTATAAACTTAAGAGTTTTAAAAATTAAAAGAAAATGGTGAAACAATATTTAGATCATTGCAAGGAAATTCTTACCTCCAACTATACTGGATTTAAAGGAGGGAGTAAAGGTTCTGGACTTATCTCCCTTTTTGGTTATCAAAACTCTTATGATTTAAGAAATGGATTTCCGCTTCTTACTACAAAAAAAATGGCAATTAAATCAATAACTCATGAATTGATTTGGTTTTTAAAAGGAGATACAAACATAAAATACCTTGAAGATCGCAAAGTTCCTATCTGGAGAGGAAATGCTTTTGAACATAATTTAGGTAATATGATTAAAGAAGGAATCTTTAAAAAAGATATTGTAAAATATTCTCCTGACTGGGATAAAGCAATGGAAGAATATGGACAGAGAATTAAAGAAAATCCGGAGTTTGCTGAAAGATTTGGAGATGCAGGTCCAATCTACGGAAAGCAATGGAGGAAGTGGAAATACTTTGACGAAAAAAAAGGAGAACTAATTGAAATTGACCAATTAGGGAATGTATTAGATAAAATGAGAAAAAATCCTGTTGGAAAAAAACATTTAGTTTCTGCTTGGAATCCTGGAGATATTCCAGATATGTCTCTACCCCCTTGTCATGTAATGTTTCAAATGACCTCAAATGACGAAGGAGAATTGGATTTGCAGTTATATCAAAGAAGTTGTGATCAATTTTTAGGGGTTCCATTTAATATTGCAAGTTATGCTATGCTTACACAAGTCATTGCACAAGAATTGAATTTAACCCCAAGAAGATTTGTTCATACCTTTGGAGATTCTCATTTTTATACTGGTTTAGATAATAGAGGAAAATGGTATAAAGAAAATTTGAAAACTCTTCAAGATAGAGTTAAAAGTGTTGTGGATAAAGAAGAATACTTAGAAATTCTTGACTGGATTAATAATAAATCTCCAAGAGAGGTTAATGAAGAAAAGTATGATCATGTTACTGCTGTACTTGAACAATTATCAAGAGAACCAAAAATTCTACCTAAAATGACAATCACAAAAAAACCTTTTGATGAACTGACAATAGACGATTTCGTTTTAGAAAATTATAGCCCTTATCCTAAGATTGAAAGAGCAATGGCAGTTTAAAAAATTTATCTTTTCTACACAACTTTTATAAAATCGTTAATTCTCAATTTGTGATGACAGAAAATGTTACTGAATTAACAGGAAAGCAATTTGATGAATTTACAAAAAAAGGTTTAGTATTTGTAGATTTCTTTGCAGAATGGTGTATGCCTTGTGTTATGATGGCACCAATTATTGAAGAAGTTAGCGAAAATTTTTCTGGAAAAATAAAATTCGGAAAAGTTAATGTCGGAGACAACGAAGCATTAGCAAGAAAATTCAATGTAAGTTCAATTCCTAATTTCATTTTATTCAAAGACGGCAAAGTTATAGAAAATTTTGTTGGTGCAATGGATGCAGATGAATTGGAAAGCAGATTAAAAAAATTCTTGTAAATTTTTTCTTTCAAATTCCAAAGCTTTTTTAAATACAAATTTATTCATTCAGCTAACGGCTTCGTAGCTCAGCCTGGTTACAGTTCTAACGAACAAACCATCCTGATTACTTCGCCTGACGGCTTCGTAGCTCAGCCTGGTTAGAGCACTGGACTTTTAATCCAGGTGTCGGGGGTTCAAATCCCCTCGAGGCCATACTTATTATCTTTAGATAATAAATTATTTTGATTTGAACCTTGGTGTCAAATCCCGAGAGATTTCACGGAATAAAAATCACGAAGTCAATCTTGAAAAAGTCGAGTGAAGTCTCGAGTATGAGAGGCCATTTAGGGAATCGAACAAGAAACTTCTGTTTCGACCTCGAGGCCATTTTTTCTTTCTTATTCTATGAATTTCACCTAGGAAAGTTTAAATAATACTAATATTCCCCTTAAATATGGAATACGAATGGATTAATGTAAACTTGGAAGAAATGGGAGCACACTTTCATTTAGAACTAGCAAATGAAAGACTAATTGAGGAGTATAATAATAATCCAGAAAGATTTACTAGTTATATTAAGGGATATCTTGCTAATGCTTTTGGAGACATAATGACTCCCAAATCATTGGATAGTTTTATTAGCAAAATAAATGATGAATGCACTAACAAAAAGCTAGGATTGCTGAAAAATGTTAAAAATTCTGCATTAAATTAACCTTTCTATGATATTTTCCTAAAAAACCAAAAGGTTTTTAAACTAAATTTTGTTGTTTTTTATTATTCCAAAGTTGTTAAAGTTTGTCCCACTTTAACTTGTTAATTTAAACAATTATCAAAAAACAAAATGCATATTCTTCAATCCAAACACACAAAAATAACAGAAAAAGAAGCTGAAGAAATTCTAAAAAAATTAAACATTTCTAAAACACAATTACCAAAAATACTCTCGACAGATACAGGTTTGCCAGAGGGATGTGCAGTTGGGGACTTAATTAAAATTGAAAGAAAATCTGGGGATTATTTCAGGGTTGTTGTATAAAAATGACAGGAAATTTTACATAATGACAGAACTATCGTTCAGCACAAATATAAAACAGGAAATTTTACATAATGAATAAAAATAATCATCTCATAATAAAAAAATATCTTGAAGAACACTCATTAGTTGAATCTAATTTAATTTCTTTTAACGAATTTATTGACCACCGAATGCAAGAACTCGTCGATGAATTAGCAGGGACAATGGACAATGAAGAATTTGAAATAAGCTTGGGAAAAATTAAAATAGGAAAACCAAAAGTTATTGAAGCTGATGGAAGTTCATCTTTAATTCTTCCTTACGAAGCACGATTAAGAAACCTAACTTATTCTGCACCGGTTACATTGGAGATAACAATCAAAAAAGGCGACCAAGTTGATTCTGACGTCGTGGAAATAGGAAAAATTCCAATAATGGTGAAGAGCAAAGTTTGCAATACCAACGGAATGACTCAAGAGCAAATTACTGAATCTTACAACGACCCATTGGATGCTGGAGGATATTTTATCATTAACGGAAATGAAAGAGTAATGACTATGGCAGAAGACTTAGCAGAAAATCAGCCATTCATCGAAAACAACAGCAAAGGAAACTTAACATTAAGATTATTTTCATTGAAAGGAACTTATAGAATTCCAATAACAATTTCAGAAAGCAAAGAAGGATTATTGGATTTGTCTTTCAGCAGATTCAAAGACTTGCCCGCAGTTGTAATTTTAAAAGCATTGGGCTTGACAAAAGAATCAGATATTGCAAAATATATTGGAAAAGAAACTGATAATGTGATTGTAAATTTATACGAATTTGTAAATTTGGCAACAAAAGACGACGCTATGATGTACATCGCAGAAAAAACAGGATTGCAAGGAACTAAAAAAGAAATCCTTGATAGAGTAAAGCAAAGAATTGATTCTTACTTGCTCCCTCACATTGGGCAAAAAAAAGAAGACAGATTAAACAAAGCAGTTACAATTTGCAAATTAATAAAGCAATTTTTAATTGCAAAAGAAAATCCAACATTAAGAACAGATAAAGACCATTACTCAAATAAGAGAGTTAGATTGTCTGGAGATTTATTAGCAAATCTTTTCAAAGTTAATTTGGGAATTTTAATTAGAGATATTCAATATTCTATTCAGAAATCATCGAAGAGAAAAAAATTCTTTTCATTAAAGGTAATTGCTAAATCAACTTTATTTTCTCACAGAATTGAATCTGCAATTGCAACAGGAAGTTGGACAGGAGAAAGAACAGGAGTTACGCAAAATATGGATAAGACAAATTATCTTGCAACAATTTCTCAATTGCAAAGAGTTTCAAGCATGCTCGCATCAGACCAAGAAAACTTTTTAGCAAGAACACTTCATCCAACTCATTACGGAAGATTTTGTCCTATCGAAACACCAGAAGGAACTGAAATTGGTTTAAGAAAAAATCTTGCTTTGCTTAGTAAAATTTCAACAAGAGTGGAACTTGAACCAGAAAAATTCTTGAGAGATTTAGAATCAATAGGAATGGATAGGGAAGGATTTGAAGGAACAGATGTATTCTTCAACGGAAGATTTATTGGAAGCACAAAAAATGCAGAAGATTTTGTTAAAAAAGTAAAAGAAAAAAGAAGATTAGGTGAATTTCATATTCAAACGAGCGTAAGAAATGATACTAGATTTGGAATTGTTTTAATCTCAACAGAACCAGGAAGAGTTCTGCGCCCTTTAATTATAGTAGACAATGGAAATCCGAGATTGAAAAACGAGCACAAATTGCAAATTGAACAAGGGGAATTAAAATGGAATGATTTGTTAAATAAAGGAATTATTGAATACCTCGACGCTGCTGAAGAAGAAAATGCACTTGTTTCATTATATGAAGAAGAATTAACTCCTGAAAAAACTCATCTTGAAATTGATAGCATTGATATACTTGGAGTTGTAACAAGCTTAGTTCCTTACGGAAATCACGACCAGAGTTCAAGATTAAACAGAGGAAGTAAAACTCAAAAACAGGCACTTGGATTATATGCTGCAAATTACCTGTGCAGATTAGACACAGATGTTTCAATTTTGCAATATCCTCAAAAACCCCTAGTAAGAAGTTTTGTTTATGATACATTGAACACATATCCTGCAGGACAAAATTTAGTTGTTGCTGTAATGACTTACGAAGGTTACAATATGGAAGATGCTTTAGTTTTAAACAAAGGAAGTGTCGAGAGAGGAGTCGGAAGAAGTTTCTATTTCCGTCCTTATTCTGCTGTTGAAATGAATTATGCAGGAGGATTGAAAGATGAAATTGCAATTCCAGAAAAAGATGCAACCGGTTATAAAACAGAAGCAAGTTATAGATTATTGGAAGGCGATGGAATAGTTTATCCTGAAGCAGAAGTTGGTGAAGGAGAAGTTATGATTGGAAAAATGTCTCCGCCAAAATTCTTATCTGAGCAAAGAGAAATTTCAGTGAGAACAAAAAAAGAATCTTCAGTAACAATGCGACAAGAAGAAAAGGGAGTTGTCGATGGTGTTTTCATAACAGAAGATGCTGAAGGAAATAAAATTATTCAAGTTAGAACAAGAGACCAAAGAATTCCAGAACTTGGAGATAAATTCGCAACATCACACGGACAGAAAGGAGTTGTTGGTATGATTGTTCCTCAATCAGATATTCCATTCACATCAAAAGGAGTTCATCCTGATGTAATATTCAATCCTCACGGTTTGCCTTCGAGAATGACAGTTGGTTATTTATTGGAATTATTAGCTGGAAAAGTTGGAAGCTTAAAGGGAGAAATTGTCGACGGAACTTGTTTCTCTGGAACAGGCAAAAAAGAACTTGAAGAAAATTTAAGAGATTTGGGATTCAGATTTGACGGAAAAGAAACAATGTACAATGGAATTACAGGAAAGAGAATGACTGTAAAAATATTTGTTGGAAATTTATATTATCAAAAATTAAAATACATGGTAGGAAACAAGATGCACGGAAGAGCTTCTGGAAAAGTTGCATTACTTACAAGACAGCCAATTGAAGGAAGAAGCAGAGGAGGAGCATTAAGATTGGGAGAGATGGAACAGGAAGCATTAGTTGCCCACGGAGCTTCATTATTATTGAAAGAAAGATATGATTCAGATAAAGTTGTCCTTCCAATATGTACAAAATGTGGAAGCATAGGCATCGACGATAATATCACAAATAAATTAAGTTGTCCAATGTGCGGAAGCGAAGAAATAGAACCCGTTGAAATTTCTTACGCATTCAAGTTGTTGCTTGAAGAATTGCAAGGATTGCATATTCACACATCATTTGGATTAAAAAACAAATACGAATAAAATGACAAAAACAAAAAGACAGGAAATAATTGATTACCTTGACGTAGAAGTAGGATTAGAAAATTTCAGTTCAAGTATCTCTTTAGAAGGAGCAATTTTTGAAATGGAACATGGAAAAAAACCAACAAGAACAGATGTGTGTAAAGGATTTGTTAGTATGGAAGATTGCAAAACTAGAGTTCATTGCGATATGCTTTACGAATGTGAAGATTATTTACAAGCAGAAAATGATGAGTGTAACAAAAGAAATTCCTCATCAATGCAAGAGTATCATGATAGAGTGGAGGCACAGTTATAAAATGATAGAATCAAAACCAGTAAAGAAAAGCGTATCAGAAATAAGATTTAATCTTGTTAGTCCTGACGATATAAAAAAGATTTCAGTTGCAAAGATAGTTACACCTGAATTATACAATATTGATGGTTATCCTGTCGACGGAGGATTGATGGATTTGAGATTAGGAGTTATTGATCCAGGAGTAAGATGTAGAACTTGCGGAGGAAGATTAAAAGAATGCTTAGGACATTCAGGAAGCATAGATTTAGCTCGTCCAGTAATTCATTTGAAATATGTTCCATTAATTGAATTGGGATTAAGATGTTTCTGTAAGGAATGTGGAAAATTATTATTAGCCGAAAAAGATTTAGAAAGATATTCTCCAAGCGAGAGAGCAAAAAAAGCAAAAGACGCAAAGAAATGCCCATATTGCGGAGCACTTCACGAGAAAGTTAAATTAGACAAGCCAACAAGTTTCTTTATTGGAAAAACAAGATTATTCCCAACTGAAATTAGAGAAATTTTAGTTAATATTTCAAATGAAGAATTGAAAAAAATTGGAATCAACACCACAACTTGCCGTCCTGAATGGTCAATTCTCACAATGCTTTTAGTTCCTCCAGTAACAATTCGTCCTTCAATTATTTTAGAATCTGGAGAAAGAAGTGAAGATGATTTAACTCACAAGCTTTCTGATATAATTAGAGCAAACCAAAGATTATGGGAAAACTTGAACGCAGGAGCACCAGAAGTTATTATTGAAGATTTATGGGACTTGTTGCAATTCCACATTACAACTTTCTTTGACAACAGCGTAGCTAAAATTCCTCCAGCAAGACACAGAAGTGGACAGCCATTAAAAACAATTATGGAAAGAATCAAAGGCAAAGAAGGAAGAATTAGAAAGAATTTAGCAGGTAAGAGAGTAAATTATTCTGGAAGAACAGTAATTTCACCAGACCCTCACATCGCAATCAATGAAGTTGGAATTCCTTTCGAAATTGCAAGAGTCGTAACAGTTGCAGAAGGAGTGACTGATTTGAATATGGAAAGGTTGAAAAAATTAATTGAAAAAGCAGAAGTTTATCCTGGTGCAAATTATGTAATCCGTCCTGATGGAAAAAGAAAAAAGATTTCTCCAGAATTAAAAGAAGAAATAATTAATGAAATAACTCCAGGTTACAAAGTTGAAAGGCATTTGCAAGACGGAGATGTAGTTTTGTTCAATCGTCACCCTTCACTTCACAGAGGAAGCTTGATGGCTCACTATGTTAGAGTTCTGCCTGGAAGAACTTTCAGATTGCATCCTGCTGTTGCTGCTCCTTACAACGCTGACTTCGACGGAGATGAAATGAATATTCATTCACCGCAAACAGAAGAGGCACGAGCAGAAGCAAAAATACTTTTGGATGTAAAAAGAAATTTATTCTCTCCAAAAAATAATACAAACTTAATTGGCTGTATCGGTGATGCAATTACAGGAACTTATTTATTAGGAACAGAAGAGTTCTCAAGAGAATACGCAAATCAAATTCTTTACAGGTCTGGAATTGATTTCCCTATTACAAAGAAAACAATTAAAGGAACAGAAATATTTTCTGCACTTCTTCCAAAAAAAGTAAATTTCTCAAACGATTTTGTTAAAATCAAAGACGGAGAAGTTATTAGCGGAATTTTAAATAAAACTTTATTCGGAAGTGAAGATGGAGAATTGATAAAAGAATTAGAAAAAGAAGTTGGAATAACTGAGACTTTCGAAATAATTAGAAAAGTTTTCAGCTTGGGAATAAAATATATGTCTGATAAAGGAATCACAATCTCATTAAATGATTTGGACTTGGATCAAAGTGTAATTGATGCTGGTGAAGAAATAGTTAAGAAAGCAGAAAAGAAAACAGAGGAAATAATTGAGCAATACAATAAGGGTGAACTTGAAAGAATTCCAGGAAAAACAGACGAAGAATCAAGAGAAATAAGAATCTTACAAACTTTAAACGAAGTTAGAACTAAGATAGGGGAAATAGTTAAGAGAGAATTCCCTAAAGAGAATCCAGTCAATCATATGATTCAATCTGGAGGAGGAGGAAATATTTTGAATATTACTCAGATGGCTTCTTGCGTTGGACAGCAGGCATTATGGGGACGAAGAATTGATATCGGATACGATAAAAGAACATTATCATTTTTCAAACAAGGGGATTTATCTCCAAAGGCAAGAGGATTTATTAGAAGTTCATTTATCAAAGGATTGCGTCCTGATGAATTCTTTTTCGGAGCAGTTACAGGAAGAGATTCACTGATGGATACAGCATTGAGAACTCCAAAATCAGGATACTTGTACAGAAGATTAGCAAATGCATTGCAAGATTTGAGGGTTGAATATGATGGGACAGTAAGAGACAGCAATAATAATGTTATACAATACAAATATGGTGACGACGGATTAGATGTTTCAAAGCTTCATATGAATGAGCAAATTTCTCCAGGAGAAGCAATAGGAATTGTCACTGCACAATCTTTTGGAGAACCTTCAACACAAATGGCGCTTAATGTATTCCACTTCGCAGGAGTCCAAGAAATGCAGGTTACAATGGGATTGCCAAGATTAATTGAAATATTCGATGCTAGAAAGAAACCTTCCTCTCCAAAGATGGAAATTTACATGAAGAAAGAATACAATAATGAAAAAGACGCAAAAGTTTTTGCTGAAAAAATAAAAGAAGTTAATCTTAGAGAAATTGCTTCAGAAATAAATTTGAACTTCAGCGATAAGTCAATAAAAATAGTGATTGATAAAAACGGATTAAGGCAAACTCACAGTTCAATAAAAACTGTCGTAGAGAAATTGAATGATTTAGGATTCAGAGCAAAGGAAAAAGATGATACCATTTTATTGAATGTTTCTGAAATGAACTTCAAAGAAATTTATCAGCTTAAAGAAAAATTAAAGAAAACAATTATTTCAGGAATAAAAGGAATCAAGCAAATTTTAATTGTCAAAAGAGAAAAAGATTTCGTTGTTATGACTCTTGGAACAAACATCAAAAAAATAATTGAATTGAAAGAAGTTGATGCAGACAGACTTGTATCAAATGACTTTTATGAAATGGCTGATGTTTTCGGAATTGAATCTGCAAGGCAATTGATTATGGATGAAATTTACAATGTAATTAACACTCAAGGTTTGGATATCAACGAGAGACACTTGAAATTAGTTTCTGATGCAATGACAAATACTGGAGAAGTTAAAGGAGTTACAAGAATGGGAATCATAACTCAGAAATCTTCAATACTTGCAAGAGCAACTTTCGAAACACCTGGAAAGCAATTCATTAATGCTACAATCAAAGGAAGCAAAGATAAATTAATCAGTGTAATAGAAAATATAATGTTAAATCAACCAGTTCCCGTAGGAACAGGACTTCCAGGATTGTTAGTTAAAGTAATTGGTCCATTAACAAAAAAAGATTCTGAAAAGAAAATTGCAAAGAAAGAAACAGTAGAAGAAACGAACAAATAAATTTGTTCTATCATGACTCCGTTTAAATCGTCGTAAGAGACAAATAAGTAAGTAAGCAGGATTAAACAAATAACTTTATAAAAGAAATTATTCTTCGATAGAAAATGATGAACACACTTGATATGAAAGATATAATGCATTTGAATTTATTCAGTCAAATCACTAAAATTAATACAAGATTCTGCGTGAAATACAATGAAACAATAATTTTCTGCGTTCCAAAAAACCTTTTGAATAAAGCCTTAGGAGAGCAAGGAAGAAATGTTCGAAGAATTAGTGAGACAATAGGGAAGCGAGTTAGAATAATTCCAATCCCTCGAGGATTGCATGACGCAAGAGGATTTATTCAAACCGTTGTAAAGCCAGTAACATTCAAAGATTTACAAATAAATGGAAATGAGATAATCATCACAGCAGGAAGCCAAAGCAAAGCTGCATTAATTGGTAGAGACAAAAGAAGATTAATAGAACTTCAAAAAATTGCAGAAGATTTTTTCGGAAAAGAATTGAAAATTATTTAATTCTTTAATATCTATTCTTTTATTTGCGAATCGATAATAACATTCTGCTGTTTGCTCCACACTTTGTCTGGATGAGTTTTCACATAATTAGCCCAATAGTCAATAAATTTCAATCTTTCTTCCATATTTTTTCTCTTAAACTCTTTTAATTCTTTAATATCAACTTTTATTTCTTCTATTTTCATAGCCATCTTAATTTCTCTTTTATATTTAATATCTCTAACATTCTAAATAATTCATCCTTATTAATTTTATCTAAAAACAGCTTGTAGAGATGTCTTGCATCCTCAATGTCCTTATCAGAATTTATCTCTTCCTCACTTCCGTTTGATGCAAGGAATAACTTAAATGCTATTTGTATTTCCAAAGGAGAAATAAAGAAGACATTTCCTCCTGCAATAACTTTAAGTTTATTATCAAAAGAGTATTTATCCCAATCATTTTTTATCATTTTAAATTCAATATTTGGAACAGGTTCTTTTTTTGCAAATCTTATTGCATGTTCTTTCAGCATTTTGAATGCCTCTTCAAAATCGGGAGTATTGATGCACCAAAATTCATTATCATGAATTCTTTTCCAAACTGCGAAGAACTCTTCTCTTGTCATATCAGGAACTAATAAATTAACATCTTCTGTAGCTCGGCTTCTTCCCAAAAGAATTGAAACATATCCAGAAACAATCACATAACTATCTAATAAATTACAAAATTTAATAACAAACTTATCAAGATTGCTCAATTCCCTATCAAGTCTAATTTCTCTTCTTTCAGCATCATAATCCATAGATAATTCATCCCTCTAAACTATAAAAATTTACTCTTAATTTTCTCTTTTGTTCTCGTATCAAAAACATTTAAAAACTAATTTTATCATTTGTTTAATATGGGATTAAAGAGTGCAAAAAAATTAATGAAGAATAGAAAGAATGCCCGATGGCAAGATAAGAAATATATTGCGAAAACTCTAAACTTATACGCTAAAGCAGACCCACTCGAGGGTGCAAATCAAGCCAAAGCAATTGTCCTGCAAAAAGTTCAGAAAGAAGCAAAACAGCCAAATTCAGCGATGAGAAAATGTTGCAAAGTTCAGCTGACAAAAAACGGAAGAAGTGTAACTGCTTTCATTCCTGGAAATCTCGCTCAAAGATTTATTGAAGAACATGACGAAGTTTTAATTCAAAGAATTGGAGGAAAACAGGGACGTTCTAAAGGAGATATACCAGGGGTGCGATTCCAAGTTATTCAAGTAAATGATCAGCCATTGGAAAGATTAGTCCACGGCAAGATAGAGAAGGGTAGAAGATAAAATGACATTCAAAACATTAGATACAAAAATGATTGGAACAAATTCCATAAATTTAATTTCAAATAGCACAGAAACACAATTTAATGTTTCTATTGATTACAAAAAAGATGGAAACCCACAGACATCGTATTGTTTCCCAATAATGGTTAAAGAAATTAAAGCAAGAGAGAAATACGAACAATACTAAAATGGCAGAAGAAAAAAATAATTACAATTTTAAAATATTCGACTTGTATGATATTTCGGGAATCGAAGTAAAAGATATAGGATTAAAGCCAGTGATAAATCTTCAATCAAAATTAGTTATTAATTCTCACGGAAGAAATGTTCAAAAATTCGGTGCATTAAAAATAAATGTTATTGAAAGATTGATGAATAGAATTGCCGTTTCAGGGCACAGAGGAAAAAAACACAAAATAAGCAAAGGTGATGCATCAGGAAAATATTCAAAGAATATGAAAATAGTTCTTGAATCATTCAAATTAATAGAAAAAAGAACACAAAAAAATCCAGTTGAAGTTTTAGTTAAAGCAATAGAAAACGCAGCACCACGAGATGAGATTACAGTTATTGAATATGGGGGAGCAAGATATCCTCAAGCCGTTGATGTTTCTCCAATAAGAAGAATTAATTTAGTTTTAAGGTGGATGACACAAGGAGCATCTGATAAATCATTCAATAAAAAGAAAACTTTTGCAGAAGGGCTTGCAGAAGAAATAGTTCTTGCATCAGAGAATAATGGTGAAAGCTTTGCAATGAGAAAAAAGAATGAAGCAGAAAAACAGGCAGATTCTGCACGATAATTATTTTTATTATTCTATCCCAAAATTTATTTTTAATTTTCAATAACATTTAAAAACTATTTTTCTTAAAACTAATTATAACAAAATGGCAGAAAAGGAAACACAATTGCAGAAAATTCAAAGACTTAACTCAAGTCCGAATAATATTAGAAACATAGCGACAAGTGCGCACATTCACCACGGAAAAACTGCTTTAACAGATAATCTTCTTGCAGCATCAGGTTATATGGCTGCGAAAAATGCAGGAAACCTCGACGAAGGAATGGCAACTTGGCAGCATTCAGATGAGCAGGAAAGATTAATGACAGTGGATTCTGCAAATGTTTCAATGGTTCACGATTTCCACGGAGAAGAATACCTGATTAATTTAATCGATACTCCAGGGCACGTAGACTTTGGAGGAAATGTTACAAGAGCAATGAGAGCTATTGACGGAACAATTGTTTTAGTTTGTGCTGTCGAGGGAATAATGCCTCAAACAGAAACAGTAATCAAGCAAGCATTAAAAGAAAGAGTAAAGCCAGTTCTATTCATAAATAAAGTTGACAGATTAATCAAAGAAATGAAACTAACTCCTGAAAGCATGCAAGAAAGATTCAAAAAAATAATTACAGAATTTAATGATTTAGTTTCAAAAATTGCAGACCAAGATTTCAAAGAAAAATGGCTTGTTAATATTGGAGATGGAAGTGTAGCATTTGGAAGTGCAAAAGAAAATTGGGCATTGTCTGTTCCGTTTATGATAAAAAAAGGGATTACATTCAAAGATATTTTTACATTAGTTGAGATGAGCGACGCTGACAGAAAAGAATGGGTTTGGAAAAATGCCCCTCTTTATGAAGTTCTTTTGGATATGGCAGTTAAGCATTTGCCTAATCCATTAGAAGCACAAAAATACAGAATTCCAAAAATTTGGAAAGGAGATTTGGAAAGCGAATTTGGAAGAGATTTAATGACTTGCAATCCAAACGGAAAAGTTGGTTTTGTAATTACAAGAATTGTCATTGACCCTCGTTCTGGAAAAGAAATTTCAGCAGGGAGATTATTCTCAGGAACATTAAGAAACGGAATGAGTGTTCATCTTAACCTCGACAACAAAGAGCAAAAAGTTCAGCAAATATTTGTTTACAACGGAATAAAACCAGAACAAATCGACGAGATTGGTCCAGGAAATGTTTTAGCAATTTCAGGGGTAACAGGTGAAGCAGGAGAAACAGTAACAGAAGCTCCAGAAACTGCATTTGAAGAATTGAAGCATATTTTTGAACCAGTAGTTACAAAATCTATTGAAGTTAAAAAAATGATGGACTTGCCAAAGCTCGTCGAGATTTTAAAACAAGTTGCAAAAGAAGACCCTTCTGTAAAAGTTGAAATCAATGAGCAAACAGGAGAAAGTTTAATTTCTGGAATGGGAGAACTTCATTTGGAAATTATTGAAAATAGAATTAAAACAGAAAAGGGGCTTGATGTAAAAACTTCTGCACCAATTGTTGTTTACAGAGAAACAGTAAATAAAGAATCAGATTCAGTAGAAGGAAGAAGTCCAAACAAGCATAATAGTTTTTTCATTTCGGTAGAACCTTTAGAAGACGAAGTTTACAATGCAATCAAGAGTGATGAAATTCCAGAAGGAAGAGTCAAGAAAAAAAGTCAAGACTTAGCAACAAAATTCTCAAGATTCCCCGAGTGGGACAATGACACTGTAAAAGAAATTAGAGATATTTACAAAGGAAATATTTTCTTCGATAAAACAAAAGGAGAAGTTCACATAGGAGAAGTTATAGATATGGTTTTAGATGCATTCGAAATGGTTATCGACAAAGGCCCATTAGCAAGAGAACCCTGTACAAAAATGAAAGTTTCATTAATGGATATCAAACTTCACGAAGATGCAATTCACAGAGGCCCTGCTCAAGTTTATCCTGCAGTGAGAGAAGCAATGACAGAAGCAATGAAAGATGGCGATGCATGTTTATTAGAACCAGTTCAAATTCATTTAATTGAAGTTCCAGATAAATTCTTGGGCACAATTACTAAATTAATTGGAGGCAAAAGAGGACAATTATTAGAAGTTAAACAAGAAGGAACTGGAACAGAAGTTAAAGCAAAAATTCCAGTCGGAGAAATGATTGGATGGAGCAATGATTTGCGTTCAGCAACAGAAGGAAGAGGAGTTTCATCTTTATCAGACCAGTTGTTTGAAAAAGTTCCTCGTTCTTTAACAGAGGAAATAATTAAGAAAGTGAGAACAAGAAAAGGACTTGCTGAAAACCAGTAAATTTCTTGAGAACAATTATTTTATAAAGAGTTATTTTTAATAAAACATATGAAGGATATATCCCTAAACATACAAGGAGAAGATTTTGTTAATGCTCTTTCACCAAATGATTTAGCAACTTTGTATATTGAGATAGAAGGATATAAAAGAGAATTCTAAAATTATGTGCAGAACAAATTGAACTTGAAATAAGATATAATAAAAAACCAGATTTTGAGATAGGCACTTCTTTTGTTGTTCAAGAAAGAAATTTTAATCTTATTGGAAAACCTGCAGATTTTGCAAAGTTGCAAGATTATGTTACCCAAAGATTAACTTTTTTTAGCACACCTTCTTTAATAGGAAATAAAGTAAAAAATTTAGAGGAAAGCATAAGAACAGAAATTTTAGAAAGTGTTCCTGCTTTCAAAAAAACTTTAGAATCAGTCTATGAAATTTTAGATGGATATCCTATAGAAATTAAGAATGAAAGAGATGTTCTCACCATTAAAGAAAAAGAAGAAATAAAATCTAAAAAAGGAAAAATTGTTGTTGCTAAGAGGATTGAATATTCCGCAAAGACAGTCCTCAAGATGTATACAGACTATGGAACTATGGAAAAAGATTTTAATGTTAGTTTTGGAATGAAAGATAATAATCTGATTATTTACCATTACGGCACTGTTCCATTTGACAAAAATAAAGAAGAAGAGCATTCAATTGATGATGTTGTTAAAAGATTTAAAATTGTAACTTTAGAGGACAGTCAATTTGAACAATTAGCTTATCTTAAAGGAATAAGAAAAGTTCTGGCTCTCCCAGATTTAATAATTCAAAAAATTGAATCAAAGAACTCTTATTTGAAAGGGTGCCTTGCGGAAAATCAATAGTTTTAAATAATTTAACCTTCTTTAAAAATAATGAATACAATTAATAAATTATCATGTGGAGTTTCTATACATGAAGAAGATATGGGAGATAAAAGGGTGTTTGTTGCAGAATGTGCTGAATTAGGAATAAGTGATTTTGGGGATAGCATGGAAGAAGCTCTTAATAATTTAAAATTAGCTATCGGTTTATTTCTTGAAGAAGCTCCAGAAAAGAAACAGTTGCTTGAAAAACCAGAGCCTCTTTTTGTTACAAGATTATTCTTATAAATCCCTAAAACTAATTTCTGCTTGCTTTTCTATGCTTTTAAGAGTGCCAATAGGCAGAGTTGGATGATGCACTGGGACAACAACTATTTTGTTATTCTTTTCTAATATAATATGGGTTCCGTTCTGCCTTTTTATTTCAAATCCATTCATCTCAAGAATTTTAACCACCTCTTTTGACTTAATGTTTTGCATTCGCATTAATAATATTAATTTTCTCTTATTTATAAAAGATAACAAATTATCAAATTTTGATAAATCAATAGTTTTAAATAATTCTAAGGCATCTTTTGTTTATGGAAGAAGGAAAATTTCTTTTAGATATTGTAATAAATAAGGAAAAACTTAGCAATGGAGAAAATGTTTTTGTAGTATTATGCCCTAGTTTAGGAATTGCTAGTCAAGGAGATAATATTGAAGAAGCGATAAAAAATATAAAAGAAGCAGCAGAACTTTATCTCGAAGAAATGCCAGAGGTTTATGAAGAATTAGAAACCACTAGGAAAGAAATGCCAACTTTTTCTATTATTGAGGTGAAAAAGAATGACAAAACTGCCAATATTATCCGGTAAAGACGTTTTTAAAATTCTCTCTAGGATAGGTTACGAACATATTAGGACAAGAGGAAGCCATATGATTATGATAAAACAAACAGAAAATGGAAAGAAAACAATTCCTGTTCCAAATCATAAAGAACTTGCTAAAGGTACATTGAAAGCAATAATGATGCAAGCAGATTTGAAATTAGATGAGTTGATTAATTTATTATAATAATTTTATTTAAAATTTATCACAATAATTTTTAAAAAGAAAAAGATATTATTTAATTTATGAATCTAACTAAATTTGTGCTCATTGTTCCAGAAAAGGATAAAGAAGGGCATGCTATTCTCAAAAGATTAGACACTCTCGACGCTGTTCCAAGAGCAAGAATTCATAGATTAAATCTGCCACCAATAACTTTGAAGTTTTATCCTGGTTCCCTATTGCCTCCGTATATAACAATAAAAAAAGGATTCAGGGAAAAATCAGATTCATTGCTAGTCGTCGGGAAAACCGAAATAGAAGGAGGAGATTATTATTCTTTGGCTTATTGCAAAAGGCAATAAATAATTTAATTATCTCGCAGATTATTATTTATTAAAAATAAATTAAAATGAAGAAAAAATATTCTCCGTCGGAGTTTTGATTATTATAATCAACAAACAAAACATTTAAAAACTATTTTTCTTAAAACTATTTATGGCTAAACAGAAACGCAGAAGCGTTTCGTATAACCCATTTACAAATCAAAATGGCTAAAGATAAACCAAATATGAATGTTGTCTTCGTTGGGCACGTTGATGCTGGAAAATCAACTACAGTCGGAAGATTAATGTTTGATTCTGGGGTAGTTTCTGAACAAGAAATGAAAAAATTGAAAGAAGAAGCTGAAAAGATGGGAAAAGCTGGTTTTGAATTTGCATATGTTATGGATAGAGTAAAAGAAGAAAGAGAAAGAGGGGTTACTATCGATTTAGCTTACAAAAAACTTATGACTCAAAAATATCAAGTTACAGTTATCGATGCACCAGGACACAGAGACTTCGTTAAGAATATGATTACAGGAGCTTCACAAGCTGACGCTGCTTTCCTTGTTGTTGCTGCACCTTCAGGAGTTGAACCTCAAACAACAGAACATTTATGGTTATTAAGAACAATGGGAGTTCAAAATCTTTCAGTATTAGTTAACAAGATGGATGCAGTAAATTACGACGAAGCTAGATTCAATAAGGTAAAAGAAGATGTTTCTGCTTTATTAAAAACAGTTGGTTACAAATTAGAAAAAGTTCAATTCATTGCAAGCTCAGGACAAAAAGGAGACAATGTTGTAAAGAAATCTGAAAATATGACTTGGTATAAAGGACCAACAGTTACAGAACAAATGGATTTATTCCCACAACCAGAATTACCAACTAATCTTCCAATGAGAATGCCTATTCAAGATGTTTATGAAATTACAGGAATTGGAACAGTTCCAGTTGGAAAAGTTGAAACAGGAATTATGAAAGTAGGACAAAAAGTAATTATATTGCCAGGAAGAACAGGAAAAGGAATTGCAGGAGAAATTAAGACAGTTGAAATGCATCATGAAGCAATGACAGAAGCATTAGCTGGAGATAATGTTGGAGTAAACGTTAGAGGCGCAGGAAAGAAAGATATGGCTAGAGGAGATGTTATCTGCGACGCTGCTAAACCAATTCAAGTTGTTGAAGAATTCATCGCAAATATGGCAGTAATTAATCATCCAACAGTTTTAGCTAAAGGTTATACACCAGTATTCCATATTCACACTGCTCAAGTTCCATGTCAATTTGTTGAACTTATAGAACAAATAGACCCTAAATCAGGACAAGTAATAAAAACAAATCCAGACTTTTTGAAGAACGGAGATGTTGCTAAAGTAAGAATAAGACCTCAAGGAAACTTGTGTATTGAAACTCAAAAAGAAAATCCATACATGTCAAGATTCGCAGTTAGAGATGCAGGACAAACTGTTGCTGCTGGTATGTGTATTGAAATTACAAAAGTTAAGGCGTAATTATTTATTTTCTATTAAACTTAATTTATTATTGCTTATTGAAAAAATTTTAATTGAATTATATATTTTGCCTCATAAAAACTTTTAAACTATTATTTGATAATGATTTTATGGAAGGAAAAAAAGAGAGTTTATTTGTTGTATCAATTAAAGGAAAAAATATTCACTTCGAAGTCCCAATAAATGAACTTGATGATTTCAAAAACCTCGACGACATTTTGAAAACTTTAAAGAAGAAAATTTAAATACACTCTATGGTTTAATTAAAAATGAAAAGCAAGTTCTTTAGTTTTCTAGTTGTATTATTTGTAGTTGTTTTATTATTCTTCATTATGAGAGATAACTCCGACATTAGTTTTTCAGAATTTTCCCTTGAGGATAATTCAATATCAAGTTGGATAATGATTATAGCAGTCATACTGATAATTTTTGTTTTAATAAAAGCATTTGTAAAATTTATCAAAATCAGTCTGGGAAAATAAGATATCTCCTTAAAAATAACAAAAAATTTAACATAATCCTTAAATACTAATTTTATATCAATTTTTTATGCTAAGAAAAGAGATGACAAAAGTAGAGATTGAAAAAGAATTGTCTGGCAAAGGGGATTATGTCCTCATCGACAATATGACAAGATTTCTAAGGGAAAATCTCCCTCTCGATATAAAAAGATTTGTTTACTTAAAACTCGTTGCTGTTTATGAAAAGAGGAGTATGTTTGCCGATGCTGCGATGATTTATAATAGATTAATTGAACTTTCCCTAACCCCGCAAGATAAAATAAGTTGCAGAATTAAAGCAGTTGAATGCTACATTAAAGCAGGGTTTTTCGACAAGGCAGATTTGGAAACTAAAAATTTCTCAGGAGAAGTAAACGCCAATGAAAGAAATAAGATTTTAATCTCAATAAAGCAGTTTTACTTTTCTCAAGCACAGATTTATGAAAAAGAAAAAAGAAGAAGCCTTGCAATAAAAACTTATGAAAAAATTCTTGAGATGAATCTTCTAGATATTGAAAAGAATGATATCAACAAGAGACTTCTTATCCTTTACAAAGAAACTGGGATGGTAAAGGAATATATGGATATGAGAAAAAAATTAGGAGTGTAAACATTTAAAAATATGTTTCTTATACTAATTCTGAGAAATATCTATTGATTATAGATTATATCACATTCACATTCACATTCCATTTTTTGGAGTAGAACTGACTACAGAGATCGTAAAATGTAGATATTTCTAGAAATCCTAGATTTCAAACTAAATAAACACGGAGAAAAAAATGGCAAAAATAAGCCCAGTATCAATAAAATATATGATACACGCAAATTTTTCAGCAGAGGGAGCTTTGGAAAAACCTGATGTAATCGGAGCTATATTCGGACAAACTGAAGGACTTTTAGGAGCAGAACTCGAGATGAGAGAATTGCAAAAAGAGGGAAAAATCGGAAGAATAGAAGTTGAATTGCATAAAGAAGGAAAAACAACAGTCGGAGTCGTGAAAATTCCTACTGCACTTGACCAATCTGAAACAACTTTAATCGCTGCTGCAATTGAAACTATTGAAAGAATAGGCCCATGTGATTCTCAAATAACTGTAGAAAGAATTGAGGATGTCAGAGGTAGCAAAAGAGATTATATTGTTGAAAGAGCAAAAAAACTTATGCTGGAAATTCACGGAACAACAGATTCAAGAGAAATATCTGCCGAGATTAAAGATTCAGCAAGAATTGCAGGAATCAAAGAATACGGAACAAGCAAACTTCCTTGCGGAGACATCTCTGGAAAGGAATTGATTGTTGTTGAAGGAAGAGCAGATGTTGTGAATTTGCTGAGAAATGGAGTTAACAATGTTATTGGAATGAACGGAACAAAACTTCCTGATGAAATCCGAGAACTTGGAAAAGAAAAAGAAATTACTCTTTTTGTCGATGGAGATAGAGGAGGAAAACTCATCGCCCAGAACGTTACTGAAAATGCAAATATCATGTATATTGCCACAGCTCCAGACGGAAAAGAAGTCGAAGAGTTGGCAGGCAAAGAAATTTTGATGAATTTAAGAAAAAGAGTCCTGGTAAAGGACTTTTTTTCCTCTTTTTCTGAAAGGAAAAGAGAAGCTAGCAAATCATATTCAAACGAAAGATATTCTGAAGAAAAAAAAGAAAATGCAATTGAAAAAGAATTTGAATTAACTGAAGAAGACAAAGCAAAATTAAAAAAGATTTCAAAAGAAAATGAAGGAAGTGGGAAAGCAATTTTGCTTGATAGCAGATTGAATGAAACAAAATCTGTTTCTGCAAAAATTCTTTCAAGCACATTAAAACGCTCAAGAGTTAAAATACCAATAATTGTAATTGATGGAATAGCAACAATGTCTATCATAATTTCAGCAGAAGAAGTTGGATGCAAAGTAATAGCAGCAAAAAACTTTGCCTCAACAGACACAAACATTAAGTTAATGAGTTTGTAAAATAAATAATTCTATAAATTCCGTTTTCTTATTCACATTATGAAAAAGAAAAAATCACCAACAAGGACTCTTCAATTAATAAAAAATCCCGGACTAGAACATACTTTTGTAAAAATCCCACGACAAGAGCTGGTGAATATGGATAAAAGATCAACCATTTTTGGGGTTGATCCAGATATATACAAATTGAATCAATGGATTCAAGAAAACAGAAAAGATAAAAAATTCATCTCAGGACACACCCATTCAAAATATGACCTTTCAATTTCTACTTATGATGCAACACCTTCCCCCGCAGATTTACTTAATATATTGACGGAACGGGATAAAATTAATACTGAATATATTGCCCAACAAAATGAGAAAAATGGAAAAATTCAAGGATGGACAGCACTACACAATCAAGCAAAAGAAAAAATTAACTCTAAAGAATTTACTGAAAAAGAAGAATTAATAAAAGAGTATGAACAACGATGGTTCAAAAAAGCCGAAGAAGGAGAAGAACTAGATATTGAAGAAATAGAAAATCTTGCTAAAAAAGTTGGTATTAAAATTAAATACCACCCTGCCAAAGGTTATTATCTAAATAGACAAACAGGGACTTATGAAAAGAAATCAATTAATATTGAGAAAATCGTGAGTTCTGTTTTGTTGGGTTTTGCATTTATTTTTTTCTTAACAAATACAAAATTTACTGGAGCAGCAATTTCAAATTTTATTCCTTCAAATTATCAAAATGAGTTTTTTATTTTAATTGGATTTATTCTCACGGCAATTTTTTATTTAATATGTTGGAAGAAGTGAATCTCCCTAAGGCAAGACCTTAGGGTATCAAAAGTTATCTAATCTTAACTGACTTCCTTTTCTGCCTTGGTTTTTTATATAGCTTCTTATTATATCTGCGTTAACTCCTTCTCCAATAGTTCCAACATAACCCCCATCACTCCAAAATTCCCCTCCCCATAATTCCTTTTTCAAATCTGGATGTTCCTCAAAAAGTTTAATTGCAGTTATGCTTTTTATAATCCTAAAAAGTTGCGAGGCGGAATATTTTGGAACAGACTGAAGCATAAAGTGAACATGGTCTTCATCAAATCCAATTGTTTCAAACTTCATTGAATATCTTTCTTCTAATCCTTTACAAATTTTTTTAAAAGTCTCAACGTAATTGTTTTGCAAAAACAAATCTTTTCTATATTTTATACAGAAAACAAAATGATATTTTATCTTGAATATTTTATGATAAGATTTACAAAGTTCATCCATACTAAAGTCAGGCTCAACTAACTTATAGGTTTTATCCCTGTGGCAAGACCACAGGGTATTCGAGAATCAATAAATTAATGAGTTTGTAAAGTTAATTCTTCAAATAAATAAATTCCATTTGTTTTTATTCTATAGTTATTCTCAAAAAGTATTCTATCAATTGCTGCCTTGAAAAATCTTGTCTCAATATCATAGTTATTTTCATATATTTAGACATTTTTTTCGCATCACTTAATTTCCTAGTGACCCAAATCCCTCCAACATCGTCTTTCCCATCTTTTATTTTATCATCTGAAAGAAAATACCATTCTCCAATAGGATATTGCAAAATAGTTGGATTTCTGCCTAAACCCAAAGATTTCAATCCCTTAGTAACGACTCTATACCTCACATGATAAATTCTATTTTCAAGAGTTATTGTTTCCACCAAAAAATTATCAATTAAAGAGTTAAAAACTTTTCTAAGAAAAGAAAATAAATATTAATATGGTCTATTTATTAAGAACCATGGATTAAACTCAGAATCATCGACGATAAAACTGCTTTTTACTTCAAAAATAGACAACTTATCACCAATTGTTACTAACATTTAGTCCTTTAAAATGAGGGAAATCTGTTGTCACCATAAAGTTTATAAGCCATTTTAGGCTGTCAAAATTACAGAAAACGAAGCTTTTCTGCAATTAAAAAAATGAATAAAAAAATGAATACAAAAAGAACTTTGGTTTCTTTTTTGTTAATCGCAAGTGTTTTGTTATTGACTAGCTTAGTTAGTGCACACACTGTTGACACTATAAAGGTTAATGGTGATATTGTTGGTACTGACGACTTATCAACTGTTACTGTTGGAGACACTTTAACTGTTCAAGTTAAGTTTAATGCAACAGAACCAGACAGTATTAAGGTAAAAGCAACTCTTGAAGGCGAAGACGACGATGTATCTGCTACAACTTCTGCATTTGATGTAGAAACAAATAGTACTTATGTCAAAACTTTGACTTTGAAAGTTCCTTCAGACTTTAATGAAGATAAAGTAAGCGGAACTTTTGATTTAATCCTAGAAATAGGTGACGATGAACAAGCTCCAATTGCTATAGCAGTTCAAAGAACATCATACGAAGCATCAATAAGAGCAGACGTTGAAGATACAGTTGAAGCTGGGGAAACTTTCTCAGTGGATGTTGTATTGACAAATACAGGTTATAACGATCTTGAAGATTTGTATGTAACTGTATCAATTGCTGAACTTAACATGGAAAAGAAAGTCTACTTCGGTGACTTAATCGATGTTGAGGAATATGATACTACAGATGATGAAGATCTTGAAAATAGTGTTAGAGGAACTCTTAATTTAGAAGTTCCAGCTGATGCTAAAGCAGGTGTCTACACTTTGACAATAGAAGCAAGTAATGACGATGTAACAAACACAGCAACAAAAGAAATAACAGTGGAAAACAGTGTTTCAAGCTTTGTCTTGAAATCTGGAAATGATTTGATTTTGCTTAACCCTACAAACCAATTAAAGGTTTACACAGTTAAGTATGCATCAACTGAAACTGTTGTTGTTATGTCTGCTGTTTCAAGTAAAACAGTTGCTATAGAAGTTCCAACAAACGGAGACTACAAATTTGATGTTGCCGTTATGTCAGGAAATTCAGTATTAGGAACAGTTAACTTTGAAGGTTCAAGCGATGGAACAACACAATTGACTAGCCCGGTTTTCGTATTGACAGTTATACTGGCAATCGTTTTCCTTGTTTTGTTAGTTGTATTAGTTGTTTTAATAACAAAAAAACCCCAAAAGACAGAAGAGTTTGGTGAAAGTTATTACTAAATAAAATAAGTTATTTTTTTTATTTTTTTTATTTTATTTATGCTCATAAAAATCAGCCCTGAGCAGAAATGTAAAGGGAAAGTCAAGCGAAAGAAACCGATAAGGTGTTGTCGCAAGAGGTGATTTTATTTATTAAAGATAATTTTATGTATTGGATTAATTGTTTAATTAAAAGAGGATATTAATCAGATATATTTAGGTGGAGATAAATCCTATTTTGGATTATATAAATCCTTAAAAATAAATTCTGCTAAAAAAGAAAGTGGAATTTTTAGAAGAAAATCAAGAAGGATTTAGCAAAGAAGTAATAAGGAGATATTTAAAAATCCGTCTTCTAAATGATATGGGTAAATTAAACAAAGTGGAATCATATTACCTTTCTATAATGAATTCTTACTTTAATAATGCTTTAAACGGGTTAAATTCAGTAATTAGTAATTCTTCTCAAAATTGGATAAATGAAGATGCATCTTGGTTTTATGAAGCATTAACAGGAGAGAGGATAATTGGAAAGAAATTTCAAAGAAGAGAGATATTAGGGGTTATTCAACAAGTAGAAGAAGAAAGAAAAAGATTAGAATTTCTCACAAATGATCCAATTGAATCTTATGAAAAAGGAAATTCCGCAAAATTAGCAAATTTTATTGATAAATTATGGGAAGTTACTCCCTATGAAGAGGCATTATAAATAAATTATCTATGATTGTGGAGAATTTTAATTAACAATTTTAGAAGAAAATTCTCAAGATTCCGGCAATTAATCCAAAGCTAAACTTATCTTAATAGCCATATCTACCTTATGCATTAAAAATGAATTTAGAGAACTAATTTTTTTTATTATTCTAGATTTATCAATTGTTCTGACTTGATTTAATAAAATTGTTGAATCTTTATCTAACATAGAATCTTCCTTTGTGATAAACACATTAGTAGGAAATTCTTTTGTGAATTGTTTTGAAGTTATTGCAGCAATTATCGTGACGGGAGAATGTTTATTATGCAAGTTATTCTGAAGAATTAAACAAGGACGAATTCCCCCTTGCTCACATCCTTTTATAGGTTCTAAATTTGCGAGAATAATATCCCCTCTTTTTATATTTACCATTCCCATTCTCTTAAGTCTTCAATTGCTTCAAATTCTTTTGTTATTTTTAAATTTTCATCAGCCATTTCTCTACATCCCTCTATTATTAATTGTTCTTGTTCTCTTCTACATTTTTCAGCAATTTTCATAAGATTGAGAATTACTTCTTCATATGTTTCTTTTTTATCTTTTAATCGGTCTAGAGCATCTCTTACACTTTCATTAAGTTGAATAGTTGTTACCATTAGACTATAGAATGTCTATAGTTTATATATTTTTTTAATTAACTTTCAAACTAACAACCTTACTGATTCCTTCTGACATACTTATCCCATATAGATTTGTAGAATTAGCCATTACTTCATCGTTATGAGTGATTACAATGTATTGCCCTTTCTTCATATATTTCTTAAGCAGTTCCCCAAGCCTTTCTGAATTTCTTTTATCAAGTGCAGCATCTATTTCATCAAAAACATAAAAATAATATGGTTTAAGCTCTTGTATTGCGAAAATTAAAGACAATGCAACAAGGGTTTGCTCTCCCCCTGAAAGAGATTTCACATCAAAATATTTCCCATGCCCTGTTTTAACAGTGATATTAACTCCGCCGTTAAACGGCTCTTTTGTGTCTTCCAAATCAAGAGAAACATTTCCTTTCTGACTCAGCTGTGAAAAGTTATAAGAGAAAATTTCATTAAGAGAATTGATTGTCTGCATAAATGTTTTTTTCTTTTTAACATCAATCTCATGAACGATTTTCAAAATTCCGTCTTTTTCTTTTGAGATAATTTCAACTTTTTCCTTGATTAAATCATATTCTTTTTTAATGGAATCGTAAACTTCCAAAGAACGAAGATTAACACTCCCAATTTGAGACAAAAGTTCCTGTGTCTTTGACAATCTCTCAGAAAGGGAATTCTTGTCTGCTTTTATTATCTCCACATCTGGAAATTCAAGAATTTCAGTTTCAAAATTTTCAATCTCTGCATTAACTCTAGCAGAATCAATTTTTAAATTGTTAAATTCCTGCTCAAAATTGTAAATAACATTTTGCTTTCTTGAAATTTCAATTTCATTGTCTCTAATTTTTTTCTGAAAAGAATCTCTCTCAGAAATCATCTTTTGAAATCTTTCAACAAGCTCTTCTTCCTCTTTTTTCTTTTTTGAAAGCAAATGCTCTTTTTCTCCAATAATCTTCTTGATTGAAGTAAGTTCTGAACTCAAATCATCCTCTTCTCTCAATAATTGCTTCAAAGAAATTTTTGAACGCTCAAGTTCCCTATTCTTAAAGGAAATTTCAGAATCAACATTTTCCTGATTTCTAAGAGAAACTTCCTGAACTTCAATTTTCAAAGTTTCATATTTCTGTTCAATATTTGAATTATCATCAAAAGAATTTTCCAAATTTTTTTCCCTTTTGGAGAATTCAGAAATTTCTCCTTTCAAAGAATCAATTTTTTCTTGCAGAGATTTAATTTGATTTTGTTTTTCATAAATATTTGAAAGTTTCATCAGGTCAGAATTCCCTTTGGAAATATCAAGAGTAATTTGTTCTATTGATGCATTCAAAAGGTCTTTCTTGTTATAAATTTCCTTTAATTCCTTATCTGAATCTTCAATTTCTTTTTTCAATGATTCAACTCTTTGATGAATGTCTCCATGAATAGATTCAATATGTTCTTTAGTAATTGTACTTTTGCAAAGAGGACAAACATCCATTCGGGAAATCTTTTCAATTATTTTTTTCTGTTTATCAATCTCAGACTCATTAACTCCAGAAAGTTTTTCTAGAACAATTTCTCTTTTTATCAAGCTCTCCATTAGTATTTTCTTTTCTGAAATAGATGACTTCAAAGAATCAATTTTATCAGCACTCATCTTTGTATCAAATAATTCCTGAGAAGTTGATTTAATTTGCCTCAATAAAAAATCAGATTCATTTGTGTAAGAATTCAGTGTATTTTTCTTGTCTTGAATTCTTTCCTTAATTGATTTCAATTCAGATTTAATCATATAAAATTTCTTTCTCTGCTCTTCCAATTTTTCCAATTCCTGCTTTTTAGATTCAACTTCCTTTTGGTTTCTTACTGCAGAAGGAGCTCCTTTTTGCAATTCCTTTATGCTTAATTCAGAATTTCTTATAATTTCTTGAAGTTCAATTTTTGTCTTGGATAAAGTAGAAATTTTATTTTCATAATTTTCAGTTCGAACATTCATCCCTGCAAGTTCAGCACGAAGATTTGAAATTTCTTGGTTTAATTTTTCCTGTTCCAATCCAGTTGATTTTTGGATAGTGGAATTTATAGTGGAAATTTTCAATTCTAAATTTTCAATCAAGCTTTTTATTTCAGAAATTAACTTTTTCTCTTTTTCTATTTCCTTGTTTTTATTGGAAATTTTTGAATTAATCTCTTCTGAATCTTTCTTCTTCCGGGTTATCTCTCCGTAGAGAATGCTCGCTTTGTATTTTTTAACATCTGCTTCAAGTTTCTTGAACTTCAAAGCTTGTTGTCTTTCTTTTTCCAAATTATTCAAATAAATTGTTCTCTCTCTAAGAATTGCAAGAACCTCCTTCAATTTTTCTTCTGTTCTCTCCAGCTCGTTCAATGATTTTTCTTTTCTCATTTCATAAATGGAAATTCCAGAAACTTCCTCAATAACTTTTCTCCTGTCTTCAGGCATCATTCTTACAAAATTTTGAATCTCTCCTTGAAAGACAATATTAAATCCATTTGGGTCAATCCCTGCTTGAGCAAGCAAAGATAAAACTTCTTGCCTTGTTTTTGTTTCTGAATCTATTTTGTAAATGCTCTGCCCGTTTCTTCTTACAACTCTTTTGATAGAAATTTCATCCTCATCAATTGAGAGGACTCTGTCAGAATTATCCAAAACAATTTCTACTATTGCCTCTTTTGCAGGTGCTGCAGCCTTGCTTCCAAGAAAAATTAAATTCCCTGCTTTTACAGCTCTCATGGATTTTATGCTTAATCTTCCCAAAACAAAGCATAATGCATCAGAGATATTGCTCTTCCCACTTCCGTTTGCACCGACGATAACATTGATTCCAGGAGCAAATGGAATTTCTGTTTTCCTTACAAAACTTTTGAAACCTTGAATCACCAATCTTTTTATGTAAAGCATAAAGGAAATAGGAAAATAGATTTTTTAAAGGTTAATGAGCAGGATTAAAATAATTTTTTCTGCTGGTCAGCCATACATGCTTCTTTCCATGTTGCCCAAGATTTTCTGAATATTCCTGCATCTTCATGAGTATGCAAATTTTTTTCAAGAAATTTAGTAGTATTTGGGTCAGAGCAATAACCAGAACCAATCTCTTTTCCATATTTTTCCTTAAGTTTTTCCATTTCTCTTTCTCTCACACATTTCGCAAGAACCGACGCTGCTGAAACTGCAACATAATTCACATCAGCTTTATGCTCGCAAACAATTTCCAAATTAGATAAATTTTCAATTTTTGTCTTCAAGAAATCTTTCCATTTTTCAATTCCAACAGAAGGGCAATCAACTATTACTTTAATTTTTCCATAGCCTTTATTTATTTTATTTATCACTTCAGCCATTTTGATAGCTTCCAAAGAATTCAAATTAATTCCTTCTTTATTTTTGCCATCAATTTCTTCAGGATACGCAAGAGCAATTTCAAAAGTTTCAGCAAGTTCCTTTATTTTTGCCTCTAAAAATTCTCTTCTCTTTTGAGTTAATTGCTTAGAATCTTTTACTCCTAATTTTTTAAGTTCTCCCTCTATCTTGCTATCAATCAAGCAACCAGCAAGAATCATCGGCCCAATAACTGGCCCTCTTCCTGCATCATCAATTCCAAGTATTAACATATTCAAAAGAAAATTAGGAGGTTTTTAAATTTATTAGAATAAAGTATGAATTAGATTTAGTGGATATCTTATTCCTCGGAGATATTCCTCAACAGGTTCTAAATTTGCTCTGCCTGCTCTTATTTTTCCTTGTTGATAAAATTCTCTTATTTCTCCTAATGTAAAAATATTAATTTTTTCTATTTCATTTGGTTTTTTCTCAATTAATTTTCCCCCAATTACTTTCGTGTAAAAAACTTTATTATTTACACAACTTCCTCTTTCACTTTTAAAATCCCAAATCCCCAAGAGAGAATTAACTTCTAATAAAATATCAAGTCCTGTTTCTTCTTTAACTTCTCGAGATAACGCACAATTAATCTCTTCAAATAATTCAATCTTTCCGCCAGGAAGTCCCCATTCATCATCCTTAGAAGTATAAACATAAACAAATCCTTCTTTAACTCCATCATTATAAGGAATTACAGCAGAAGCAGTTGTTTTAATATAACTAGTGTCAGTTTGTTTTCTAACTAGATTATCTCCCATTTTTCTTAAAGAAATAATTAGTTTTTAAGGATTTATTTAATTAAAGAAATTAGTTAATTTTTAAACATTTAATAAAGAGCCTGTAAGAAAATAATAGCAGCGAATGGATTTGAACCATTGACCTCCGGGTTATGGGCCCGGCGAGCACTCCAGACTGCTCTACGCTGCTAATATGATAATAATTGATATAAAAAGGTACTTTTAAAACTTGCTTTCCAAGTTTTTGGACAGAAAAAAAGAAAGATTAAAAAGCTTAATTCTTTACTTTATTTTAATACCCCCTATAGCACAATGGCAGTGCAGTTGGCTGTAGCCCGACTTGCCCCAGTTCGATTCTGGGTGGGGGGATACTATTTTGCTAAAAGCAAAATTAATTCTGCAAGAATTCTTAACAAAATAAAAGTTAGATTTTTCGATATTCGATTCCGAGAGTTTGCACGAATGGGGGTAAATAATAAATTACAATGAGTGCGGGCTCGAGTTGTGGTGGGGGGATCTCAGCAAACTGGAAGTTTGCTTTACCAAGATATCGAAGAAAGATATTCCGTTGATTGTTCGATTCCGAGCGATTTCACGAATGCTAGAAAATTTTAATTGGGCAATGAGTGGGGTCGCGAGTGAGGGTGGGGGATATTATTTTGTTGAAAACAAAATTAATTCTGCAAGAATTCTTAACAAAATAAAATAAACTCCATCATCGAAATGTTTAAAAAATAAATATTATATAGAGAATTAATAAAAGGGGGAAAAATGAAAAAAAACGTCGAAGAACAAGAGGATGAGGAAGAAATTTTCGAGGACGTTATTGACGATTTAGAACTCGATAATTAAGCTTTGTTTTTTATTTCTAATTTTATTTTATTATTTTCTTTATTTATTTCTTCAAATGGAGATTCAATTTCCAAATTTAATTCATCAAATCTTAATTGAGTAACTAAAATATTATTCAGATTAATTGTTAATCCTTCTCCTGATTTAATCTCAACCAAATCTACTTTTTTGAGAAATTTATCGTCGGTATAAATCATCAAAGTCGAATTTCCAGCATCATTCAGCCCAAAATTTCTTATGGTGATTTCCAAATCTAAAAATCTTCCATTCATTATAGCAGAAGCATTTTCAATTGTCAAATCAGGAAAACTCGGAATTGAATACAATTCATTTATCAGATTAATTATATCTTCGCCAATTTCTTGATTGCAATCAGTTACAGGATACATTATATTTTCAGAATTCTTCGAATGATTAAATCCTAAAACGTGCAAAAGTTCATGCAATGCAATGTTCGGGTTAGCACAATCAGAATTTCTTCTTAATAAAATTCTTCCAGAAGAGATAAGATTAAGATTTCCAATAAGAGTTATATTAGGCCCCCCTTCCCCTGCAACAAATAACCCTTTTTCCATCACATCTTTATCGTCGCAGTTTACTGAAATAAGTTCTTCAGAAATCACAGGATAAAAACCCAAAAGAGTGAGATTTTCCATAATTTCAAAAGCATATTCCATTTCATCTTCTTTTTTCAAAGGACAATTTATAATTTTATAAGAAATGTCTGTTTTGGAAAATCTTAAATTAGGATAAAATTGCATCTCTGAATTTTCAATAAAACTAAAATTAGAATTGCCTGTTTGCGGTTTGAAATCAATTGTATTGAAGGGCATGAAATAAAAAAACATCAATGAAACAGCAATTAATAAAAAAATAAGCGAAAAAATAATTTTAAACCCCATATACTATTTTATCTTTTTGCATATATAAATCTGTTCTAATAAAAAAAATAAAAAAGAAATAGTTAAATCACTGACTTACCAATCTTCTGAATCATCAGTGCTTTTTTCTTCAGTTTCTTCCTCGTCTGTGTCTGAATCTTCATCAAACTCATCTTCAGAGGAAGTTTCTTCATCAAATTCTTCGTTTTTCTTTTTTTCCATTTTAATAAATTACCTCATAATTTATTTAAGTAATTCTGAAAAGAAAAAACCATTTTTAAAGCTTTTGGATTGGAAGATAACTTACTTTTATTATAATTTTATTCTTAATGCACAAATTCTCCATCTTCAAAATTGACAGATACCACACTTAAATCAGAAATAGCTTTATTCATTTCATACTCGTAATTAAGCTTAGAAATTATAACTCTATTAAGAGTATGGGATATTTCTCTTGCTCCGAAAGAATTTGTATCACAGAGTTTTAGAACTTCTTTTTTTGCAGGAGCAGTTAAGTTAATTTTATAATATTTGAGTTTTTCATTTATTTCAATTATAGTTTTATCTAAGATTTTTTCAATATCAGAATCTCCCAAATGATTAAATGTTATAAATCGATTTATTCTTCCAAGAAATTCATTCCCAATTCCTTGTTGTTTTAGAATATTAAGAATTCTCCTTGTTTCTATTTCAGAATGAGATTTCCCTTCAGAGAGGTTTAAACCTATTTCCCTCCCCATACAGGATTCAGAAAGTTTATTTCCAGTATTGCTTGTTAGATAAATTAACCCTCTAAACGGAATCCTTTCTTCATTGGAAGGGATAGTTAAAAATGAGTCTCCAAAAAAACTTGTTAATGAAGAAATAACTTTAGGATGGAATTTATCAATCTCATCAATTAGGATAATTGAACTAGGATTTTTTTTAACAAACCTCTGAAGATGCCCCCCCTTTTTCATCATAGCCTATATAATTTGGGTCTCCTCCAAATAATTTTGAACTAGCCACTTCTTCTTCATATTCAGAACCTTGAATTTGAAGCAAAGGAACACTCAAATAATTTGCTAGACATTTTATTGAACTTGTTTTTCCCACTCCTGACGGCCCAAGAAGATAATCCACAATGCATTCTTTTTCAGAAGTTCCCATATGTTTTGTATTTATCAGAGTTCCTAATAATTGCCTTATTGCTTCTTCTTGTCCAATAACATTTCCATTAAGATAAGATTCTAATTCTCCAAAATCTACAATAGAAACAATCTCTTCAAGGGAAATATCCTTTACAATTTCTTCCCTTTTACTTTCTAATCTAGCGATATTTTTCTTATCAATTTCTTTTTTATTTCCAGTGGGAAGATTTAATTGATAATTTTCAAAATGTAGTTTAGGATTAACCTCTAAAATAGCTTTATACACATTCAAAAAATCCCCATAAGAAGCATTTATCCCATTGCAAAAGCGTTCATCTCTTTTCCAACACATATTAACTATCTTAGCAACATATTTCTTTTCATAAACAAAAGCTTCAAGTGGAAATTTTATCAATTGGTTTCTTAATTCATCATGGGAAAATTTTTTTATTCCAATGGTCTGTTTTTGAGTTCCTACCCAAATCTCTCGGTTTTCAATTTCCATTCAATTCGACTATAAAAGAAATATTTAAGGTTTATAGTGATAAAAAGAAACTATTGCAATAATTACTTTCTTATTCTGCCTTACGACAAAAGTTTATTTTGGAGTCATGTAAAAATTACCGCCTAATTTTTCCTTCCTGCCAATCTTTCAAAATCAATCTTGCAGTTCTATCCTCATCAACTTCATTTCCCTTTTTTAAAATTCCTTTTTTTCTTCCAAGTTTTTCAAGCAAAATTTCTGAATCTTTTTCTGAATCAATATTATAAAATTTATCAAAGACTAAAGGAAATTCTTTCATAATTTCTGAAACAACAATTTCTGGATTTTTAATCTGGCTGTAAGAACGGGCTCCCACCTTTGCATGCTTTGAAATTGCGATAGGATTAGACGGAGAATAATCTTTTTTTGAAATAACTCCTGGACTGTCAAGCAAAACTATATTTGTAGTAAGACTAACTTTTTGAATTCCGTGTGTAAATCCTGCATCTGCTCCAACTCCTGCAGCAGGTTTTCCAACAAGAAGATTAATCAAAGAACTTTTTCCTGTATTGGGATACCCAATAATTCCAACAGTTATTTTTTTCATTCTTACATCAACAGGTGTTTCAATTCTATAAGAAGTTATTTTTATTTTGTTTCTTAATTCTTTTCCGCCTTTTTTGGTGATGCATGAAACGAAAACTTTTGGAGTTAAAGAAATAACTTCCTTTGATTTCATTCTTTTCACATCAACCAAATCAGATTTATTAAAAACATAAATTATTTTCTTTCCAAGTTTTGTGATCTGCTCTTCCGATTCTACATTTCTAGTTTCCTGAATAAACCTCGCATCGAGAACCTCAAGAATTATATCAGACATTTGAACAATCTTATCAGCAAGCTCAGGATATTTGGGCCTCTCAGTATTAAGAGGCTGCGTATGCCGAATAATCATTGAAGAATCATGTTTTTTTCCTTTTGGAAAATTAAATTTTGAATTCATAAAATATTAAAGAATTGCAAGTTTATAAAATAAAAGATTATACATTTTTACAATTAGTATCAACTATGGTCTGTAAACCTTTTTCATTTTCAAATGTTTGATCAATTAAATCCCAAGTTAATTCAGTGCCTATAGGGAAATAGCATTCAAAACTGAGGATATCATTTATTTTCCTTTGAATATGACATTTTTCATTTTCATAACCTAATACAATCAAATCAATTTTTGTAATCCCATCTGTTGCAATTAATTCAGCAGTTACGGGCAAACAATTTTGCATTCTGTTTGAAAAACACATCGGGTTTTCAATTTTACCACAATCAATCATTTGACTATCTTCCAAATTCTGTTGAGAATTATTCTCCGCATTATTCGTAAATATAAAAAATCCTATAACCCCTATTAAAAATATGTTAATAATTATTCCAATAATAACCTCTTTTTTCATAGAAAAATTAAAAGAATAAACTATAAAAACTTTATTGCCAATTTTTAAGAAACGCCTGCGTAGTAATTTAAATTAATCAAATAAAATTAGAATTTTACTTTTAATTTTTAGATACTTTAACTGCTTTCATGCCTTTATCACCTTTCTCTGCTTCAAATGTAACTGCGTCATCTTTGTCAATAGTTACGCCGTCTTGAAGTCCTGTCTTGTGCACGAAATAGTCTTTTCCATCTTCTCCAATTATGAAACCGAATTCTTTTTCACTGTTGAAGAATTTTACTTTTCCTTTCATTTTTTTTCCCATAGAAATAGTTAATTTTGAGAGTTTAAAAACATATTATAAACCTAAATTAACGTCTGTGCCAAATTTCCAGAGAATCTAATCTTCAAGCAGGACTTCATTAGTTCCTTCTGTGCCTATATCTCCTTCAGTTGTAATTCCTGCATCAACAGAAGTAAGAGTGTCATCATCGTAAGTCTCATCTATTGTGTCTCCAGGGGCTCTTGCATTAGGGTCATACAAATCAGGATTAAATCTGTTTAAATCTGGCGTAGGGAGAGGTTCGTTCTTTAATGTTCCATCTCCAGCAAGATAATTTTTGATTTCAGTAGTTAATCCATTGTCTCCATTTGCATTAACATCAGTTACAATTCCTTGTTTATCTCCCACTATAACAACTCCAGCTTCTCCTCCAGCACTTGTTCCATCAGCATAAGTTCTTTCTGCAATTTGATTATTAATTTGATTCATTTCTCCTTTTATTTCCCAAGTTTTATTTTGTATTTGATTTTGTTCTCCTTCTACTGTCCACTCCCCTTTATCAATTGTATTTTGTATTGATTTATTTTCAAATTCATTTATAACTTTATCAATTTCTTTCTCAATAAGATAATTTACTAATCCCTCTTCATTTCTAAAAATAGTTATCTTTCCGCATTTTTCTTCTAAGAAATTATTACTTTTATCAAAACATTGAGGGATTGATTCTTGCATTGTTGGTTCTTTGTTTTTCGGTCTTTTTCCTATATAATTTCCATATTCATCCCAGTCTTCCTTTGTCTCTTTTAAATCATCATATTGCTTGCATTCAGGTTTATCATTTTTATCCCAACATTCTTCAGGAACTCCATCTGAATGATTTATATTATATCCGACCATATATTCTTTTTCCTTAAACAAATTCATTAAAAAAGCAGGAACAAAGCTTTCTGCAAAATTATCTCCTTTTTTAGGTTCCATAGCTTTTAATTCACTACAAGAGGGTTCATCTTCTTTATACTCGCATTTAAGAGCTAAAGCAACCATTTTTTCACATTTTGCTTTTTGTTCAACATCAACATTAGCTTCACAATTACATGTTCCAGGGTCATCTATGCAACTTCTAATTTCCAGCATTAATTGAACAAATGATTTTATTTGAATATCTTTTAATTCTTTTAATTCTTTTTCAAGTCCAGGAATAGCAGTATCGGGATTGCATTCTTTTTCTTTTAACATTAAAGCAAAATCTTTCTTTGCAAGTTCTTTGCAATATTCATAAGTTACTTCAGTAAGTTTAGCAGTAAGATAAGTTTTTTCTTCTTCTAAAGCATATTTTTTAAAATCCTCTGGAAGATTTTCTTCTTCAGTTATTTTATTAAGAACACTGCTAACACTTATTTTAACTTCCTCAGAATTTTTTAAAGATGTTTTTTCTTGAACAAGTTTAAGTTTGTCTTGAGCTTTTTCAAGGTTTTTAACAGCATTTTCATCATTTCCATTTTTAGTATTTATAATAGCAGAATTAACTTCTTTTTCTCTTATTTCTAAAGCTAAATTAACTTTATTATCTCCAAAAGAAAAAAACATTCGAACATTATCCCCAAATCTATTAAATCCAGAATAAGTTTGTAATTGAGTTTGAACTTGTTCTTCAGCATAAATTAAAGGAGAAGTCAGTAATAATCCTAATAAGATTAAAGTAATTACATCTAGCCTCTTTTTCATGATTTATATAAGATAAGGTAGATTAAAAAGGTTTTGAAAGGGATTAAATAAAAAAAATTATAAAATGGAAGACAAAACCGAAGTTCAATCTCCCATTATCTAACCGAAGTTAGACAATTATCATAAGAATTCTAATTTTATAAAGGTTTTTATTCCCTATTCTTTGCTAAACTTATCAATATCTTCTGTATAAAACGAGGCAAGCGAAGTCCATTGATCATCAATCCCACTATAGAAATCTGTTCTCTTTCCATCAACAATCATTCCAGTTGTAAAAACAACATTTGGGATATATCCTTTTTCAGGTAATAATTTGTTGAAATCACTTCTTTCTAAAAGAGTTTGACTAAGATTTAACACTCTCCATGGTTCTTTCAAATCAAGAGTCATTAATTTAGTAACATACTTTACTTTACCATTTTCTCTTGTGGTTTCATGATATGCTTCAAGCCAACCATAAGGCATTTTAACAGAAGGACTTCCTCCCCCTGTAACTTCCCCATTTTGACTTAATGTTAATCTATGATTTTGTCCCCAATGTACCAAGTCAGGAGAGTGAGATATCCAAATCCAGGGTATGCTTATATCAGAAAATGCATTTGGGCGTATGAAAGAAGCATATAATTCTTCTCCTTTTTTTATCATTTCTGTTGTAGAAGGCGATGGAACTTTTTCAGGGAATATTATAACATCTTTTCCCATTATTTCGGGATGGGGGGTGTTATCATAAGTAACTCTTCTCAAATTTACTGCACTTCTTACATCCTCTTTAATTAAGATGTGACTATTTACTCCAAATTCTCTATGAGGAGTTACATAGGTTATAAAATAATTTCCATCTTTAAATCGCGTTATCCTTACATCTTCAATACCAAATCTTTCAAATTCCCAAGTAGGAGAAATTATTGGTTCTTGTCTTCTTTCAGATACATTTCTATTATTATCTAAACTAAGAATTCTTGGCAAAGAAATATGTCTTAGTCTAACTTGTCCTTTTTTTGGAATTATTTCTTTTTTGTGAATTTCCTTTAAGTCTTTTCTGTCTATAATATCATAATCAATCCTTATAGGTGATTCTTCTTTGTTCTTAATATGAAAATAAGGCAGTAAAATTTTTCCAGGCATTCTTTTCCGAGGAGTTTCGGCAACCCTTACATATAGGATAGTTTCTAATCCTTTTTCATTTTTTATAAAAGTAACTCCTGGGTTAAATGCTCCAATTACTTTAAAGTCATTTCTAGAAGGAACATAATCTTCAGGAGAGGCAATAATTTTTATTTCAAAAGGTTTTGGTGGTCTCATCTTTTATAATATCTTACAAGAATTCCTCTTCTTAAGCTTTTCTCTAAGTTGAGAACATATTACATGCCGAGATTACTTGGAAGTTTTATTTTTTCTTTAAGAATAATACTGGAATTAGTGTACCCAAAACAATAGCTCCTATGAATCCTCCAAGAACTCTTGATAAAATTGTTTCTGAGATTAACCCTCCAACATACGAACCAAAAACTCCTCCAACAGCTGCAGAAATTACTGCTATTAAGATCCTCTTACCTAATTTTTTATTCATATTTATTAAAGGTATTATTAATTTTTAAATTTACGCCCACGCCGATATAGTTAGGGGCGTTTAAGGATTAATTGGTTCTCTATAAAAAAACTTATTCAAAACCTTTTTATTAATCAAGAAAGACTTAAAGTTACAAACCCTCAACAAAGTGAATGCAGTTTGCCCATCAAAATAAGCTACTTCCATCTTTTTCCCTTTTTCCGCAAGATATTCTGGCAAGGGAACAAAATCTCCATCTCCACTAAGTAATAAAGCAATATCAAATTTATTATCATAAGCATCTTTTTGCATTTGTAAAGCAAGCCTAATATCATCTTCTTTTATTTTATGACATTGAGTTCCATCCCTATTATCTCTTTTTGTTCTTTTACATAAGATTACATTAATTCCCTCTTTTCTTAATCTTGAAAGAAGTTTTTGTTGTTTAGTATAAAGTATTGGAGTAATCTCTTGTTTAAGGGGGGCTATAACATAATAAATTGTAATTAGTTTTCTCCCTTTCGCCAAGGAGATTATATATCTTTTAAAATCAAAATTAAAATCAGTATAGTGTTCATTAATAGATTTGATTCCATAAAGGAAGTTTTCTCCATCAATATATACCGAAATTCTTTCCATTTTGAAAAAAAGCCTGCGTTGCCGAAGCAACGACAGGGAATACAATGCGGGATTCTGTTTGCACAGATTAGCGCTCTCCCTGAAGCGATAATAGTAAGGAAAAAAGGTTTATAAATGTTTTTTTAACTAAGAAAAACTTAATTTTTCTTATTATTCACAAGCATTATTATTGAAACTACAAGAACTAAAAAAGACGCAATAAATATTTCTTTATTAAAATTATCAAAAAGAGCATAAATCATTGCTAAAGAAGAAAGAATTGTAGCAATAACAGGAGATATTTTTGACATATAAAGCAAAATTAATCAAATTTTATAAACTTTTCTAATCTTCACTTCCAAATTCAAAATCTCGTGGAATTGTCTTTCTTTTAATTTCCCCACATTTTTTACACTTCCTTTCTATATCTACCACGTTTGAACTTAGAATGGAATGTCTTAACCATTTTCCCCATTTATGTAATCCAACCTTACACAAGAACTTTTTATTCTTTCCTTGTTTAATCGTTGATGTCATTTTTTTCTTTTATAAAAATCAAAGTTAAAGTGGCTTGATTCATAATCGGGTTTCATAACAACCTTGTATAACATATTCCCTTTTTCAACATAAGCTAACCATACTTCACTATCCTTAATTTTATGATTAGGATTATTTACTTTCTCAAACAATTCTTCTCTTATTTTTTTGGAAATATCTTGAGCATTTATCTTTTTCCAATTAGGGTTTATGTGAGTTTTTTTCTTTTTTAAGAAGTTAAAGAGCCTCATAAGAAATCTAAGAATGTTTATCCTTTAAACTTTTCTTTTTTACATAAATGGAATCGTTTTCTGTTTAGTTTTTTTATCTAATTCTTCCATTTCTTTCTGTAGCTCATTCCAATCCACTCCCAATTTTTTATATCTTGAGATAATCAAATCAGCTTTTCTACAATAAGCCCTTTTTATAGGATTAAGTCTTCTTTTTCTACTTAAAATTGCACAAACAATTGCCCCAATAATTCCCGCTTTAAACCAAAAATAAGAACCGGTTACAAAAGAAGCTAATCCAAAACCAAAGAGACAAACAACCATTGCAATTGCACTATTTGAACGATTATCAAAAACAAACATATCTTTCTCTTGAAATATTTTTAATATTTCTATTTCCCTTTCAATCTTTTCAATTTCCTTTTTGTTCATAAATACTTAAAGAATCATATAATTTTAAGCATTTCTACGCTCGGAAATCGCCCACGCCGAACGAGTGCCTGTTTTGTCATTTTACAAAGGGGAGTTTCTTCTTAAATAAATTCTAAATTAACTTTATTCTCTTTGCATGTAAGTTTTCCTTTTCCACCTATTGGGATGATTATATTCTCAACACAATGTCCTATTTCATGTACTCGTGCAATAGGTATTTTTGAATCTCTGAATACTTCCTTTGCAATTTCTTCTATAGAAATATCGTTTTCTTTAGGTTTCTGTTCACAAAAAGGGAAACTTCCAAAAATAATTCCTTTACAAAGATTAAAATTTTTATGCTGTTTTATCTGTGTTAACTTTGATTTTATTATTGATCTTCCTTCACCTATATCCTCCAATATCAAAAGATAGGGAGAATTTAACATTTCTAAAGGATCATATTTAGTTCCGAGTAATAAACAAAAAGAAGGTAAACATCCTCCAAGAAAAATACCTTCTCCAGTTCCTTGGTTTATTAATTTCCATTCGGGAGTATTTGGATTTTTAATAATTTCTAATCTCTCATTTTTTAATAAAGAGCTTAATATTTTTTCAGTATATTCTGTTGCATTTTTTCCAAGACCCCATAAAAAATCTAAACCATGATAAGTTATTATCTTTGATTTTAAAGCAATAACATTCAATAAAATGGTTATATCACTAAGTCCAAAAAAGGGTTTTTTATTTTTTGAGATCAAATTATAATCCAATAAATCAAGCAAGTCATTTGAATTATCTCCACCTTGAGAAGACATAATCGCACTTACATTCTTGTCTAAAAATGCATCCATTATGTCTTTAGCACGTTGTTCACTAGTACCTGATAAAAAATTATTCTTACCCTTAAAATAATTCGAATAATCAAATTGGATAGAATGTTTATTTAACGCTTCCTCTGCTTTTTTAATTAATAATTCTACTTCTTGTTCATCAACAACATTTGCCGATGGTGAAACTATTCTTACTTTATTTCCCTTTTTCTGTTTCTTCTCTTGCATTTTGTATTACCCAATTGGATTTATTTTCTAAAAAATGAGGATCTCTCCCTAATATTCTAAATAGTTCAAGTAAAGATTCTCTTCTCTCGAAACAATAAGGAATAGAACTTTTTATATTTTTAGGATTACTATTCCCATATGCACTCCCTCTGCAATCTCCCCCACAAAAATACATAAAATCACAAGCTGAACAAGAAGGAAAATCATCTACTCTAAGTTCTAAAAAATGACTTGACTTTCTTTTTTCTAAAAGATTGTTCAAATTATTTTCTCTAATATTTCCCACTAAAAATTCATCATATCTCATTCCAGGACAAGGAAATACATTTCCAACTGAATCCAAAAAGAAATAATTTTCACGTGATAATCCACAATTAAGAGATTTAATTCCCGAAACAGCAGATAATGCTAAAATTGAGAAGGTATTCTCATTTTCTAACAATTTATAAAAAGCAGAATCTTCTTTCATTAAATTATAAATTTCTTTGAATAATACTTTATCTGGAACCCTTTTAAATTCCATGTTTTTACCTCTTCCCCGAGGTATTGCTCTAATAAAATTTATTCCCCGAACTCCCATTTCTGCTCCTAAATTAACAAGATATTTTACATCGTCAAGATTGCCTTGATGTAAAAATGTATTTAGAAAAATATCAAATCCCTCTTTATGCATAGAACTTATTGCTTCAAGAGTAGGCTGAAAAGTCCCATATCCACGTACTAACTCATGATTCTTTTCTCTTCCATCTAATGAAACAGAAAAAGCAACATCTTTTCCTTTAAGTCTTTTTAATAAACTTGAATCTATTAATAAACCATTTGTACATATATGTGTTGATAATCCTTCATCAGAACAAGCAAGAGCAATATCTGTTAGATCTTTTCTTTCCGAAGGTTCTCCACCACTAATAAAAACTTTCTTTTCAATATCTAATCCATAAGGATTAACTTCTTGACCGAGATATTTAAATGTCCTTTTAAGTTCTTCAAGAATCAATTCATCATTTCCTAAGAAATTTTTATTGGCATTAGCAACACAATGATTACAACTAAGATTACATTTATCAGTAACTGAAATTAATGCAACATTATCCGAACGAACTGCATATCTCCCCCTCAAAGAAGGTAATTGCATTGAATTTCCATTAACATTTAGTAAACCTTTAGAGTATAAAACTGAAAGATCTTCTTGATTGAACTCTAAAGAATTTGATTTTCCTTTTATTAAATTAATATAATCTTCTCTGAATGAATTATCTGCAATAAACCAAGTGTGAGGTTCTTTACAGATATAAAGGTCTAATTTTTCATCCAAATCTAATCTATTTAAAATGGAATTTAATTTTAAAGAAACATCAATAGGTATTATTTGTTGTTGAACTAATTGACTGCTTTTTTCATCCAAATTATTTATATTCCTAGAATATTTCATTGCATCCATTGCACATCTTGCACTAACAATTGATTGAAAATTTCCTTTATGTTTAATTTTCATATTACTCCCCCAAGATTTTTTAATTCAGAAATATCTTCATTAGAAATACATTTCATCCATCTTTCTAAACCAAAAGAAATACCTACACCAGGAACCAATCCATACTCCGCAAATTTCAAAAAGGATTTATTTATTCTTCCATTCCTCTTCTCTTGCATTTTTAATCTTTCTTCTAATTTTTCTTTAGACACTTCAAATTCACAAATATCACAATAAATACTTCCATCAATTACTAAAACAGATTCATTTAATGTTTGTGAGTTTCTAGAATTAATAGGAGATGTTTCAAGGGGTAATCCCACAAGAAATATAGGAGCTCCGTTAATTGAAGAAAGTATTTGCGATAAATCTTTTCTATCCGCAGAATAATCTCCATTTGAGGAATAAGTTTTATTATTTAATTCTTGGTAAATAGAATTAAAATCCTTTGTCTCCCATTTTTTTTCAAGAGAAATATTTTTTACTTTAAAATCTCTAAGAAATCCTTTAATTAAATCTTCTGCAATAACAATACCTTTTTGTAATTTTATGTAAGGAATTGCACTTTCAACTACAGAAAATTCCTGAAGACTATTTTTATTTGTTCCAATATTTCTAAAGGAGTGACTAATTTCATAAATAGAACCTAATCCGCAACTGATTAATCTACGTAAAATTAATTCACTTGTTTCCTTAAGGTAAAAATCATTTCCAGATTTGTTTGTTGTTTTAAAGGGATCTGCATCTCCTCCTTCATAAAAAGGCAATAAAGTAGGGCTTGTAATTTCTAAAAAACCATGAGAATCCATATTTTCTCTTATTCTTTTCAAAATTTTAGAACGTAATTCAGTAGATTCTTTTACTTTTTTTGAAATATTAAATATTGGGGATTTACTCCCCCCCATACATTTTGAAATAAGGTTCACACTTTTCCCAATAAAGTATGTTTCTCCATTGATATTAAAATAATCTCCTTTTACATCTACAACATCTCCAGGGGAGAGTATATTATTAACAATAGCTTCATTTTCTGGGGTTTTTATTAAGTAGACTTTAGACTCTCCAGCTGAATTTTGAATTTTCTCAAAACAAATATATTTTTCTCCATTTAAAAAGTCAAATATTCCTAAACGAGAAAATTTTCTTAATGGATCTGAAAGAACTAATCTCCCATATAAATTATTTTTATTTTCCATGCTTTTCTTCCTCCGAGTAGAATAATTCTATTTCTTCTGGTTCCAGTCTTTTTCTTAATAAGATTACTGAATATCCCACATAAATCAAATTTTCATTAAAAGCATTAATAGTATCTTTCCACCTTAATTTAATTTTATCAGATATATCCTTAGGCAATTCTTGAATATGTTTTTTATTAAGACTTTTATTAACATATCTTTCTATTTCTTCTTTTGATTTAAGATTAAATTTATAATCTTTTGAATAATATATCTCTGATCCGCTTTGTTCAAAAATTTTTAACCAATCTTCTTTTGATGTTATATCAATCTTTGTTCCAATTATTTCTGAAACTTTATCTACCATTTTTTGAGGGGGGTTTTTTAAATAATACATGGGGCTTACTGCAATAAACTTCCAAGGTTTTACTACCCTTTTATATTCTGATAATGCCTTATTTTTATCCTTCATAAAAGAAGTAGCATTACTGCAAATTACCAAATCAAAAGAATTATCTTTGAAAGGGATGTTATAAGCATCTCCATAAATGAATTTAGCTTTTTCTTTAGTAATTCTATTCCTAGCATTAAACAAAGATTTATTGTTTATATCAATACCATAAGTTTTGCAACCTAAAACTCTAGCAACTTCTAAAGTAGTAAATCCATTAGTGCATCCCACTTCAAGCACCTTGCTTTTTACATTAACAAATGAGTTTAACAAAAATTCCCGAATAGTTTTTTTGCCTCCTGGTGGGCGATTTTCTTCTCTGATTAAACTAATAAAATCAGTATATGGCATTTCTTCAATATCTTTTGTTGTTAATTTTTCTATTTTCATTTTAAGGTTTTAAGGTTTTATCCACTCGAGGGAATTGGTCTGCACTCCAAATAAAGGGCATCTCTAAAAGTCCTTGAAGAAGTCTCTCCCAACCAAGTCCAAATCCCGAAGTGGGTTTATAGGAATTTAATTTACGAGTTTGAAGATAGGGTTCATAATCTTCTTTAGGCAAATTAAATATTTCTGCTTTTTTATCTAATTCTTCTTTTGATTGGACCCTATGACCACTTCCAAGAATTTCTCTATATCCTGACCAGATTATATCTGCATTATTAGCTACAGAAGGGGTTTTATCCTCTATCACGGCATGATAAAACGGAACTTCCAATAATGGAAATTCTTTAATTAAAACCATATTGTTTAAAATTTGAGTTAACTTTATTTCTTCCCATGCTCCAAAATTCTTTAAAGTGAATTCCTTATATTTTTCATCATTAGTCTCTTTGTATAATAAATCAAGAGCTTCTCTGAATGTTATTTTTGGTATATCTAAAACCCCCTCCACAAATTTTTTTAGTTCAATTAATTTTTCTTCGTCCAGAAAAAAAGCCATACTTTCTTTTTCTTTTTCTAATAAATCTAAGATTATTTTCTTAATCAAATTTAAAGCAATTTCCTCATTTTCTTTTTGACTAACTTTTCCTTCAAATTCTATATGATGAAATTCAGACAAATGAGTGGCATCAGCTTTTTCTTTTCTAAACGAATTGTAAATTGAATATACCTTATTAACATTTTTTTGTATCAATGCTAATTCTAAATAAATCTGTGAAGATTCAGATAGAAATGCTTTTCTTGGTAAGTCAAACCAGTTTAGGGTAATTGGGCAAGTGTCTGTAGTATAATTTATAGATTTTTTTCCATAAACTGCTCCTGGAGAAGAAATCATTCTGGTAGTTAGAGGTAATGTGGTAAATAATGCTCCAAGAGAATCAAAATATTCATTTGAGGATATATTTATTCTGTGATTTATCTTAGCTATATGCCCCCACATTCCATTTTCATTAAATTGGGTTACTCTTTGTTCAAATTCTTTGATAGGAACTTCTATTAAATCAATATTTTCAATAGGCTGGAATACTTTATTTCCCATATAGGAAATCGTTCCATCTTTATTTGCAGTGTAAGGTCCAATCATATATTTTTATGAGAATATGCATATAAAAATCTTCCTATTGTTATTACCTAAAAGTAACAATACGCCCACGCCGAGAGTCGAACTCGGATTATGTCCGTGACAGGGACATGTCATAGCCGCTAGACCACGTAGGCAAATATGATAAAAAACATAGCATAAAATCATTTTTAAATATTGCGAAATAAGTTATTAATTAAGACTGGGCAATAACTGCACTATTCTCTTTTCAATTATGCAAAAGTTACATTACATTATTCTTAAAAACATAATATTTAAATAGTTTGTAATGGTAAGTTATTTATGAGAATTATTACAAGAGAAAAAGGAAGCAAAAAATATTTTTATCTTCAGCATTCTTTAAGAAAAGGCAAGAAAGTTATAACTAAAGAAAGATATTTGGGTGCAAAAATCCCTGCAAATATAGAGGAGATTACTTCTATTTTTAATAAAGAGATTAAATTAGAGATTAATAAAAAATTTGAAGAAATAAAAAAACACTTCCAAACAGAATGGGCTAGACTGCCTGAAAGTGCGAAAGAGAGGGAACTTGAAGAAATTTCCATTGCTTTTACTTATAATACTAATGCAATTGAAGGTTCTACTATTACCTTGGATGATGCAAGAGAAATTATCCACGACAAGATTTCACCAAATAAACCCTTAAGAGAGGTTAGAGAAGCAGAATCTCATAACAAGATATTTTTACAAATGCTTAGAAAAAACGAAATTATAACAAAAGAATTATTATTGAATTGGCATAAAGGAGTTTTTGAAGAAACAAAAGCAGACATTGCAGGAAAATTTAGAGATTATCTCGTTAGAGTCGGTCCTCATTTAGCTCCTGATTGGCAGGATGTAGAAGAGCTTATGAAAAAATTTATTGATTTTATTAGTAAAAATAAAAAAATGAATCCTGTTGAATTAGCGAGTAGAGCACATTATCAATTTGAGAAAATACACCCTTTTGGAGATGGAAACGGAAGAGTTGGAAGACTTTTAATGAATTATATCCTCTGGCATAACGGATATCCTATGCTTATTATAGAATATGCTAAGAGAAAATCTTACTACAAAGCACTGCAAAAAGATGAAGAACAGTTTGTTAATTATTTTATAAGAAGATATTTAACTGTTCACAAAAAGAGATATCTAAAAAAATAGTTTTTTCCTTTCTGCTTTTTTAAATAACAAAATTAATTATTTGCGAAAATAATGATAAAGCATCTCCAGTTTTCATAAAATTAAATCAAAGCACGAATTATTCCATAAACTAACAATCCTAAAGCAATAAATCCTAATATCCAAGATACTAATTGAATAATTTTTAACACTCTTTTTTTCTTCATAATAAATAAATGGTTCAAATGTTTAAATAAGTTTACTTCTTCTTTTCTTTAATTTTAAAAAGTTGTCATTCATAACGTAAAGCATCAACAGGATTCAATTTTGATGCTCTATACGCAGGAATTGCTCCAGCAATCATACCTATAACAATTGAGAAGAATAAAGTTCCAATTACAAGTTCTGAACTAACATAAGTAGATGAACCAATCATTCCAAGAAAACTTCCTCTACTTGCTTCGCTAGTGGTTGATGAAATTCCTCCAAGTGAACTAATTGTTGTTGATGTAAAAAATCCTAAAATTATCCCTCCAATTCCTCCAATTAATCCTATTAGTCCTGCATTCAATAAGAAGATAGTCATTATGTCCTTATCTTGTGCACCAATTGCTTTCATTATTCCTATCTCTTTAGTTTTTTCTAATACTGAAGTAAACATAGTATTCGCTATTCCAACTGCTCCAACAATTAAAGAAATTGCGGCAATTGCTCCTAAAAAAAGAGTCATAGTATTCATTGTTTGTTGTATAGTTTCTTGCATTGAAGTTTGGGAAGAAATAGTAAAATCTTTTTTATTCTCATCTATTATCCCGTGAGAAAGCATTAATCGATTAGTAAGAATAGTTATTGTTTCGTTAGATAAAGAAATATCCACTAATTGAACAGAAATAGAATCAAATTTATCTCCAGTTAGCTCTAAAATTGTTTTTGCAGTATCTATCGACATGTATACTCCTCTCCCTTCTTCTAGAATCCCAACAACCTTAAATGACTTTCCAGCAATAATTACCTTGCTATTAAGAGGAATTCCTTCTTCAAAGATAGAAGTTATAATATCATTTCCTAAAACAACAGAATAAGAATCTCCATTAGTCAAAAATCTTCCTGAGCTTAATTCTTCTGTAGTAATATCTTTCCAAGTATTTGTTTCAACTCCTATGATATTTAGAGTAGCCGTTTTAGTTAAGTAAGTTAAATCTTCCTTTCCAGAAATTTGTCCCATAATATATTTTACATTTGGAAGATTTTTTAAAATAAGAACATCCTTTGAAGTCAAATTTTTTGAATTAGTAGTAACACTCCCCCCTCCAAACTCTCCTCTTCCAAAATTACCAGAACCTTGAGCTCGTGAAAAACCAGGAGTGATTGTAAGGATATCTGCTCCAAGTGTCCCTAATCGAGATTCCAGTTGCTGTTGGGCTCCTTCACTAATAGAAATTATAGACACTACTGCAGCTATTCCAATAATAATCCCAATAATAGTTAACCAGCTTCTTAATTTACTATGAAGGAGTATGTTTAAAGATAGTTTGAATGATTTACTTGCTTTCATTTTTCTTTCTGTTCTTTTTAACAATAAACACTATAACAATAATAGTAAAGATTGTGCTTCCAATAAAACCGATTATTAAAAAATTGTTATTACTAGACTTATCTTTAACAGAATAACCTGTTATAGTGGATTGTTCTGTCGATTGAGAAGTTTGGGTTGTGGAGGTAGATTGAATTTCAATAGTTTTTTCTAAAGCTTGCCTAGTTCCAGTTGTATCTGTGTATTGTATTTCTATATTTAAATTGGAAGAGGTTCTTGAAAAAGAAAGAATTTGAAAAGAAGCAATAGAATAATCCCCTTTATCCAGATTTCCTATAATTGAAGAACTGCTACCACTAAGTTTAAGATTAGATTGTTCAGGTATTGTAAGAATCACAGAATTTGCTGGATTTTTTCCAACATTTGCTACAGAAAGGATAATCCCACTTGAAGAAATATCTGAGACAGAAACATCAAAATCAGTTTGCCCCCCGATAATTATTCCTGCTTTAGATAATTCAGTAATTGTTGTCCCATTTATGTCCTTAAATTTTACTGTAAGAACCAATTCATATAATCCGGCTTCAGCAGAAGCAGAAGTAAAAACATTAAATGCAAATTCTTCAGAATCCCCTTCATCCAAATTATCTATACTTTGAGTGTTGCTTAATCCAACAGGAAGTATATTTCCTGTTTCTTCTTCCCATGAAAAAATAATATTAATTAAGTCTATATTACCAGTATTTTCTAATTCAAAAGTTAATTCCGCATTTTCACCAGGAATTAAATTGGTAGGAGAGATATCATTAATTTCGGTGTTATAACTATCAACAGCTCCAAAAAAGTGTGTTATCATCACTAAAATAAAAAACGATACAAGAAATACTTTACTCTTTTTCATTTTATTATTTTTCCATCTTTTAATTTAATTATTCGAGTGATATTTTTTAATTTTTTAATAAAATTTACATCATGAGTAATTATAATGATGGTTTTACCTTGTTCTTTATGAAGTTTATATAAAATATCAATTACCTTCTCCCCTGTTTCACTATCTAAATTTCCAGTAGGTTCATCTGCTAAAATTATTTCTGGATTATTTGCCAATGCTCTTGCAATTGCTACTCTTTGTGCTTGCCCTCCACTTAATTCTGTAGGTTTATGATACATTCTTTCATTTAAACCAACTAATTTTAGCAATTCTTTTGCTCTTTCTACAGATTGTTCATAATCATTTTGAAATTCCATAGGCAAAGTAACATTTTCAATAGCAGTTAAAGTAGAGATTAAATTAAACTGTTGAAAAATAAATCCGATTTTTTTCCCTCTTACTCTTGCTATTTGAGATTTAGTCAAAGAAACAATATTTTTATTTTCTAAAAAAATAGAACCTTGTGAAGGGACATCTAAACATCCAACTAAATGCATCATAGTACTTTTTCCGCTACCACTCGCTCCAGTAATAACAACAAATTCTCCCTTGTTAATGATTAAGTTAATTCCATTTACAGCATGAACTTGATTATTTCCCATTCTGTAAGTTTTATGTACATCATTTAGTTCAATTAATTTGTTTATCATATTTTTAATAATTTAATTTAATCTTTGTGCTGTTTGAGAGATAGATCCTTTCTGCATTTGAGAGCAAAAAGAGTTAGCAGAGTTTATTTCTCTGCAATAATAGAAACATCCTATCATATTTTGTTTGCAATAATTATCAATTTCAGTTGTATCAGTTGTACTTTCAAAAAAAGAAGTCACACTTTGTTTTTGAGTGTCAGTTAATTGAGTATTTTGAAATCCTCTTTGAAGGCTGTTATTTTTATTAAAAAAAAGCATATATCCAAAAGATAAATTACTAATTAATAACATTACAACCAATCCTACAAGAAGAATGTTTGGATTTATTTTCATAATATGAATTGAAAGATTTAGTTTAAAAGCAAAGTGGACTTTACATCCACCCTATTTAAAAGATTTAAAAGTCTCAAAAAAGAAGATATTAAATAAGAAAATGGTACCACCAATAGAACAATTTTTTACAATAGGAATGGGAACAGAACTAATCTATTCTTTTGTAATTATAATTTGTAGCTTAATGATTTATATTGGGACAAGAGAACTTTATCAATTAAGTTCTTACAAAGGATTAAAATACTTCAGACAAGCTTTTTTATTTTTTGCAATAGCATATTTTTTTAGATCATTTATAAAATTTATATTAATGTATTTTAATATAAGAGCACTTCATGAAATTTCTCCAGTAATTTTTGGAAACTTTACTCTCTTAATATTTATGTATTTTAGTTCACTTGCTATATTTTATCTTCTTTATAGTGTAATGTGGAAAAAATGGAATAATAATTCAAACAAGATTTATTTGTTCCACATATTAGCATTAGTTACTTCTCTTACAATAACATTATCAAAAAACATCTTAGTTTATCTGGGATTAAATTTGCTTCTTTTTATAATTGTATTAATTACCGTTTATACTTCCAACAAAAATAAAAAGAAAAAAACTAAGGGTCATAATCTTCATACAATTTATTTATTATTATCATTATTTTGGATATTGAATATAATTGATATTTTAATCCCAGAATTTTTTCAAACATTTCAATTTTTTATTTATCTGGCTTCAATACTAATCTTCTTGATGATGCTTTACAAAGTTCTTAAAAAAGCAGGTTCTGATTAAAATGACAAAAAGGGGAAAATTAAATATAATATATGATATTTTAAAAATAATTCAACAAAATAAGAATATTATCAAACCCACTCCTTTGTTAAGAAAATCTAATGTTTCCACAAAAAGGTTCAAAGAATATTTTTCTGAACTTATTGCAAAAGATTTTGTAAGAGAAGCAAATCATAAAGGAGAAAAATTTATTTCACTTACAGATAGGGGTTTTAAGTTTTTGGATAAATATAGAACAATTGTCGACTTTATTGAAGAGTTTGAATTATAATTATTTCTCTTTCTTCCCAATAACTTTCTTCCCAAACATATAAGGTTGCAAAGCTTCTGGAATTTTTATGCTTCCGTCTTTCTGCTGATTATTTTCCAAGAACGCAATCAATGCTCTCGGAGAAGCAAGAACAGTATTATTCAAAGTGTGCCCAAAATAAATTTTCCCTTTTCCTTCAATTCTGATATTTAATCTTCTTGCCTGTGCATCTGTTAAATTAGAACAGCTTCCAACTTCAAAATATTTTTTTTGCCTTGGACTCCAAGCTTCAACATCAGCTGACTTCGCTTTCAAATCTGCCAAATCTCCAGAACAACATTCCAAAGTTCTAACAGGAATATTCAATTCTCTAAAAACATCTACTGTAAACTGAAGCATTTTCTCATACCATTTGTAAGAATCTTCTGGCTCACATATAACAATCATTTCTTGTTTTTCAAATTGATGCAATCTGTAAAGTCCTTTCTCTTCCATTCCATGACTTCCAACTTCTTTTCTAAAGCACGGAGAATAACTAGTCAAAGTAATTGGAAGTTTTTTCCCGTTCAAAGTTTTATCAATAAATCTGCCAATCATCGAATGTTCTGAAGTTCCAATTAAATACAAATCCTCTCCGTCAATCTTGTACATCATTGCATCCATCTCTTTAAAGGACATAACTCCCTCAACAACTTTTCTTCGAATCATAAAAGGAGGAATAACATATTCAAATCCTTGCTTAATCATAAAATCTCTAGCAAATGCAAGCAATGCCTCGTGAAGTATCGCCAAATCTCCAGTTAAATAATAAAAACCATTGCCAGAAGTTTCTCTTGCAGAATCAAAATCTGCCCAGCCATTTCCTTCAGCAATTTCTGCGTGATGCTTGATTTCATAAGCAGGAACTTTCGGCTCTCCAAACTTTTTAATTTCCTTGTTCTCCAAATCATTTTTTCCAAGCGGGACAGAATCGTGGATTATATTGGGAATAGTCATCATAATTTTTTTAATTTCTTCTTCAAGTTTGGTTTTTTTCTCACCAAGTTTCTCAATTTCCTCAGGAATTTCTTTTGCCTTTTTCATTAAAGCAGAATCATCTTTTTTGCTCTTTTTCGCCTCGCTAATTTGCTTAGAAAGGCTATTTCTATCGCTTCTTAATTTATCTTCTTCATATTTCACTTTTCGCCATTCCTCATCAAGCTTTATTACTTTATCAACAAGGGGCAATTTATCGTTCTGGAATTTTTTCTTGATATTTTCCCTAACAATCTCAGGACTTTCACGGATAAGTTTTATATCAATCATCAAAAATCAAACCCCTGTTTCTATTTAAAATTTTCGTAAAAAACCCACCACAAAAGATTTTTAAACTATCTATCGATTTTCTTAATATGACAAAGGTAAGAATCAAGTTAAACAGCACAGACATAGAAAGTCTCAATGCTATTTGCGAATCAATCAAAGATATCGCGAAAAAATCAGGAATTTCAATAAGCGGACCTGTTCCTTTGCCTACAAAAAAACTTAAAGTTACAACAAGAAAATCTCCTTGCGGAAATGGAACAGCAACATTTGATAGATTTGAAATGAGAATCCACAAAAGATTAATTGATTTCCCTGCAAACGAAAAAATTCTTCATAACATTATGAAAATGTATATTCCTAAGAATGTTAATATCAAAATAGAAATGAAGGATTAAAATGGATAAATCAAATTGTTATATTTTAGCAGATATGAATTGGGGTTCTGGAAAAATAGTTAAAAAATATTTTAAAGAAAATGGTTGGGAGTTCACAGGAAAAGATGAAGAAACTTCATTTTATAGGAATAATGAAATAAACCACCGGGTTGTTGTCGTTGTGGATTATACAGGAAGCAAAAGAAACCCAAAAAGATTTAAGAATCGAGTTTCAATAACAGACAAAGAAACTGCTCACAATTTAGTAGATTTATTAATGGATAAAACTAATATAAGAATAGTAAATCCGAATTAAATATCAAAATAGAAATGAAGGATTAATTTTAATATATATTTTTTGATAATTTTAAACCTTAACTTTAGAATCAGGAACATTTTCTGAATGAACATCTAAGGTTCCTCTTTGCAAACAATCCCAGCAAGTATGAACGCTTCCATCTTTTTCTTTCACAACACCAGTATTATGGCACTTTGGACATTCTTCCATTAGAAACAAATGAAATTGCTATTTTTAACATTAATTATAGTTCAGGATATAGTCATTAATTGAACGAAAACATTTAAATAAACAAATGATTAAATTTTATTATGAAAATCAGCCTTGAGCACAAATTTAGTGGGAAGTTGAAGCACAAGAAACCGGAGGTGTCTTAGCTATGGCAGATAAGGATATTGGAAAAATAAACAAAGGAGAATATCAGGGAACAACAACTGAAATTGTGGTTGGAGTAAGAGAATATAATGGGAGTGTTGGTGTCGATATAAGAGAATATTCAACAAGCGAAAAATATACCGGTCCAACAAAGAAAGGATTAAGAATTCCTGCAAAGAATTTTCAAGAATTTAAAACAATGATTAATTCTATTAAAGAAAGTGATTTAGTTGCTTCAGAAGGAAGCTCTCCAGCACCAAGCAAAACAACCCAAAAGAAATTCTCTGCAGACGAAGACATTCCAGATTATTAACTAGTTTCTTCAAAACATTTAAAATCCTTTTTTCTTTAAAGTAATTATGAAAAAGAAATTGGTGGGAATAACTTTTCTTATAATTCTTGGAGTAATAATCATTGCATTTTTCTCTTTAAAACAAAATAAGCAAGAAACTCCAGAAGCAACTGCAAAATGCATAGGAGAAAATTCAGTTTTATACACTCAGCTCGGATGCCACGCTTGTGAAATTCAAGAAGATTTATTCGGAGAAAGTTACGAGCAATTGAATAAAATTGATTGTTTTTATGAAATGGAAAAATGTTCAACTAAAGGAATCACAGCAACTCCAACTTGGATTATAAAAGGAGAAAAATATGTCGGAGTTCAATCAATTGAAAAATTAAAAGAGTTAACTGGATGCTAAAATGGAAATTAAATTAATTGAAAAATATGAAAAATTCGTAAAATCTAAGGTGGATAAACATCCTCATGGGAATAAATCAAGAGGTTGGGTAAAGCTAGGATTATATTTTATAACAGGGATATTAGCAATTATAATTATCTGGTTAAGTTGGATTACATTTAAATGGTGGGGGTTAGTTACATTAACTATTTTTTTAATAATAATAGAAATTATTTTAAGAGTAGTTGACAAGGGAAACAAATAAAATGGTTTCAGAATTGTTAAATCTCGGAAAAATAACTGCACTCGCTCTTGCTGATTCAGTTAATCCCTGTGCAATCGCTATTCTCACCATGGTTTTAATGGCAATATTAATTCAAAATCCTGAAAAGAAAAAAAGAGTTCTCTTTGGAGGATTCGCATTTGTGCTTTCTGTCTATTTGGGATATCTTCTTTACGGCGTGGTCATAATTCAATTTTTTAAATCATTTGCAGAAGTTATGAGAGAAAACTCAAAAATTTTATTTAACAGTCTTGCAATCTTTTCAATGATTCTTGGAGCACTGAATGTCAAAGATTTTTTCTTTTATAAAAAAGGAAACTTCGCAACAGAAATGCCTATATGGATGCGCCCAAGAGTAAAAAGAATTATAGAAAAAATAACCTCTCCTATTGGAGCTTTCCTAATTGGATTTTTAGTCACAATTTTTTTATTGCCCTGCACAATCGGTCCTTATATCATAGCATCTGGAATTCTCTCTGAACTTGGAATTTTAAAAGCTCTTCCGTGGCTTTTGTATTACAACTTTATTTTTGTCCTGCCAATGATTGCAATCACAATAATAATTTATTTAGGGTTTACAGGAATAGAACAAGTATCTGGATGGAAAGAAAGAAACATAAAAGTTCTTCATTTAATTGCAGGAGTTTTGTTATTCTTAGTTGGTTTGGCTTTGCTTTCGGGATGGTTGTAAAAGATTGCAAAGAGTTCTCCCCTCTTCAGTTAAAGTATAACAAAACATTTTTTCTGGGGGATTTTCTGGATTAATCATTTCTTTCTTTGCGATAAATCCTGCATTAACCCAAGGTTGAAATTTTTCTCTGGATGTTCTAATTTCGGGATAAGAATCCCCTAAATCGCATTCTCTAACTAAATGTTCTACTCCAGTTTTCAAAATTATTCCATCCTCTCCCACATAGGATAAAGAATAATCAAATCCATATTCATCCATCGAATTATTTACCAAGTTACTTTTTAAGAATTTGTATAAATAAAAATGATATTTAAATTAAAGATAACTTGGCATTAATTTGTTATGTCCAAATTGCACTATTAAATCTATTTTTGGTTTAAGTTTCTCAATTCCAGTCGGAGTATCACAAGCCCCGTAGCAGCTTTCAAGCCAGATTAAAAATTCTGCGTTTGTTTTTTTCCTAAGGTAATCAACTACAGAAGTAGCATAAGATTTCAATCCATCAGGAAATTGCAACAAGACAAGTTTTGCCTTTGACTTTTTTATTTCAGAAATTATTCTCTCAAATTCCAAAGTATACATCTCGTTCAGTTCTTCAATTGTTTTTTCCTTCATTCAATCAATAATAAACTATTATTTTTATAGCTTTTGAAATCAAAAAATTTAAATAATTTAATATCTTGATAAACTTAGAAAAGAGGCAGAAGAATCAGTTAAAGCGATCTTTGGATCTACTTTGCTGCTTTTGGTGTCTCTTTTTGTTTTTTAACCAATTGTAAAATTTCTTATTTTACTTTTGTTGCTTCTTCTCATTTTTAAGAAACAAATAAGAAACTTCCTGTTTCACTTTTGTTGTTTCTTCTCGAATTAGTTAATTCTAAAAAATTTAAAAATGAGGTTGTTCTTCTGAATGTATGACAATTAGACAACCAATAGTTACAGTCTGCGGACATGTAGACCATGGAAAAACGAGCATATTAGATTATTTTAGAGGTAGCTCTCTTCAAGAACTTGAGGCAGGAGGGATAACCCAAAAAATTTCTTTCACCTCTTATCCCATTTCGCAAGTTGGAAAAGAATTCCCTATGATTGCAAAAAAAGGAATCAAGTTGGAAATTCCTGGATTTTTATTTATTGATACTCCAGGACACGCAGCATTTACTAATTTAAGAAAACGTGGAGGGAGTTTAGCAGATTTAGCAATTCTTGTTATAGATATAAACGAAGGAATAAAACCCCAAACCTCAGAAGTAATTCAAATCTTGAAAGCAAATAAAACACCTTTCCTTATTGCATTAAATAAAATAGATAACATATCTTCTTGGAGAACTAATAAAAATCAAGAAATAAGTTTGCAAAAAAATATTGAATCACAATCTTTGAATGTAAAGCCAATTTTCAACGAAAGGTATATGACAATTATTGGCTCTCTAAGCAACTACGGATTTGATGCAGATTTATTTTACAACATAAATGATTTCACAAAAAAAATTGCATTAATTCCGTGCTCTGCTAGAACAGGGGAAGGAATTTCTGAATTAATGATGATGCTTTGCGGTTTAAGTCAAAAATATCTTGCAGAAAGATTAAAATTAGGCGAAGGTGCAAAAGGAGTTGTTCTTGAAGTTAAAAAAGAAAAATCAAGCGATTATGTCGAAGCGATTCTTTACGATGGAGAATTGAAGAAAAATGATGAAATTGCAGTCGCAAACATAGATGGAAATCCAATAATTACAAAAGTTCGTTCAATTGAAGAGATTCAACCATTAAGCTCGAGATTTCAATCAAGAGAAAAAGTTCAAGCAGCAACAGGAATTAGAATGCAGTTTAGCGAAAAAATGGAAATCCTTCCAGGAATGCCTTTCTTGTCTTATTCAGGAGACAAAGAAAAAGTTAAAGAAATTTTCAAAAAAGAATTAACAGAAACTATTAAAACACAGAGCAAAGGAATAATTGCAAAAGCAGATTCTCTTGGAAGCTTGGAAGCACTTTTATTTTTATTAAAGCAATCAAACATTCCAGTTTTAAAAGCAGGAATTGGCAGTGTGAATAAGGCAGATTTCTCAACAGCAAAAGCCAATTTGGAAATTGATGAACTGGACGCAATAATTTTAGGTTTTAATGTTCAAATCAATGAAGATGCACAAGAACTTTTGAAAACAATTCCTGTAAAAGTTTTAACAGACGATGTAGTTTACAAATTAATTGAAAATTTAATCAAATTCAGAGATGAAAGAAGAAGAGAAATTGAAAAAAAGAAACTTATGGAACTCACAAGTTTATGCAAGCTTGAAATTCTCCATCAGTATGTTTTTAGAAATACAAAACCAGCAATCTTCGGAGTTAAAATTCTAGCAGGAAAACTTACGGCAAATGTAAATTTAATGGATGAATCAGAAAATAAAATAGGAAGAACAAAAAATATTCAGGCAGATAAGCAAAGTGTGGAAGAAGCAACAGAAGGAATGGAAGTTGCAGTTTCACTTCCAGGAACAAATTTTGAAAGAGAATTAGGGGATAAAAAGTTCTTGTATTCAGATATGGGAGAAAAATCATTTAGAGATTTCAAAAAGAATAAAGATTTGCTAACCCAAAATGAAATTAAAATCTTGAGTGAAATTGCAGAAATCAAAAGAAGAAAAAAAGGAAGTGAGGAATGGGGGAAATAAAATGAAAGAAGAGATAAATCTCGTCGAAGAGAGTTTAAAGTAAGATTTAAATATCCCCAACTCATTATTATAATTATAAAGTCCCCGGTATGACTCGCAAGAGAAATGCCGGGTTTTCCATAAAATTTAATTAGTTCTTTGCTATTTTATTTCGATGCCAAACAAAAAAGCGATTATGTTTATTGACGGAAATAATTGGTATCATAATGCAAAAGAGGTTACAAACCCAAAAGATTTAGATTTTGATAAAATTGCAAAACTTATCTGCGAGCATTTTAATTTAGATTTAACCCAAATTAGATATTATAACTCTATTCCAGATATAAATGAAAATGCTCTTAAATATCACCAGCATATGGATTTCTTAAATGATTTAAAAAAACAAAGAATAAAAATATTTACAAGAAAATTGCAAAAAACTTCAACTAAAGAGATATTAAAAGAAAAAACGCAAATTTTAGATAGACTAGATTTATGTAAATCTTGCAAACCATTAATAAAACAGAATTGTTTAGGTTGTATTGGGATAGTTAGTAAAAAAGAAAAAGGGATTGATGTGAAAATAGCAGTAGATATTATAAGAAAATGTTTAATAGAAGACGAATGTGAAGTTTGTATTTTAATTTCAGGAGATGCAGATTTCATTCCAGCAATGCAAACAATTAAAGACGCAGGAAAAGAGGTAATAACTTCTTCGGTTATATATGGATATTCAAACGAGTTAAGACAAGGAAATTTTAGATACTTTTATTTGAAAAGAAATGATTTAAATCAAAAATGTATAAAGGATTACAAAAAATAAAATGGAGATATTAATAATAATCTTTGCAATCATTTTTCTCCTAGGAATTATCTTCGCATTTTGGTTAGGAAATAAAATTGGAAAATTTCGAAGAGATAAATATTGGGAAAGCGAACTTCCAAATTATCGAAAAGATGCTATTATGAAATCTCGTGCAGTTTTAGGAGGGCAATTTTCAGAACAATTAGCCCCATATCTTCCCAATTTTGAATATCTTCCAACAGAATGCAAATTTTTAGGAAAGCCAATAGATTTTATTGTGTTCAAAGGAATGGACGAAAAGAAGATTGATGAAGTTATTTTTGTTGAAGTCAAAAGCGGAAATTCAAAAATAAATGCACACGAAAAAAATTTGAAGGATGCAATTGATAAAAAGAGAGTCAAATGGGTTGAATACAAAATCCCTCAAGAATTAACAGAAAAAAAAGATATTGAAGACAAAATAAAGGATTTTACAAAAAATAATTAATTCCTGCTTTTTATAAATTCCCTAATCAAATCAACAACTTCTTTTTGCTTATTTGGCAAGAATGTAATTGAACCTGCATTTTTATGCCCTCCGCCCTCGGCAAAAGCATCTGGAAGTTTATTTTCAATAAATTTAATAAGTTCATGAACAGAAAAATTTGATTCATCAGTTGCTCTCATTGTAACAGAAGTTGCTAAAACTCCAATAGTAACTAAATTTGTAATCTTCTTTTCTTCTTGCAAATTATCATGAACCAATCCAACAACTCTTCCTGGTTTTGGAAAAAATCCGAATCCAGGGAAAAATTCCTCAAAATATAAAAGTTGAAGATTAGTTTTTCCAATTTTCTCAATCTTTGCATTTGATTTCCCCATCCTCAAACCTTTCTTATCAAGTCCGTGGATATGTGGTGCAAGAAGCTTAACAAGTTCTTTTTGCTTATCTCTCGGTTCCCCAAATAAGATTTCAATATATTCTCTGACTTCCATAAATCTAACCTTAGAGGAAACATAATCAATCACAAGAGAAATATCCATAAGAAGTTCCTTTGTATATCCTTGTGTCTTTGCAATCTGCATATATTTTTCCATAACTTTTGAATTAACTAAATCAATTCTATCAGCATAACCTGCCATTGCAGGAATTTGTTCTACATTTTTAACATCAGGATTAATAAATCTTGCAAGTTCTGCACAAAGCATTCCAGCAGAAAAAGCAGAACCATCTTCTCCAACTAAAAAAGGATTAATATGAACAAGAACTTCATTTGAGATTACATCGTGGTCAAAAAAATGATGATCCACTACAATAAAATCAGCTCCGTGAACTTTTCCCTGTTTAATCGCCATTAAATCTTCTGGTGAAGAACCATTATCTGCAATAATTATTAATGGCATTTTATTTGAAAACTTTGCAACATTTCTCAAAGACAAAGCAGTATCTCTAATTGAATCATCAATTTCATAAAATGGAGCAGCACAAGGTGCTCTTGTAAAAAATTCCCAAGCTGCTTTTTCAGAACTATGCTGTTTCCCAATCAAAGGCAAAATAGCTCTCTCCAAAGCAAAACCTGAACTATATCCATCAGTATCATTATGGTGTCTAACAATAATAGGCCTGTCTTGAATAATTGCAAGTCTAATTTGCGTAGCTGCTTCAACAAAAGAATTCTTCAATTTATCAAGAATAACATCTTCAACTAAAAATTTTGGAGCAATGACTTTCGCTCTTTCTTTTTCAATCTGTACCATGAATTGCAAAAATTCTTTATTTTCTGAATCAGATAATTTCACAATAGAAAGTATATCTCCTTCAATCTCTCCATTGAATTCTTCGAGTTTAACTTTTGCTTTAATGCAATCTTCTTCTTCAATTTCCGGATATGAACGTGCTCCAGCTCCTGTGAATCCTTTCAATTGCAAAGAACCTGTCCCGTCGGAAACAACAAAAACAGTAGGTCCAGTTGTTTGAACAATTCGATTAACTTTTCCTAAAATTTCAAAATGCCCTTCAGGCGTAGAACTTATCTCTTCAATTTTTTTCCTAGTAAAAATAGGTGCAGGTTTCTCAAAATGCGTTCTCTTCGGATAATCTTTTTTAAACGGTTTATTATTTTTATTCATAATAATTTCAGTAAAAGTTCAATTAAAAAGCTTTCTTTTTGAAAACAAACCAAATATTTAAAAATATGATTAAGCATTTCTATTTATGAAAAGAGGATTTTTAGGATTAGGGATAGTATTTATCTTATTATTCTTGGAAATGATTAGTGCGGTATGCACACTGAATGTTTCAATGATTAATCAAGACCCTTACCCTGCAACTCCAGGAGAGCCAGTCAAAGTTGTTTTCCAGATTAATGGGGTATCTTCTCCTGATTGCAAAACAGTTGAATTCGAAGTAAAAGAAAATTTCCCATTCACAATTGACCCAGAAACAGAAAACCCCTTATCTATAATTTCAGGGACATATTCAACAACATACAGTTCATATAAATTAGCTCCATACAAAATCAGAATAGACGAAGATGCTCTTGAGGGAGATACTCCCATAGAAGTTTTATATTCATCAAGCTCATCAAATGCAAAAACATCGCAAAAGTTTAATATTTACATTGAAGACACAAAAGCAGATTTTGAAATTTTTGTAAAAGATTACAACGCAAATACAAGAGCATTAACTTTGGAAATTTTAAATATAGAAAATGTTGATATTGAAGCATTAACAATTGAAATTCCAAAACAGGAAAATATTGAAGTCAAAGGAGCAAATAGAGTTGTTGTTGGTAATCTTGATTCAAATGAATACACAACTGCAGAGTTCGAAGCAATAATGAAAGAAGGGGAAATAGATATTATGATTTATTACACAGATTCAATAAATGTCAGAAGACAAATTGATAAAACAATTGCATTCGACCCAAGTTATTTTACAGATTTGTCAAGAGATAAAACTTCACAGCCATATTGGTTATATTTCATTATCGTTGCAGTTATAGCTTTATTTGCTTGGAGAAAATACAAAAAGCATCAGTTGAAAAAGAAATTGCATAAGGGATAAAATTATTTTTTTAATTTAGTTAATACCGAAACTCAAGGTTATCAGTTAAACCCCATTAGATTTTGTTATTAATTTATCTTGTTCTCTTGCTTCTTTTCTATTCTGCTAAGTTTTCTTTATTTCTAATTTTTAGATAAATAATTATAGAAGGAACTAACAACAAAGCAGATAATAATATTGTATATCTTGCTCCAAGATAATCTACACTCAAACCAGCAAGAGGAATTGAAATTATTCCAATAATGCTAATCAACATACTTTCTACACTCCCAATCGTAGCTCTAAGTTTGCTTTTTATAAATTTATGAAAATAAACTCTTTCTGCAGGATAACTCATTTTAACAAAAAATGTGAGGAATAAAAAAATCAAAAAAGCAGGTATAAGATTATTCACGAAAATTATTGACAATAGAAAAATTATAGTTAGGATTATTGTGCTCAGGATAAATTGTCTTTCTTTCCCTTTCTTCATAAATTTAATAGACATTAATGAGGCAAAAATTCCTACTGCCCCCATAGCAGACCATAAATATCCGAAAGCATAATCAGGGAAATTTAATCCTTGTAAAAATGGAACCCATGCTAAATCTCCGTTAAAAGCCCATGCAAAAGTAACAATCACATTTGCAATTAAAAATAAAAATAAAATTGAATTATTTTTCACATATTTTATTGAAGTTGCAGATTGTTTTGTAATATTTTTAATAGAATCTTTTATCTTAATCTTTCTTTTTACAAAATGTTCTTTAGCAAATATCAAGAATGAAAATGTTATAAGAAAAGAAAGTCCCGTAACAATCCAAATTACAGAAATTCCAAATTGTTTAACTAATAAAGCACCGATTATCCCAGAAAGAACCAAACCAAAACTTTCCATACTGCTACTCTTTGCAAAATATCCAAGTAAAAAATCTTTTTTCTCTTTTTTAATCAAGTCAGTTATCCATGCTTCTTTAGCTCCTGAACTAAAAGTATTTCCTATGCCAATCATAGCAAAAGCAAAAAGCAATGCATAAAAATTAGTTAAGAAAAATATAGAAATTATCGTTATTCCTAAGATTATTGTCCCAATTAAGACAGAAAATTTTCTCCCATATAAATCAGCTATTGCTCCAGTGGGAATTTCAAAAAGAATCATAAAAAGAGGAATCATTGCAAATAAAAGTGAAGTTTGAAATAAACTTAAACCAAAGTTTCTAAAATAAACCACCATAAAAGCAGAGATAAGAAATAACATCGGAGAAATTAATGAATCTAGATAAAACGGCCAAAGTAATTTAAGCTCTCCTTTTTTAAAAAATTTCATTTTATTATTCTATAATGAGGTAATCTTTATTTATTAAATATTTATTCATATCTTAAAGTTTCTGCAGGATTTGTTCTCGATGCTTTTATTGCAGGAATAACTCCTGAAATTGCTCCTGTTAAAATTGCAAAAGAAATGCACGCGAAAAATAATCCTAGGGAATAATAAGGGGCAAGAAAACCATATCCTAAAAAATCAATGATATTCCCTCCGATAAATGTGAATATAAATCCAAATAAAACTCCTAAGCATCCTGCAATAAATCCTAAGAATGCACTTTCAAAAAGGAATATTGAAAAAATTTCTTCATTTGTCCCACCAATTGATTTGATTATTCCAATTTCTTTAATTCTTTCAAGAACAGAAGTAATCATCGTATTCGCAGTATTTACCGACGAGACAAGAACAGAAATCAATGCAATGAGGATGATAAATCCTATAACAATATTCAAAACCCCAGTGTAAGTTTCCATTAAATCATTGAAGGTTTGAGCATAAAAATCTTCTTTGCCTTCTTCAAGTCCTCTTTCATTTCTAAGATTTCTTTCTATATTATCAACGACATTATCAATTTTTGAAACATCAGCTTCTGCAATAATCCAATTATAAGAAATATTTTCTCCATAAAGTTCTTTCATCATATCATTTGTAATGTAAAGTTGGGCATCATCTTGAGGAGTTCCAACTGAATTGTAAAAGCCAATTATTTTCAATTCTTCTCCGTTAATTTCTATATTGCTATTAAGAGAATATCCTTTTGGCAAAATTTTATCTTTCAATAAATAATTATATCCTGCAACGACCCCTCGTTCCCCTTCTTTAAGATTTCTCCCTTGATAAATTTCCAAATCAGACATTTCAAGAATAAGGGGTTTATTTGGATCATAAGCAATCAAATAAGTGTAAGCAATCTTTTTATCTTGTTTTATTTCTGCAACTTTGAAATAAACTCCAGATGCGTCATAAACTCCAGATGTGGATTTAACTGCATTTAAATCATCTTCATCAAAAGAGAAAGTTGTATCAGAACCGCCAAATCCTACTCCTTTTGATTGAATAAAGATTTTATCAACAGAAGAACCAGATGAAATTTCCTCTATGTAATTGTAAAGCCCCATTCCGAAACTTACAAAAATAAAAATTGTAGTAATCCCCATCATTATAGAAAAAATAGTAAATGCACTTCGTGTTTTTCTATTCCTTAAATTTCTCAATGAATAGTTTATTGATTCTTTAGATATCATTTTATCCGCTCAAAGCTTGAACAGGATTTTGTCTGGCTGCATTCATCGCAGGAAAAATTCCAGCTAATGCACCTATTAAAAAACTTCCAAAAAGAGAAAAGAAAATCAAAGAAAAACTTATTTGGGGTTGTGCATCTGAACCAATAAAATTATTCAGCATCGCTGTTCCAAAATATCCAATCGCAACTCCAAGCAAAATACCAATTCCTCCCCCAATAATTCCGAGAAATCCAGATTCAATGAAAAATTGTGAAAATATTTGCGAGTTCTTAGCACCTACAGATTTCATAATCCCAATTTCTTTTCTTCTCTCAAGAACAGATGTTGTCATAGTATTAATAATTCCAACAGTTCCGATTATAATTGAAATTGAAGCAATGATAATAACAAAAATTTGAATTGCCCCAAGAATTTGATTTATTTGAGCGAGAGAAGATTCAGGAGTAGAAACAGAAAAATCCTCACTGCCAATATCCACATCTCTGCGTTCTCTTAATAATTTTTCAATTTCTTCTTTTGTTCTATTCATAAAAGCTTTATCTTTAACTTTTACAGAAATTACATCAACATTATCTCCTTGAGTTGAAATGGAATCCAAATCAGAATTATACATAAAAACAATTCCATCAATCATGAAACTCCCTTGTTTTTTTAGAATTCCTACAACAGTAAACTCTTCATCAAAAATTTTAAGTTTTTTTCCAGGAACTATCTCCCTATCAAATCCATTTGTCGCACCTTTAGAAAGAGAATTTCCAACAAGAACTTTTTTTGAATCTCCACTTTTCAAAAGTCGCCCATCTGCAACTTCAAATTCTGTAACTTCATAAAATTCATCATCGTATTCTTCTGGAATTGAAGCAGCAGTTGTAAAAACAAGCTTATCATTAAAATTAACAGAAATCGTAGCAAGATTTCTCGCGAATGCAAAATCAACAGAAGGAATTCCATCAATAGCTCGCACATCATCTTGTGTCAAAGGGGTAATCACATCAGAACCCGGAGGGCCCATATTTCCCCCACTCGCTTGAACAGTAATTATTTCAGTGGAACTAACTCCAAATTGGGACATCACTGCAAGATTTAATCCATTGCCTAAACTAATCAAAGAAACAACTGCAGCAATACCAATGCAAATTCCAAGAAGAGTAAGCCAACTCCTAATCCCTTTTCTATGCAAATTTCTTAAAGCAAATAAAAAATAATTCATTATTCAAAATCTCCCATTTTGAATTTGTGCTGAACGATAGTTCTGTCATTATTCAAAATCTCCCATTTTGAATTTGTGCTGAACGATAGTTCTGTCATTAGAAAAATTCTCCTAAATTTTTATTTGTGCTGAACGATAGTTCTGTCATTATGTAAAATTTCCTGTTTTATATTTGTGCTGAAATTTCCTCTTTCTGTAATTTAATCCCCTTTCCATTTTCCTGCCTTTAGATTTTTTTTCTTCGTAATTTTCTTAATCTTTCCGTCTTTAAGCCAATAGACAATATCAGCATATTCCTTGGCAAGTTCAGGAGAATGTGTAACCATAACAATTGTTCTTCCTTCCTTATTTAATTGCTGAAGAAAATCCATAACTCTTTCTCCAGTTTTCGTGTCAAGATTTCCTGTTGGCTCGTCGGCAAGAATGACTTCTGGGTCGTTCGCTAAAGCTCTTGCAATTGCAACTCTCTGCTGTTGCCCTCCAGAAATTTGATTGGGAAAATGATTTGCTCTTTGGACTAAATCCATTTTGCTTAAAAGCCGATTAACCTTTTCTTCCCTTTCCTGAAAAGGAACTTTTTGCAAAGACAATGGAAGCATAATATTTTCTTTAACAGTCAGCGTCGGAATTAGATTAAACTGCTGAAAAATAAAACCAATATTTTTCCCTCTTATCTGAGCCAATTCAGATTCGTGAAGTGAAGAAATATCGTGCCCATCTAAAAAAATATGCCCATGAGTCGGAACATCCAAACTGCCGATAAGATGCATTGAAGTAGATTTACCACTACCGCTAGGCCCCATAACTGCAACAAAATCCCCTTTTCTTATAGAAAGACTAATCCCATCAACTGCCTTAACAACTGATTCCCCCATATGATAATACTTCGAAACGTCCTCTAATCGAATGATAACCTCCTCTTTTTCTCTCATAATCAAAATACAAAATGCAAATTAATAAATCTTTATATTCAATAAATTTAAAAACCTCTAGAAATACTAATTTTTATGGTATTTAAAATAAATATAGCAGAGAAAAATGGAAAGACTTTTCACTTAGAAGCGGAAGCACAAGAACTTTTGGAAAAATCCCTTCATGATAAAATTGATGGAACAGATGTTTCAAATGAACTTGGAGGATATGAATTTGAGATTACAGGAACAAGTGATAGTTCTGGATTTACTTCAATGGAAAATGTCGAAGGAGTAGGATTAAAAAAACTTTTATTAACCTACGGAAAAGCAATGCACAAGCGCTCAAGAAGAGAAGGAAAAAAGAAAGTTTCAAACTTCAAACCAAGAGGACTTAGATTAAGAAAAACAGTTAGAGGAAAAGTTATTTCTCCAGCAATTGTTCAAATTAATCTTAAAATTTTGAAAGAAGGGAATAAAAAATTATCAGAAATTTTCCCAGAGCAAAATCAGCCAAAACCAGAACCAGAATGGAAAAAGAAAAAAGAAACACCAGCAGAAAAACCTGCTGAAGAAAGTAAGGCTTAATAATAATTCTAAATGCATTTTCATAAATATAAATTCTTTTAAACTAAAAAATTAAATTTTAGATATGAAAGAAAGTAAAATAGTAAGAGCAAAAAAAGATTTGGAATATGCTTGTGGAATTGCAGGATGGGAATGTAAAAATGATGATTCAAGAATAATGTACATTCGTCAAGTGTTAAAATTCTATGATAAATTATTATTTATTGGAGATTCACAGGGGAAAACTGAAGAAGCAATTGGGTTAAATCGAGATGCAAGAGGGATAGTTCAAAAAGCAATAAATGGGAATAAATATCTTACATCCCACATTGATTCTATGGCAAATATGAATAAATTTTCTATGCTGATAAAAAAGTATTATGAATTAGTAAAAGAAGGGAAACAAGCCGATTTAACCGGGAAAAGAGGAGAAGAAGCAAATTATAGAATGATAAAAGAATTAGCTAATGATATCCTACCCAATAATTTAGGAATATTTTAATTAACTAATCTTTCTTATAATTAATAATTCTCTATTAACCCAAACCTTTTTTAATCAGTTTATTCTCAGATTTTTATGGCAAATGAAATCCCTGAATTAAATATTGGAGTTGTTGGACACATTGACCATGGAAAAACGACTTTATTGCACAAGCTTACTGGAAAGTTCCCAGACACGCATTCTGAAGAATTGAAAAGAGGAATTACGATAAAATTAGGATATACAGAGATGACTATTTTTGAAGAAGGAAATAAATTTAATATTAAAAAAAATGGAAAGCCATTTAGATACATAAGTTTCATAGATGCCCCCGGACACGAAATGCTAATGGCAACAATGCTCTCAGGAGCTGCAATTATTGATGCTGCAATTTTAGTAATCGCTGCAAATGAAGGAATAAAACCTCAAACACGAGAGCACTTCATTGCACTTCAGGCAAAAAAGATTAATCAAATTATAATTGTCCAAAATAAAATTGATTTAGTTTCAAAAGAGCAAGCAATGAAAAATTACCAAGACATAAAAAATTTCACAAAAGGGACAATTGCTGAAAACTCTCCGATAATTCCAATCTCTGCACAACAAGAAATTAATCTTGACAAATTAATTGAAACAATTGCAAATTTAGAAATTCCAAAGAGAAATATTGAAGCAGAGCCAATTTTTTTAATTGCAAGAAGTTTTGATATAAATCATCCAGGAATGTCCATAGAAAAGTTGCACGGAGGAGTTTTGGGAGGAATTCTAAAGCAAGGAAAACTTAAAATTGGCGATGAAATAGAAATCAAACCAGGATTGATGATTAAAAAAGCAAATCAACAAAGTTATCAAAGCTTGACTACAAAAATTTTATCAATTCACAAAGGAAATGAATCAGTTGAAGAAATCTCTCCTGGAGCAAGTGTTGCATTGGAAACTGAACTTGACCCTTTTCTCACAAAAGCAGATTCTTTATCTGGATGCTTAGTTGGATTAAAAGGAAAACTCCCAGAAATAAGTTACAAAATAAAAATCAAAACAAATCTTTTCAAAGAAGTTTTAGGAATTTCTGAACATAGAGAAGTTTCCCCTCTGAAAACAAAAGAGATGCTAATGCTAAGTGCAAATACAACAATCACTGTCGGAACAATTGAAAAAATAAACAAAGATGAAATAGAATTATTCCTGAATATTCCAATAGTTTTACTAAAAGGAAGCAATGTCGGAATCGCAAGAAACATTGACAATCACTGGCGATTAATCGGTTTTGGCGAGATGATTTGAAAGCAAGAAAAATTATCTTATCATAAGTTTGTTGAATGATTGAGTAGAGATGATTTAAAAGTGTGAAAATTTAGAGAATTAATAAGCTACTTTCAGGTTATCGAGTAGAGTTAGTCTAAATCTATCAAAGACAAAATTTATAAATTGCATTTCCATAAGATAATTATGAAAAGGGGTTTAATGTTAGTAATAATAAGTTTATTCTTAATAGGTTTTATCTCTGCAGGAATTACATCAAAAGCAATAGTAAATAATTCTAATGATGAAGAAATAAGAAATAGCATTGAAGATCAAGATGAAGAACTTCTTCAAAATGATGATGACGAAAATGAGATAGAAATTGAAGAGGAAACAGAAGTCGAGGATGAAATAGAGATAGAAAGAGAAAATAAATTTAGAGAAAGAGTAAGAGAAGCAATCAAGGAAAGAAACAAATTAAAAATAAGAAATCAAACAGGAGAATGTCCTGATAATTGTTCTTGTTCAGGAAGCACTACAAAATGTTATTTGAATAATGGTTCAAGAGAAATGACAATTCATGCAGGAAACTCAGGAAATATTATTTTTCAAGTTAAAGGAATAAATGCAACAACAAATGTAACTCTTTATAGAGCCGAAGATGGAAAATTATATGCAGTAAATAAAAATAATGAAACAACAGAAGTGAAAATGCTCCCAAATCAAGTTAAGGAAAAAATAAGAGAAAGATTATCAAGAGAATTAATAGAAGAGCAAATTGAATTAAATGATGATGGAACTTATGAATACCAAGCAGAAAACAGAGCAAGATTATTTTTTATTTTTTCAGTAAAGGAAAAAATAAGAGCACGAGTTAATTCTGAAACAGGGGAAGTTGAAAGAATTCAAAAACCTTGGTGGGCTTTTTTAGCTTCAGATGAAGGAGAGCAAATCATCGGAGCAAGTTGTGGAACAGTAACCCCTGGATACAACGACGAATGCTGTAAGAACAAAGATTACGATTTCTGGAATGCAGAAGCAGGTGAATGCGGTTTCTTAAGTTAAGTTCTGTTAGTGTTTACATACCCTAATTAGTCTTCTCTCTTTATAACCTTAGAAGAACCAGTATTAATTCATCTCAATAAGAAGGTAATAGCTCTTAAAAGAACAAGGTTAGAAGATATTTATCTACTCCAAACAGAAAAATACAAAACTACTTTTAAAATTCCTTTAGTGATTATAGGGGCAATAGGAACTCCTCTTGTTATTCATTATCTTTCAAAAAAAGAAGTAACTTTCCAAAATCCAGAAGAAACAAAATATATTGCGGGAAGTTTAATTGGGATTACTGGAGGATATTTTTCAGGACAAATTTTAGGAACATTAACTTATGAAGTGTTTAATCAAGAAGGGAACATAAAAAAAATTTCTCAAAGGGAAAAAATAATTAGTCCAATAATGTCTATAATGTGTTCTGACTAGATTAAATTAGATTATAGCAAGTAGAAAAACAACCAAAGAATCTGTCTATACCCTTGTTTAATCTAGTAGGAGTCATAATCAATATCAAATCATAATTCATTTCTTTATAATTTTCCATAATTTGTTTAGTTATCAAGTTCAAATCTTGCGGATGAATCAGTTTATTCTCTTTAAAATCCCATTCTTTATTGATATCTGGATATCCCACATCAATTTCATGATAACCACTTTTTATTTCAATAAAACGTTTTTCTATCTTCTTAATATCTACTTCCTCTTCTAATAATATTGCCATAGTCCAATCATATAAAAATAGTTTATAAAAATTTGTATAACAAAAAAATTAATTACTAAAAATTTATAATCCCATTCTTTGTCTTAATAGAGCATGGTAATTTATTCTTATTCAAGATTGGAAACTTTTGAAAAATGCAGATTAAAATTTAAATACAGATATGTAGATAAGATAATTCCAGAAATTCCAAAAAGTGTTGAAATGCATTTGGGAACAATTGTTCATGAAACTCTCGAATGGCTTTATAAAAAAGTTATGGGAAATACAATTCCCTCCTTGGACGAAACAATTATGCATTATTCTGAAAAATGGACAGAAGAACCTGTTAATGAAATGTTAATTGTAAATAAATTTATGAAAGAGAAAGATTATTTTAACAAAGGGGTTCAGTTTCTTATTGATTATTATTTTAAACATCAGCCTTTCAGAGATAACACAATTGCAACAGAAAAGCATGTTGAAATCAATCTTGACACAACAGGAGAGAAAAAATTAATTGGATTCATTGACAGATTAGCTCACAATTTGGAAAAAGACGAAATCGAAATCCACGATTATAAAACAGCAAATACTCTCCCTCATTTAGAAGAACTTGAAAAAAATAGGCAATTGGCTTTGTATTCTCTAGCAATAAAAGAAGAATTTGGGAAAGAAAAAAATATTTCTTTGAATTGGCATTATCTTGCTCACAATCAAAAAATTTCAATAAGAAAAACAAATGAGGACTTGGAAAATTTGAAAAGAGAAGTAATAGAATTAATTAATCAAATAGAATCAACAACAAATTTTCCTCCGACTAAATCAAAATTGTGCGATTGGTGTGAATATAAGAATATATGCGAATGCTGGAAATAAAATAATAGAAAACTATTTAAATACTAATTAATAACAAATAGTTATAAGTAAATAACTAATTTATACCAATATGTTACAAATAAAGAAAAAGCAAATTCATTGGCCCACCTTAAATACAGTTATGATGGTGGAAGATACTTTAAAAAAGATAAATGAAAGTGTTGTTTCAATAGCAGAACTAAAAAGAAATCTTCCAAGACAAGTAAATCATATTACTTTAATTACAATTTTAGAATATTTAGAAAAAAGCAATAAAATTGCAGTAACTATAAAAGGTATAACTTGGATAGAAAATAACAATTCCAATTTAAAAAAAAGGATTGCAACTGGAATGGAGTTATGAAATATAATATTTTATAAATAATAGAATGTTAAAGAATAGATGACCTTAAGCCCATCATTAAAAAAAGAATTAAAGGAAGAGATTATAAAAAAATTAAAAAAGAAGGTAACAGAGTACGACTTTTCAAAAAAATCGGGTAATCCCTTTATAGATATAATTTTTGATAAATATTCTAACATAAAATCATTTATCCATGGGACTGCAACAATGTTAGGTAGCGAATATGAATTAATGGCAAGAAAAATTGCAAAATCAAACCCTCAATTTATTAAAGCAGAAAAAATTGTTTTAACGGGGAAAATATCTGATAAAGAAAAAGCCGTAATAAAAGATTTAGTTAAAGATTTGGAAGAAAACAAGATAGGTTCAAATTATGACTCTGAATTAAAAAAAATCTTTGAAGCAGAAGAAAAGAATGCCAAAGAAACAAGGATAACAATAGATTTATATCTAAAGGATAGAGACGGAAAAGAATCGTTCATTGAAATGAAAGGCCCCGACCCAAATAAAAAAGAAGTTCGTGCAGCCAAAGAAGATTTACTTAATGTAATCGCAATAAAGAAGAGGGACCTAAAATTAAACGAATTTAATAAAAAAGTAGAAATAATATTTGGAGTATATTATAATAATCATGAAGGAAATTATGAAAATTGGAAGGTTTCCCCAATGTTTGAAGTAAATAAGGGGGTGAAGGTACAAGAAGAGTTCTGGGATTTTTTAGGAGGAAAAGATACATTTAAAGATATTTTAACTATGATTTCAGAAATTAAAGAAGAAATATACCCTTTAATAAAAAAGAAAATAGAAACTTTAGGTTAAATTTTTTTCATATGAAATATAATTTCTGCATAAGGTTGTCGATCTCTTTCAGTTCTATTCAAAACAGGTCTCTTAAATTTATCAACAATTTTTAAATTACTCTTTTCAGCAATTAATGGGTATAAATTATATTTATCATTTGCAACTATAAAAAAATCTCCATCATCCTTTACAAATTTACTAACATTTCTAAAAACCTGACTTATTCCATCAACATATTCCTCTTTTGCCTGTTTCCCTTGTCCCTTAAATAAAGGTCCAATCTCTTTGTCATCTTTTCTTTTTATTTCAAAAAGTTCATATGCATAAGCGTGTTGTTCATGGTAATCTATTTGACCAACATAAGGAGGAGAAGTAAAAATTCCATCAATCTTATTCTTAATTAAAATTTTATAAAATTCCGGATTTTGCTTTTTAATCTCTTCAAAGATATTTGCCTCTTTAGAATCTCCTTGAATTATTTCTGAATAGACCTTTGTTTTCAAGGTTGAAAATTCTTTTAACCTCTTAATCGTATCATAAGTATATCTAATTAGATGCTTTACAATTGAGTTTATCGGAGTACAGAGTTTTTTATGTTTAGAACAATAATAAGGTCCAATCTGGGGTTCTTTCAATGTCGCTAAATCAGAATGCCTTGTCGCTCTACACGAACGTGCTGTCCTACTTAAAATAATTCTTAAAACTTCTTTTACTTTTTTATTTTCAATTTTCTCCAAAGATTTAATATAATAAAATAATTCTTGTCTTACCCTCTTTGAAAACCATTTATTCAAAAAATTATTCATCTCATTTTCATTAAATAAATTAGATTTATCTTTTGTTCCATTCTTTTCAAAAAAATCCTTATTCTCGTCAAGGAATTGTTTAAGTTTTTCTTTTCCATATTTTTCTTCATTAATAATTTCTTTGCTGAGGACTTTCCTTTTAAATTCGGGATTAGGAAAATATTTTTTATTGAATTCGCTCAATTTCTCTTTTAGTCTCTCCTCAAAAGAATTATCAAAAACCTTTTGACTAAAATCTCTATTATCAAAACAGATATCCCTCGCAATTTTATCAAGCTTGATCATATCATAGTCCTGAACTTTAACTTTTGAAATTAGACAATTAAAATCAGAAATATCTATTCCAATAGAATGTAAACCTAATTCCGAAGATTGGACCAAAGTCGTTCCACTCCCCATAAAAGGATCTAATATGATATTTCTTTCCTTAAAATAAATTTCTTTCTTGTGAGTGTTAATATGATTATCTAAAAAATATTCCACTAATTGAGGAATAAATTTCCCTTTGTAAGGATGCAATCGATGAACATGTTTTGTTGTATCTCTCTCTTTTAAATCCTCAAATGAAAGTCCCCAATCCAAATCTTTTCCAAGTTTGCTTCTCCATTGTTCTTGTTTCTTCAATTGTCCAGTATAATAATTTTCCAATTCATCAACTTCAACTTTAATTGTTAATTGTTCCATATATTTTTTTATTTTTGCATATTGGATTAAATAAGAAATATTTGAAGGGGTTACCTCTTTTCTTAAAAAATTACTAGCCCATTCAGAAGCTTCTTTTAATGACACTCTTTTTTGCATATTATTTAAAGATAAAAATTCTATTTAAATATTTTGGACCTTTTACCAGTGATAACTAACCTATTCCCCGTCACTATCTTGCACTTTTATCATATCAGTAACATAATCATCAGGATGAAGTTTTACAATTCTAACTCCTTGTGCTGCTCTTCCCATAACTCTTATATGTTCCAAAGAGGTTCTTATCACCATTCCTTTTCCTGTTGTGATAATTAGGCTGTCTTTGTCATCAACAGAAATTGTTGAAACAACTTCTCCAGTTTTATCGCTGACTTTTAAATTGATGACTCCTTTTCCTGCTCTTGCAGTTTTTCTGTAATCTCCAACTGCAGTTCTTTTCCCATATCCATTTTTCGTTACAGTCAAGATTGCCTCTGTGTTTAAAATTCCAAGACTAACAACTTCATCATCACTTTCTAATTTTATTCCTGTAACCCCATAACTTCCTCTCCCACTTTCTCTAACATCATCGCTGTTAAATCTAATTGCCTTTCCTTTTCTTGTAGCAAGAGAAACTTCTTGTCCTTTCTTAACTAATTCAACTCCAATCAAGGAATCAGAATTATTTTCAGGAAGATTTATTGCATGAATTCCAGATGCTCTTGGTTTTGAAAAATTAGAAAGTGAAATTCTTTTCACAACTCCTCTTCTTGTTGCCATAAATAAATCATCATCAAAACTTTTGACAGAGATTACATTTGCAATATTCTCGTCCTTCAATCCCAAAAGATTAATCAATGCTTTTCCCTTGCTGTATTTTTCTGCTTCAGGAATATCATAAGCTTTAAGCCAAAGAACTCTTCCTCTTGTTGTAAAAAACATCATATAATCGTGAGTTGAGCAAACAAGTAATTGCTTGACAAAATCTCCTGTTGCTAAATTACTTCCAATAACTCCTTTTCCGCCTCTCTTCTGTTCTTTGTATGCTTTCAAATCCATTCTCTTTGAATATCCCTTGTCAGTAATTGTAACAACAACTTCTTTTTCTTGAACCAAATCTTTTTCAGAAATTTCAGTAACTTTTTTCAAAACAATTGTGTTTCTGCTATCTCCGTATTTATTTTTCAATTCATAAACTTCTTTTGTAATTATTTTCAAAATTTCTTTAATATCAGCTAAAATTTTTTCATACTCTTCAATTTTCTTTTTTAATTCTTCTTGCTCTTTTTTCAATTTATCAACTTCAAGAGAAGTTAATTGCTGAAGTTTTGTTTCCAAAACTGCTTGTGCTTGTTTCTTGCTCAAATCAAATTTTTTAATCAATGCTTCAGAAGCCTCAGATGCATTTTTGGATTTTTTAATTAAATCAATAACTTCATCAATATTTTTCAAAGCAATCATCAATCCAGCAACAATTTCCAATCTCTCAACTGCTTTTTTCAATTCGAATTTTGTTCTAGCAGTTATAATCAATTTTCTGTATTTTATGTACTCACTAATAACCTGTTTTAAATCTAAAACTCTTGGTTGTCCATTTACTAAAGCCAAAAAATTAACACTGAAACTATCTTCCAATCTTGTATATTTATACAAAGAATTAATTACAAAATCTGAACTTGCGCCTTTTCTCATTTCTAAAACAATTCTTATTTTTCCTTTTGAACTTTCATCTCTCAAATCAGAAATATCTTTCAATTTTTTGCTCTGAATCAATTCTGCAATCTGCTCGACAAGAGAAGATTTATTTAATGCATAAGGAATTTCAGTTATCACAACTGTTTCTTTATTTCGTACTGTTTCGGTATTTACTTTTCCTCTAAGAATTAATTTTCCTCTTCCTGTTTTATACAATTCAAGCATATCTCCAAAAACACTTCCTCCTGTAGGAAAATCTGGCCCAGTAATAATATTACAAAGTTCATTAATTGATATTTCTGGCTCCTTAATTTGTGCGATAATTGCATCACAAACCTCTGTTAAATTATGAGGAGGAATATTTGTCGCCATACCCACAGCAATTCCAGTTGCCCCATTAATCATTAAACATGGAAGTTTTCCAGGAAGCAATTCTGGTTCTTTAAGAGAGTTATCAAAATTAGGAACAAAGTTCACAGTTTCTTTCTCCAAATCTTCAATTAATTCTTCTGCAATTGGCATTAATCTTGCTTCTGTATTATGGCTTATAAAACCATTAGAAATAAAAGAATGACAATTACTCTCTACTTTAACAGAATAAACTTTTTGTTTTCCAGCTTCTTTAATTGAAACAATTTTATCAAATAAATATTGATAAGTTAAGAAATACTCAAATAAAGAGGTAAAATCAACTTTCGATTTTTCATTAAGAATTGCACAAACAGATTGATAATTTTTTTCCATATTGGAATATCTATCAAAATTATTTTTCATAATAAACTCAGAGGAAGATAAATTTCTGACAAATTTAGAAATAAAAGGAATAAAATCCCTTGCAGAATAATCTTTTTTATACATTGTTAAGATAAGCTCTAACTTTTTGTTCTTTCGTTCAGATAAGAATCCTAATTCTTTGTAGAACCTTAGGAAATTTTTTTTGCCTCTTATTTGAAGAAGAAATAACTTTTTCTGTTTATCAAACCTGTTAAAAGAATCAATTCCAAATCTTAATAATAAAGTCTGAAGTTCTTCTATCAACTTCTCACTTGTGGAACATCCTCTTATTTCCATCATGTTCTTTGTAAAACTTACACTTCCATCTCCTTCAAAAAAAGCCTGAACAAATCCTTTAGCCACTTCTTTTGTAGATTGAAAAATAGTAACGGGGATTGTTTTATCCTTAGATTTAACATCCTTTAATCCAATATTTCTCAAAAACTCAAGAGTATATCTTGAATGACATTCTAGTCTCCAATAATCTTTCTTCCCATAAGAAGAAGGTTTTTTTAAAAACTTGTGAAGTTTTGAATCAGGAAATATTTTTTTCCAATCTTCTTCAAATTTATTTATCCAATTTAAGTCCGAATTACAAAATTCTATTTTATTCTTGCTGATAAAACCTTCTGCAGTCAAAGAACCAAGTATAAATCCCAACTCTTTATTTAAAAAATTAGGCAAGATTCTTACTTTTGTCATTTTACTTTTTATAATTGGTTTAAATTTCTCAAGACTAATTTCCTCCTGAGGCCAAAATTTATCTTCTAATCTATCTATAACTGCAAAGTCCCCTTCTTTAATTTGTTCAAGAGTTTTCCACATAAAAACAGGTTTTCCAAATTCATTAGAAGTTATTGTTAAAATAGGATGATTATAACTTCCCGTTAAAGTATATCCTTTATCAGTTGTAACCTTTAAAGTATCACGAACTCCAGAATCAAACCACTTAGAAGCACTGTTTATTTTTTTATCTTTTGAAAGAATTTTTATATCGATATCTTCTTTATTAGAGATTTCATTTATTTTAATTAACCCTTTATCAGTTAATATTAAAGAATCTCCTGAAACACAATAACGGTAAGCAGCAGGCGGATCCCCGTCGATGCTTCCAAAATTTCCTTGCCCATAAACCAAAGGATAACGCAATGAAAAATCCTGTGCCATTCTAACCATTGCTTCATAAACAGAAGTATCTCCATGAGGGTGGAATTTACCAATAACATCTCCGACAACTCTTGCTGATTTCTTTGTCTGTGTTCCTGGCTTTAATCCCATTTGGGACATCGAATATAAAATTCTTCTCTGAACAGGTTTCATTCCGTCTTCAATTGATGGAATTGCTCTTGAAACTATAACTGACATCGCATAATCCAAATATGCTTTTTTCATTTCTTCAGAAACTTCAGCAGGAATTACTCTTTTGTCATCTTCAGAAATTTGTTTTTCTTGTTCTTCTGTCATTTTATTTTCGTCTTGTTCTTTTTCATTTTCTTCTTCAATTTCCTCATCTTCAGTTTCTTTTTTATTTTCTTCTGTCATTATTTATTTCTCTTTAGGTTTTCTACCATGTTAGGTTCTTTCTCTTCTTAGTTTTCTTTTACAGTGTAGTTTCTTTCTCTTCTTAGTTTTCTTTTACAGTGTAGCTTTTCTTTTTCTAAAAGAAAAACCCATTCGTCGGTCATTTTATTTTTTTATATCCATCATATATTCGGATAAGTTAATATATTTGTCTGAAATCTTTTTCATTTCTCTGCTTATTCTGTTTTCAAAATTTGCAACAATAACTTTTTTTCCATTATCTTTCATTCTAATTAAACAATCCATTAAATCCTTGTCTCCAGAGATTAAAACAAATGAATCATAATTATTAGAAAGTCCATGCCAGATAATATCTGAGGCTATCCTAACATCTATGCCTTTCTCAATAAATTTACCCTCTGCAGATGCAAGAGGTTTTGTTACAACATCGAAATTTAAATCAAATGCCAAGCTATCCAAAAATGCTTTTTGTTTGTTAAATTTTTCTTCAAAATATTTTTCAGATTCTCCCGTGGTAGAAGAAGTTTTCTTAGTGGGAATGCCTGTATAATAATATACTCGCACAAGATTGTATCCTCCTGTTAAAAAGTCTATTAATTTTTTAAAGTCTATTTTTATCTGAGATTTTTTAGCCCCTTGAAATAAATTGCTTCCATCAATAAAAATCATTAATTTCTCACAGAATTGAGTATTATTGGGGTGTGAGGATTTCTCCCCAGCCCCTCTAGTATTATAATTATTATAGTCCTCTGATGTTTTTAAATCTTTTTGATTTTCCATTTTATATCTTAATCTCCTTTAGTTTATTTAAATCTTCAAATTCAATTATAACATCCGCTAATTCTTTGAGATAATATGGTTTAACTCCTTTCTTGATTATTAATAATAATTTTTTCTTTTTTGCTAAAGCATATCCAATTTCTAATAACATCCCCTCACTTTTATCTTCAGATTTTACAAACATCACAACCCAATCAGAACTATCCAGTTGCTTAAGTGTATGAGATAATATCTGCTTGGCAGAATAATTCTTTTCTTCAAACATTTTTGCATCCCCAAATGAGCAATAAGTTTTATGTCCTTTCTCATCTATTAAATCACAAATATGCTTCAAAGCTCTTTCTAACTCTTGTGGATTTTCTCCTGTAAATCTGTAAGATATGAAAAATTTAGCCATTTTAACTTACCTCCTCTCCTTGTTCATCTAAATATTTCATGAATTCATCTTCAGTAACTTCTTTCTCTTCAATATTTTTTCCTGCCCATTTGCATTTTTTGCATTCCCATTCTTTTGCTCCCTTTCCTTCTTCTCCGGTTAATACCACCATAACATCACTGCTTTTGCATTTGGGGCATAATCTTAACTTGAAAACCTTATCTTCTCCTTTTGATTTTTTAGCTGAAGATTTTCCTTTTCCTTTTGCTTTAGCATATTCTTGAGGAGAATCATACCCCTCTTTAATCCAATCTGGCGTCGCTAATTTTCCCATTTTTTAGTTTTAATTTATTTTATCCTCCCATTTACTAGTTTCATTATTCCATAATTTAATCTCTCCGAGGCAATTATATTCTGAACATGCAAGTAATCTTGAGGTAACTGAATTCTCTTTCTCATTGAAACAAGTTTGCTCTCTTAATTGAAATCCTTCAGGACATTTCACTCTTTCTTTCAAAACACAATCACAATTTTCAGCTAACCATTCTTCATACGCTTCTGCTTCTTGAATTTCTTTAATTATATTTTCTTCAATTTTATTTCCAATTAACATCATCAAAAATGCAACTATCAAAGTTATTCCTGCAATTAAAATTACATTTTTTAAATTTTTTACTTTTCTCATTATGTTCCCTCCGAATAGCTATCCATATATTTTTTTTGCTCATCAGTAAGATTGTCAATTTCAATTCCCATTGATTTCAATTTTAATTCTGCAACAAATTCATCTTGCTCGTGAGGCATTTCATAAACTTTTTTATCCAATTGTCCTCTTGTTTCAATAAGAAATTTCAAAGAAAGAATTTGATTTGCAAAACTTAAATCCATAACTTCGCTTGAATGCCCTTCTGCAGCACTAAGATTTACTAATCTTCCCTCAGCAAGAAGGTGAATATCCTTCCCCCACGGCATTTTATATTTTACCATATTAGGTCTAATTTCTTCTTTTTTTAGTGCATTTTTCTCCAAATAATCTGCATCAACTTCAACATTAAAATGTCCAGTATTGCAAAGTATCGCACCATCTTTTAAATTTTTGAAATGCTCTTCACAAATAACTTGATTGCATCCCGTAGCAGTTACAAAAATATCTCCAACTTTCACTGCTTCTCTCATCGGCATAACTTTGTATCCATCCATTCTTGCTTTTAATGCTTGAATAGAATCAACTTCAGTTACAATAACTTCAGCGTCAAGTCCTCTTGCTCTTCTTGCAACACCTTTTCCGCAATGTCCATAACCCGCAACGACAAAAGTTTTTCCTGTAATCATTGTTGCAGTTGCTCTTTGAATTCCATCAATAGTTCCCTGTCCTGTTCCATAAATATTATCAAAATCTTGTTTTGTTTCTGCATTATTAACTGCAATGATTGGATATTTCAAAGCATCTGCTTTTTCCATTGCTTTAATTCTATGAACTCCAGTTGTTGTCTCTTCTGTTCCTCCAATAATATTATTTATTTTTTCAGGGAATTTCTCGTGCAATGTTACAACAATATCACAGCCATCATCCATTGTGATTTGCGGATTAGATTCAATGACTTGATTAATGCACCAATAATATTCCTCTTTATTCAATCCTCTCCACGCATAAATTTTAAATCCTTCTGAAGCAAGTGCAGCCGCAATTTTATCGTTAGTGCTTAAAGGATTACATCCTGCCCAGGAAATTTCTGCACCGAGAGATTTTAATGCTCGCATAAGAACAGCAGTTTCTTTTGTAACATGAATTGCTCCGCCGATTTTTATTCCTTGAAGAAATTGTGAATCATGATATTTTTCTTTCAGCATTTTCACAACAGGCATTTCTTCTTCAGCTCTCGCAATTAATCTTTTTCCTTCTTCTGCCAAACCAATATCTCTTATTTTGTAATCCATTTTTTTTATTTTATTTTGTCTCCTCCAATTGATGTAATCAATTATCTTTTTCTATATATTGATTACCTTTTTTTATATGTCAAGGTTCGCTTCCTCCAATTGTTTTCCCGGCAATCGCAGGAAAAAACCGAGGCTTATATATCGAGGTTCGCTTCCTCCAATTGATGTAATCAATTGTATGAAGTAAATCTTTTTCTATATATCAAGATTTGCTTCTTTAGCGTTTTCTGATATAAATGCTTTTCTAGCTTGAACATCATCTCCCATCAGCATTGAAAAAGTTTTGTCTGCCTCAACAGCATCTTCAATAAATATTCTTTTTATTTTTCTTGTTTTTGGATTCATAGTTGTATCCCATAATTGAGTCGAACTCATTTCTCCCAGACCCTTGAATCGTGTGATGTTTGTTGTATCAAGTTTTTCAACTGCTTTCTTTAATTCCTCTTCGGAATAAACATAATAATCTTTATTTTTTCTAATTCTAAACAAAGGCGGAAGTGCAACATAAATATTTCCATTCTCAATTAATTTCGGCATAAATCTGAAAAAGAAAGTCAGTAATAAAGTCTTAATGTGCTCTCCATCAACATCTGCATCACTCATAATGATTATTTTTCCATATCTCAATCTCTCCAAATCAAATTGCTCACCAACTCCTGTTCCAATTACAGTAATCATATTTGTAATTTCCTCGCTCGAAAGTGCTTTCATAGGACTAGATTTTTCAACATTCAAAATTTTTCCCCTCAACGGCAATATCGCTTGAATTTCTTTTTCTCTCGCCATCTTAGCACTATTATGAACAAAAATTCCAGAAGCAAGAGCAAAATTATGGGTATTTGGGACTTCTATATCATAAACCTCTATCTTTTGATTTAACCTTTCAATTCTCTTTATCTTATGGTTCCAATTCTTAACAGATTCAATCATATTTTCTTTATTTCCTCCAATTTCAGAAATTTTTTTATTAAGAGGCATTAAAGAATCTTCTTTTGTCAAATTTTCGGCTTCTTTATAACTTCCATCTCTTAACATAAATTTATGATTAGGAGTGCAAATAATTTTTTCATCATTATCAAGAATAATTTTAATCACTTCGGCATTTTGTCTTGTAACTCTTGGACTTTCTATCTTCTCCATCCCGATACTTCCATCTTCTTTGATAGTATAACAAAAATTTTCTTTTCCTTTTTCAGATTCTTTTACTAATTCTTTAAAAGATAGATTTCTTCCATCGGCTAATGCAACTTCTGTATCCTCAGAAAAACAGCCTCCTGCTGATTCTCCCTCAACAAGATAAAGTTCAGTATTATCACTTTTTTTATCAGAACAATCTGCAAGTTTTCCTGGAAGCCCTCCTAATGAAAATGCATTTTTTCTTCTAACTAACTCTTTTGCTTTTTTTGCAGCAAGTCTTGCCTTCGCAGCAGATTCAGCTTTTGAAATAATCTTTCTAGCAACAGTAGGATTCTCTTCAAAAAATTCAGACAAAGCACTGGTAACAATTGAATCAACAAATCCTTTAATTTCAGAATTTCCTAATTTTGTTTTTGTCTGCCCTTCAAATTGAGGATTAGGAATTTTAATGCTGATAATTGCAGTCAATCCTTCACGAACATCTTCCCCAGAAAAACTTTCATCTTTTAAGATTCCTTTTCTTTTTGAATAATCATTTATAACTCTTGTAAGTGCAGTTTTAAAGCCAAAAACATGCGTTCCCCCTTCAACAGTATTGATTGTATTAACAAAACCAAAAATATTTTCCTGATACCCTTCATTATATTGAACTGCAACCTCCACCATAGTATTATCTGCTTCTCTTCTAAAATAAACAGGCTTGTGCAAAGGTTCTTTTGATTTATTCAGCCATTTCACGAATTCAATCAATCCTCCAGAAGCAAAGAATTCTTCATGCTTATTTTTCTCTTCCTCGTAAAGAGTTATTTTCAATCCTGAATTTAAAAAAGCAATTTCTCTAAATCTTGTTTCCAAAACCTTATAATCAAAATCTACTGTTGAAAAAATTTCCTCGTCAGGCCAAAAAGTAACTTTAGTCCCTGTTTCAGTTGCAGGGCATTTGCCAATAATTTTTAATTTTGTTTTTGCATCTCCGCGTGAATATTCTTGCTCATAAATATTTCCATCCCTTTTAACTTGAACAATTAATTTTTTCGAAAGAGCATTTACAACTGAAGAACCAACTCCGTGCAATCCTCCAGAAATTTGGTAAGATTTTTTATCGAATTTTCCCCCAGCATGAAGTTTTGTTAATGCTACTTGCACAGCAGGCATATTATAAACAGGATGATTATCAACAGGAAATCCCCTTCCATCATCTTCAATAGATGCACTTCCATCTTTATTCAAAGAAACTTGAATTATTTTGCAATAACCTGCAAGGGCTTCATCAACAGAATTATCAACAATCTCGTAAATTAAGTGGTGCAATCCATCTTTTCCAGTGCTCCCAATATACATGCTCGGTCGTTTTCTAACCCCTTCAAGTCCTTCAAGAACTTTGATTGATTCTGCATCATATTTTTCTGCCATCTTTATAAGAAAAGTCTGATTATTCAGATTTTATATTCAAAAAAGCCCGTTATTATTTATAAACCTTTCTACCAAAAAATAGCATTTTATCGTCGAGAAAATAATATATTCAAATGTTTTAAAAAAAATATTTTAATAGACCGAATTATAACAATTATCCTCTAAGAAGTAGTAACATTTCGCAACATTTATAAAGTTTAAAATCCTTGAAATAATATCTTAAATAAGGAAATAAAAAGACAAAATGAAAAACAGCTTAATAAAAAGAATGATTGCAATTCCATTGTTAGTAGGAACCGTAGCATTGGGAAATCCAAGACAAGCATCAGCACAAAGTTGTTTTGAAAAAAGGTTTTATGATTTGTTAGGACCAATAGTACAAAATCCAGAAGATGTTAAGAGTGATGCAGACAAAAAAGTTTATGTGAGATTTGACAGCGAATTAGATTCAATAAACGAGATTTTAAGATATCCAGAAAGATTTGATTTGACAAGTGCTGAAGGAAAAGAACCCGTTTACCAAACTTTTAATGAAGCAATGAAAGCTAGAGAGAAAACTACACAATTTATAGCAGAAATTGATGTTAATAGAGAAAGTTTAATGTATAATCAAGTAACAAACTTGTTTGATAATCAAGGAAAAAAACTTAAAGGATATAAAATCTTTAGATGCTTAGATTCTCCATTAAAATTCGAAGAATAATTTTATTCTTTTTTCTTTGCTTTTGCAACCTTAACAATTTTAATCCACCTAACTTTTCTTCGTTTCATATTCATATTTTTCTGGCATTTTGAAGAGCATAAAGGTTTCACAACCCCATCTTTTGTAACAAAAGTCAATCCTCGTGGGAATTCATAAGTCTTTCCGCAATAAATACATTTAGGCATTTTGTCTTATTTCCTGTTTTTTAGTTACAGTTAAATCATAATTTCTCTTCAAGTTAGGAACATATTTTGGAGAGATTTCAATATGATAGTTAGAATTAATCTGTTGTATTTGATCTCTAAAAATAAATAATTCTTCAGAAGGTATATCCATTACTAAAAAAGTATCAGCAATGTCTATTGCTTTAGCAACTATTTCTAACTTTCTTTGTGATAATTTTTCCATTTTAAGTATACGCTCCCTTCCAATGTGTTTCGTTAGAAACCATCGCAGTGGGATTACGTGTAAGCCCCCTTTGAAACTTTAGATTTTATTTTTCTTGCTTCAATTTCTGTTTCTCTTAGCATTAAAATATCTCCAGGTCTTATTGGACCCTTAACATTTCTCCTCATGCTTCTTCCTTGATCTCTTCCTGCTTGAACCATAACTTTAACCTGAGTAATTTCTCCTCTGAATCCTGTTCTGCCAACAATTTCCTCAACAACTCCCGGAACAACTTCTCCAAGATTAATTCTATCTAATCTTTTTCCTTGTTGCTGTGATTCTTTTTGTTCTGGAGTTTTCATTTTAATTTTGTTTTGTAAAATTTAATTCACAATAAGAAGCATGAAAACCACAAATTAATCCTGTATATATCTGAGTATCATCAGAATCAAATCTTCTGTTTCCTTCTTCTTTGAAATAGACACAATCACTTTTATGAGAACATCTTGGTTCTTTAGAAGACAATACTATATTAATTAAGTCTCTTCTTGTAAGAGGTTTAGAAGGATTCAATGAATGTTTCATCTTATTTCAGCGAATTGATTTCAGATTCAGCTTCGCCAGCATTTATTACAACTACAGAAGATGCAGGGACAGCGATTCCAACAGCAAGTCCTAATTTTTGCCTGCTATCAACTTCTTGGCATAAAATTTTTTTCTCTTTGCACAATAAAGGAATATGTTGAACAATTTCTTTTGGTTCTACATCAGAAGCATAAACAACAAGCTTGGCAGTTCCTCTCTCGATTGCTTTTGTAACTTCGTTTGTTCCTTTTTCTATCTTTCCTGTTTTTCTTGCTTTTTCGATTATTTTGTATATATCTGCCATCGTAAAATTTCCGAGAATAGAGTTAGATTTCCTCACTCGCGTTCATCGGATAGTTTAGTTAGAGAAAAATGGTTTATAAACTTTTTCACTTCTATTTTTTCCAAGAATAAGGCTTGTATACTTTCTTCATTTTGTTGAAGAAAATAATCAATACAATAACAATTATCCCAGAAATAACTGTTACAAGCAAAATAAAAAATTCATTTGATTTGAAA